>Ga0207796_1000121_pt1 | contig 34324 bp, 28 predicted proteins | sample Pon1CUnioCityCA_6_FD_187274 | JGI IMG/M metagenome (GOLD analysis project Ga0207796, IMG submission 187274) | Marine sediment microbial community from Union City, CA, USA - Pond 1C Sediment 1 (SPAdes) | ecosystem: Environmental > Aquatic > Marine > Intertidal zone > Salt pond sediment ... | reverse complement strand
CCCGCAGGGAAGCCTTGGCCAGAATCAAGGAGACGCCCCCCCCCGTCATTGTGCTTGATGCGCCCTCCCTACGCTTCAGTCGTCGCCGCTTCTGCAGCACGCTGGAGGAAGAAGGGATCGACAGCGCGGTCCTTCTGCTTTACGACGACAACCCGACGCCAGACCACGTCAATGCTCGCGCCTACCTGCGCTACCCCTTCTCGCCCCAGAAGCTGATCAACCGAATCTCATGGCTACTGCCCACCCCCGAAGGTGAAGTGCTGCGTCGAGGCGAGCTGACCCTGAATCTCAAACGCCGGTCGGTTACCAAGGGCGATCGTGAGCAACACCTCACTCCCAAGCAAGCGCATCTCCTGGAGCTCTTTATGCGTCACCCCGGAGAAGTCCTGACCCGTGAGTTGCTCATGAAGCAAGTATGGGAGACGGACTTTGTTGATGATACTCGGACCTTGGACGTGCACATCCACTGGGTGCGCGACGCCATCGAGGAAGACACCAGATCACCTCAGTACCTTCACACAGTCCGCGGAGTTGGCTATCGCTTCAGTGTGCCCAACCTAGCTGAATAACCCACGTGAGTTTGCCCAAATCCTACTTTGTGGTACAATCCACAAGGTTTGGATATTACACACGCCTCCTGACCGGCGAGACCGTGCCACGGGACAGCCACCCTGGTCTCTCAAAGGAGCGACGGAGGCGGAGGAAAGAAAACGGTTATAGAGGAGGTTTCCCCTACAATGGCTGACATTTCGATTTCTATGAAGGCGCTCCTGGAGACAGGTGTGCACTTCGGCCACCGCACCCGGCGCTGGCATCCGAAGATGGATTCTTACATCTTCACCGAGCGCAAAGGGGTGCATATCATCGACGTGCAACAGACGCTCAAGATGCTTGCTGAGGTCTCCGAACTGGTCCAAGACACCGTGGCCGCCGGAGGCGATCTGCTCTTCGTGGGCACCAAGCGTCAGGCCCAGGCAACCATCGCACGTGAGGCAGAGCGTTGCGGCATGCCTTACGTCAACCTGCGCTGGTTGGGCGGAACACTAACCAACTGGCAGACGATTAGGCAGCGAATCGACTACCTACATAACCTCGAGGCCCGCCGTGAGCGCGGGGATTTCGATCTCCTAACCAAGAAGGAGGCGCTGGAAAAGGAGCGAGAGATCGACAAGCTGAACCAGAGGTTTGGTGGCATCAAGGAAATGCGTGATCTTCCGGAGCTGCTCTTCGTGGTCGACATCCAGCGCGAAGCAACAGCAGTCGCTGAGGCAGACAAGCTGGGCATCCCCATCATCGCTATGGTGGACACCAACTGCAATCCGGATCCCATCGACTACGTGATCCCGGCCAATGACGACGCCATCCGGGCCATCAGGTTGATCACCCACGAGATAGCAAATGCTGTCCTCAAGGGTATTGCTCAGAGAAAGGCCTACCAGGAAGAGGAAGAGATGCCGGCGGTCGAGGAGCTCGAGTTGGAGGACGAGAAATATCTCAGTGCCGCGACCCTCGCCCGGCTCAAGGAGCTATCAGCCAAGGAGACAGAGGGAGAAGACGAGGCCGAAGCTGCTGAAGCATCAGAGGAGTAGGATACTCCACACGACAGAGGGTTGCACGCTGCACGCTTGTGATCATTACATCGTAGACTGAACAAGGAGAGAAGAGTTTGGAAATCACCACATCAATGATCAAGGAACTACGGGATGCAACCAGCGCAGGCGTGCTTGACTGCCGCGAGGCGCTGGAGGCGACCGATGCTGACTTTGAGGAGGCTGTCGCTTACCTGCGTGAGAAGGGGATGTCCGAGGCTGCCCAGAAGAGCGACAGCGCGGCCTCTGAGGGGATCGTGGAGGCGTACATCCACCACGGCAGCCAGGTCGGCGTGCTGCTGGAGCTGAACTGCGAGACAGACTTCGTGGCTCGCACCGACGACTTCAAGACGATGGCCCACAACCTGGCCCTTCATATCGCCTTCGCCGCTCCAAGCTATCTCACCCGCGACGACGTGCCCGAAGAGGTCCTTGAGAGCGAAAGGGAGATCTATCGGAAACGGGCTCTGGAGGAAGGCAAACCAGAGCACATTATTGATCGTATCGTTGAGGGCCGGCTGGACAAGTTCTTCGAGCAGACCTGTCTCATGGAACAGCGCTTCGTCAAGAACGAGGACAAGTCTATTGAGGATCTGATCAATGAGTCCGTCACGGCTTTTGGCGAGAATATCGTCGTAGGTCGCTTCGAACGGTACGAGGTGGGAGAGTAGCCAGCTAAGGATGGCCCAACGCCAAGGCTGGCTGTCCAAGCTGGATGTCCGGCCTTGGCACTAGGGGCTTCGAGCAAGGCAAGGCAGCATGGGCGTAGCCAAGTACAAACGGGTTCTACTCAAATTGGGTGGCGAGTCCCTCGCTGAACCAGGTGGTTTCGGTGTCAGCCCGCACATGGCCGAGGAGGTTGCCGCTAAGGTACAGGCGGTACACGCCTTGGAGGCGGAAGTCGCCATCGTCCTCGGCGCTGGTAACATATGGCGGGGACGGGACGGCTTGGCTCACGGCATGGACCGTGCCACCGCTGACCACATGGGCATGCTGGCCACCGTGATGAATGCCCTGGCGCTGGCAGACGCGCTGGAACGTATGGGGACCACCATTCGGGTACAAACAGCTATCGAGATGCGCGCTATTGCTGAACCGTACATCCGACTCCGCGCCATCCGACATCTGGAGAAAGGTCGCATCGTCATCATTGGGGGTGGCACCGGAAACCCATACTTTACTACCGATACAGCGGCCGCGCTGAGGGCTATGGAGATCAACGCTGACCTGTTGGTCAAAGCGACAAAGGTCGATGGAGTCTATGCAGAAGATCCCCATGAGAACCCAGACGCTGAGCGCTTCGATGCGCTGACGTACATGCGGGCCCTTGAGATGCGCGTAGGTGTTATGGATGCGACCGCCATATCACTCTGTATGGAGAATGATCTTCCCATCGTGGTTCTCAATATGTGGCAGCCCCACAGCTTGGAGCAAGCCGTATTGGGAGAAGCAATTGGTACACTAATCTCACGGTAACTATGTATCGAGAACACCTTCAAGAGACAGAGAAACGTATGCGGCAGGCCACCGAAGCGCTGAAGTCCAACTTGCGCACCATTCGAACGGGTCGCGCTTCTCCAGCCTTGCTGGAGCGCGTGATGGTGGACTACTACGGCCAGCCAACGCCGCTCAATCAGCTGGCCGTCATATCTGCTCCGGAATCTAGCTTGCTTGTCGTTCGACCCTACGACCCTGAGTCGCTAGACGAGGTCGAGCGAGCAATCCTCAGGTCCGATGTGGGCCTTACGCCGTCCAACGATGGCAGGATTATCCGCCTTCCCGTCCCGCGCTTGACCGAAGAGCGACGGCAGGAACTGGCTAAGCTAGTCCGCCAGCGTGTGGAGGAGGGTAAGGTTGCGTTGCGCAATATACGACGGGACGCACTAGAGGACCTTCGCGAGTTCGAGAAGGAGAAGCTTGTCTCCGAGGACGAATTCTACCGCAGCAAGGATAAGCTTCAGGATCTCACCGATCGCTACGCAGAACAGATGGACGAGATCAGCGCGCGAAAACAACGGGAGATTATGGAAAGCTGATGGGCGGAGGCAGAAGCACCACGTCCACACGTTCACACAGGGCCCTCCTAATGATCTTAGACCGCAGGCCCCGGGCTGTTCTCAAGCGCAGCCCGGCTACGTGGCTCCTGGCCGGTTGATAGCATGTCCTCGAATCCAGAAGAGAGAAGACAGTACCCTCCGCTGACCCGGGTTCCAGAGCACGTCGGCATCATCATGGATGGCAACGGGCGCTGGGCCCGCCGGAGAGGCTTGCCCCGGATAGCGGGGCACCGCAGAGGCACCGAAAATCTACGCCGCGTGCTGCGCGCGGCCGTCGAGTTTGACATCAAGATCCTCACCATTTATGCCTTCTCGACCGAAAACTGGGGCCGGCCCGAGGAGGAAGTGCAGGGGCTGCTGTCTATATTGCGACACATGATCGACCGTGAGGTACCCGAGCTCCATGAGCAAGGTGTTCGACTCTGCCATCTCGGACGCATGGAACGTCTGCCGATGAAGCTCGAGCAGAGGATCCTGGACGCTATTGAGCTCACAAAGGACAATGATCGTCTGACACTCAACGTGGCCTTCAACTACGGAGGCCGGGCGGAGATCGTGGACGCTATACGCGAGATCATCGCTGAGGGCCTGCCCGCAGAAGAGGTGGACGAAGCGCTGGTGAGCAACCATCTCTCTACGGCGGGACAGCCTGATCCTGACCTAATTATCCGCACCAGCGGCGAGATGCGGCTTAGTAACTTCCTTATCTGGCAGGCCGCCTACGCCGAGTTCTACACAACCCCCACCTTGTGGCCCGATTTTGACAAGGGCGAGCTTTATGCCGCCTTAGAGGATTTTAATCAACGCGAACGTCGTTTTGGCCAAGTGCCTGGTAGGTCTCAAGATTAGCTCACGCTTACTCGAGCCTTGGCGTTCCGTACACCGCTAGATCGCTCCCGACCAGTGCTGACCCGTGCTACGTACCCGTCTACTAACCGCGATTATCCTTATCCCTATCGTCGCCTGGTTTATCTATCGGGGTGGCTTGCCCTTTCTCATCCTGATCGCGGTTCTGACCACGCTGGCTGAGATCGAATTCTGTAGGTTGACCGCCGGTCCAGGATTCCAACCTGTCCATCTTTCCGGGATAGCGCTGGTATGCCTTTTCCTGCTTGACGGCGAGTATCCGGAGTGGCAAGTGCTGAGGCGTGGCCTGGCCGGCATCCTACTCATTTCCCTGAGTTGGCAGGTACTCCACCACCAACGGTCGCGAGGGCAAGCTTGGACCGGCGCGATTGCCAGCGGTCTGTATGTCGGGCTCTGCGGGTCGTACGTCGTCAGGTTGCGTGGACTTCCCGGCGACGGGCTTTGGTGGACGCTGATAGTTGTCCCTGTCACGCTGTTCGCGGATTCCGTTGCCTACATGGTGGGGTCGCTCTGGGGGAAGCACAAGCTAGCTCCGCTGTTGAGCCATGGAAAGACTGTGGAGGGGTATGCCAGCGGTATTCTCTCCAGCGCTCCGCTGGGTGCCCTCTTGGGCTGGCTCTGGAGCCTTGGAGCCGCTCCAGGAAGTGCAGTCACTTGGCTTCAGGGTCTCATTCTGGGAGTTGTGGTCGCCACTGTCGCCCCGATGGGCGATCTTGCTATCTCGAAATTCAAACGTGAGGCTGGTGTGAAGGACAGCGGCAAGTTGTTGCCTGGACACGGCGGGCTGCTCGACCGCATGGATAGCGTCCTGTTTGCAGCCGTCATCGGCTATGCCTACGTCAGGTGGTTCCTCTACTAGCCGTCAGAGGAAACGAGGCTCACTGCAGCCTTGGTAGGAAGAAGGAGATCATATCGGAATGGAAGGGGAACGATCGGTACGTGACATCTATCACAAGGGCGTCATCTTCTGCAAACCGGGTACGCCTCTTCAAGAGGTCGTACGGGTAATGGCCGACACGGAGATCCATGCGATCATGGTGGCGGAACAGGAAGGTGCCCCTCCGGTGGGCGTGGTATCCCACATGGACACCATCGCTCACTACGGCGAAGATCTAGCCGCGATTGAGGCGCGTGACATCATGACCTCGACGGTGATCAGCGTCTCAGAGCAGACCACCGTGAAGGACGCAGCAAAGAAGCTTCTGGAAAGCGATATCCATCGCCTTCTGGTTGTGGACGACGATGACAGACCCTTGGGTATCCTATCGACGACGGATATCATCCGCGAGATGCGTGGGGCCCGCTGGGTCTGGTATCTAGACTGATAGCACTTCTTCAGGCCAGCAGTTCGGAGGGCAGAGATATGGATGATCAGATAATTACTATCGAGCGTCACATTGTCGAGCAGGAGCGCGAGTTTCCCGAGGCAACGGGCATGTTCTCTAGCCTCCTCTATGATATCGCACTAGCCGGGAAGATCATAGCCCGCGAGACAACCCGTGCTGGGCTCGTCGAGATCCTGGGTTCCGCGGGGGAAATGAACGTCCAGGGTGAGGAGCAGATGAAGCTCGATGTGTTCGCTGACCAGGTCATGATACGTATGAACTCCTTCACCGGTCGTCTGGCTGTTATGGGATCCGAGGAGCGGAGAAACCCGATCCACATCCCCGAGGGATACGGCACCGGCAAGTACGTGCTCCTATTCGACCCCCTGGACGGGTCCTCCAACATCGACGTCAACGCGACGGTCGGCACCATCTTCGCCATCTTCAGGCGTCAGAGCGAACAGGGACGGGGCACGGTCGAGGACTGTCTCCAGAGAGGGCGCGAAATGGCGGCAGCAGGATACATCATCTATGGCTCCAGTACAATGATGGTCTATACGACCGGCCAAGGCGTCCACGGTTTTACGCTCGACCCCAGTCTAGGGGAGTTCCTTCTTTCGCACCCGAACATGCAGATCCCCGACAGACCGAAATACTACAGCGCCAATCAGGCCTATCATAAGTATCGATCGGAAGGCGCTCGACGCTTCACCCGCTGGCTGCAGGGCATGGACGAGGAAGATGAGCGGGATCCTCTCTCGGAGCGCTACATCGGCGCCCTGGTGGCTGACTTCCATCGCAATCTACTGGAAGGTGGCATCTATTACTATCCCACCGATTCCAGGTACCCCAACGGGAAGCTGCGGTTGATCTATGAGGCAAACCCGCTGGCCTTCATCGCTGAGCAGGCTGGCGGCTATGCATCCGACGGCCGCCGCCGCATCCTCAATATCAAACCAGAGAGGCTTCATCAGCGGACGCCGCTGTTTATCGGCAATCGTGAGTTGGTTCAGAAGGCCGAGGCCTTCATTGCTGAAGACGACCGATAGGCTATGCCGCAACTGAATCTGTCTTGGTCACAGAATGGCCATGGCTTCACCTCAGTCCTGCCTTCGCCTAGCGTGTGGATAGGCCGATTTCCAATCGGACCACACCCAGACACGGCGATGAGCGCTAAGACAATCACAAACTAGAGCATCTCAGGACCCAACAATACGTTATGACAGGAGAGAACAGAGTGAACGAAAACGTGAACATAGTCAACCTACAAGAGAGGACCATGGACGAACTCCGTGACCTGGCCCGTGAATGGGACGTGTCCGGCTACAGCAATCTCAACAAGAACGATCTCATCATGAGGTTGCTCCAGGCTAAGACGGAGCAGGAAGGTCTAATCTTCGGGGGAGGTGTGCTGGACGTCATCGATGAGAGCAAGGGCTACTTGCGTCCGGAAGAGTACAGGCCGAGTCCAAACGACATCTACGTCTCGTCGTCGCAGATTCACCGCTTTGGCCTCCGGACTGGCGATCTGGTCCTCGGACAGATCCGCCCTCCCAAGGAGAATGAGCGCTACTACAGCCTCCTCCGTGTAGAGGCGGTGAATGAGGGTGATCCGGAGGCAGCCAAGCATCGTCCGCGCTTCGAGTCACTCACGCCGATCTTCCCAAACCAGCGATTCATGCTAGAAGTGCCACGCGGCAATCCCACCACGCGGCTGCTGAGCATGATCGCGCCTATCGGCAAAGGACAGCGTGGCCTGATCGTGTCTCCGCCCAAGGCGGGTAAGACCACGGTCCTCAAACACATTGCCAACGGCATCACAGACAGTCATCCAGAGGTGCGCCTGATGGTAGCGCTCATCGGGGAGCGCCCAGAGGAGGTCACGGATATGGCCCGCTCTGTCGCCCCCGGTGTGGAGGTGATCAGCTCCACGTTCGACGAGCACGCCCGTAACCACGCACAGGTGGCCGAGACGGCCCTGGCACGCGCCAAGCGTCTCGTGGAGGAAGGAGACGATGTCGCCATCCTCCTCGACAGCATCACCCGTCTCTCTCGGGCCTATAACCTCGTGGTCCAGCCCAGCGGTCGCACGCTCTCCGGGGGCCTCGATCCTGCAGCTCTCTATCCGCCCAAGCACTTCTTCGGCGCCGCGCGCAACATCGAGGACGGCGGAAGCCTGACCGTCATCGCCACGACTCTGGTCGACACCGGCAGCCGGATGGACGACATGATCTACGAGGAGTTCAAGGGCACGGGCAATATGGAGCTCCACCTGAGCCGCAGGCTTCAGGAGCGCCGCATCTTCCCCGCCTTCGACATCGACCGCTCTGGCACACGACGCGAGGAGCTTCTTCTGGACGATGAGACACGCCAGAAGGTGTGGCTGATGCGGCAGCGCTTCCTCGATTCTCAGTCATCCGGTTATACGAAGGCGCAGGCGATGGAGGAGTTACTGCAGGTGCTACGGAGCACCAAGAGCAACGAGGAATTCCTCAATTTGTTTGGGGAGTAGGCACCCAGCCCCCTCAGCGCACTTAGTGGCGGCAGGAGGAGGATCAGGTAGGCACACCGCAGAAACGCAGAAGGGTTATCATAACCAGGCACCCGGCAGCTCCTCTTGCCGTGCTCCCTTCGCGGGTCCGCTACGCGTCCCCTCGGGGTCGGTCTAGTGGTCGGTTGTCACGAAGGCCTGGATAGCCTCGGCAACCACTTCTGGTCTTTCGAGCATGACCATGTGACCTGCGCCCGCGACGGTCACCAATCGACCATCCGGTATTCGCTCGCTCAGGAAACGACTATACTTGATTGGTGTCAGCCGATCGGCCGAACCAGCGACAATGAGCGCCGGTACATCAATGTCCTCTACGCGGCCCATCACGTCGAAACGGTCGCAGGCCAGGAAATCACGGAGAAGGACCTCGGAACCGGTCTCTCGGAGGGCCTTCCTTCCAAGCCCAATGAGGGACGGAGGAGCCCCAGAGGACCAAGCGTACTCGGTGATGAGGTTAACGGCCTGCTCGAAATCTCGCTCAATGCCCTCCAAGATGGCAGGCGCGACTCGCAGCCGAGCGCCGGTGGATAGTAGAACCAAAGCCGACACACGCTCTCGCTCGTCCAAAGCCATTTTCTGCGCCACAGCCCCGCCCATGGAGTGACCTACGATCACGGGCGCAGAAGCGCCTGCGAAATCAACCGTGTTTTCTTCGAGGAGATCGGTAACGGCAGCAACGTAACCCTCAATGGTTCTACATCCCAGGCCCTCGGACCGCCCGTGGCCCGGTAGATCCACGGTATAGACGGTCGCCTTCGGGATCCGACGCAGCTGGGGTGGCCAATGAAGCCGCGAGCCCCCAGCACCGTGAATCAGCACCAGAACGGGTCCATCCTGGGGACCTTCTCTGCGTGTGTAGAAGAGCTTTCCCTCAGCGGTCTGAACATAGGGCACGTGGGTTGCGCCTCCCCTGGAGCTACTTCTCGTCTGCTGATTCCGCTGTCGGCAACGTGTCGAGGCTTTCCCCCCGCAGAGCGCGCCGCAGAGCCTGTCGATCATCCCACGGATACTCCGTGGTTCCAAAACACATGCTTTGCTCGTGCCCTTTACCGCAGGCGATCACGACATCACCTGAGCGCGCCATGTCGCAGGCGCGTAACAGCGCCTGGCCCCGATCTGCGACGAGAAACAAGTCCACATCGGGACGCATCCCCGCCATCTCGGCCGCTTGCCCGCTCTCAGCCATAATGGCATCCAACGACTCGGTGCGCGGGTCCTCTGCGGTGACGATAACCACATCGGCTAACTCACCGGCGCGCTGCCCCATTAGACGTCGCTTCTCTCGATCCCGGAGCCCAGCGCTCCCGAAGACAACGATGACACGCCCACCCGCGTCAGCCATGCCCCGCGCTGCAACGAGCGCCTCGCTCAAGGCGTTTGGTGTGTGTGCGAAATCGACAAGGGCCAGGAAGGGTTGTCCTTCGTCTACACGCTCCATCCTTCCTGGTATCCCACCAAGGGAGGCAACCCCCTCCGCGATCGCTTCCAAGGAGATTCCGAGTCCCACGCCCACGGAGGCCGCAGCCAGGATGTTGGCTACGTTGTACGCGCCAACCAAGTCAGACTGGATGGCCACGGAGCCAGTTGGCGTACAGAGGGTGAACCGCGTTCCGTCGGTATCTAGCCGGACGCTCTCGGCTGTCACATCGGCCGATCCGGCCACAGAGTACGCGATTTGACGATCAGCCTTGTAGCTGCTCAGGTAGCGAAAGGAGCGATCGTCACGGTTGAGGATAGCCAGCTTGGGCACACCTGGCTTGCGAAACGAGCCCTGTAGTCCCGCGAATAGAGTCGCCTTGGCACGCCGATAGGCCTCGTGAGAACCGTGGAAGTCCAGATGCTCATGGGTGATGTTGGTGACCACGGCCACATCGAAGTCGCAACCAGCCACACGCTGCTGCGCCAATCCGTGCGAGGTGACCTCCAAGACGGCGTACCTGGCTCCCCTCTCGACCATCTCGGCGAGCCAACGCTGTATGTCGATGGCATCTGGGGTGGTGGTATGCAGCCCCGTGTCCAACTCCTCCCAGCCCTTACCCGATTCTGTTGAAGCCCCTCGGTTGGGGCTCCTCGAGGGGAGGATAGCCTTGACCGTGCTGATCAAGCCCGCCCTGATATCTGCAGCTCGCAAAACGGCGTGAATCAAGCTGACGGTGGTAGTCTTGCCGTCCGTGCCCGTAACGCCAATCAGGCCCAATGATCGAGAGGGGAAGCCTTCCCAGGTGGCACAGGCCCAAGCCCAGGCCTGGCGAGCATCCGCCACGCGCACATAGCTGATATCATCGCCCAGCTTACACTGCACCGCTTCCGAGGCCTGCTCGCCGATGACGGCAGACGCCCCGGCGCCGACGGCCTCCGCTATGAAGCAATGTCCGTCGACATTGACGCCTGGGATAGCGGCAAACAGGTCACCGGGGCTGACGCGCCGAGAATCAGCACAAATGCCTTGGATGTCCACGTTCGGACCAAGACACACCAACAAGCCTGGCATGTCTTGGAGAAGCTCCGATAGCCTCATAGGAAGGGCTGACTAGCTGTTTCGAGCCTACACTCCCCTTCAGGCACTATCCTCCAGGTCCAAGAAGGCGGCGCCGCCCGCCAGGGCCTTGAGCAGGTCGCGCCGCTTTTGTGCTCGTTTGCGGTCAACCTCGATCATGCCAGCCCTATCATCAGCCATCCTCGTGAGTGCCTCAGTCCAGGCGCCGCTCTGGACCGGCGTATGTCGTACTCGCCACCGCTCGACCCAGATAGGCAACTCATCCCTGTTGCTGACCTGAAGGTGAGTCACCGTCTTGGTCACCCCTTGGGATTCGACAATCACTTCTTGCTCTTCGTATTCCGGTTTGATGGGGCAGATCTGCATGCAAGCACCGCACTTGATGCAGTAGTAGTCAGCCAGGGCCAGCTGACCGCTCTCCTCATCGATGTACAGGGCACGAGTTGGACAGATGTCGGCGCAGGCCAGGCATCCCTCCACGCACCGCTCACGGTGCAGCTCGACCTGACCCTGCCACGGCTGCGTGACCTGAAAAGCGCCTTCGCTGGCGACCTCGCATTGGCGGCAGCGGATGCAATGCTCTTGATCGACCACTAGCGTCTCTTCCTGCTCATCGAAGCTGATGACGTCGGTGGGGCAGTTGTCGATGACGAAGTCCTTTCTGCTCCAATCAAACCTGTCCTTGTTGAAGGTGGTAGATTGGATCAGCGCGGGGAAGGCTTCGTGGACGAGCATAGGGTTCTCAGGCTCTCCGTTGATGGTCAGGGTAATGGCGTTCTTGGGGCACACCAGTTCGCAGATGCCACAGAGCACGCATAAGTCCACGTCAATGTCGACGGCCGGCTTCTCTGTCATCCGACCGTCTTCAATCTGACCTTCCACGTGGATTGCAGCCTCTTTAGGGCAGGCTATGGGCCCCAGCTGACAGCCCACGCAGCGTTCCAGGTCCCATGTCATGACGTAGTGGCGTGTCACCATGGCACGCTCCAGCGTGATTTGGTTCTCAGTGAGCTTCTTCTTGGTCATTCCTCGTCTAGCCATACCCTCTCCTAATCTCGACGAATCTCACGTACCAGTTCCTGCTGGTGGTCGTAGAGACGTACAATCATCGGCGTCTGGCCGGGCAATGCATGGGTTGCGCAACCCAGGCACGGATCGTAGGCTCTAAAGGCCATCTCAATCTTGTTCAGCAGGCCATCGTCAATGACCCGTCCAGCCTTAACTAGGTCCTGGGCCGCTTTCTTGATGGACATGCTGATGGCCGCGTAATTGTTGGTGGTGCCAACAATCAGGTTGACTCGTTTGAGCAGGCCTCTCTCATCGCTGACATAGTGATGCGTCAACGTCCCTCGTGGTGCCTCCACGATGCCTACGCCCTCAGTCGGCGTTTCCGTGGGAATCGTGCGAATCTGATCGCTGGTGATCTCTGGATCTTGCGCCAGCTCTACGGTACGCTCGGCAGCATAGAGCAGCTCGATGAGCCGGGCCCAGTGAGTGGCCAGCGTGGCGTGAACCGGCTTCCCACCCAGCGTATCATAGAAACGTTCGTATTCGGCCTGGGCTTTGGGCGTGGCCATACCTTCAGCAGCGTTGAGGCGGCTAAGCGGCGTTGCGCGGTAGACTCCGCTATCGGGGCCGTCCACGAATCCTTTCCACCCGACGGACTTGAGATAGGGGAACTTCAGATAGGTCCAGGGCTCGATATGCTCGGCTACCACGTCCAGATACTCATGGGGCTCATACGTCAGTAGCTCATCACCCTCGGGACCAACCACACGGACGCGCCCGTCATAGAAGTTGACCCGGTTGCCTTGGTCGACGAGTCCCATGTAGTACGTCTCGTGGGCATAGGCATCGCTCAGCACCATATCGACATAGCGTTGATTCTGGAGTACGACCTGGTCGAACAGCTGGAGCGAGAACAGCGCCGTCTCCACCGAACGCGCAGCCAGCTCCTCAATGCGCTGTCGTTCATCCTCCGTGATCGGCTTGCTCATCCCTCCAACGATGCAGCCCACTGAATGGATGTAGCGGCCAGCAATGATAGCGGCGATCTCGTGATTATCCTGCAGCAGCTGCAACACCCGTGAGCCGGTCTCCTCCCCTACCTTCTGAATCACCCCCAGCAGGTTGCGTTCTGCCTTGGGAGCGTCGGGACCCACGACGAAATCAGGTGCCGCCAGGGCGTAGAAGTGGGTCGCGTGATCGGCGACGAAGAAGGATGCGTAGAGCAACTCGCGCAGCTTCTTGGCCGCTGGCGGCGGATCGACGTGATATACGGCGTCTCCGGCCTTCGCCGCGGCTACGTGGTGCGCCAAGGGGCATACACCGCAGATGCGCTGGGTGATGCGCGGCATCTCCTCGACAGGCCGCCCCTCACAGAACTTCTCGAACCCGCGCAGTTCGGGGACAACCATGTACGCGTTGGCCAGCTCGCCCTCTTCGTCGAGAAAGAGATCGATGCGACCGTGGCCCTCCAGGCGGGTGATGGGGTCTATGCTGATCTTTTGGCTCATGTATCACTCTCTTGAGAACGCTGTCTATATTTCAGCTCAGCCATGACGGAGTTGGCCAGTCCAAACCGATAGCTGAGTCCACCCGGATCGACGATCGTATCCATAATCTGTGCCACCAACTCCGGTTCTTCGGTGTCGATCAAGGCGCCGATGGCGCTCAATAACTTCGCTCCTTGATCGAAAACGCCCTCCGGGGGACCGTAGCAGCCGCGGCAGGGCATGTTGCCGCTGATGCACGGCAGACCACATCCAGCTCGCGTTGCTGGCCCGCAACAGATCACTCCCTGGGCCAGGAAACAGAGATCAGGGTCCAGATCGACCTCGTGGGGGCGCTTCCACTCCGTGACGCGGAACCCGCCTTCTCCCTTCTCACGCGGGCAGACGTCACAGTTCGTCTTGGGGTCCACCCCGATGGTAGCGCCTTTGTCCGGCAGCTCCCCGGCCAGGATCGTCTGGAAGACATTCCATACCTGGTCGGCCACCGGCGGGCAGCCGGGCATGAAGTAATCTACCTCCACGGTCTGATCCAGCGTCATGACCTGGTCATAGAAAGTGGGAATCTCAATGATGCCCTCTGGCACCTCGAAGGAAGGCGTAGGCCGTGTGCCCCGTGATTCGTCCACCGAAGGAGCGGTGTCGTAGACCCGCTCCAGGATCGACTCGGCGTCGTAGAAGTTCGCCAAGCCTGGAATGCCCCCAGTATGGGCGCACGAACCGAAGGAAACGAGCAGCTTCGATTTCTGTCGTAGCAGATTGGCGACGTGCTCGTTCTCGCTGGAGCGAATGGCACCGTTGAAGAAGCAGACATCGATCTCGTCGTCCTCTAGCGCTTCAACATCGCTGTACTTGAAATCCATCAGACAAGGCCAGAAGACAATGTCTACCTTTTTGCTCGTTGCCACCAGTCGCATACCGAGCTCGGTGATGGTGATCTCGCACCCGCCGCAGCTAGCTGCCCAGTAGAATGCAAGCTTGGGCTTTGTCTCGGACATTACGCTGCCTCCTTCCAAGTCGCCAGATGCTCTAGCATACCATCCACCTCTTTGCGGATGCGGCCCCGGTCCTGTGTGCCGATCTGCACAAAGCGGACGCGCCCGTCGCCCACGTGCATCTGTTCCAGCACGCGGTTCAGCAGCCCAATCTTGCAGCTGCTGACGACGGTGCCCCGTTTGTAGTGACACTCGCCCGGCGCACAGCCGCAGACGAGTACGCCATCGACACCCGCGCGCAGCGCCAGCAGCGTCATCTCCGGATCGATGCGTCCGGTACAGGGGATGTGGATCACGCGCACATTGTCCGGGTAGCTCTCCAGCAGCGTCACGTCTGCATCTGCCCGTAGGGACCAGTCGCAGACGAAGACAACCATGCGTGGAGCGCCATTCGATTCAGGGACACTGATCTGCACCCGGACCTCTTCGTTGCTGACGCCGGGGCGAGAGATAGCGCCCATCGGGCAGGCAGCGACGCAGATGCCGCATCCCATGCACGCGTTCGCGTCTACCTCTGAGAACCGGTCCATCTCCCCGTCCACCTCTTCTTCCACCAAGTGGGGCGCTTCGTAGGGGCAGGTCATGACGCAGATGCCGCATCCAGAGCAGAGCGAGTGCTCCACCGAGACGGTCTCCAGGGGCGACTCGTAGCCGGCTTCCACAGCCAGCTGCTTGACCGCGCCGATGACGCCGGAGATGTGTATCTCCTGTGGGCAAGCGGGGTAGCAGAGATCACAAGCCGAGCAGAGCCACGTGGTGGGGCTTTCGAACGTCTCGTGGCGCATGTCCAGCATCACCATGTGCAACAAGCGCCGTGGGTTATACTCTGGCTCGATCTTCTGTTGAATCATGCATTTGCTAACACACGTGCCGCACGAATAGCACGTTTCCAGGTGCTCGCCGCCGGGGATGGCACGGACCTGGTCAGCGAAGGATTGGGTTTGGGAACTTTGGTCTGCCATTAAGCATTCTCCTACCTCATCTAATCACGAAGAGAGACGTTCCTGAGGTTGCGCCTGTGCTGCCGATCACGCTGGTTCTGGCTCTGCCGTCCTATGCGCCACAGCGACCTTTTCCGCGAATGCGGCTGCTTCTTCCATCTGCGGTACCTCGCGCATGCGGCGAGCTCTCTTCGCCATATAGGGCTGCAACTCCCTGATCTCCTCCAGCAGTTCCTCCTTGGAGAGTGAATCGAGCACCTCTTGCATTTCGTTGATCACTCTTGCATACTTCTCACCTTCAGCGGCGCTAATCCACTCAACGCGGAACCGCCCGGGTGTCATACCCTTCTTGTCGAACTGCTTCAGCAGCCGCTCAGCCCTCCGCGCACCGACGCGCTGGCCGGTGATATAGTGGCAGTCTTGGGGATGACAGCCAGAGTAGAGGACAGCTCCTGCTCCCAGACGGAAGGCCTCGTAGATGAAGTCAGCGTCCATTCGTGCCGAACACATCACACGGATACCACGTTCGTTGGCCGAATACTCAAAGTGACTGACACCGGCCAGGTCCGCGCCGCCGTAGGAACACCAATGACAGCGGAAGGCCAAGATCTTCTCCTCTGGCTTGTCAGCCAACAGAGTCTGAAGCTGCGCCAGAATCTGCGCGTCTGTGAAATGCAGCTGGGTGATGGCGTTGTGGGGACACTCTGCCACGCACCCACCACATCCGTGACACTTCGCGGTGATGATGTTGGGAGCCTTACCCTCTTCGTACTCTATAGCGCCGTAAGGACAGGCGCGGGAGCAGATGCCACATTTCCTTCCGTCGGCACTGATACAGCGGTCCTCCCACACCACGGCCACGACCGGCTCAATCTCCCATGTGTCGGCATGGACCACTCTTCCAGCTCGTGCAGCTGCACCGGAACCTTGGGCCACGCTGGCCGGAATGTCCTTCGGCCCCTGGCATGCGCCGGCCAGGAAAACGCCATCGGTAGGCGTATCCAGTGGGCGTAGCTTGGGGTGATACTCCATGAACCATCCCCCGGGGCTTTGGGTGATATTGAGTACGGAGCTAATCGTACCCACATCGGGTTGAGGCACCGCAGCCTGATTCAGCATCACCATGTCATACTCGCGTTCGGTGACGAGCCCCAGGCCCCTGTCCTCCGCTTGTACAAAGAGGTTGTGGGTATCCGGATCCTCGGTGATCAACCCCGGGCGTCCCTGGATGAAGCGAATGCCCATCTCGCGCGCGCGGTTGTAGAACTCCTCGTATCCCTTTGACGGTGTGCGGATGTCAATATAGTAGATACTGAGCTCCATGTCGGGATAGGCCTGCTTGAGCAACACGGCATTCTTGATAGAGTACATGCAGCAGAAGTTGGAGCACGAGGGGTTGAACCGTTTGTCGCGTGATCCAACGCAATTGATAATCGCCATACGCTCCGGGTTGTCCCCATCGCTGGGACGGATCAAATTGCCCCCGGTCGGTCCGGCAGAGTTGTTAAGCCGTTCCATTTCAATGGAGGTGACCACGTTGGGGAAACGCCCATAGCCATACTCGGTCATAGCAGTGGGGTCAAAGTGATCGAAGCCCGTGGCCACGACGATAGCTCCTACGTCCTCCCAGACCAGATTGTCCTCCATGCCGAAGTCAATGGCATCCAGCTCGCCACAGGCTTCAACGCATTTGTAGCACTCAATGCAGGAGTCCATATCGACGTTGTAAACCAGGGGCACCGATTGGCTCATCGGCACGTCTATGGCTCTACGCGGAGCAAGGTCCAGCTCGAAGTAATTGGGGACTTCGATGGGGCAAACCTCTGCACATTCACCGCAGCCGTTGCAACGATCCTCGTACACATACCGTGATTTCTCGCGCAACTGAACTTTGAAGTTGCCGACAAATCCCTCTACTCGCTCCACTTCCGTGTACGTCCTTACATCTACCTTCGGGTGACGCGACGCGTCAACCATCTTAGGTGCGAGTATTCATATGCTACAGTCCATCGTGGGGAAGGTCTTGTTCAGCTGTGCCATTACCCCTCCGATGGTAGGTTCTTTTTCGACCAGGATCGTTTCGATACCCTGATCAGCCAGGTCCAATGCGGCGCTGATGCCAGCCACTCCCCCGCCGATGACCATAGCTTGCTTGGTGACAGGGACTTCAATCATATCGAGCGGGGTGAGGAACCTGGCCTTCGCGACGGCCGCCGCCGTCAGGCTCTTCGCCTTTTCCAGGGCTTTTTCGGGCTGATGACCGTGGGCCCAGGTACACTGCTCGCGGATATTGGCCATCTCCATCAAGAAGGGGTTGAGACCGGCCTCCTGCACTACTGCGCGGAAGGTTGGCTCGTGCATACGTACTGAACACGCCGACACGACAACCCGGTTCAGGTTGTACTTCTCAATCTCTTCTCTGATGAGACTCTGACCGCTGTCCGCGCAAGCGTATGCAGTCTCCGTCGCCCGCACAACACCCGGTATAGTTTCAGCGTATTCGGACACGGCTTTGGGATCGATAACTCCGGCGATGTTGCTGCCACAGTGACATACGTACACGCCAGTGCGTATCTCTTCGTTTCCGTTATCTCCTGCCATGTTGCTCCTTCCAAAAGGACGTATCGTGCCTCAGCACGCGTGAGTCGTTAAAACGATCTTCCTGCTAGCTCAATGCAGCATCAGACGCGGCGACGTCACAGGAAGATCTCATCTTCGCTGGGACGCGACCGCGCCTGCTTGAGGGCTTCATCTCCCTTGAGGCATCGCGAACAGGTTCAGCCTACGCCTATCGCCCAAGCACTTCCTCAATAGCGAGCTTGCGTCGGCTACGCTGAGCTCTCCGATCGGGAGAGGTCAGCTCGAGCGCCTCCTTCGGACACCATTTGACGCATTGCGGGCCGTCCTCTTCGTCCTCGCATAGATCGCAGATCTCGGCCAACTTGGTACGAGGGTTGATCGATATCGCGCCGAAGTCGCAAGCTTCGATGCACCAGGCGCAGCCATCACAAAGCCCAGCATCCACACGGATCACACCGGTGTCTGGATCTTGCTTGAGCGCATCACGCGGGCACGCGATCACACATGGTGCATCCTCGCACGTGCGACAGGCCACCGTTGTGATCAGGATCTTGTGTTCCCGAACCATGCGAATCCGGCTGCGGAAAGTGTTGAATTCCCCTGTCTTGGCATACGAGCAGACGTACTCGCATATCTGGCAACCGATGCATTTCTCGGAATCACACGTTATGTACTCATGTTTTGAAGTTGAGGGAAGAGGCATTATTATCTCCTATACACCAATCTCTTCTGCAACGTCCTCCATCCCCAGTTCAACTAGTTTCTCCTTGGGGATCAGACCGTCCTCGGTCCAGCCTTTGGCTTCGTAGTAGATGTCCTTGAGGTACTCCAGCTCTTCATCGGTGACAACAGACCCGGCCGAGGCTCCTTTCGTCATCGGCTCATGCTGCCAGCGGTAGGGCAATTCATCATCCTCTCGAGTCCATCCCTCGCGAATGTTGAAGGCCTTCTTGATCGTATGCGCTCGCTCGCCGATCAGATCTACGTCATCGTAATCGAAGTCCCAGCCGGTTGTGGCGTTGATCAGCTCAGCAATAGCTGGCCAAGCCCCTGCTCGATCGGCCTTGCCAGTGAAGCAGCGCCGGATGAACTTGCACAGCGGAAGCGTATCGTACACCGCTGCGTACTCCTCCGTGCCCTTAGCCACTCTACCTCGGGTCTCATCCACGCTGAAGCGATCGACCTGGCCTTTGATGTCCGGATCGTAGGCCGCCGTGCGATTGTGGCAGGCACCACGCGTTCCCACCGCCAACCCTAGAGCAAACGTCTTGAGAGCACGGGCGTCGTACCCCGGCGTCTCCAACCCCTTGATGTTCATCGCCCACTTGTAGGTTTCGGTGCCCCGCTCCTCATCCACCTGGGCACTGGCACGCTTGGTCCCATCGGCCAGCAGATCCCCCATGTAGCCATCGCGGTGGGCAATCATCTCCGTCAGCTTCACCATCGCCATACCATTACCGAACTTAGCCTCGAGACCGTCGGGGCACAGCTCGCATTTGAAGTCCTCTCGCGTGAAGATGCCTCTCTCGTAACACTCCATAGCCCAGCCGATGGTCACGCCGGTGCTCATCGTGTCCATGCCGAGCTCGTTGCAGTTGGTGATGGCCCTGATCGCGGCCTCCATATCGTTCACACCGCAGTTTGACGACAAGGCGTAGAGAGACTCGTACTCGATATGTGACATCGCTTCGGCGTAGGGTCCTTCTTTGACCCGTCCAACCTGTTCGCAGGCAATGGGACACTGAGCACAAGCGATGGTCTTGGCCTTGTAGTGCTCGTGGAGATACTCACCGCTAATCAGCTCGGCATCCTCGAACACCCCGTCCTGGTAGTTCCTCGTCGGCAGCAACCCCAGTTTGTTCATGTTGAGCACGTTGGCGGTGGTGCCCAGGATGCGGTACTTCTGAGTGTGGGGACCTTGGGCAGCCTCCAAAATGTCGAAGGAGAGCTTGAGCAGCACGTCGGGATCGGCCACCTCAACGCCGTGGGTCCCGCGTATAGAAAGGCCCTTCAGCTTCTTGGAACCCCATACCGCGCCGTGACCGGTACGGCCCGCCTTTCGACCGTCGTTGCTCACATTGGAGATGCGCCCTAGATTCTCCCCAGCCGGTCCAATGCACGCCGTGCGCACCTGATCATCACCGAGTTCCTCGCGGATCGCGCTCTCCGTCTCTGTGGTGCTGCGCCCAAGCAAGTGAGACGCATCTCTGAACTCGATCATGTCATCGTCAACCAAGACGGTGACCCAGTCCTCACTCGATCCGTGGATGACGATTCCATCCCAGCGAGCTCGCTTGAGCGAGGTCGTGAACCAGCTGCCCGACAGGCTGTCACCGATGAAGCCGGTCAACGCGGACTTCGATGCCATCCCGTACTTACCTCCCACCGGCACGGGAGTACCAGCGAAGATACCATTGGCGATGCAGATCGGATTACCGGGCGATAGCGGGTCACAGCCAGGCTCAATGTTCTCCCAGCACAGCCGGGTAGCCATGGAGACCCCACCGATATACGTCTTGTACCACGCTTCGGGCTTTGACTCGATCCAAGTCTTCTGCTCAGTCAGATCGATATGCAGCACTCTTCCGCTGTAGCCATGCATGTTTTAACCTCCTGCTGACATAGACATGAGTATGATTCGCTCACCTTCACCAACCCGTTCATCCATCTCCTGGGGCTGAATCATGCGCCTCCCATCCAAGTTGAGAATATTCGGGGCTTGCAGCGTCTCACCATCGGCCTGGATCACGTCCCCGATCATACCCGGGTACCTTCTGGCCAACAGACGCACGACATCTCGGAAGGTAGCCCCCTCCTCGACGCTGAACGCTACTTCCTTGTCCCCCGCTATGAGACGGGGGAGCCCAAACAGCTCCACGTGTACACCCATCTTGACTTCTCCTACATTATACCTGGAGCCACCCAGACACGCCAGAAGTTCTGGTAGCGGACTCCCTCACAGTCGTCACCTGCTGGGGATGCAGGCTGTCATAATCGCCAGTCCTACGGTCGGGCGACTCGAATCCACAGTGCCCTGTCCGTCTCGTCATTGAGGATCTTGCGCCCCAGTTCATCGCCATAGGCGGTAAGCTCTGGAATCTTCGTGGCATCATCCATCGCAATTGGCTTCTCCAAGTCAATCTGGAAGCGCCGGAAGTCCACCTGTTCGAAGAACGTGTCCACTAGATGCACCTGTTGATCATCTGCGGACTGCAAGAACGCACCAAGGACTGGTTGAAGCCACTGCCAGGGCCACATAGACCGCACATCACCGGGCTGCAAGGTGTGAGGCTCGCGCCCCGTCCCAAGACTGATCAAGGTGGTCTCGGCCGGATCCCAGTCTAGGACAACACAGGTCTCGTAGGCGGCGATGTAGCATGGATTGGCGTAGGCCCCCACCCCTCCGTCCACGTAACGATCCTCCACCGCGGGGAACGTTGTGGGAACTGAAGAGGAGGCCAACACGGCCTTGACCACAGGCCAGCTAGCGTATGCCTCCTTCCACGGCTTGACGAAACGCGTGCGGTTCTCCACCACATCGAAGGTGGTGATGACCACGTCAATTGGAGAACCAGCCTCCCAGAAATCGCCCATTCGCCGATCGCCGAGATAGCGATGCAGAGCATCCTCCAGCGGCTGATGCGCATAGCGGTAGCGACTCAGCGGCCACAGCCAGGTCCGCCAAGACTTGTGGAAGATCAAAGGACCATAATGTGTGTAGAGCCGATGCGTCGCCGCACCGGTCAGACCTGCCCCTATACTGGCCGCAAGGATAGCACCGGTCGACGTCCCTGCAGCTACGCCAAAAACCTCCCGCGAGGAGCGACCCAGATAGTCCTCCAGGACAGCCAGGGCCCGGGCGACGATGACACCTCTGATCCCACCGCCATCTATCGCAACGGCTACGCGCTCACGGAATGGCTTCATACAGCGTTACCTCACATCGAAGCTCTATCGTGTGCTGGAAAGCCATGACGGGGTTCCGTCATTGGCTCAATTCAGCTCTCATCTGACGCAGGCAGGCAAGAAGAAGGTGATTCTTGGACAAGGATGTCATGCACGATGCCGTCGGGACCGCAGGCGCCATCTATGCGAGAAAGTCCCGCAACTTCTGACCGCGCCCCGGATAACGGAGCTTCCGAAGCGCCTTCGATTCGATCTGTCGCACCCGCTCCCGAGTGACATCAAACGCTTGTCCAACCTCCTCCAAGGTGTGCGTCCTGCCGTCTTGCAGACCGAAACGCATCTCAAGCACAGCCCGCTCCCGATCGCTAAGCACCTCAAGCGACGACCGGACCCGCTCCTTCAACAGCTGGTCGTAAGCCGCATCCGCTGGGCCTTGAATGCTATCGTCCTCAATGAACTCCCCCAGCACGCCGTCCTCATCGGTTCCCACGGGCATCTCTAGCGACATCGGCTCCATAGAAATCCGGAGAATACGACGCACCTCCTCTGCCGCTACCTTAAGCTTGTGCTTCAGCGCCGGCGGCAGCGGCGCCTCATCCTCCATAGCCGAACGAATCGCGCCCTTCTCGTCCGATGTAAACAGATCCGAATGCAGGGCCAGCTCCTTCGACGTTGGTTCCCGTCCCAGCTCCTGCACCAGACGCCGCTTGAGCCGGATCAAGCGGTTGATCTTCTCCACCATGTGAACCGGGATCCGAATCGTGCGCGCCTGATCGGCGATAGCGCGGCTGATTGCTTGACGAATCCACCACGTAGCGTAGGTCGAGAACTTGAACCCCTTGGTGTGGTCGAACTTGCGGATAGCCCGCATGAGTCCGATGTTCCCTTCCTGGATCAGATCGAGAAATGAGATGCCGCGTCCAGTGTAGTTCTTCGCTATACTCACGACCAACCGCAGATTCGCCTGTGCCATCAGCTGCTGAGCCTCGATGCTTCGCGTCACGATCTCGCTGTATCGCGCCTCGATCCCCTCTTGCGAAGCCAGCCCCTGCAGCTCCCACGGCGCTGGGAGAGCCGCCTGATTTCGCCACGACTCGGCGATCGGTGTGAGAACACGCTTTGGGAGCGCATAGAGGACTCGGAAGACGTCAAAGTGTCGATCTGCCATCGCTGTTCGAGCTGCGTCCGGTGAGCTCGTCCAACCATGTTGCTCTAAGAATGAATGAATATACGAAGACCGATCAGGGAGAATATGATCCTGCAGAGTGGCAGCCTCATCCACCAGAGCACCGAGGTCCGGCGGAGAGATATCGAGCTCTTCGCACCGCTTGACCACGTCACCCCAGGCATGGTGAAGGTCGCTCAGCAAGGCCTCGAAAACCCTTTGCGCCGCTGCCTCGTCCTCACTCAGACGCTCCCTAAGCGTTTGGACATACGTGCCCGCAGCCCGCTGCACAGACAGCCATACCTCTTCATGATGCTCAAGCAGCGATACCTGACCGATCTCCAGAAGATACATCCGCACCGGGTCATCGGTCGATTTCATCAAGGTCTCTTCTTCTACTATCTCATCGGTCTGCTGCTCGATCTTCTCGAGCTCCTCCGACGTGGGCTCCTGTGCATCGCTGATATCGCTCTCGCCATCGTCGCCCACAGCTATCTCCACCAGAATCGAAGCTTCCGCATCCTCCGATTCCTCTCCGACAGACTCGTAGACAGCTCGCAATTGCTCGACGATTCGGTCTTCTTCGACGGGTCTGGATCGCGGCTCGTCAGTCATCATTACCTCGTCATCCGGTAGAACCGTGCTTCAAGCGTAGCTCCCCAGCTCGCGCGACTGCGACAACGCTCGCTGCGTCCGCAATAGCTTCTGTGTGTACGCCAGATGAGCCTGATCGTATGCCTTGCCCCGCGCGTCACCATCCTCGTGCGCCTCCAACATCAACAGTCTCAGATCCTGGACAAACGCGTTAAGTCGGCGCTGCCTAAGACGCAGCAAGGTCACCACAGTATCCCTCACCAACTGCTCATCGGCAAGCTCGACATCGTTCGAGAGGCCCAGCCGTTCCAGACTCTCTTGGACATCCACGGGCACTGATTCCTTCAAGGCCTCGATGGAGACGGACGGCCTGGTAAGTAGTAGCTCCCTCCAGGCCTCGAAAATCACCCGTAGACTTGTCTGTCCGAAGTCCTGCGCTTGCAGAGCGTCGAGCCCTTTCTCCCTCAACACGCCGTTCACCTGGTCGAGCAGGCTTGGTCGTCGAAGCAGCGTGGACACACAGTGCCTCTCGAGAAAGGCGTCGGGCTTCTCCTTCGCTGCTTGTTCTTGGGACTGGCGATCTTCGCTGCCCCCGCTGCGCCCGCCCGGCCTTCGATGTCGCTCCACATTCTGCCGCTCAAGCCTACCCATCCGTTCAAGCACTGCGCGCTCACCCACACGGAGCAGACGTGCGATCTTCTGAACGTAGTCCTCGCGCTCAATCCGGTTCGTCACGGCCTCCAACACCGGCAACAGCTTGTCGACAACCCGCGCCTTTGCCTTGGTATCCTCCAGATCAAGATCCTCCATCAGCAGCTGCAAGTAGAAGTCGACCACGGGCACCGCCTCGTCCACCAGCCTGGACCACTGATTAGGATCGTCTCGTATCACATCATCAGGGTCCTGGTCGCTCGGAAGCTGTAGGACTCGCAAGTCCACGCCCAGCCGGCCCTCGTAGCCCACCAGGCCGCGAGGGTCAAAGACCGGTTGCCACTCTTTATCCAGCGTGTCCCGGGCTACCTCGACGCCGTGAAGCGTGGCCTGTACGCCGGCAGCATCGGGATCGAGGGCCAGCACGATTCGCTCAGTATAGCGCTGAAGCTGCTTGAGCTGCGCCTCCGTTAACGCAGTCCCCATCTGAGCGACCACGTTCTCGTAGCCCGCCTGGTGTGCCTGCATCACGTCCATATACCCCTCGACGATCACCACGCGGTCCTCACGGCGTATGGCTCGTCGCGCCCTGTCCAAGCCAAAAAGCGTCTTACTCTTGTCAAACAAGATCGTCTTGGGCGAATTGAGGTACTTCGGGACGCCTTCGGGATCGAGCGTTCTGGCCCCGAACGCGATGACCCTTCCACGACCATCGCGTATGGGAATCATCAAGCGCTCTCGGAATCGATCGTAGGTGCCTCCGTCATCACGCTCCACAACGATCCCGGCTTTGATCAATTCGTCCACGTCGTATCCCTGCTCCAGCAGGTAATCGCGCGACCTATCCCACCCGGGCAAGCTGTAACCAAGCTGGAAAGCGTCGACCGTCTCGGCTGACAGCCCTCTTCCCTCGACATAGTCACGTCCCACGTCGGCCTCAGGGGATTTGACCAAAATATGGTGGTAGTAGCGAGCGGTTGTAGCCAGCAGATCCCGCAAGCGCTCACCCTCTTCGGCAGCCTTCGCCTGCCGCGGCGTAAGCGGTTCTAAATCCACCCCCGCCTGTGTCGCAAGCTCCTCCAGCGCGGTTCGGAAATCCCAGCCCTCCATCTTCATCACGAAGTTGAAGATATCGCCTCCCTCGTTGCAGGCTCCGAAGCAGTACCAACGCTGGCTCTCGGGGAAGACCACAAACGAGGGCGTCTTCTCACTGTGAAAAGGACACAACGCCTTGTAGTTGCGCCCGGACTTGTTGACCTGAAGGTAGGATGAGACGACCTCAACAATATCCAAACGATGCTTGACCTCGTCGACGACCCCCATCTGTTCCCCCTACCCACAGGTGGTTGCCCGCGGGCGGTTCATGTGAGAAGAACTGGCAGCCAATGGCCCAATCTACATAGCCTGCAGCACGACACGATCTAATTGTACCCAACCTGCACATTCCGGCAAGTTGTCGACCGATCCAGCTCCCAGCAGTCTCCCAATCGGAACCACGATCCACTCATCAAGAGGCCATGCAACAAAGATTTCGGAGGCGGCTTCTGTGACCGCCCATCGCCCTGCCCCCTAGGCAACGCCCTGCTCTGTAGCACGCTATCTCTGTTGTTTCCTCACGGGACCACGCTGAACAAGCCCCAGCGATGCACCAAGCGTGCTTTCCCATCTGTCAACTCCCACCCGCTAGCTCAACCTCTTGAGTTTCCCTGCAGGCAAATACCGGAGAACGTGTCATCGTAGGCCGGCGCAACGACACGCCAGTCGAACCGGCTCATGGCTACACGAAGCTTTTTGCACACAGCTTCCGATTCTTCACCATGCGCGATTGACCATCGCAGGTGAGCAACTAGATCTTGGAAGTCATCGTAGAGACACCGCTCATGGGACATCTCGGGGATCAGCTCCGGATACGAGAGCCGAGCCGGAAGGATCGGGAAGCAACCCCCGTAGACTGCCTCGACGACAGCCATGCCAAAGAACTCGTGAATCGCCGTGCTGACCACAATGTCGGCCTGCCGCAGCAAACAGTCGTACTCCCTCCCTTCGGCAAATCCGAAGTGGACAACCCGATCGCCAAGGCGCTCCTTGGCCCTTTGAAACTCTGGGGTCGAGTGGCGGTGACTCTTGCCAGCTATTGCTACACGAAACCCTACCCCGGCGTCGGCTAGGGCGTACAACGCGCGGAAGAACGTCTCAGGGTTCTTATCGTACTCCCACCGCTGGTTCCAGAGAATAAGGGGGGACTCGTTCGACGCTCTGGAGGTTGGTACCTTTTCAAGGCGACGTAAGTTGCACCCCACCGGCAGTACGCATGCTCTTGCCCGCACCTCTTCAATCCGGTCCAGGTGCGAGCAGTCAGGGAAGTGCTTGAGCATGTTGGGCAAGGCATCGAACCAGTCTTCGAGGTGGAAGCGCGAGTTGAAGATCACACGGTCAGCCACCAACATTGAAAGCCAGTTGATCATGCCGTAGGTGAGATCGCGTTTCTCACCTGGGGGAAAGGGATACGTCAGCTGATTCTCGTGGCAGTAAAGCGCAGTCGGAATCCCAGCGAGGAAACCTCGTGTCAGTGCCAGAAACGCGGGCAGATTGAGCATGTCGGAAGCGAGGATCAGATCCGGGCGGTGGTCCAGGCCTCGGGCCTGGGCGGCCAGTGTGACCGCTCCACCCTGCATCCTCCACTTCCAAAACCTGGCAGCAAGCCCCAGCAACGTCACATCATGGCGACTGTGCTCGACGTACCCCTCGGCCCACGCACCATGACTGCCGCCGCAGTACGGTTCCAGCAGCAGGATCCTCATCTCTATGGCTCGACGCGCTGAGAGGAGAGTACCGTGCCGATGAGCCGCGGAGCGCCCTCAGGCCCGATGCGATACCAAGCCAGCTCGCCCTCCGCTGACACACTGCCCTCATCGGCGCCCAGGCGTCGGCCCCATCCGGCCGTTCGACCGAGCCGCCCCTCTCGCTCAAGCTCCGCAAGTGCGTTCAATACCCGTTCGCGGGACGGGGCTCCGTTGGTCGCGGCCTGCGCCAACGCCTCCAACATCACCTGGGTTCCACGGTACGCTGGAAGAGCCAAAGGGCCTGGCGTCGCGCCGTCAGAGACATCAGCGTAGGCGGCTATGAACGCCTCACCACCTGGCACGTCCTCTGGAAAGGGCCACGGCGTGAGGAACAGGGTACCCGTGGCCGACGCACCCCCCACCGCCACAAAGTCGGCGGCCGCTAAGGCTGGCCCACCCAGCACCTCTCCCGCCCACCCCGCCTCCCGCAGCACAGAGACCACCTCCCCAGCCGGGACTGGGTCCAAATCACTGAGAAGCACCGCCGGGCGCTCAGCCATGACCTCGCGTTCCCATCCATCGGTCTCGGGGGACGTGACGCAGAGATCTATAGCCCTCCGCTGAGCCGCCCGCAACAGGGCCTCGGTCAGCGCGCCTCCATCGCCCAACAGAACTACCGGCTCATCGCCGGCCAATTCCACAGCTCGACCGAGGAGTGCGTCTGCTAACCAATCAGCTGACGGGCCCAGGGCATGAACGCCCTCCGACATCGTCCCTGCACGACTGAGGTGGGTTGGCATAAGGAATGGCATCCCCGCTTCGATGTAGACGTCCGACGCAGCGGCCGTCGTCGCTTCCCGGAAGTGGCCCAGGGCCCCCACGACGTCGGGGTCAACGTCAAGCTTGCGCACCTGCTCTAACGCCAGCGACGGATCAGCACCGTCATCGTAAGCTACCAGTTCCACCCCATAGCCGCAGACACCGCCGCTGTCGTTCACCTCCGCCAGCGCCAGCCTCACAGCGTAGATCACGTCATAACCCACGTAGCGATAGCGTCCCTCAAAAGGCGCCACCAACCCCATCTTCACCGTAGGACGGACGCTAAGGGGGAACCGACAAGCAATCAGAGGAAGGAGAAGAACCGCCGCCAGGAAGAGACAACGGACAATCACGCACCGGCTTCGAGCACGCGCCAATCCCCAGCGAGGCGCGGATCCCACCGGCCTATGGCACTTGCCCACCGCAGCGCTCGTAGTTGGCGTAGTGCTCGGCTTCGCTCTCCGCGAAGAGATGGCTGCCATCGTCCCTCGTACAATCGACGAGGAAGAAGAAGTAGTCCGTGTCGGCGGGCTGTGCCGCTGCCTTGATGGAAGCTAGACCAGGGCTACAGATCGGGCCCTGGGGCAGGCCCTGGTTCTCATAGGTGTTGTAGGGCGAGGGTGTAGTCGTCGCATCGAGCGTGAACGGTGGCCACCAATTGTCCGGGGAACCAAGGGCATATTGGACCGTCGGACAGGCGTCGAGCGTCCACCCTGCCTCGAGACGATTGTGGAACACACCGGCGATGACCGCACGTTCCTCGGCCACCACCGCCTCCCGCTCCACAATGGAGGCCAGCGTCACCAGCTCGTAGAGGTCCAACCCCTGCTGCGCCGCGGCGCTCTCAATACCCCGGGTGACGCGGTCATTGAACGTCTTCAACATCCGCTCCAACAGATCGTCCGCCGTGGGTTCTTCGGGCAGACGGTAGGTGTCAGGATAGAGAAACCCCTCCAACGTCGCATCGGCCGGCAACACAGAGAGAAGGTGAGACGCATAGGGCCGATCTCGCCACCCAGCTATGACCAGTTCCAGGAACGCATCCTCGCTTATCGTCGTCTGCTCGGCCACGTCAACTGCAACCTGCTCCAGCCGGAGTCCCTCCCGGATGGTGACCATTTGCTCCGGTTGCCGCGCCTCCTGCAGGGCGCGCCCAATCTCGGGAATCGTCATCGTCTGACGCAGCGTGAAATCCCCTGCCTCAATGCCAGCGTCGAGTCCATGATGCTGCATATAGCGCCGGAACAGTTCGGCATTCGAGATCAAGCCCTGGCGCTCCAGTCGATCGCCGATGTCCCCAGCCGTCTCTCCGGGCCTGACGATGAAAGCAACTGGTGTGTCATCACTGCCGGCCGGGCTCTCAAGCTCGTCTGCGTGAGCCTCCAGATAGGCGCTGACGACCAGACCATCCGGTGATGAGAGCTCACACAACGTGGACGAGACGCCTCTTACTCCCAGAGCAGCGTATCCCACATTCCAAACCATGCCGCCAAAGGCCCCAAAGAGCGCGACGAAGGCCACAGAAAAAGCGGCAAAACGGCCTATTCTATCCAAATCAAGTCCTCCCTACGGAAGTATCGCCTTCGCCACCCAGACGGAAAAACAACAGCGCACAATCAGGCGCCATGCTGGCTGTCGAGATAGCTTCGCAGGATCACCGCCGCGGCGATGGCATCGATCTCCCCGTCCGATCGCGCGCGCCGTCTCGCCTTCTCCTTGCGCGTCGCCCGGAGAATCTCATCAGCCGTAGCCGTCGAGAAGCGCTCATCCCACAGAACAACCGGAACACTCAAGATCTCCGCCAGGGCCTCAGCGTAGCGGTCCACAAGTTGCGCCTGCGGGCCCACGTGCCCATTCAAGCTGAGCGGACGCCCCACGACCACGACCTCCGCTCCGTGCTCCTCCACGAGATGGGCCACGGCGGAGCAAAGCGCCTTTTTGGATCGATGATCGATGGTCTCCAGAGGTCGCGCGATGGTGGCCGTAGGATCGCTGATGGCGACCCCCGTGTGGCGTTCTCCGACGTCCAAGGCCAAGATGCGCATAGTCTAGCCAGCGCCCAGGGAGACCATGCCGGGCATCAGAGCGCCCTCCTCTACTTCGGGCACCTCCGGCGTGACGCGGACGTCAACGCGAATCGGGATCAGCGGTACACGCTCAAGCCAAGCTAACCACGTCGGCCACGTCGGCCACGTGTCGAATTGAGGGGGCTCGGCCAGCGGGAATGCCTCCTGCAAGTGCGCCCGAGCCTCGGGGATGCGCTTGCCGCGCACCTCCGCGCTGACCTCGTCCTCGCTGATCTCAGCAGCGGCAAAGCCACGCCCCTCGACGTAGAACGTGAACCAGCCCGGTCCTTCCTCTTCCTCAACCACCTCGCCCATGTCGAACTGCGCGTCCACCAGTCGATAGCCCGAGGGCAATTCGCTAACCAGGACGTTTCTCGCGATGCCTCTCGCATCGTCCGCGTTCACCGCCTGGCCACTGACCAATAGACGCATGTTAAGACCCACCGTCTCTGACTCCTCGCCGATGAAGTGCGTGTAGGCCTTCTTCGGCACCGACTCGACCCGCAGCGATTGATACGGAAGAAACTCATTCGGCTCCAGCAGGCCGTGCAGATCGACGTATGCCTGGTCCAGTAACTCACCGGTCAGTTGCTCTCGAACGCGATCGTAATCCTCCTGGACCACAACCGGGACCTCCTTCGCCTCTCCGCCCGTCGTTGGCCCAGGATTGATCACCCGAACGGCCGAGGCGACCACACCCTCGACCCGGTTGATCTGGAAAGCCCCCACGTTCCCCGTCCGCTCATCCAGCGCCTCGATGGGCGCACGTGCCTGTCCATCGGCAGGCACGACGACGTCAGCCGTGGTGCGGAAGCGGATCGGATAGCTCGTCGACGACGTACGCACCACCGTCCCGGCGGGCACCACGTAGTCTTGGGACAGGCGGCTGGTGAAGAGCACCTCCCCGGTAGCTCGACCCGAGGCGACGGTTGCCGTCTCCGTCGTCGATACCTCGGCGTGGCCTTCTACTTCGAGGCCGACGCGTCGCGACGGGATGATTCCCCCAGCCCCACCGGCGTTGAGCGTTACCGTTTCAATCTGAGGATCGACCGAGACAGGCACGTTCACCGTCACCATCTCGCCAGCTGGCACGACCGTAATCTCGGCGGAAGGTATGACCGTGTAGGCGCTTCCGGCCAAGACAACCAGCACCACGAGGAAAACCGCCAAACGCACCCCGTCCTTGGCTCGGCCCAACCAGGGGGGCGCGGCGCGCTTTGGCCGAGGCCTCAGATCCGTCTCCTCCTCCCACCAATACGTCGGTGGTGGCTCCACAGCATCTGGCTCATGACCGTTCCAACGGTCCGCATCCTCCACGCTGGCAAAGGCCGGAAAGCCGCATCCACGGGCCAATTCTCTCCGCTGAGGATCAGGGGAGACGATGGCTATCTCCATCTGGCGACGCCAGGCCTCCCGGCGCAGCAGGTCAAAGTCCAGCTCGCGGGAGAGGAAACGGAGATCCCAAGGCAGGCGCAGGGTCACACGTCCGTCGCCCACCTGGTCGAGCTGATAGGTCAGCGAGGCTAGGTCATCTTGAGGGTGCAGATCAAGGACGGCAGAACCTTCTGTCACGTTCTGAGACACCGCAGGCTGTTCAGTCATAGGGAGAGGAGCTGGAATGGCGTGGGACGCTCATCACGAGGCAACACTGAGCAAGGCTCCTCCGCGCCAGATTCGGTCAGTCCGATCCCTCGCAAGGCTTGCTATCCCCTCAACTGCTCTTCCAGAATGCGCGGGGCCTGAGCCAACGCCTCATTGAGTCTATCCGGATCGCTTCCGCCGGCCTGCGCCATCGTGGGGCGACCGCCACCGCCGCCGCCAACCACGCGCCCCAAGCGCCTGACAATCCCAACGGCGTCGCCCCCCTGCTCCACCACGTCTGGTGTGACCGAGGCGACCAGCGCGGGACGCCCATCCAGCACCGCTCCCAGGACGAAGACGCCCGAATCGAGTCGATCTCGGAACCAATCCGTCATCTCGCGCAGCGCGTCCATCGTCGGCGCATCCACTCGCGCGGCGACCAAAGAGACGCCATTCACGTTCTCCACGTCGTCCAGCAGGGACTCAAACGCCTGCCAGGCCAGCCGCTGTTCGAGCCGATGGATCTCCTTCCGCGCTGCATCGAGCTCCTCCTGGAGGTGTTCCACCCGCCCCTCCAGGTCGCCAGGAGGAACGCCCAGCTGACCGGCGACACGCTCCAGAAGCCTGAGCTGACCCTCGACGAAATCGATGGCACCATGCCCCGTGACGGCCTCCACGCGCCGCACGCCCGCCCCCACGCTCTCCTGGGAGACGAAGTGAAAGGTGCCGATCGCGCCCGTCTCGTTGACGTGGGTGCCACCACAAAGCTCTCGACTGAACGGTTCTTCAAGCTCCCCGACGCGCAGCACGCGCACCACGTCGCCGTACTTCTCGCCGAAGAGCGCGATCACCCCGTCCTCGACCGCCTGCCGATAAGGCTGCTCGGAACTGTCGACCGGATGGTTACTCAGAATGGCCTCATTCACCTCGCGCGTGATGGCCTCCAGCTCCTCGGGCGTCAGCATGGTGGGGTGGGTGAAGTCAAAGCGCAACCGATCCGGCGCCACCAACGACCCTGCCTGCTGCACGTGATCACCTAGCACGTGGCGCAAAGCCCGCTGCAGGAGGTGTGTGGCAGTGTGATTCCGAGCGATGTCCATCCGCCGCCGCCGATCGACGGCAGCACGTGCACGGTCGCCGACTTGCGGCGTTCCCCGCTCGACCTGTCCCTCGTGGACGATGAGGCCCGGCACCGGTTGGCGCATCTCGGTCACCTTAACCCTCCAGGACGGCCCCCTGCCGTTCCCCGTCGGGGCAGTGATCACGCCGGTGTCGGACACCTGACCACCGGCCTCGACGTAGAAGCACGTCTCTGGCAACACAACGTCAACTCGATCGCCCTCCCCCACCTGCTCGACGGGCGCCCCGTCCTTCAGCAGAGCTACGACCTCCGTCTCTATCTCCAGCGCGCCATAGGGGTCATGCGCCACGCCCTCGTCGGACAACGTCCCCTCATCCTCGAGGTTGAGCAAAACCCGTTGATACCGTGCCAGCGTCTCCTCGTCGTGCATCTCAAAGGCCTCGGCCTCACGAGCGCGCCGGCGCTGCTCCTCCAGCGCCGTCTGATACCCAGCCTCATCGATGGTGAAACCTTCCTCCGCAGCCACGTCACGGGTGATCTCCAGAGGCAGACCGAACGTGTCGTAGAGCCGGAACACCTGGTCCCCGGGCAGCACCGACTTGCCCTGGGACGCAAGCTTCCCCATCATCTCATCCAAGCGATCCAGCCCCAGATCCAGGGTACGCAGGAAGCGCTCCTCCTCCTGCTGGATCGTCTTGAGAATGAAGGCTCTCCGATTGACCAGCTCGGGAAAATGCTGTCCCATAATGTCGATGACTGTCTTGGCCACCTCGGCCATGAAGGGCTCATCAAAGCCCAATGACCGCCCGAAGCGCACCGACCGGCGCAGGATCATGCGCAGCACATAGTTGCGCCCCTCGCTCCCTGGGAGCACCCCGTCGCCGATGAGGAACGTCACCGCCCGAGAGTGGTCGGCGATGACGCGGTAGGCGACGATGTTCTCCTGCACCTCAGCATCGCTCTGCCCCGCCAGCTCCTGCACCCGCCGGATCAGGGGCGTGAACAGGTCGGTCTTATAGTTGGAGTCGACGCCCTGAAGAATCGCCAACAGACGCTCAAACCCGGCGCCTGTGTCCACGTGCTGATCCGGTAGAGGATCCAGATTCCCCTCTTCGTCCTGGTTATACTGGATGAAGACCAGGTTCCAGATCTCGGTGAAACGATCGCAGGCACCATTGACGCGACATACGTGATCAGGATCATCGGCCATGTCGCAGGCATCCGGGCCTCGATCGTAGTGGATCTCGCTGCAGGGCCCGCAGGGGCCCGTATCAGCCATCTGCCAGAGATTCTCCTTGCGCCCTTCATACAGCACGTGGCCTGGATTGATACCGGTCTCGGATAACCAGAAGCCTCTGGCCTCCTCGTCGGTCTCCAACTCGCCCAGCTCGTCCCGAAAGACAGTGGCCCACAGACGCTCCTCCTCCAGACCCCACTCCTCGGTCAGTAGCTCCCAGGCCCAGCGGATCGCCTCCTGCTTGTAGTAGTCGCCGAAGGACCAGTTACCCAGCATCTCAAAGAACGTATGGTGCGTGGTATCCCGCCCCACGTCGTCGAGATCGTTGTGCTTTCCCGAGACGCGCATACACTTCTGTGTGTCGACGGCGCGGTCGTACGGCCGCGTCCCCACGCCGAGGAAGACGTCCTTGAATTGATTCATCCCGGCGTTGGTGAACAGCAGCGTGGGATCGTCGGTAGGCACCAAACTGGCGCTCGGCACGATCGTATGGCCGCGCTCGGCGAAGAAATCCAAGAAACTCTGGCGT
>Ga0207796_1000120_pt1 | contig 34341 bp, 32 predicted proteins | sample Pon1CUnioCityCA_6_FD_187274 | JGI IMG/M metagenome (GOLD analysis project Ga0207796, IMG submission 187274) | Marine sediment microbial community from Union City, CA, USA - Pond 1C Sediment 1 (SPAdes) | ecosystem: Environmental > Aquatic > Marine > Intertidal zone > Salt pond sediment ... | reverse complement strand
AGACGTGTCCCTCAGGAGGGGCGTGCTGACGAGGGGTCTTTCGGTCTGCCGCGGCGTCGTGGTAAACCGACCCTCACCTGGGCTTTCACAGTCAAAGTCGGCACCCACCGGATCATAGGAACCGCTGGATGCATGACCTGGGGCATCAGGTGTGCGGCTGCCCACGGGGGTCAGCGTTCTCCGCTCAGTCGCACTCTAATCTCCTCGAACTCGGCGGTGGTGATGTCCCCGGCCGCCAGTCGGTGCTGGGCGATCTCCAAGGGATCCTCCGGTACCTGCAGTGCGGTGGCTCTCGAGCCAGACGGCCGACGCGCGAACCATAGCGCCCCGATGATCAGGAGTGCGATCATTGCCAGAAGCAAGATTCCACCGAAGAGGGGGCCAAGAAGACCAACACCAGGCCATCCCCCCATGCGTCCCCATCCCAGTCTGTTGCACCAAGGTCCCATCATCCTCTTCCTCCTCAATTAGTTCTCGAGCCGAGTCCGGATGGCCTCGTACTCGTCTCGATCGATCTTCCCGCGAGCTAGACGCTCGTCCAGTATCTCGCGCGGCCTCGTTCTGCGGTCACCTCTGGACGGTACTCCATGGCTTGGTCTCTGTGACAGGCTCGACCCTCCGCCCACGAGCACCAGTACGATACCCCCCAAGAGAAGCAATATCAACAAGCTGAACGCAATCATTATGGTGGTCGTCCTCCCTGTGATTCAATGCTTGTCATTCTACCGCGCCAAGCCTGCGATGTGCAGAGGAGTTTGGCCCAGGTTCGCCCCCGCTATCTGGCGGGTGACTTGACAACGTGGCGGGGCACGATACAGTAAGGGGCCGCGTGGCCGAAGAGACCGTTAGCCAGATGGCCGAGAACGGTCTGTCACTCAAGCCACGGTCCTAGCGAACATTCGAGGCGTGGCGATGACTTAGCTGGGGAGATCATGGACTGGGGAACTTTCTTTTCCGTGTTTGGATTGATTTTTGTGGCCGAGCTCGGCGACAAGACGCAGCTCGCTGTGATCACGCAGACCTGCAAGTACCGCCGGCCGTGGGCTGTGTTTGTGGGGGCGAGCACAGCGCTTGGTCTCGTCACGGCATTGGGCGTTGTGGGCGGGCAGGTGTTGGGTCGTTTCCTTCCCGACGATCTGCTGCGCATCGCTGCCGCGATGATGTTCGTCGTGGTGGGCCTACTGATCGCTCGAGAGGCTGCCAAGGCCGACGGTGGCTCTGCCAACGAGGATAGGTGCCAGAGCGTGTTCGAGCCCTCGGAGAATGGCTGGGGAAAAGGCGCGTCGATCTCGACTTGGAGCTGGCACGCCTTCGGTGCCACGTTCGGACTGCTGTTCCTCGCCGAGCTGGGGGACAAAACGCAACTGGCGGTCTTGAGCTTGGCCAGCAGGCATGGAGATGCCTGGGCTGTCCTGGCCGGCGGAGTGGTGGCACTGAGTGCTGTGACAGTGTTGGGCGTCGTCAGTGGCCAGATGCTGTGCAGGCTTGTCCCCCAGCGCCTCCTCTTGTGGTTTTCGGCCGCCGTCTTTGTCGCGATGGGCGCTCTGGTGGAGTTCGGCGTGTTCTAATCTAGCCGAAGACTCACCACGGAGACTAAGCGCGGCGTTGCTCGGCCGAGTACCGGTAGCCCGGCGTCACAGATGATTCCCTGCAACGTACCTGACTGTTGTGCCCACATTCTGACTCTGCATTGTCTTCAAGTTGGAACAGAGACAGATAATGGTGCTGGCCAATGTCCATGGTCCGCATTAGGACGAGATGGTGTGGGCGCAGCAGCTTCTCCACTTCCTCGGGGGAGAGTCGCACCACCATAGGCGGCCCTGGCGGTCCAGCCATTTTCTTGAACTCGACTACCGCCAGTCTACCGGTGGGTTTCAGCACCCTCGCTATTTCCTGCAGGACCGCATCGTGATCCCCGTCGCGGAGGAGATCGTGCAGGGCCGACGCTATGAGACAGACATTAGCCGCGTGGTCCTCCAATGGAATGCGCTTGCTGATGTCGGCAACCTTCGGGCGAATCTGTTCAAGCCCTCTGGCGCGCACTTCTGACTTTAAGGTCTCGATGCCCTGGTCCCAGAGGTCGAGGGCGTAGATAATCCCTTCCGCGGTTACGTAGTCAGCCGCCTCTAGGGCATACTCGCCCCTTCCGCAGGCGAGATCGAGGAACGTACTGCCCGCCCGCAGACCCAGTGCTTGGAAGAGCTTGCCCGCGTCAACCAGGTCGAAGGTGCTTGCGCCTGCTCCAGTTGGGTGATCCTTCATATGTGGTCCTTTCGTTAAGTATCCTGACCTCGCTACGAGTCCGGCCCGAGTATGGCGACGATCCTCGGTGACGGAGATTGATTTCGACGCCGGCAAGCCGGTCACCGTAAGGACTGCTCAATATACTTGTCAATGAGCGCCTTGTCCAGCGCTCCGGTGTGCCTGACCTGAATCACCCCGTCTCGATCGATGAAGAAGCTGGCTGGGATGCCGCGCACTTGGTACGCGTTGGCTACTGTGCTTGCTTCGTCCAATAAGATCGTGAACGTCAATTCCCGCTCCTGCGCAAACGCCTTCACCCTGTCCCTCGTCTCGGCGATGTCGATGGAGAGGATGACGAGATCCTCGTGTTGATACGCTTCGTGGCTGCTCTGGAGAGCGGACCGCTCCCGCTGGCAATGCGGTCACCAGGTGGCCCAGAAGTTGAGCAGCACCGCCTTACCTTTCAGACCGCTCAGGCTCACCTCTTGACCCGCCAGATCTGGTAGCGTCAAGTCCGGTGCCCTCGCCCCCTCGAAGGGGCCGCTTGGTCGCCGGGACGCTGAGCTGGTAACTGTCGCCGTCGGAGGTACAGGTGTCGGCGTGGGACTGGACGTCACCGTTGGCTGAGCTGACGGCACCGGTGTCCAGCTCGGCTCGGGCGTCGGCGTGGAAGCCATCGGTGCCTGCTCAGCTGGACCCACGGCCGCGAATCCTTGGCATCCGACGGCCAGCGCAGCTGCGAGGGTCAGAACCGTCAGCAGAAGCGACCCCCGTCGTAGTATGAGATGGTTCATCTCTTCTCTCCCTTCGTCCATCAGTCGGTGCCGGAGGCCATCGGATAGCCTGCCTCGTACCATCCGGCTAGTCCACCTCGCAGGGCGTACACCTGGTCCGGGTTCAGTCCTCGTTCGATTACCTGGAGCGCCACCCGGGCGCTCTGATCCTCGGCCGGTCAGGTGCAGTAGAAGATGAGGGCCCTCCCGTCGCTGGGGAGCTCATCTAAGCGGGCCGGTAGATCCGGCTCCGGAAAGGATACCGCCCCGGCGGCGTGCTGACTCCGATAAGCATCGGCTGAACGCGTGTCGTAGAGGAGAGCTTCGCCGCTGTCCAGGAGCGCTTTAGCTTCTCTTGGGCCAATGCGCTGTACATCGTCGGCGCTGATCACGTCCGTCGCATTCCCGCCTCCGCAGCTCACCAGTAGAGCGGCCAAGCCGCTCAGTACGATCAACAGTTGCCATCTTCTCATATTTGATCTCCCATCGTGTGTCGTCTCTTACCCGCTTGCCGCAGCTCTCGCGCGACGTGGCGGCTTCACTGATACACCTTTCATCCTGTGTGATGCTGACTATCCCGTCCCTCTCGTCTGCTGTTACGTGTTTTCTTGTCGGTCGACGTAGGCTAACGTCTATTCTCTCAAGAGCCGCGCTGAACTCAGCATGACCAAGAGATCCGGGATCGACTGCCCAGCCGCGGCAGCCACCGGCGGGAGGATGCCCAGCGCCGCCAGCCCAATTCCGATCACATTATACAGCACGCCCACGCCCAGGTTCTGCTGGATCACTCGGAAGCTACGCCGCCCAATGCGTATCGCCTCCGGCAGGGCGCGCCAATCGTCTTGCATCAGCGCCACGTCAGCTGCTTCCAAGGCTGCATCGGTGCCGGCCACCCCCATGGCCACGCCGACATGGGCCTGGGCCAGGGCTGGGGCATCATTGACACCGTCCCCCACCATCAGGACGGTGTGTCCCTGTTCTTGGAGGTTGCGGACCACCTTGATCTTGTCCTCCGGCAGCAACCCCGCGCGATACTCAATCCCCAGCCGATCCGCCTCCGCCCGGGCAGCGCGCTCGTGGTCCCCCGTCAGGAGCAGGAAGTGCTTGATCCCCAGCTTCCGCAGGACAGCTAGGGCCTCGGGAACCTCAGGCCGAGGTTCGTCGGCGACGGCCATCAGCCCCACAACACGGTCGTCGACCACGATGAAGAAGACAGTCTTGCCAGCTTCCTGCCAGGAGGCTGCCTGGACCGTGCCGTCCGGTGGTAAGAAGATGTCATCCTTCTCCAACAGACGTTGGTTCCCGATCAAGAGCCGCCTATCATTGGACCGCACGCGCACGCCCATCCCGGCCAGCGCCTCAAACTGATCGGCAGAGGCCGGGTCCAGCCCACGCTCGCGCGCAGCCCGGCGGACGGCCGCTGCCACCGGATGCTCCGACAGCTGCTCCGCGGTGGCGGCTATGCGCACCACCTCGTCCTCCATCTGATCGTCCAAGGCGGCGAGGTCCGTCACTACCGGCCGCCCGAAGGTCAGCGTGCCGGTCTTGTCCATCACCAGGACATCGACCCGAGCCAGCAACTCCAGGTAGCGTCCTCCCTTTATGAGGATGCCGCGTCGGGCGGCCCGTCCCACCGCCGCGATGACGGCTGTCGGGGTGGCCAGGGCGATGGCACAGGCGCATGAGACCAGCAGGACGGCGATAGCGGCGGTGAGATCGCGGCTCAGGAGGTAGGTCACGCCGGCAGCCGCGACGACCACCGGGATATACCAGGCGGTGAAGCGGTCGGCCAGCCGCTGTACCGGTGCCTTGTTTGCCTCCGCCTCCTCGACCAACTGGATGACACGGCCTAGGGTCGTGTCAGCGCCTACGCGAGTGACCTGCACGGTGAGGGCGCCGGCGTGGGCGATTGTCCCGGCGAAGACGTAGCTCCCCGGTCCCTTGTCCACCGGCATGCTCTCACCGGTGACTGGCGATTGGTCCACGGCTGCGTTTCCCATCTCCACGCGCCCGTCTGCCGGGATCTGCTCGCCGGGTCGCACCACGACTCGGTCGCCCGGGCGGAGGGCCTCGACGCGAACGTCTTCCTCCTCGCCGTCACGCAGCCGGTGGGCGCTCTCCGGTGCCAGGCGCATCAGGGCACGAATGGCTTCCCGGGAGCGATCGGTGGTCAATCCTTCCAGGTAGTCTGAAACCCGCATGAAGAACACGATCACCACCGCCGCAGTGTACTCCCCGATGGTGAGGGCGCCGATGATACCCAACGTCATCAGCGCGTGTGCGGTCACTTCACCCCGAGCCAGGGCCATGACGACGTTGCGGAGGATGGGGAAGCCGCCTACCAGGATGGCGGCAATCGCCAGCCACGGGGGCACGCGGGTCAGAGCGGCTTCCAGCAGGCCCAGTCGCTCGCCGACCGTCTCCACGAGGATGACCAGGACGACGATGGCCATGAACAGACCGGTCAGCCGCTCCGCCAGACGCGATCCGTGGAGCTGAGCGGTTCCGTTGGTTTCGTCCTCCACTCGATAGCCAGCCCGCTCCACCGCCTGTCCAATGCGATCCGTATCCGTCAGGTCGGGATCGTAGACGACGTCGAGTCGCTCCGCGCCCAGGTAGACGCGTGCCTCCCGCACGCCTTCCAATCCGCGCACGGCTTCCTCTGTATGGACGGCGCACTCGGCACAGTCCATACCTCTCACCGTCATGCTACGCTTCCTCCATGCCTGGTCCTTCATCGAGTTCTAGCGAGCTCCTTATCCGTGTCGAGATTCATATCCATACCCCAATGAGTCTCATAATTCTACATCAATTGAGTAAAATAGTCAACTATTAGCAGGCAGCGTCTCTCAGTCGAAAAGGTCCGTCTTCCGAGGCCCGATCTTGTCTCCTGAGCGCCGCTGGGGTATACTCTCCTGACACACTGGCCTCGTTTATCGTGCTTCCTTCCGCCGTATCTCGCGGCCGGGGACATGGAGGAGCTAGACGAGGACGAAGGAGCCTTCCTCTAGGATGGGCTCTCGGAGGCTTGGAGGTTGAAGATGAAGGGGACCTCCCGTCAACCGACTTGCACCCGGTACACCTTTCGGGGCCGCACCGGCTACGTCGTGGCCCCGTGGCTCGACGGCGCCACCAACGAGTGGGTATGTATTCGCCATAGTGCCTCCGTCCCACCCTGGGCCGATCAGGATGTACATCTGCATACTGTGGCTGAGGAGTACTTCTTCGCCTTTCAGGGGGAGCTGAGGCTGCTGGTCGACGACCGCGTCTTCACCCTCCGTCCCTATGAGGCGCTCTTGGTGAGGCCTGAGGTCCCTCATTCGGTGGTCGGGGGCAGCGGACCCATCGAGCACTTCGTGCTCCGCATGCCGGCCTCCGACGACCGACAGAGCCTGGTCGCGCCCCCGGCGGAGCTCCCGCCCGTACGCGAAGAGGATACGCGAGCCCTGGAGCTAGACTGGGGATGGCGCGTCCCGCTGGGCGAACCGCGCTACCAGAACTGCTGGCTCTTCGGGTTTGGCCAAGCTCGGTTCTGTTCTCAGCATATCTGCATGGCCTATGTGAATCTTCCTACCCAGGAAAGCGTTGAGACAGACCGTCATCCTCATCGTCTCCATCTCCACCAGGAATCGTGGGAGTATTACATCGTCCTCCAGGGTACCCGAGTGCTCCAAATTGACGGGAAGCCCGTGGAGGTCAAAGAAGGTGAGATTCTGGAGGTGCCGCCAGGGACGAAACACGTGTTGTACGGGACGTGTCCCCCCTTCAAAGGCATCGAGTTTCGCGTGCTACAGCGAGATGACAAAGTCGTGTTCTGAGATCGCTACACAGAGATGAGCAGAGGAGCCACCGAGACACACAGAGGAGGGGTCCCGAGGCTCTCTGTGCAGCTCTGTGTTCAGCATGCAGCAACCCGGCCTGCGTCGATCCTGGAATCGCCTGGCTCATCGGGAGGAGCGCTCTGTGGTTGGTAAGCCGCTCGTCATCGCTCGGACCGGGGACGTGGAGAACGCCCCCGAGAATACGCTGCCGGCCTTCGAGAGCGCCATTGCGAAGGGGGCGGACGGCGTGGAGCTCGACGTCCATCTCACCGCCGATGACCAGCTCGTCGTCCATCATTTCTACAGCCTAGGCACCACCGACGATGGCGAAGGTCTCGTCTGCGAGCATACGCTGGCGGAGTTGAAGGCGCTGGATTCAGGCGGCTGGTTCGACGAGCGGTTCGCGGGCCAGCCGAAGCCAACGCTGAGCGAGGTACTCGAGCTGTGCCGAGGGAGGACCAGGCTCGAGGTTCACCTCCACGACCCGAGCGTGGCGTTCCTGCGCCAGGTCGTCGAGGCGATAGACAGCTTCGATCTGGTGGACGACGTGGAGCTGACCACGGCCCACTACCCGCTGTTGGCCCAGGTCAAGAAACTCAAGCTGGGACTCCGAACCGGGACTTTCTTCCACGAACCCCCGGACTGGAAGCCATTGCGTCTCGCCCAAAGGCACATCATCGACTGGGCCGACCTGCTGAGGCTTGACCTGGTCCATTTGGATCTTGCCTTGATCACGACCGATTTCGTGGACGAGCTGCATCGCCGGGGCTTCACGGTGCACGGCGCAAATCTGGATGCCACAGAGAAGATTGAGCGGGGGCTGCGTCTGGGGATTGACCAGTTCTCGACAGGCTGTCTTGGGACAGCCCTCAAGATGCGCGACGCGTTCGTCCGCTCTCTTTCCGAATAGCGTGAATGGTTCCGGTCCGAGCAAATGCGATCTGCCTTCGGCAAGCTGGAAATAGACAGTGTTGGGGCCAAGATTACGGGCGACCTGCAGAGGCAGAAAGGATAAGGTGGTGTGTGCGAGCTCGAGCTTCGAGAAGCGACCATCCACGACGCTGACGTCGCCGTCGAGCTGGTCACGGCGATGCTCCACGAGATGGCGGCCCACGGCGGGCGAGCCCTGAATGACGAGGGGCGCTTTTGGGCTGGGCTTCGCGAGCGTTTTCTAGGTGCCCTCAAGAAAGACGATCACGTCTTTCTTCTGGCGGTGGTGAAGGGAGGAGGGAAACCTGCGGGCATCGTCGAAGCCAGCGTACGCTCCACTCACGAGGTCTTCCGCCCCGCGTCGGTGGTGCACATCCACGCCCTCTACGTACGGCCCCGCTACCGCGGCGAGGGGTTAGGTCGAGAGCTGCTTGAGCAGGCTCTCACGTGGGGCAGGGCGAAAAGATGCAGCGAAGCTACGCTAAGCGTGCTGGTAGGGAATCCAGCTCGTGGCCTGTACGAGCGTGCAGGATTCGAGGCGTTCGAGCTGCAGATGCGGCGTAACTTGTAGAGCGGGAACGTCTTCAGCCTCTATGACGCACAGAGAACCCCCCTCGGGACCGCACGGTCCCGAGGGGGTACTGATCACGGGTTAGGTCTTGCTACTCGGTCTCTTCAGCTTCCTTCAGGTACTTCTCTGGATCCTTCTCAAACGCGACCTTGCAGCCTGGGGCACAGAAGTAGTAGGTCTTCCCCTCGTACTCGGCCTTGGCGGCCGCGCTTTCGGGTTCCACGTCCATCTTGCATACTGGGTCGATAGCCATTTGACTAGCCTCCTCGATTGAGCATGTTGAGCTCGCTATGTCTTAGTGCCCTGATCTAGAATAGCCTCCCCGGTTCTCAGGGCACGCCAGTCCGTCATTATAGGTCTCTCCATCTGAGCGATCCCGTGGGGACGCGCTGAACGTCCCCGCGGGCGCTGGCACGTCCGAGCTATGCTGGACTTCGTGCCGGCTGGCTGATCATCTCCGGCCGCGGGCCCTCTTCTTTCTTCACGTAGTCCGGTCGGATATCGACGCGGCGCAGCGTGTTGGCGTTGGTGACCACCGTCACGGATGACGTCGCCATGGCGATCTCCGAGAGAACTGGGTGCATCCAACCGATGACGGCCAGCGGCACCATGACCACGTTGTAGAAGAAGGCCCAGAACAGGTTCTGCTTGATCTTACGGAATGTGGCCCGGCTCAGGTTCACTGCCTCGACCACACCAGTCAGCTCGCCGCGGACCAGCGTCACGTCGCTGGCCTCGATGGCGATGTCGGTGCCGGTGCCGATGGCGATACCCACGTTCGCCTGGGTCAGCGCGGGCGCGTCGTTGATGCCGTCGCCGACAAAGGCAACCGACCCGAAGCGCTGCTGCAGCTTCTGCACTTCCGCCACTTTGCCGTCGGGCAGCACCTCGGCCAGTACGTGGTCAATGCCCACCTGGTCGGCGATCGCCTCGGCGGTGCGTTGGTTGTCGCCCGTGATCATCGCCGTCTCCAGCCCCATACGATGGAGCGCTTCGATGGCGTCCGGTGAGTCATCCTTCAACGTGTCCGCCACTGCGATCACCCCGACCACCTCATTGTCGACGGCCACCAGCATGGCCGTCTTAGCCTCATTCTCCAGTCTCCGCAGCGTCTTCTCCAGCGGTGCAGGATTGAGATCGCTCTCCTCCATCATCCGGCGAGAGCCGACCAGCACGCGCTTCCCGTCTACGACGGCCCGCACGCCCATGCCGCGAATCGCCAGAAACTCTCTGGGCTCCCCCGGGGCTGCCTCCTGGACCTCGGCTTGCTCGACGATCGCTCGGCCCAGAGGGTGCTCGGACCCTCGTTCCGCACTCGCCGCCCAGTGCAGTATTTGGTCATTTGGCATTTGACCATTAGTCATTCCCACCACGTCCGTGACCTCCGGCTTCCCCTTAGTGATGGTCCCCGTCTTGTCGAAGATCACAACGGCCACGTCCTTCAGCGTCTGGATCGCCTCCCCGGAGCGGATCAGGATGCCGTGCTCGGCTCCCATCCCACTCCCGACCATCAAGGCGGTCGGCGTCGCCAGCCCCAGGGCGCACGGGCAGGCGATGACGAGGACGGCCACCATTGACACGATGGCCAGCGTCACGGTGCCTAGGTTCGGGTTGACCCAGGGCAAGAAGGCGCCCAACTCGATCATTGAGCCCATCAACCCGGGGAAGAGCAGGTTAACCAAGAAGGTCAGCGCCGCGATGGTCATCACCACAGGGACGAAGACCCCCGTCACCCGGTCTGCCAGGGCCTGGATCGGCACCTTGGTCCCCTGTGCCTCTTCGACCAGCTTCACCACTTGGGCGAGGAAGGTGTCTTTGCCTACCTTGGTGGCCCGCACCTTGAGCAACCCTTCCTGGTTGATGGTGGCGCCGATGACCTCGTCGCCCTCTCGCTTGTTGACCGGCATCGACTCGCCGGTGGCCATGGACTCGTCGACCGCGCTCTCCCCCGACAGTACGACACCGTCTGTGGGTATCTTCTCGCCGGGGCGGACGACCATGACGTCACCCACGTGGACGTCGTCGATGGACACCTCTACCTCTTCGCCATCCCGGACCACCCGGGCGGTCTTAGCCCCCAGCTCCAACAGCTTGCGGATCGCCTGAGAGGCGCGGCCCTTGGCGGACTCCTCGACGTACCGTCCGGTCAAGTGGAACGCCATGATCATCGCCGACACACCGGCGTAGTTAGCGATGGGAAAGATGAAGGAGGCTGGACCAGTGAGCAGCGACGCACCGGTGCCCAGGGTGATCAACGTGTCCATGTTGGCGTAGCCGTGAAGCACGGCGGTCAGGCCGCTCCTGAACGTGCGGCGGCCGACCCAAAACAGCACCGGCAGTGCCAGCACGATCATGCCCAGGTTGAAGATGAACTCGTTGGGCCAGATGATGCCGAAGAACATCTCGGCGATCATCCATACGACGATGGGCGCGGTGAAGGCCCAGGCTGTCAGCATGCGGAAGCGAGCCAGGCGCATCTTGCGCATCACCTCGTCTTCTTGTTCCCTCGCTTTGTCCTCCGTGGCGGTCCTATCCTCGGCTGCCTCAACCACGTCGTAACCTGCCTCTCGCACCGCTCTCTTGAAGTCGGCAATGCCCGTGGCCTCGTCCACATAGGTGATGGTGGCCCTCTCGGTGGCCAGATTCACGCTGGCCTCGATGACGCCTGGCACCTTGTTGAGGGCCTGCTCCACGTGGTTGACACAGGAGGCGCACGTCATGCCCGCGATATCGAGCGTGATGGTATCGGTGGCCACATCGTAGCCGGTCTCACGCACCGCGTGAACCAGATCGCCCACCTTGACGGCGTCTGTCCTGAAATCGAGGCTGGCTTTCTCGGTGGCCAGGTTAACGCTGACCGCGCCGACGCCCTCCACGCCTTTCAGTGCTTTTTCGACGTGTGCTACGCACGACGCGCAGGTCATGCCCCGCACGGGCAGCGTCACCTTCTTCTCTTTATCTTTAACGTCAGTTTGAGTCATTCTTGTCTCGTCCATAGTAGGCCCTCCAATGATTGAGCCTTCAGTCTTTCGTCAAACCTAGCACAGGCCTTGCGTCCGCAACGCTTGGAAATCGCTTTCAACGTGTCCTATGCTTGTCCTATGCCGCCCTTCTCTATCTGTCATCATGCCGCGCTAAACCGTCCCTCGTAATCGTGCTTCGCGCTCTTGAGCGCCTCGCCATTTGACGAGACATACCCTCACCACGTCAGCATGATCTGGGTGTCAGCGCAATGTGTCCGATCTGTTGCGCAGATCCTCTAGGGTGTGCGCGTCGAGAAGCTCTTTCACAGCTGTCGACAGTCGTTCCCAAAACTCTCGTGTCGCGCAATGATCGGCGTGAGGGCAGGCCCCAGCCCCGTGCTCAAGGCAAGGCGCAAGAGCGACCGGACCCTCTACCGCTTCTACCACGTCCCGAACGCGTATCTCGCCGGGCTGTCGCGTCAGACGATAGCCTCCGCCCGGACCCTTGACCCCCTCAACCAGCCCCGCGTCTTGCAGCGGCCGGAAGAGCTGAGCCACGTAATCCGACGAAATACCTTGTCGCTCTGCGATTTTGCGGCGCGCTACCGGTCCGTGGCCGTTATGGCTGGCCAGGTCGACCATAGCTCGCAGGGCATACCGTCCTCTTGTTGAAACTCGTATCATCCTCTTTCCTGTCGCTCCGTGATCTGCCGGGCCGCTGGGCTTCCAGGATTCAGTTTCCCACGGTGTCGGCCCTCTATTCAGCTCCGCAAAGCGCGGTATGAGGGAGTGATTAGTGATTCTTCCCTCATTACTTCTATAGTATACAACAGTTGAGTATATTTGTCAACTATTTCTCCGACAGTTTGCATTGACTTGCATAGATCTGTTCGACCTGTCTTCCCGGGGGCGGCGGAGGGCTGGCTGCCGCTCCTGAGGGTTGGTCGGAGCTCAGTCGAAGAGCAGCTACTGAGCGGTGGGTTGGGGGGCTGCAGCGCGGGGCGAGGGCAAAGGGCGATGCTCAGCGGGGCGCCTGCCGCCTGCTCGCGCCCCGCTGCCTGTTCGTTTCTGATCAGCCAGCTTCAGGGGCTCTCTACGACGCTTCGTCCAGGAGCTGGAAACCGGATCTGAGTGGATCCTTGGGATCGACGACGAACTGCTGAAAGCCGGTCACGTAGGCGCTCCCTGCGATCTCGGGCACCACGACGGTTCGATCCCCGATGCGCTCTTCGCGCAACAAGCGCCCGGTGAACCGGGTGCCGATGATGCTTTCATTGACGAAGGCCGCCTGCAGGCCCAGCTTGCCCTTGGCGTATAAGGTGGCCATCTTGGCGCTGGTGCCCGTGCCGCAGGGGGAGCGATCGACCTGTGCCTCACCGAAGACGACGACGTTCCGGCAGTCCGCTTCCTCTCCCTCCAGGTCTTCGTAGATCTCGACCAGATCGACCGTGTTGATGTGGGGCTGCGTGGGATGGACGACGTCAACCTGCTCGTTGACGGCGGCACGGATGGCCATGCCGTGCTCGATCAGCTTGGGCAGGTTGGCCGTCTTGACCTCCACGCCCAGGCTCTTGGCCGATACGAGGGCGAAGAAGTTGCCGCCGAAGGCTATGTCGAGCTGCACCGGGCCCGACGTTGTCTCTACCGCCACCTCGCTGCGATAGAGGAACGCGGGCACGTTTTCCACGGTGACCGGGCCGAGAAGCCCGTCCTCGACGTGAGCGCGGGCGCGGACCAGTCCCGCCGGCGTATCCATAAGCACCTCAGTTGTTGGTTCCTCCAAGGGCACCAGGCCGGTCGTCAGCGCCGCGACCACCGCGCCAATGGAGCCATGTCCGCACATGGCCAGATAGCCACCCGTGTCCATGAACACCACCCCGATATCGGCTTGGGGATGGGATGGTGCCATGATAATAGCCCCAAACATATCACCATGACCACGTGGCTCATGCATCAGCGTGGTACGGACGAAATCGTATCCTTCCTGCAGCTGGCGCCTTCTCTCCGCCATCGTGCCCTGCAGGAACGGCACGCCGGCCACGACCACGCGGGTCGGCTCGCCGGCCGTATGCGTGTCGATGGTGTGGAAAACATGCTGGTACACTCTGTTCCTCCTTCCGTCGCTGCCGGCTCTACACCCAGTGTTTCGCCATCTCTTCCATCTCAGCCAGCACGTCCTCAGGTAGGGGCGCTGGCTCGTGCTCCGTGGCTGCTCTGGTCCTCTCGCGCAGCCTTTCTGCGAATGCCTTCCCTCCTTGTGCCAACCATTCCTGAAGGATGGTGCGGTCGAAGAGGTCCGAGTACCATACATCCTTGAAGTGGTTGTAGGTGTGGTCTTCTTCCAGATAGTGGCCACCGGGGCCGACGTGGTCCATGACATCCAATGCCAAGGTCTCGTCGTTGATCAGCACACCAGGCATGAACTGCCCGACCATATGCAGAATCTCGTGGACCAACACGATGTAGGCTGGCGAGGCCACCGATCCATGGTCTAGCCACCCGGCGTCGTGGATCAGGTTGGCGCCCACGAGGGCGGAGGCCAGGCAGGAGAAGGCGGCCTCAGCAGCCGCCTGCGCGTCGGGGAACTTAGCGTCGGAGCAGCCGGCGGTGCCAAAGAAGGGCAGCTCATAATGCTGCGCCATCTGCGCCATAGCCGCCACCATGAGGCTCATCTCCGGCGCACCGTAGGAGAAGACGGTGGTCCGCATATCCATCACCGTGGCGAAGGCACCGTAGATGAAGGGGGCACCGGGGTTGACGAGCTGGGCCAGCACCAAACCGCTCAGCGACTCGGCGCTGCCCTGCACGATTTCACCGGCGAACGTCGCCGGCGCGGTGCTGCCGGCCTGCGGCGCCGGGTAGTTGATCAGCGGGATGCCCTTCTCCGCGCAGAAGAGGATCTTCTCCACGGCCGGATCGTAGTACAAGAGGGGCGAGATCGGCTCTGAATAGTGGACGCAGGTCGGCGCCTGGTGGAACTGCTCCTCGCTACCCGCGATCAAGAGGGCCATTTGGTAGATGTCGCGGACACTGTCGACATCCTTGCAGCAGAAGACCAGCGGCTTCTCCGTGTAGGTGAAGACCTGCTTGGCGATCACCCGATCGGCGATGTCCGCTGGCACGTCGTCAGCCATGCCGATGGTCATCACCCACGTGTAGAGCGGCAGCGCGTCGGCGACGGTGGATGTCACGCGGCAGTCGTCGCTGATGAAGCGCCGACGCTCGTCCGTGAGGGGATCTAGGTAGTCGACGCAATCGACGCTTGGTCCGAACCAGTACTTATCTTTCTCCAGGAAGACCCGCCGTTCGCCAGATCGATGGCCGAGCACCACCCGGGAAGGGGCCTTGCGGACAGCGTGCTCCACCATCCAGGAGGGGATGTGGACGCGGTCGCCAGCCACTCGCGCACCGGCGCCATGTAACAGCTCCCTGGCTCGAGGGTGGGTGACCTGCACGCCGGTACGCTCCAGGAGCTCCAGCGTAGCCAGGTGGAGCTGTTCGATCTGATGCTCGCTGAGCACAGACAGGCGCGGCCTAAACGTCAGTTCGGGACAGAACATGTTGACATCCTTTCCCCCGAGGCTTATAGAGGTAGCTTGGCGCCGATCTCCTTCTCCCGGGCTTTCTGGTAGATGGCAGGGGCCACAGCCATATCGTCGATCGCCAGGCCGAGGTTGCACGTCATCGTCCGTTCGTCAGGCGTCTCCCGACTAGGTTTCTTCCCGACGACCAACTCACCCACGTCCGCGTGGATCGGCGGGATGTCCCGGAAGTAGCCCACCTCCTGATAGTGGTGAAGCTGGGGCACATCGTCGGTGCAGAACTTGTCTGCCTCTTTCATAGCGTCGGGGTGCCAGTACGAGTCGAAGTCCACCAGGGAGGCGAAGGCCCCCTCGTCGAGCCAACCCGGTTGGATTGTAGCGTGTGGCTGCTTGAGGATCGGACCGGCGGTAACCACGAGATCACAGCCGGTGACGGCTTCCTTGGGCGTCTTTACCGACACGACGGTCAGGCCGAAACGGTTCGCTATGTCCTCGACAAAGGCGGCGACAGCTTCGTCGTTGACGTCATATGCCATCACCTTCTCCAGCGGGAAGAGCACGTTGAGGGCCTCGGTGTTGGTCGTTCCCTGAACCCCACAGCCGAGCACCCCCAGCGTCGACGAGTCGGCGCGGGCCAGCTGGCGGGCGGCCACGGCGGTGGCGGCCGCGGTTCGCATGGCCGTGATCCACTCGCAGTCCATCACAGAGATAGGTAAGCCGGTTTCCGGATCGTTCAGGATGAGCAGGCCGCTGATGTAGGGCAGGTCGCGCTTGTAGTTCTCCGGGAAGCCGCTTACCCACTTCACGCCTGCCGAGTTCATCGCCGGGATGTAGGCAGGCATAGCGTGTATGAAGTTGTCACCTTCGCCAGGGTGAATGCCGGGCTTGGGTGGCATCTCGACGCGTCCCTTGCCTTTTTCGCGGAACCCGGTCTCGACCAGCTCGATGACCTCTGCCATCGTGAGCCCTACGCTTGCGACGTCGGACTGGGATAGGTAGAGTAGCATTTCCTTGTTCATAGTGTCTCCTGTCTTTGCTGGTGGGTCATCTAATCCTTGTACGTCCTGCAGCAACACGTATCACGTAGAGCGGTTCTGTCTAGGGCTGGCTGCATGTCCTATGTCATAGCCTGTAGAAGCCGTTCCGTCAGCGCCTTGGCGTCGGGCTCGACGTCCCCGGCTGGGCCAACACAGGCCGGGCAGCCGGCGGTGCAGGGGCAATCCTGCACGCGCTCCAGCGCCGCCTCCAGGAGTTCCTCGCGGATCTCGTACAGCTGGGCGCTCAGGCCGGCGCCGCCCGGCACGCTGTCGTAGATCGTCACCGTAGGCAACCCGGTGTCCGGGGCGCGGGCCTGCACCGCCGATCCCAGATCGCCCGGCGCGCACATGAGGTGGAGGGGCGCTAGATTGCGCAGCAGATAGGCCAGGCCGCCCAGCGCGCCCCGCGTGCCCCGTGCCCGCTCAGCGCGCCGGTGGCAGCTGGGGCAGAGGGTGATCAGGTTCTCCAGTTGATTCGCTAGCTCGTAGAGGACGTTCTTGCCCGGCACGTACCCGAAGGCGCGGAATGGGGTAAGGTGATGGACGTCGTGTTGGCGTCCGTCCCGCTCCGGCGCACCGCAGCGGCGACAGGTATAGCCGTCGCGCGCCCGAGCAGCGTCCCGCTGCGCCTCCCAGTTGGGGCCGTAGTCGATCTTAGGTTTCAGGACGCCGGTCTTCCGCAAGTGCTCCGTGAGCTCCTCAGAGAGCGCCTGCCAGGTGCCGATGGTGTGCATCCTCTGCTCCGGCAGATCGATGGGAGCCCAGCCCAACACCTCGTGGGTGTAGCGCTTGATGCGACGGTAGCCCGTAGCCTGAGTCGTGACAAGGAGCTCGCCGTAAGCGTGAACGCGCTTGGGCCGATCCCCGGCGGACGTCTCCTCGCCTGCGGCCGTGGAACGCAGCACGTCCAGCACCTCCACCTCCGTCGTCGAGCTGGCGCGGGTGTAATAGTCGAGTTGGGCGGGGCGCACGCGGGCGAGACCTTCCTCCCAGTCCAGGGATTCCACGACGTACGTCTCGCCGCCGTGCAGGTAGACCGCCCCCTCGTGGATCAGCTTCGGTGCGCTGGGCCGATCCATCTCGCCGATCACGGCTGGCTGACCGCCCCCTTCCTCGTCCGTGGCCTGGATCACCACGTTGTCCGGGGAACTGGTGCGTAGCGAGATGCCGGCTGCCGGATACCCCTCGCCGATCCACGCATAGTGACCATCGTAGCCGTGAAGCAGCCCCTCGTCGGCTAGGAGGTTCAGAATCTCCTCCGCCTCTTCGAAGCCGCCGAACGGCTCGCCAGGCTCAAAGGGGAGCTCGAAGGCGGCGCACGCCAGGTGGTTGGTCAGCACAGCCAGATTGTCGGGGTCCAGCAGGGCGTGTTCCACCGGCTGACCGAAGAAGGTGTCCGGGTGGCTGATCACGTACTGATCCAGCGGCAGGGCGCTGGCGATCAGAATCGCGCTGGAGAGCCCCGCCCGGCGTCCGGCGCGCCCGGCCTGCTGCCAAGCGCTGGCTATGGTCCCTGGGTATCCGGTCATCACGCAGGCGCCGAGCTGACCAATGTCGACGCCGAGCTCAAGAGCGTTGGTCGCCACGACGCCCCGTATCTCACCGTCGCGCAGGGCGCTCTCGATGGCCCGCCGCTCGTTAGGAAGGTACCCGCCGCGATAGCCCTGCACGGTCTGCTGGTCGCCGCCGGCGATGGTGACAGCGTCGCGCAGGTAGCCCAGCAGGACCTCGGTGGTCAGACGGGCGCGGGCGAAGACGATGGTCTGGATGTCGGCCTCGAGGAATCTCGCTGCTATGTCCTTCGACGCCAGCGTGGCGCTGCGGCGGATGCCGAGCTGTTCGTCGACCAGGGGTGGGTTGTAGAAAACGACGTGTTTCTCACCCTGCGGCGCACCGTCGTCATGCACCAGGGTGACCGGTGCCTCGACGAGACGCTCCGCCAGTTCGCGTGGATTGGCGATGGTGGCCGAGGCGCAGATGAAATGCGGGTCGGCGCCGTAGAAGCGGCAGATGCGCTGCAGCCGCCGCAGTACGTTCGCTACGTGTCCGCCGAAGACGCCGCGATAAGTGTGGATCTCGTCCAGAACGACGTACCGCAGATTGCTGAAGACGCGCATCCAGCGTGTGTGGTGGGGCAGGATGCCCACGTGGAGCATGTCGGGATTGGTGACCAACAAGCGAGCCTCGTTGCGGATCGCTGAACGCTGTGCTGACGGGGTATCGCCGTCATAGGGACGGACGGCTAGAGGAGCTCCGATATTGGAGGTCTGGGCCTCAAGCCCGGAGACCAGCGACTTCAGGTTGGCGATCTGATCGTGCGCCAGCGCTTTGGTGGGAAAGAGATAGAGCGCACACGCTTCAGGGTCGTTCAACAGCGTGTTGAGGACAGGCGCGTTGTAGGCCAGCGTCTTGCCGGAGGCAGTGGACGTGGAGAGGACCACGTTCTCGCCCGCCAGCACCGCTTCCATGGCCTTCGCCTGATGGACGTAGGGCTGTTCGATACCATGCTTCTGAATCACGGCGATCAGACGCGGATCGAGTCCCTTTGGCCAGCGTGTCGTGCGTGCTCGACGCGCTGGAACCCGCTCCCAGGCGGTGACGCAGCGCATGAAGGAGGTATCCTGTCGTAGGGCGTTCAGAACGTCGCTGAGATCCATCGTGGATGCATTATAGGCAGGAAAGGGATACAGGCAAGCAGCTTCTTTCCCGGCGCGCATTGACAGTCATCGGCTGTCAATGTATAGTCACTGACCTATGGGTGACCACCGGCAGACTGCTCTTGATCCAGCCGTGATTGACGCTGTGCTATTCGATCTGGACGGGACGCTGATGGATACCGATGACCAGGTTGTTGAGAACCTGGCGCTCCGGCTTCAGCGGCTGGGTTGGCCCTGGCTCTACCGGAGCTCGCGCCGTCTGGTGATGATTGCGGAGACCCCGGCCAATGGGCTGATGACGGTCTTGGATGCGCTGGGGCTCGATGCCCCCTTGCTTGGCCTATGGAGATGGCTCGGCAGCCTCCGGGGTGCTGCGAAGGAGCCAGATTACCGGCTGATGGAGGACGCCAAGGCTATGCTAGCCGATCTGAAGCAGCGCTATCACCTGGCCATCGTCACCACGCGAGGGCGGGAGGACGCGGAGGCTTTCCTAGCTCAACATGGGTTGTGCGATATCTTCGATGTTATCGTGACGCGGGAGGACACCTGGCGCCTGAAGCCGCATCCGGCACCCATCAGATTGGCGGCGGAGCGCCTGGGCGTTCCTGCGGAGCAGTGCGTCATGGTTGGCGACACGACCGTGGATGTCAAGAGCGCCCGACGCGCTGGGGCGAAAGCGGTGGGCGTCGCGTGCGGCTTTGGCGAAAGGGGCGAGCTGGAGCGTGCCCAGGCATACATCGTTCTGGACCATGTCTCGGATCTTTCCTCTGTCCTATAGGCTGCGGCTCGCTGTGTTGAAGGGTGCTAGCGACCTCGGCAGCACGTCCGGTGGTATCTCGCTGAGCGCGTGACGCTGCGCTCTATGGTGGTGAGGACTTGGCCTTCAGGAGAAAAGGAGGACTATGATCGACGAGATCGCTTATGCTCGACTGGAATCTCAGATCGGGACGGTGTGGGTCGCTTCGACAGAAGCCGGGCTCTGCAAGGTCTCTCTGGGTGGTCGGTCGGGGGCTTTCTTCAGTTGGCTTTCCCAGCACATGGGGTCGCTAGAACCACAAGAGGAGCCTGAGGCTATGGACTTTGCCGTGTCTCAGCTGCGCGAGTACTTCTCGGGCTCGCGGCAAGCTTTCGACCTGCCGCTGGATGTGCGCGGCACGGCCTTCCAGAGGTCGGTCTGGAGCCAGGTAGTAAGGATCCCCTACGGAACGACCGCTACGTATGGGGACATCGCACAATTGGTCGGGAAACCAAAGGCCTCCCGGGCGGTTGGCGGGGCGGTTGGGGCCAATCCGCTGCCCATCGTGATACCGTGTCATAGGGTCATTGGTGCCGAGGGCATTCTAACCGGCTTCGGGGCTGGTCTAGACACGAAAGAGATGCTGCTGCGACTGGAGGGCGCCTATCCACTGTAGCGCCGGCTGTCGTGGCATAAGGGATGGTGAGATGTTCCTCGCAAACGATTGGAGGCTTGGTTTTGCTTCTGGGGGCGGGGACCAGGCACCGCATGGTGGGACCGTTAGATGATGCGCGAGGATCTGAGGCGTCGGTTGCGTGAGTTGGGCGTGGTGAAGGGGGTCCGAGAGTTGCGGACTCTGGAGCCGCGCCCCTCAACTGCGATCGAGGATCTCGTCTCGGGTCGGTTTCATACCACCTCTCACGGTCAGTGCTTCGTCGCTGAGGAAACCTACCCGCTAGATCACACGCATGGGGATCTGCCCCTCTCCTCCTTTCTGGAGCTTTCCCCTCAGGCCGTCGCTCACATGGAGCAGGACGCGCGGGTGGCCGATGTGGACCTGGGCAACGTCTGTTTCCTCGACACGGAGACGACGGGCCTTTCTGGGGGCACCGGGACGATGGCCTTCATCATTGGGCTGGGTTTCTTTGAAGAGGGGGGTTTTCGGCTGCAGCAGTACTTCCTGCGAGATCCCGGCGACGAGCCCGCCATGGTGGAGGCGCTCATGGACCACTTCCCGACATTCGAGGCTCTGATCTCCTTCAACGGTCGAGCCTTCGACGTGCCGATCATTGAGAATCGCTTCATCTTGGCGCGCGTGGTGCCGCCGCTGCAGGGGAAAGTGCACGTCGACCTGCTCCATCCTGCGCGACGGCTGTGGCGTTATGCCCTCTCCTCGTGTGCTCTGACGTCCCTGGAGCGTGAGGTGTTGGGTGTCCATCGCCAGCAGGCGGATGTTCCAAGCGGCGTCATCCCCTTCCTCTACCGCAACTACCTTCGCACGGGCGACGCTCGCGACATGGAGCGTGTGCTCTATCACAACAAGGTCGACATCTTGAGCATGGTGACGCTGGCCGCGCGTCTCTGCCGAGCGTATGTGGACCCTTGGCCCGGACAGGGGAGTGGCGGAGGGCGGCAGCTGGGGCCGGCGGAGTTCTATGCGTTGGGCCGCTGGTACGCCGATGAGGGAAGGGGCGGAGAGGCGGAGCGAGCTTACCGCAGCGCGCTTCGTCGCTGTCCCAGACCTGGTTCGCCGTTGCGCACAAGGATTCTGCGCGAGCTAGCCTATCTCCTGAAGCGAGATGGGCGACGCGGGGAGGCCTTTACGTTCTGGCAGCAGCTATCCCTCGAGTCGAGCCCGGACACTGCGGGCGTCCTGGCCCATGTCGAACTGGCCAAGTACTTCGAATGGCATGTGGAGGATTTGACGCGGGCGGCTGAGTGGACCAGAGCGGCGCTGGAGCTGGTAGAGGCTTGGAGCGCGGGCAAACGCCGCGACGACACGGTCGCCGATCTGCGGCATCGCCTGTCCCGTCTGGAACGCAAGCTGGGCGACGAATGACGATCCAATCTGGACGCTACGTCGAAACCGTGGTAGAATCTGGTATCTACGTTCTTAGGAGATTAGGCATGCGTCGTCTTCTGTTCATTGCTCTTGCTTCATTGGCCCTCTTGGCTCTTGGGTCCCGGCCCGCGGCGGCCGCCTCTGCGCAGGATCCGGGGACACCGAAACACGTTGCCCGTGCTCGTTACGTCTGTGTGCCCACGGTCGTCTGGCAGGATCGCGCGCTGTGCCCTTCACACGGTCCCGGCACCACTGAATATCGCATCGCCTCCATCAGGTTGCCGGAGACGCTGCCTGAGCTGCCAGCCCATGAGCTCCCTGTCGATGAGGACGACGATCTCCTGCCTCACGCGTATGCCCACGTGAACACACTGCCTCTGAACGTCTACCACCATCCGATGGAGGCGGCTCAGGGGTTGCCTCCTGCGCGCACGATGCTGTCCGGCGACTGGTGGGTCAGCGTGGAGGAGCTGGTGGAGTTCGAGGGACAGCGATGGTACCGCATCAATGCCGACGAGTTCGTCCCTGCCGATGCCCTGGGCTTTGCCAGCCCGTCCCGGTTCCAGGGCGTCTATCTCCAGGAGCAGCCGCAGCATCCCTTTGCCTGGATCAACCGCTGGACTGAGCCGTCGGTGGTGCCCCAGGGCCCGATCAACGGATCTGTGCCCGCTCTTCAACGGTACCAGACGGTGACGCTCTTCGCCGAGGAACGGCGTGGAAACGGCGAGATCTGGTACTTGGTGGGGCATGATCAATGGGTTGAACAGAGCAACGTGTCACGGGTAGATGTCGATCCTCCGCACCCGGAGATCGGTCCGGGGGATAAGTGGATCGAGATCGACTTGTTCGAGCAGACCATCGCTGCCTACGAGGGTGCGCGTATGGTCTATGCCACGATGATCTCGAGTGGTCGGACGGCTACAGCGACGCCAACCGGGTTGTACCGGGTCCATTACAAGCTGCGCGAGGGCAAGATGAGCAACCCTGACGTGGAGGATGGAAGCCCAGCGTGGTACTATATCGAGGATGTGCCGTGGACCCTCTACTTCCACGGGGGGTACTCCATCCATGCCGCCTTCTGGCACGACGCGTTCGGCTTCCTGCGCAGCCACGGCTGTGTGAACCTGGCCCCTCGGGATGCTGAGTGGTTCTTCAACTGGTCCGATCCTCCTATGCCCGAAGGTCAAGAGACGCTCTACATCGGTTCGGGAGCGCCAAGCACCTGGGTCTGGGCTCATTACAGCTCTCCTTTTGAGTAAGTGGTGAGACCTCTCTAGCCTGCCCATGGCAACCACGTCTCCGTCGGGCGGGCGGTCAGCTGCCCCCGCGTTTTGGCCAGTTATTCTGGCGGGTTTTGGTCTGATCGCGGCATTCTTCGTCGCCTGTAACGTCGTGACCGAGCCTCAGGTCACGCCGACGCCGACTCGCACGCCCCGCCCCCCGACAGCTACGCCAACGCCCATTCCTTCACCGACGCCCACGCCCGCCTGGCCGGTCAGGGCAGGCTGCGCCGAGCCCGTGCCGGCGGACGTCTGCGCTCGCCTGCGTGACGCAGTCGATCAGGATCCTGACCACTTCGCGTGGAGCGAGGATGCGGCTGCCGCCGAGGTCCAGGTTGGAGCAGCTCCTCTCCCTAATCAACGGCTGTTTGCCACCTGGATCTATGCTCTCGTGGCTCCCTTCTTCACTATGGAGGACGGCGTCTCCAGCGACGATCTGGAGGCGACCTGGACCGGCGAAGCGGCTGGGCCCTTCGCTCAGCATCCACTGCTGGTCTCTGCCGACGCGCAGAGGGCTTTGCCCTTTGGACCGCCGACGGGGGACGTCCAGGTTGTCGAAGCGTCTCAGATTTTGAGCAAGACGATTGAGCGGGATGCCTGGGCCATTGTGCCTTTTGGTGATCTTGAGCCGCGCTGGAAAGTGCTCCGAGTCGACGGTGCGTCTCCCCTCGATCGGGAGCTGGATGTGGAGACTTATCCGCTGGCTGTCTCCGTCTATCTGAGTACTGAGGAGCGCACTGATGCGCTCCCCATGTTGCCCGGCGCCTTCACCAATCGCGACTCGGAGCGGATGTCGGTGGTGATGATGACGGGCGTCACGGCGCTCACGCGGGGCACGGCCAGGACGATGGAGCGAGAGGGCGTGACCTATCCGGCCCAGGATGTGCGTGACTGGCTGATTGAGCCCGATATCACGCACATCAGCAACGAGGTCTCCTTCGCCGAGGATTGTCCAACCCCCACCGCAGAATCGACCTTGGTCTTCTGCTCCGATCCCAGCTACTTCGAGCTGCTGGCGTACGTGGACACTGACGTCTTGGAGCTGACGGGCAATCACCTGCTGGATTGGGGCGTAAGCGCCATGGAGAACTCGCTCACGCTCTACGAGGAGCGAGACCTGCCTATCTTTGGCGGCGGCTGGACTCTCGAAGAGGCGCGGCAGCCGCTGACGCTGACTCACGGCGTGCATACCTTTGGTTTCCTGGGATGCAACCCCATTGGGCCGCCCTATACGTGGGCCACCGCCGAGCGCCCCGGTGCGGCCTCGTGTGATTACGACCTGTTGAGGACTCAGGTGCGTGACCTGCGGGACCGAGGCGTCATTCCCATTGTGACGTTCCAGTACTGGGAGTTCAACCAGTATGCTCCGACAGCGCGTCAGCAGGCCGATTTCCGCGCGATGGCCGAGGCAGGGGCAGCGATCGTCAGCGGTAGCCAGGCGCACTGGCCCCAAGGCTTCGAATTCCACAATGGCTCCTTCATCCACTACGGCCTGGGCAATCTTTTCTTCGATCAGATGCAGCGTATCGAGTACCGCCAGGAGTTCCTGGATCGACACGTCTTCTACAACGGGCGGCACGTTAGCACGGAGTTGCTGACGGCGATGCTAGAGGATTACGCCCGCCCGCGGCCCATGACGGCGGAGGAGAGAAGGGCTTTGCTGGAAGCGACGTTTGCGGTGAGCGAGTGGTGATAGGGGCGGGGGAGCTGAAGGGCGGAGGTGCCGAGGTGCGAGGAAATGAGCTGACCGAGAGAGAGCGTGGGAAGGATGTGCCGTCTCCGATGGAGTTCAGTTCAATGCCGCTCGACCCTATTTATGCTTGGGGCATCGTGTTGGAGCCGGTCGAGGTCTTGATCGAGCGCACCGCTGACTTCGTGGTGCAGCTGGCCGAGGAGACGTACGAGCGCGGTGAGCCCTTCAGCGATGAGGCATTGGAGGCTCGTTTCTTGGCCTTCTTCGACCACTTGGTCGAGGAGGGCACGCTGGAGCGGTTGCCGGATGCACCACCGGAGATGGGACGTCGCATCCTGGGGCCCGGTCGCTGGCTGGAGGGGCAGCGCATTCGCATCGAGCGCTTGATCGAGTATTGGGAGGAGGATGCTGCCTGACCCCGCCGCTCTCCCGAGGGAGGGGGGATGTGGCGCGAGGTGATGGACGGCTAGGAAGCCTCTGCGGCGCAGCGTTGGCGCCAGGCGTGCCACACCATGCCCAGGAAGCGGGCTGAGTCCTTCAGCGGGTGGAAGTAGCTGGTCTTGTCGACGTCGTAGATGGTGCGGATCTCGACCCAGCCGATGCGCATGTCTCGACAGATCGCCTGGATGATCACCTCAACCTCCAGTTCGAAGCCGGAAGTGGTCAGGTCGAGGGCCTCGAGAAGCCGTCGGTCGTGCAGCCGGAAGCCGCTCTGGTTGTCCGGGATGCGCTGTCGGAGCGCTATGGAGAGCAGCCAAGATCCGAAGGGGTTGGTGTAGCCACGGGGGAAGGGCATCTTGTCGAAATCTCGTTTCCCAATGATGAGGTCCCATCCACCGCTCTGATAGGCGCGTAGGAACTTGGATATGTCGGCGGGATCGTGCTGTCCGTCGGCGTCTAAGGTGAGGACCGCGTCATAGCCGTGCGCTAGGGCCCAGTCGAAACCCGTCATCAGCGCTACGCCCTTGCCTTGATTCCGAGCGTGGCTCACCACCATGGCCCCGGCACGCTCCGCTACGGAAGCGGTGTTGTCCTCGGAACCATCGTCCACGACCAAGACCGGGAGGTACTGCTTGGTCGCCTCGACCACCGGGCCGAGACGCGCCGCCTCGTTCCAGGCAGGGATCAGAGCAAGGGTTGATGTCTTGATCATAAGGGGTCTCCAACAAACAAAAACCAAGAGATGGAGGCGGTTTCCTCGCTCTCTTGGGTTTGATCCAGTCTATTCAGGTCAAGAGCGGGCGACGGGACTCGAACCCGTAACCTTTTCCTTGGCAAGGAAATGTTCCACCAATTGAACTACGCCCGCTCAACGCCCGACATTATAGCACACGTTTCGGGAGATGCAAGTGGCCAGGCGGTTCCAATTTCAAGTGCTGTGGATGCCGTCGTGGGGTGCCTCGGACGTATTGGATCGTCATCCTTTGCGTGATTGACGTCATGGCCCCTTTGACGTACCATAGGGCTAAGCCTGTTCGCACTGCACGACACCAAGGGCAGGAGACGGGGTGGGGCGCCGTCCGCCAGAACCTGAGGCCGTGCCGTGTAGACCGGCTTCGGACTGTATCAGGCGGTTTCTTTCAAAGTGTGGCTATGGGCTGAGGAGGCGTGAGGTGACCAAACAGAAGAGCAAGCATGCATCAGCCATCCATCAGGATCCCGGCGGCGCCGGTCCCACCATTTCGCGGATCATCGTGATCATCACGTGCGCGGCTGCCATTGTTGCCATGGTTCAGGGCTCCAGGGGACTGACCACGACGGCGGAGTTCGAGTCCGTTTCACCCACCCCCATCGCCACCCCAACAGCGACCCCCACGGCCAGCGCCGTGTCGGATGGCTCTTCGCCAGCCACAGCGGCCGCTGACGCCGAGGTGTCTGAGGCCGCGATGGCGAGACCAGCTGTGCCACACGTCGGCATCGTCGCCGGTCATTGGGGGCATGACACGGGAGCAACGTGCCCAGACGGCTTGACGGAGGTCGAGGTGAACCGTCGAGTGGCAGAGCTCGTCGTGCAATCATTGCGCGGTTTAGGGTACCAGGTGGACCTGCTCCAGGAGTACGATGACCGTCTGCCGGACTACTTGGCCGATGCTTTGGTCTCGATCCACGCTGATTCTTGCCAGCACATTCCCGATGCTACCCCCCCACCGACTGGATTCAAGGTCGCCAGCGTCGTAGACAGCGTGGTGCCCGAGGAGGAGCGGCGGCTGGTCCGCTGTCTGACCGATGCGTATGCGGAACGTACCGGCCTACCTACTCATGAGAACAGCATCACCGGCCACATGACGGGCTACCACACGTTCTACGACATCGACGGCCGGACGCCGGGCGCGATCATTGAGACCGGGTTTATGTGGCTTGATCGAGATCTGTTGATGCAGCATCCCGACGTGGTGGCGCAAGGCATCGTCGATGGGGTCATCTGCTTCGTGGAGGGTGAGTAGGGGCCAGGCTTCTGGTTCCGGTCGACTAGAAGCCCATAGCCTCCCTGGCGGCGCGCCAGAGATTGGTGCGGATCTGCCCCTGTTGCGCGCCGAACTGGCGAAGAAACGCCTCTACCTCTGCCCGCTTTGACGCCTCCCCTTGAGGGCACGGCGAGCGATCGGGATAGCCCGCTGCTTTGGCGTAGTGCATCAGTTCCTTCTCCGGCAGGTGGATCATAGGCCGGATGACGGTGATAGCCTCGTCGAAGAAGGCCACCCGCGGTTCCATCGTCTCCAGACGCCCATTGAACATCAGGTTCATCAGGGTCGTCACCGCGGCGTCGTCGGCGTGGTGGCCAAAGGCCAGCTTGTGACAGCCGTGGGCGACGCTGGCGGTGAAGAGCGTCTTGCGCCGGAGCCAGGAGCAGCGGAAGCAGTCGAGGGGCAGCGGCTCGTCGTCTGGCAGATCCAGAGGGACGAATCGATAGTCGACACCGAGGTTGCGGAGCCAGGGTTCGAGGTCGGGCCGCAGATCCGGCAGCCCCGCCTCGCTGCCGTCGACGTGGATGGCGAACAGCTTGTAGTCCCGGGGCGCCTTGCGGCGGTGACGCAGCAGAAGGTCGAGCATCGCCCGGCTGTCCTTGCCACCGGAGACGGCCACGGCGATCCGGTCCCCGTCGTCGATGAGTTCGAACTCGCCGATGGCGCAGGTCACATCCCTCAGAAGGAAGTAGGCGACGCGGTCAGGGTCGGTCATGGCTCTTGTCGTGTCTTCTGCCGCCAGCTACAGCGTTCCAGCCGAGGAAGTCTGCGCCCTTCAGCCTGGGCAGCTCGTCACCGGCATCGGCCAGAACGACCAGACGCACCATCTCTCTTCTGGTTACAGGGCCGAGCACGCTTCTGCTGCCAACCAGAACAGCCTCTCGCGGACCGACGTCCGGCTGACCCAGTCTCGATGATCCCACGCCTCGCTGCTGACGTCGTCGCCCCCGTAGAGCATCTGCGCGAAGACCACGCCCCGGAAGCGTGCGACGGCGAAGAAGGTCGCCGCCTCCATCTCTACGGTGAGGCAGCCTTCCGATCTGCGCAGCCTGACCTTCGTTGGCGTCTCTCGGTAGGGTGCATCGGTGGTCCAGGTCTTAGAGGTGAGGTACTCGACGCCGTTCTCATCCAGCACCTGTTCGATAGCGGCGACACCTTCTGGGCTTGCTTCGACCTCTCGGCTTGGGGGCAGGTAGTGGTACGACGTGCCCTCGTCGCGGATAGCCACTCGCGGTACGACGACGTGTCCAACGGCGATGCCGTGGTCCAGCACGCCGGCGCCGCCGCAAGCGATGAACTTCCGGCATCCCAGAGCGATGGCGGTCTCCAGCATGCCAGCCGCCACAGGTCCGCCCACCCCGGGGTGGAAGAGAGCAAGCCGCTGGTCATCCATCTTGAATTCGTAAAATGGATGGATGCAGTCCTCCCACTGCTCCTCGAAGATCGTGGTCAGCGCCTTATCCTGTCGCAACTTGCTGATGACGTCCTGGAAGAAACAGACGACGCACCGTTCCGGCGCATCGACAGGCGCGATCACCTGCGCCGGTTCAATGACAGCTTCGAGAGTGGGATCGAACTCCAGTATGGGGTAGTCTCTTCGCATTCCGGCCTGTTCCTCGCGCGGCTATGGAGGGCCTACAGCCCCAGGCGCGTCCGACACACGTGCTTTCTGTCATCTTTCGCTTCAGTGCCGGTCAGGCCGGGCAGGTGAGCGACGAAATGGAAGGTGTCCAACGAGCTGGACAGAAACGTGTGATCCTCACCTGGCTCGATGACGATCACATCCCCGGGTTCCAATGAGATTGTCTTCTGCTCAACACGCAGGTCCGACGTGCCCCGCGCCACCAAGCAGATTTCGGTGATCTGCTGGTGAACGTGTGGCTCGTCAACACTTTTGTTCGCATACCCGATCGAGACCGTCAGATCAGCATTCCACGGGCCGACGTACCAGCCCTTGTCAGCACCACAGTCGGCCCTTTCAACCCGCATCACTCATTGACCTCACGTCCCTCGTACTGCCGCCGGTAGTATTCCTGGTAGTGCTGACCGCTCTTGATCGGCCGCCACCACCACTCGTTCTCCACGTACCAGCGCACGGTCTTCTCGACGGCCTCCTGGCAGGTGTGGGCCGGCTCCCATCCCAGGGCGCGGATCCGACCCACATCGAGCGAATAGCGGCGGTCGTGACCCGCCCGGTCGCGCACCGGCTGGATCAGGCTCTCCGGCTTGTCCAGCAGCTCCAAGATCAGACGCGTCATCTCAATATTCGGCATCTCGGTCCCGGTCCCGACGTTGTAGATGCCTCCGAGCTCCCCCTTGTGTAGCACGAGGTCAATCGCCTCGCAGTGATCGAGCACGTAGTGGTAGTCGCGCACTTGGAGGCCGTCGCCGTAGAGGGGCAGCGGCTGATCGTCGATGGCGTTGGTGGTGAAGAGCGGTACGACCTTCTCCGGGTACTGGTAGGGGCCAATGTTGTTCGCGCCCCGGGTGATGGTGACGGGAAGGTCATAGGTGACGTGGTAGGCTTGGACCATCATGTCGGCACTGGCCTTGCTGGCGGCGTAGGGGCTGCGAGGCGCGATGGGATCGCTCTCTGTGGATGAGCCCTCAGGAACGTGACCGTAAACCTCGTCGGTGCTGACCTGGTGATAGCGCTCCAGGCCAAACTCGCGGGCTGCCTCCAGCAGTGTATACGTGCCGTAGACGTCGGTCTTGATGAAAGCGTCAGGCTCCATGATCGACCGATCGACGTGGGTCTCGGCGGCGAAGTTGATGACGGTGTCTACGTCCTGTTTCTGGATCGTCTCTCGGACCATCTCGGCGTCGGCGATGTCACCCTGGACGAAAGCATAGCGATCGCCGAAATCCTCCGCCACGTCTTTCAGATTGTCCAAGTTCCCGGCATATGTCAGCTTGTCATAAACCACGATGCGGTAGCGGGGATACTTCCCCAGCATCATGCGGGTGAAGTTTGACCCGATGAAGCCAGCACCACCGGTGACCATCAAATTGCGCACAGAAGACCTCCTGTATGTCCAGATCAGGGCCCGACCCGGGCGGATATGTGGAACGGCACTGGATGAAAAGACTTCGACCTGGCACGAATTCTACCACAAGCTCTGGGTGCGACAACCTTGACTGGGTCGATGGACGTGCTATCATGATCGGTCGAGCAACTAGAGAGACACTGCATGTATTTGGGATCGCGACCGAAAAAACGTCGTTCTTCTCCCTGGCGCGTGCTGCTTCTCCTGATTCTGATCGGGGTTGGTATCTACGTCCTGATCCAGGTCAGACAGCAGCGCGTTGAGACGCCCTTTGTCCCTACGCCGACACCGACGCGCACGGCGTCCTCGTATGTCTTTGAAGCGGAGGACCTGTACTGGGAGGGGAATCTCAAAGAGGCCATTGCGATGTATGAGCGGGCCATTGAGTTGGGCGCTGAGCCAGTGGAACCGTACATCGCGCTGGCCAGGCTGCTGGCGCTCGAGGGGCGTACCGTCGAGGCCGTGCAGCGTGCCGAACGAGCCGTCGACATGGCACCGGAGAACGCCCGCGCTTGGGCTATCCTGGGGATGACGTACGACTGGCATGGTGAGGTTAGGCAGGCCATCGAGGCCTGTCAACAGGCTATTGAGCTTGCCCCAGATTACGCGGATGCCCATGCCTACCTGGCCGAGGCTTACGCTGACGACATGAGCTGGGTGGCGGCGACGCAGAGCGCCGAGAAGGCCTTGGAGTTGGATGACCAGAGCGTGGACGTTCATCGCAACTATGGCTATGTGATGGAGGTCCAGGGCAACTACACGCGGGCTGTAGAGGCGTACGGGGAGGCATTGGCGATTCATCCCCGCCTGGCCTACCTCCACATTGCGGTGGGGAAGAACTACCTGGCGCTCGGCAACTACGATGCGGCCATCCAGAGCTTTGAGAAGGCCGCTGAGGTCGACCCGAACAGCGCCGAGGCCTACTACAGGTTGGGTCGTGCTTACTACGACCTCGGCGATCCTAACAAGGCTCAGGAATACCTGACCACGGCGACCGAGGTTGACCCTCAGTTCGGATCGGCCTTTGGCTATCTCGCTTTTGCCTACTGGAGCCGCCGGAACTATGAGGATGCCATCCCCAATCTGCAACGTGCCATCATGCTCGAGTCATGGGCAGCTCGACGGCAGGTGCGTGGGTTCGTGGTCTCGGTTGAGGACCGCCAGGCAGACCTGATCAGCCCCTCCTCGGACGTGGCTATGGAAGGCGATTTCGCTCCCGTCTCGCTGGAGGACACCAGTACGTTGCGAGCTTCGCTCGCTCCCCTGGCCACGGACGGGGCTTGGCAGGGCGCTCAAGGGAGCGTGGTCATGGATGCGCGAACGGGCGCCTACACGGTGACCTTGGAGGCCATGCCCGCCACCAGGAATGACCAAGCTTACGTCGGGTGGTTCGAGGGTGTCAGAACCCTCTCTGGCACTCCGCTCAACACCGGACCGCTCAACCTGGAGGGAGGGAGTCTCAATGCGCAGTTCGCAGCTCCTTGGGTGCGGGGGCCGCGCATCGACTACTTCTATACCTTAGGACTAGCTTACTTCTTCCTGGATGAGTGCGAGAAGGCGTACCCACTCTTTGACGCTGCCCTCCAGATCGATCCAGAAGACGAGAATGCGCTTCAGGGCGTCCGGCTCTGCAACCAAGTCCAGTCGGATTGACGACCGAACGCGGCGATGTGGACGGTCGTGGCTGTGTTTGTCTTAGGGGTCCTCGTCGGCGGTGTGGTCAATCAGCTGGGGTCTGACCTGCCGAGGCAGGGGACGCCGACGGAGCCGCATTGTCCCTACTGCGGTCGAAGACGGCCTTGGTGGCAGTGGCTGGGTGTGCTCGCCTATCTGGCGGCACGTCATCGGTGTCGGTCGTGTGGTGCCCCGATGCGCCTTCGCCGGCCGCTGACGGAGATTGGTCTGGGGGTGTTGTATGCCTATCTTTGGATGGCGTTAGGCCCGTCCATCGAGCTCCTGTTCTACGGGCTCTATAGCGCGATTCTTGCCCTAATCGTCATCATCGATCTTGAGCATCATCTGATTCTGAACGTGGTGACCTATCCGGCCATCGCTCTCGGTCTGGTCGGCAGTTTCTTTGTGCCGGATGTGACCTGGCGAAGCGCGCTGATTGGAGGCGGCATTGGGCTGGTCTTCTTCTTCCTCGTCGCCTGGGTCGGTGAGGCTCTCTTCGGAGCCGGAGCGCTGGGAGGGGGGGACGTCAAGTTGGCTGCGTTGATCGGTGTCGTAACCGGCTATCCCCTGGTGATTGAGGCCATTGTGCTGACCATCCTCATCGGTGCGGCGGTAAGTCTGGTTCTCTTGATCACCGGGATCCGCAGTCTGCGTGATCACGTTCCCTACGGACCCTTCCTGGTAGCTGGAGGGATGATTGCGCTTCTATGGGGTTTCCGTATCGCTGAATGGTTTCTCATCTAGGCGAGTCTGGATCGCGCAGCAGGACACTGGCGTGGCTCCTCGAGCCCAGCAATCCATCAGCCCGCTACCTGACGCTGACCAGACTTCTGGGGCAGCCTGAGGACGCGCCGGAGGTGCAGGCCAGCCGTGCCGCTATCCCCGAGACGTCCCCTGCGCGCGACATATTCCTTGCCCAGTATCCCCAGGGCTACTGGATGCATCCCGGCATCGGCTACAGTCCGCGCTACCGCGCCACGATCTGGCAGATCCTCATCTTGGCTCAACTGGGGATGGGCCGCTGCCCTGCTCTCGATCGAGCGGTTGAGCATCTAGTTGAGGCGAATCAACAGGATGACGGTGCGTTTCGAGCCAGCAAGAAGCCGGGCGATACGCCTATTGGTCTGCATGGCAGCCTGCTCTGGGCATTGGAGACGCTGGGCTACGGCGAAACGGAGCCGGCAGCGGAAGCTTGGTCTTGGCTGATCAGACACGTGGAGGCGCACGGCTTTGGGTCGAAGCCCTCGGGGGAAGCGCGGACTCTCTGGGGAGCGGTTAAGGTGCTTTGGGCGACGAATGCCGTGCCCCTCCACCGACGCGATCGTGACATTGGGTCTGTCAGTCGCGCCGCCGCCGCGGCACTGCTTGATGCGCCGCCGGATCAAACGGAAAGCGATCAACGTTGGTTTAGCCTTACCTTCCCGTTGACCGAGGGAGCAGATCTGCTTCAGTGGATGGCGGTCCTAGTGGACGCGGGCTATGGTCACGATCGACGGCTGGCTGAGGTCAAATCATGGATCGCGCATAAGAGACGCCCCGACGGCACGTGGCCCCTGGAGCGGGTGCCTGGTAGACTGTGGGCCGCCTTTGGGGAGCTCGATGAGCCAGACAAATGGATCACCATCCGGGCACTAGCCGTTGACCGATAGCAGGCATCCCGAGTCCGCTGAGGAGGGCGGGGTGGCGATGATGACATCGTGCTCCAAGGGCATGGCCGCTGGCCGATGTGGCTCCGGGTCCCAGACCTTCACGCTTCCTCTGTTGCTGCTCGTTGTGGCGGTGGGGTTTCTTCTTCGCCTGCATCAGATTGGGGCCGACAGTCTGTGGATCGACGAGGCCTTCAGCATCTGGCTTGCTGAGCACCCGTTGGACGGGATGATCAGCTGGGTGCGGTCCGTCGATCACCATCCTCCCCTCTACTACGTCCTGCTCCACGGCTGGACGTCGATCTTCAGCGTGGGCGAGGGAGGCGCCTCAATGACTGTGGCGGCCCGGATGACCCTGTCGACTCGGGTTCTCTCTGCGCTGTTTGGCGTCCTAGCGATACCCGTCATCTACCTCTTAGGCCGCCGCATGGCCGATGAGAGGGTGGGTGTGATCAGCGCCCTTATCCTGGCTCTCTCCCCATTCCATGTCCGTTTCGCCCAGGAGGCGCGGATGTACTCGCTCCTGACGTTGTTCGCCTTGCTGGCCATGTGCGCGTTCGTCGAGCTGTACGCTCAGCGGGTGAGCGGCGGTTCGCACGTCATGGATCGGTCACCGTTCAGCCGCTCGGCGAAGGGGTCCGGGACCTCTGCTTCGCCTGGTGCGGGACGAAGGTCTCCGCTCCCATGGATTGGCTATGTAGCCTCCATGGCCGCTATGCTCTGGACGCACAACACAGCCCTCTTCTTCCCCATTGCTGCCAATCTCGTGGTGCTGATCGACGCTTGGCGCCGTGATCGACCTCTGTCCTCGGCTTCTGCGGACGCGGCGACCGCTCTTGGGATATCCAGGCCCGGCCGGGCTCCATGGTTGCGTCGCTGGCTTGTGGCGCAGGTCGCCGTCCTCATCCTGTGGCTCCCTTGGTTTCCCAGCCTTGTGTCCCAGGCCGCCGATGTCTATCGCCGCTTCTGGCTCCCCGCCCCGACTCTGGGCAAGGTCCTGAGCATTGTCGGGGCGTTTCTGTGGGATTCCTCTCCCGGGCCGTTCCTGCTCACCATCGTCGTGGACGCTGGTCTGATCGCTTTAGCTTTTTTCGGTTTGCGAAAGCTTCGTGGTCGATCGGGCCACGCAACGCTTCTTGGGGTTGTCTTTGTGGCGCCGTTCGTTGGTCAGTGGATTATGAGCCTGTGGCGTCCCATTCT
>Ga0207796_1000119_pt1 | contig 34350 bp, 39 predicted proteins | sample Pon1CUnioCityCA_6_FD_187274 | JGI IMG/M metagenome (GOLD analysis project Ga0207796, IMG submission 187274) | Marine sediment microbial community from Union City, CA, USA - Pond 1C Sediment 1 (SPAdes) | ecosystem: Environmental > Aquatic > Marine > Intertidal zone > Salt pond sediment ... | reverse complement strand
GGGAAGCTGCCGTCAAGCCTACAGGGACGTATTCACGGCGTCCCGCCGACAGGGTTGCACGGCTCCGCTGCTCGAAGGCGAGGACTGACCGGCACGCCCCTCCGGTGCGTCGATGGCAAGGAGAGATGACATGATTCCCGGCGAGTATCGGCTCGAGACGAGCGAAATCACCCTCAACGAGGGACGCGCGACCGCGACCGTGGCGGTGGTCAACCGTGGGGACCGTCCGATCCAGGTGGGCTCCCACTATCATTTCTACGAGGTGAACGGGTCGCTGGACTTCGACCGGGATGCCGCGCTGGGCTTCCGGCTCGACATCCCCGCCGGGACCGCGGTCCGCTTCGAGCCCGGCCAGACGCGCACGGTGCAATTGGTCGCCTATGCCGGTGACCGCCGGGTCTTCGGTTTTCAGGGCCGGGTGATGGGGCCGCTGGAAGGGGAGCGCCAAGCATGAGTATCCGGGTCTCGAGAGCGGCGTACGCGGACATGTATGGTCCGACGGTCGGTGACCGGGTGCGGCTGGCGGACACGGAACTGTTCGTTCGGGTCGAGCGTGATTACACCGTCTACGGCGACGAGGTGAAATTCGGCGGCGGCAAGGTGATCCGCGACGGCATGGGGCAGAGCCAGCGCACGGGCGACGAGGTCGCCGACACCGTGATCACCAACGCGCTGATCATCGACCACTGGGGTATCGTCAAGGCCGATGTGGGCCTTCGCCAGGGCCGGATCCAGGCCATCGGGAAGGCCGGCAACCCGGACACGCAGCCGGGTGTGAACATCATCGTGGGACCCGGTACCGAGGCCATCGCCGGTGAGGGCATGATCCTGACCGCCGGGGGGATCGACGCCCACATCCACTTCATCTGCCCGCAGCAGATCGAGGAGGCCCTGATGAGCGGCGTCACCACCATGCTGGGTGGCGGCACCGGCCCCGCGACCGGCACCAATGCGACCACCTGCACGCCCGGAACCTGGCACATCCAGCGGATGCTCGAGGCTGCGGAAGCCTTCCCGATGAATCTTGGGTTCCTGGCCAAGGGCAACGCCAGCCTGCCCGACGCGCTGCGCGAACAGATCGAGGCGGGCGCGCTGGGCATGAAACTGCACGAGGACTGGGGCACCACCCCGGCGGCCATCGACAACTGCCTGAACGTCGCCGAGGAATACGACGTTCAGGTCGCGATCCACACCGATACGCTGAACGAGTCCGGCTTCGTCGAGGACACGCTGGCGGCGATGAAGGACCGCACGATCCACACCTATCACACCGAGGGCGCCGGCGGCGGGCACGCGCCGGACATCATCAGGGCCTGCGGCCAGGCCAACGTGCTGCCGTCCTCGACCAACCCGACCCGTCCGTACACGGTCAATACCGTGGACGAACACCTCGACATGCTGATGGTCTGCCACCATCTGGATCCGGCGATCCCGGAGGACGTCGCTTTTGCCGAGTCGCGGATCCGCCGCGAGACCATTGCCGCCGAGGATATCCTGCACGACCTCGGCGCCTTTTCGATGATCGCGTCCGATTCGCAGGCCATGGGACGGGTCGGCGAGGTGATCCTCCGCACCTGGCAGACCGCGCACAAGATGAAGGTCCAGCGCGGCACGCTGCCTGGAGACGAGCCCGGATCGGACAACCTGCGCGTGCGCCGCTATGTCGCGAAGTACACGATCAATCCCGCGCTGACCCACGGCATCGCCCACGAGGTCGGCAGCGTCGAGCCCGGCAAGCTCGCCGACCTGTGCTTGTGGCGGCCGGCGTTCTTCGGCGTGAAGCCCGCGCTGATCATCAAGGGCGGAATGATCGCCGCGGCCCCGATGGGCGACCCGAATGCCTCGATTCCCACCCCGCAGCCGGTGCACTATCGCCCGATGTTCGGGAGCTACGGCCGCGCCGTGGGAGCGACCGCGGTAACCTTCATGTCCGCCGCGGCTCTGGCTTCCGGCGTACCGGAACGGCTCGGACTCGCGCGTCGCGCGGTGGCCGTGCAGGGTTGCCGGACGGTGCGCAAGCAGCACATGGTGCTGAACGACTGGATGCCCCGGATCGAGGTCGATCCCGAGACCTACGAGGTGCGCGCCAACGGCGAGCTGCTGACCTGTGATCCCGCCGTCGAAGTCGCGATGGGCCAGCGCTATTTCCTCTTCTGAACCCGATGCTGACCCTCGACCAGCGCTGTTCGGCACCTGCGGAGAACGCCCGGCGCGTTCTCCGTCTGCCGTTCGGGACGCGGCAGAAGAGCCGGTTCCGCGCGGTGCTCGACGACGGCACCGAGGTCGCGGTGATCCTGGAACGCGGCCAGATCCTGCGCCACGGCGAACATCTCCGTGGCCCGGAGGGTCTCGTGGTCCGCGTGGAAGCCGCACCGGAACAGGTCAGCGAGGCGCGGTCGCCCGACCCATTGCTGCGCATGCGCGCCAGCTACCATCTCGGCAATCGCCACGTGCCGCTCGAGTTGGCTGCCGATGCCCTGCGGTACCTGCACGACCATGTGCTCGATGAGATGGTCCGCGGTCTGGGCTTGATCGTCACCTGCGAGCAGCTCCCGTTCGAACCCGAAGCCGGTGCCTATGCCGGCGAGGGTCATGCGCACCGGCATGGGCACGGGCATGCGCACTGAGGTCGCGGCTGCCCGGCCGTTCCCCGACCCACGGGCCCCGCGCCGGCGCCTTTGGCAACTGATCAGCCCGACGCTTCCCGTCGGCGCGTACAGCTATTCCACCGGTCTCGAATACGCGGTGGAGGCGGGCTGGGTTGCGGATCCGGACAGCGCGCGGGACTGGATCACCGCACAGCTGCTGCACCTGCACGCGCGCATCGATCTCCCGGCGCTGAGCCGCCTGCGCGCGGCGGCGGAGACCGGGGACAGCGCCGGTCTCGAACATTGGAACGCCTGGCTCCGTGCCAGCCGGGAGACGGCGGAACTGCGCGCGGAGGACCTGAACCAGGGGCGGGCACTGGCCCGGCTCCTGTCGGACCTGGACCTGCCTGAGGCCGTGCCCTGGGCAGCGCGGGAAGATGCGTGCTGGGCGACGTTGTTCGCGCTCGCGGCGGTGGCCTGGGACATCCCCCCGGACGAGGTGCTGGACGGCTACCTCTGGTCCTGGTGCGAAAACCAGGTGGCGGCTGCCGTGAAGCTCGTCCCGCTCGGCCAGACGGACGGCCAGCGGCTGATCCGGGAACTGGCCGACCGCTTTTCCGAGGCTGTCGAACTGGCGTGTGGACTGGACGACGAGGATCTGGGGGGCAGTCTGCCGGGTGTGGCACTGGCCTCGATGTTGCATGAAAGCCAGTACAGTCGATTGTTCCGAAGCTGATGCACGAGACACGCAGATGACATCGCAGGCGCTGAGAGTCGGGGTCGGCGGACCCGTGGGGTCGGGCAAGACCGCGCTGGTCGAGGCCCTGTGCCGCCGGCTTCGCGATCGCTACCAGATCGCGGTGGTCACGAACGACATCTACACCCGCGAAGACGCCGAGTTCCTGATCCGGCGCGAGGCGCTCGATCCCGGTCGCATCGTCGGCGTCGAGACCGGGGGCTGTCCGCATACCGCCATCCGCGAGGATGCCTCGATGAACCTGGCAGCGGTGGACGATCTCGAGCGGCGTTTCCCCGGCCTGGAACTGATCTTCGTCGAGAGCGGCGGCGACAATCTCTCCGCGACCTTCAGCCCGGAACTCTCCGATCTCACGCTGTACGTGATCGACGTCTGTGCGGGTGACAAGATCCCGCGCAAGGGGGGCCCCGGGATCACCCGCTCCGATCTGCTCGTGATCAACAAGATCGACCTGGCGGATGGCGTGGGTGCATCGCTCTCGGTGATGGATCGCGACAGCCGGCTCATGCGGGGCGAACGCCCGTTTGTCTTCACGAACCTGCGCACCGGCCACGGGCTCGACGATGTCGTGGCGTTCATCGAGCGCGAGGGTCTGTTCCGGTGACCCGCGGCGTGGTTCGACGGGCGGGGCATTCGCGCTGTGCGGACACTCTGATCGGAACCGGTTGCCGGAGTCGGGTGGGCGACCTATGATCCAAGCGGCGGCCGCTCGGTGCGGTGTCGCATTCAGCGAAGCAGGGCCAACCAGAGGAATACCGAATGGCTAGAGAACCGAAGAAGACCGCAACCACCTCAGCGGCTGCGGCACCCGTGAAAAAGGCGGCACCGGCGAAGAAGCCCGCGGCGCCGAAAGCCGCGAAGCCCGCCGCCCCCGGGAAAAAGGCTGTGGCACCCAAGAAGCCCGCTGCGCCGAAAAAGCCCGCAGCGGCCGCCAAGGCTCCTGCCAAGACCCGAACCCGCAAGGCATCGAAGCCGGCGGTCACCCCGGAAGAGCGCTACCGGATGATCCAGGATGCGGCCTACTACATTGCCGAGAAGCACGGCTTCACCGGGGACAACCACGGCTTCTGGCTTCAGGCCGAGCAGGAGATCGACGCCAAGCTCGCCGGCTAGGCTCGGGGTTCGGCGGCGGGGGGCACGCCCTGCGCGCGCTTGGCCCATGACCGAAGTGGTCGCCGAACCCATCGGGTCCGCCGTTGGGCCGACCCGGGCACGGAGTCGTTCCGAAAGGCGTTGCCGATCGAGGGTAGAGCCATGCCGTACGTGAACATCCGCGTCACCCGGGACGGCGTGACGCCGGAGCAGAAGCAGGCGCTGATCGCCGGCGCGACCCAGCTGCTGGTGGATGTGCTGGGCAAGAACCCGAACACCACGGTGGTCGTAATCGACGAAGTGGACACGGACAACTGGGGTATCGGCGGCGAGAGCGTGACAGAACGCCGGAAGCGGGGCGAGTGATCCCGCTGCGGTGGCGCGCTCCGGGGGCGCCGGAACGCGGTCAAACGCTGAGGTGTCGCTGGACCAGGTCGTCGCTCAGCGCCTGAATGGCACCCTCGGCGACCACCGAGCCCTTTTCCATGATGTAGAAGTCGTCGGCGACCCGGCGGGCGAACGGGAGTTTCTGCTCGACCAGCAGCACGGAAAGACCCAGCTCGTTCTTGAGTTCCCCGATCACGTCACCGATCTGGCGCACGATGTTGGGCTGGATGCCTTCGCCGGGTTCGTCCAGGATCAGCACCTTCGGGTTCAGCACCAGCGCGCGGCCGATCGCCAGTTGCTGCTGCTGACCGCCGGAGAGGTCGCCGCCGCGACGGCGACGCATCTCCTTCAGCACCGGGAACAGCCGGTGGATCGATTCGGGAACCTGCCGGGACCGGTCCGCGCGCGCGCTCAGGGGAACCCGGAGGTTTTCCTCCACGGTCAGCTCGGGGAAGATCTCGCGCCCCTGCGGCACGTAGCCGATCCCCGCACGTGCCCGGGCCTCGGGCGAAAGCCGGCTGATGTCCCGGTCGCCGAGCAGGATCTGTCCGCTGCGGATCGGCAGCAGACCCATGATGCATTTCAGCAGGGTGGTCTTGCCGACCCCGTTGCGTCCCATCACGCAGGTGCAGCGGCCGGGCTCCGCACGAAGCTCGAGATCGCGCAGGATGTGGCTCTGGCGGTAGTACTGGTTGACGCCGTTCACCCGGATCATGCCTCGTCTCCCAGGTATACCTCGATGACGCGGGGATCGCTCTGAATCTGGCTCATGCTGCCCTCCGCCAGCACGCTGCCCTGGTGCAGAACGGTCACGCGTCGCGCGATCGAACGCACGAAGGCCATGTCGTGTTCGACCACGATGACGGTGTGCGAACCGGCGAGCGACACCAGCAGTTCCGCGGTACGCTCGGTCTCCTCGCCGGTCATGCCCGCCACCGGTTCGTCGACCAGCAGGACCCGAGGGTTCTGCATCAGCAGCATGCCGATTTCCAGCCACTGTTTCTGACCGTGCGAGAGTGAGCCGGCCACGCGCCCCTGATGCTCGAGCAGGCCGATCAGGTCCAGCACCTCGTGGATGCGGTCGCGCTGTTCGGGCATCAGGCGGAAGAACAGCGTGGACCAGACACGCTTGTCGGATGCCATCGACAGTTCGAGGTTCTCGAACACCGTAAGGGCCTCGAACACGGTGGGCTTCTGGAACTTGCGACCGATGCCGCCCCGCGCGATCTCGTATTCGTCGAGGCGCAGCAGGTCGAGGTTCCGGCCGAAAAAGACCTTCCCTTCGTCCGGCCGCGTCTTGCCGGTGATCACGTCCATCATCGTGGTCTTGCCGGCGCCGTTCGGCCCGATGATGCAGCGGAGTTCGCCTTCGTCCACGCTGAGGTTCAGCCGGTTCAGCGCCAGGAAGCCGTCGAAACGCACGCTGACGTCCTCGACGTACAGGATCGCTCCGTGCGAGGTGTCCACCGGCAGCGCGAAGTCGGGACTCGGTTCCAGGAAACGGAACACGCGGTCCCGGCGCATCGCCTCGCGGGTGTTGCGCAGCACGCTCATGCGCCCCCCCCCTTGGGCTTGCGCCGGAAGATCCCCACCAGCCCGCGCGGCAGGAACAGCGTCACCAGCACGAACAGCGCCCCCAGCGCGAACAGCCAGGCTTCCGGGTACGCGGTGGTGAACCAGGTCTTGGCACCGTTGACGGCGAACGCCCCGATGATCGCGCCGAACAGGCTGCCGCGTCCGCCGACGGCGACCCAGAGCACGGCCTCGATCGAACGCAGCGGTGAGAATTCGCCCGGGTTGATGATGCCCACCTGCGGCACGTAGAGCGCCCCGGCAACGCCCGCGAGCACCGCGGAGAACACGAACAGCCAGAGCTTGTAGTGCTCGACGCGGTAGCCGGCGAACCGGGTGCGGCTTTCGGCGTCCCGCAGGGCGATCAGCACACGGCCGTAGCGGGAGGTGACGATGTAGCGCGAGGCGACATAGGCCAGGATCAGCACCACGGCGGACGCGACGAACAGGCCGACGCGGGTCTCGCCGGCCTGCACCGAGAAGCCCAGGATGTCCTTGAAATCGGTCAGGCCGTTGTTGCCGCCAAAACCCATCTCGTTGCGGAAGAACGCGAGCATCAGCGCGAACACCAGGGCCTGCGTGATGATCGCGAAATAGACGCCGCTGACGCGGGAGCGGAAGGCCAGCCAGCCGAACACGAGTGCGAGCAGGCCCGGCACCAGCACCACCATCGCCATCGCGAACCAGAACATGTCGAAGCCCCACCAGAACCAGGGCAACGACTCGTAACTCAGGAACACCATGAAATCCGGCAGCTCGGGGTTGCCGTACACGCCCCGGTCGCCGATCTGCCGCGTCAGGTACATCCCCATCGCGTAGCCGCCCAGGCCGAAGAACGCGCCGTGTCCCAGCGACAGGATTCCGGCGTAGCCCCAGATCAGGTCGATCGCCAACGCCAGCAGTGCGAAGGTCAGGAACTTGCCGATCAACGCCACCCAGTAGGTGGAGAGGTGCCACGGCGATTCCGGCGGCAGCACGAGGTTCGCGTAGGGAACCGCGACAGTCATCGCAAGCAGCAGCACCAGCACGGTGATGCCGCCCCAGTCGCTCAGAAACAGACGTCGGGTGAGCATCGGGTCAGGCCTCCGCCGCTCGGCCCTTCTTCGGGAAGAGTCCGCGCGGGCGCCGCTGGATGAACAGGATGATGAAGATCAGCACGAGGATCTTGGCGAGCACCGCGCCGCTGTGCGGTTCCAGGAACTTGGTCATCATGCCCAGTCCCATCGCGCCGACGAAGGTGCCCCAGAGATTGCCGACCCCGCCGAACACCACGACCATGAACGAATCGATGATGTACGCCTGCCCCATGTTCGGGCCGACGTTGGTCAGCTGCGAGAGCGCCACCCCGGCGATGCCGGCGATGCCGGCTCCGAGGCCGAAGGTGAGGGCGTCCACCCAGCCGGTGCGTATGCCCAGCGCCCTGGCCATCGGTCGGTTCTGGGCGACGGCGCGCACTTTCAGTCCCAGGCTGGTCTTCTTCATCACCAGCAGAAGCGCCACGAAGACCAGGATCGCGAAGACCAGGATGTAGATGCGACTCCAGGTGAGGGCCAGGATCGGATTGACCTCGAGCGAGCCGCTGAGCCAGTCGGGCGAGGCCACCGGGCGGTTCAACGGAGAGAAGAGGCTGCGCACGGCCTGCTGGAGAATCAGGCTGATCCCGAAGGTCGCCAGCAGGGTCTCCAGAGGCCGCCCGTACAGGAACTGGATCACGCCGCGTTCCATCGCGATGCCCACCAGGCCCGCGATCACGAAGGCCGCCGGGATTGCGAGCAGGATGCTGGTGCTGAGCGCACCGGGAATCAGCGTCTGTATGAACCAGGTGGTGTAGGCGCCGATCATGATCAGCTCGCCGTGCGCCATGTTGATCACGCCCATCACGCCGAAGGTGATCGCCAGCCCGATCGCCGCGAGCAGCAGCACCGAGCCGGCGCTCAGGCCAAAGAAGAGATTCTCCGTGAAGCGGTAGAAATCGATGCGGGACTGGATCGAGTCGATGGCCTCCAGGGCCGCTTTGCGAACGTCCGGGTCCGCATCGTCCGTGGCGGTGGCCTCGAGGCCGACACGGACGTCGTTCAGGAGGGATCCTTTCAGCACGGCGATCGATTCCAGCCGTTCAACCGGAGTGTCCGCGTTCAGCCGTGCGAGCGCCCGCACGGTGAGCAGCAGGTCCATCACGCGCGGGTCCGTCTCGGTTTCGACGCGGGTATCGAGATAGGCCAGCAGGTCGGCGTCGATGGTGTCGCGCATCAGGCGCAGCAGGGACGACGCGCGTTGTTCGGGATCCGGGGAGGAAATCGTGGCCACGGCCACCAGGCTGCGCAGCGCGTTGCGCAGCGGGTTGTGCACCGGGATTCGCTTTCCGGCCGAGAGCAGGTCGGCCGGAACGGTTTCGTCACTGATCGCGTCGCGTCCGCCCGTGTCGGTCTCGGCACGGATGAGGATCCGCGGGGGCGTATCCTCGGTGGCGAGCAGCCGGCCCTCGGCCAGCGCGGTCAGGATGTCCGGAACGCGGGGGTCGCCGGAGGCGGCCAACTGCTTCGCGACCGCGCGCCGGTCATTGAAATTGCCCTCCGGCAGTTGCCGGATCAGGGTTTCGACATCGAGGGCTGCCGGTTCGGCGACCCCGGAAATCGGGTCATTCGGTGTTTCGGATGCCGAGCTGGCGGCGTCGCCTTCAGCCTCGGCGGGCAGTTCATCGAATTCGGCCTCGACCACGGCTTCCCGGGGTTCGGGCGGGCGTGCGGCTTCCGGCGCTGCGGCCGGGACCTCGGTTGCGGTCTCCGGCAGGGACTCGGCCGGTATCGCGCCGTCCGGGACCGGAATCGTGGCCTCGGACTCGGCCCACGCATGCGACGCCGCCGTCAGCAGCAGGACGGCTGCCAGCATGGGGCCCAGCAGTCTGGACTCGAGTGCGATTGAGGTCACCGGTGCGATCCTCCGGGATCGGGGTTGCGCATCAAGCGGGAAGAGGCGGCGGGAGACGAATCCCCGCCGCCGGGTTCGGTCAGTAGTTCTGGCCGGAGCAGGTCTCGGTCACGGTGTTGAAGTTCCCGCAGGAGATCGGCGGGGTCCAGTCGGCCACGATGTCGCGACTGCCGGGCAGGTGGTCGGACCAGGCGTCGCCGGGAACCGGCTCTTCCGTCTGGCTGACGACCAGGAACTGGCCATCCGCCTGGATTTCACCGATCAGCACCGGCTTGGTGATGTGATGATTGACCAGCATCTCGGCCACGCCGCCCGTGAGGTTCGGTACCTGCACGCCCTTGATGGCGTCGATCACGGTGTCGACGTCGGTGGTGCCCGCCTTCTCCACGGCCTTCACCCACATGTTGAAGCCGACGTAATGGGCTTCCATCGGGTCGTTGGTCACGCGGTTTTCATCGCCGATGAAGGCATGCCACTTCTCGATGAACTCGGCGTTCTCGGGGGTATCCACGCTCATGAAGTAGTTCCATGCCGCGAGGTGGCCGACCAGCGGGCTGGTGTCCATGCCGGAGAGCTCTTCCTCGCCGACGGAGAAGGCGATGACCGGGATGTCTTCGGCGGACAGGCCCTGGTTGCCCAGTTCGCGGTAGAAGGGAACGTTGGCGTCGCCATTGATCGTCGAGATCACTGCGGTGGGCTTGCCCTGTTCACCGAAGCGCTTGATCTCGGCCACGATGCTCTGCCAGTCGGAATGGCCGAACGGCGTGTAGTTGATCATGATGTCTTCGTCCGCGACGCCCTTGTCCTTCAGGAAGGCCTCGAGAATGCGGTTGGTGGTGCGCGGGTAGACGTAGTCGGTGCCCGCCAGGACCCAGCGCTCGATGCCGTACTCGTTCATCAGGTATTCCACGGCCGGAATCGCCTGCTGGTTGGGCGCCGCGCCGGTGTAGAAGATGTTGCGGGACGACTCTTCACCTTCGTACTGCACCGGGTAGAACAGGATCCCGTTCAGTTCCTCGACGACCGGAAGCACGGACTTGCGCGAGACCGAGGTCCAGCAGCCGAAGATCGCATCGACCTGGTCCTGTTCGAGCAGTTGGCGGGTGCGCTCGGCAAAGAGCGGCCAGTCGGAGGCGGGATCGACGACCACGGCTTCGATCGGGCGACCGAGCAGGCCCCCTTTCGCGTTCTGCTCCGCGACCAGCATTTCGATCGTGTCCTTCAGCGTGGTCTCGGAAATGGCCATGGTGCCGGACAGCGAGTGCAGGACACCCACCTTGATCGGGTCCGCGGCCTGCGCGGCCCCGGCGCCCAGGGCCAGCGCGAGTGCAAGTCCGGGGGCTCGCAGGTTTTTGAACCAGCGGGAATCGGTCATACGGGCTTCTCCTAGTTTTCGACGGTAGGGGCAATGTGTTCCGCCCAGGCCTGGGCGGTACCCGTCGGCTAACCAGCAGAAACCGTGCCAATCGGGGACGGGTGGGCGTCCGTTCCCGGATGACGGTTTTATGATGCCCGATCAGCGATCCTGCACGGACGGGCTCCCCGGGCGATGCACGATCCCCGTGCCGCCTCCGCCGTTCGGCCCGGTTTTGGTGCGCCCCGAGCGTTTTTGGTGCGCCTGTCAGGTGGGGGCTGGTCCGTGCTCCCACAGCCCCAGGCGTTGCAGCCATCCCTCGGGCTCGCGCGCGCAGACCAGGAACTCGGGGTTCAACACCGACTCGCGCGTGTTGTAGCGAAGCTCCTGTCCCCGGAGATCGCAGACGCAACCGCCGGCCGCGCGAACCACCGCATGCGCGGCGGCGGTATCCCACTCGCTGGTCGGACCCAGCCGCGGGTACAGGTCCGCGGAACCGTCCGCCACCAGGCAAAGCTTCAGCGAACTGCCCATGGCCAACGCCTCGTGCGGGCCCAGTCGCTCCAGCGCGCGGCCGAGCCGGTCGCTGCCATGCGAACGGCTGCTGACCACCGCCGGTGGCTCCGGGGCCGGCCACCGGACCGCGATGCCCTCGCGTTCCCCGGCGGCGGATTCGCGGAAGGCACCGGCCTTCGTCGTGCCCGCATAGAGTGTTTCCAATACCGGGCTGAAGACCACGCCCAGGATCGGCGCGTGGTCCCGGACCAGCGCGATGTTCACGGTGAACTCCCCGTTGCGCTTCACGAACTCCTTCGTTCCGTCGAGCGGGTCGATCAGCCAGAAAGTCGACCAGTGACGCCGCTCCTCGAAGGGGACGTCGCGGCCTTCCTCCGAAAGGAGCGGGATTCCAGGCGTCAGTTCCCGCAGACGCCGCTGAATGATCCGGTGGGATGCCAGGTCGGCCTCGGTCAGCGGCGACAGGTCGGCTTTTTCCGACGCGCTGAAGCGGGTGCCGTACACCTCGAGGATGGCGGTTCCCGCTTCCCGCGCGATCGTGCAGGCATCCTGGACCAGGGTTTCCGTGTCGAGGCCCGAATTCTTCATGGTCGTGGCTCCGGGTCGGTCCCGTCGACGAGCCGCAAGCTGGCTTTCAGCCGGCCCTGGAAGACGGTCTCGATGCGGATTCCGCGATCGGACTCCACGATTTCGAATCCCGGCTGCGCCAGCGGCTGGGTATCGGCCAGCGCGAGATCGAGGTTCCCCCAGTCCACGTTCACCGTCACGCGCATCGGGTGATAGCCGTCGAGGAAACGGCGCATGAATGGCCCGTTCTCGAGCAGGTAGCTGCCATCGTCGAGAACCTGCAGCATGCGCGAGCGTGCCCGCACGCAGAGCTCGGCGTCGTCCGAGATGCGGCGCAGCTGCACGCTGGCCCCTTCGATCCAGGTTTCCTCGATGTTGCGGTGTGACTCGATCTCCAGATCCTCCGTGTTGGCCCCATTGTAGAGGATCTGGGCCCGAGCGACGCGGTCGATGTCGCGGTGGCACTGCCGCAGCGTGACCCAACCGTCCACGAGGCTGCTGGCGCCCATCGTGATGTCGTTCTGGTGATGGTGAACCGGCTTGGCGGGCTCAGCCGCGAGAAACTGCAGCTCCCCGCGATTGGTCTCCAGCCGCGGCGGATCCCACAGACTGTCGTCGTCCAGCGGATCGATTTCGGCGGCGGCGGTCAGCGCCGCCAGGGCCCCCGAAAGCAGCAATGCGAGGCGGATTCCAAGGGCCTGCGGACAGTTGGGCATAATGACAGCCTCCGGGTTTGCTTCCACTATAAGGCCATGGACACTGTGCAAGCGTCAAAGACTCCCTGGACGTCGAACCGGGCTCGGCCTGTTCCCTGGGACGAAGTCGATACCGTTCTTTTCGACATGGACGGCACGCTGCTCGACCTGCATTTCGACAACCGCTTCTGGCGCGAATTGATCCCCAGCGAATACGCCTCTCTGCACGCGCACGAGCCGGATATCGCCCGGCAGCGGCTGTTCGCCGAGATGGAGCGTATCCGGGGGCAGTTGCAGTGGTATTGCCTCGATCACTGGACGCGCTTCACCGGTCTGGATCTCCTCTCGCTGAAACAGCGTCTCGAGAGCCATATCGCCTTTCAGCCCCATGCGCTGGACGTGCTCGATGACCTGCGGGGGCAGGGCAAACGACTGGTGCTGGTGACCAATGCACACCCGGAGGTGTTCGCCTTCAAGCACGCGCGCACAGGGCTGGGGGACCATCTGGACCAGGTCGTCTCGGCGCACGCGCTCAACTGCGCGAAGGAGGAAGACTGTTTCTGGGATCGGTTGCAGACCGTGGAGCGTTACGAACCCGGACGCACGCTGCTGGTGGACGACAACCTGGTGGCACTCGCCGTGGCCAATGCGGCGGGCGTGCGGCATCTGCGGGGCATGCGATATCCCGACTCACGCGGGCCGGCGATGGAGTCCGCCGAGTTCGAACTCCTGGAAAGCCTGGCGGACCTTTTGCCGGCCCGCTTCTTGCAGGATGCCGGGGCAGGGGACGCGTCCTGAACGTGCAACCTTCAAATCGCCAGGATGCGTGAGGTTGAACTGGAAGAAGGAAAAATTGCCTCAAGGTTAGAGACATCTGAGACACGACGGTGAGGAGCTTATGCGCGAAGCGGCATTTGCAATCGGACAGATCGTCCATTCCCGCGAAGGCGACATGCGCGGGGTCGTGGTCGACGTGGACGAACATTTCCAGGCGCCGGTCGAACTTCCGGAGAAGGTCCGGGCCGAACTGCCCAACCCGGAGCAGCCCTGGTACTACATCCTGGTGGACGGCACCGAGGATCGTTTTTACGTGGCGGAGGAAAGCGTGCGGGTCGATTCGGACGATTCTCCGGTGGAGCACCCCGGACTCGAGCAATTCTTCAGCCGCTTCGGTGGCGGACGTTACCATCCCCAGTACTCGCTGAACTGATCCCTCGCCCGGACGGGGCGTGAGGCGGGCCGTGTCCTGGTGCACAATCGCACCATGACACCCGTGACTCTGCCGCGCTCGATGCCCGCGTCCATTCACCAACTGACGGTTCCTTCGTGACCGATCCCGGCACCCTGGGCGCCGCCCTCGCCGTGGGGGTGCTGGGTGGCGTTCACTGTCTCGGCATGTGTGGTGGCATCGTGGGCGCGATCTCCCTGGGACACACGGGTGCGCCGGGGTCGGCGTGGCCGCGCCTGCTGGCGTACAACCTGGGCCGGATGGGCAGTTACGTGGTGGCGGGCGCGCTGGCGGGGCTGCTCGGCATGGCGCTCCTGGGTGCGCTGCCACAGGGACAGCGCCTCCTCGAACTGCTCGCGGCGGTCTTCCTGGTGCTTCTGGGGCTGTATCTCGGTGGATGGTGGCCGGTTCTGGCGCAGCTGGAGCGGATGGGTGGATGGTTCTGGAAGAGAATCGAGCCGCTGGGCCGACACTTCATTCCCGTGCGCCACAGCGGGCAGGCGTTGGTGGTCGGTGCGGTCTGGGGCTGGCTGCCCTGCGGCCTGGTATACAGCGTTCTCGTCTGGGCGATGTCGGCCGGAGGTCCTGCGGAAGGCGCGTTGCTGATGGCGGCCTTCGCGCTGGGAACGCTGCCCAATCTGCTGCTGATGGGGCTTTTCGCCACGCGGCTCGCCCGCTTCGTGCGCGATCCCCGGGTGCGGCAGGGTGCGGGTGCGTTACTGATCGCCTACGGTATCTGGCGGCTGGTCGGGATCGCCTTCTAGCGCGAAAAACCCCCGCCTCGGAAGCGCACGGAATACAGGGGCTGGACCGAAGTCAGCATGGGTTCCGTCTTCTTCGGAGTGCTTCCGATTTCTTCGGGTGGCTCGCCTTTTCGCGTCGTGCAGTGTGGCACGGGGGCCATCAAAGGGGTGCCATCAAAGCCCGTATGGCCATCAGTCGGCGAAGAAGGCCTGGCGGAAGCTGACTTCCATCGGCTGGGGCCGGCCCTCCACGGCAACGCGAATCCGGAAGTCGAGCACTTCGCCGCCGCGCACCGGAACCTCGGCAAGGTGATAGATCGCGTCGCCGTCGCGGACTTCGCGGAACTGCAGCGTGCGCGCCTGCTGGTTGAGGTTGACGGCCTGGCCGGTCACCGTCGCGGTCACCGGCTTCATCCCGGAATCGCCGCGCTCCATGACCGCGACATTCGCCAGTGCCCGCGTGCTGCTGCGGCGCACGTCGTAGGCGCGCGCCACCTCGGGGGACAGGAACGTCGTGTTGATCACGTTGTAATGCACCACGTGGCTGTCGAAATCCACCTCGTTCGCAAGGGCTGCGCCGGTGCCCAGGCACAGGAGAAGAAACAGCATCGACGGAAAGGGAAACGAGCGACGTAAGTGATGCATCCGGACTCTCCTTGGTGACCGCAATTCGAAACAAAAGGTGGCGCGTCGCGTCGGCGTTCGGGCAAGCCGCGCCGTTCGCCAAGAGTCTAGCCTGAAAACGCAACGCGGTACGCTCCGGATCAGAGCGACCGCACCAGGATCAACGCGACGTACAGACCGATCAGGGCGAGCATCGGGGAAAAATCGATGGCTCCGGTACTGGGCAGGGCGCGGCGCAGCGGACCCAGTATCGGGCGGTTCACGTCGGCGACCAGACGCGCGATCGGGTGCCCTCCGCGGCCACCTCCGGCCTGGACCCAGCTCAGCACGACCTCGACCACCAGGCTGATGATGAAGATCCAGATGGTCGTCGTCAGCAGGTCGCGCAGTGCCGCCAGCAGCAGGGGCCCGACGCCCACGGCGACCCCGAGCAGCGCCAGCCGCAGCCAGAGCTCGATCAGCTTGAGCGCCAGCACCAGCGCGACCGCGGCCAGATCCAGGCGCCCGAGTGGTGGGATCACCCGCCTGAGCAGCAGCAGCGGCGGGTTGGTGAGCTGCACGATGGTTTGCGAGATCGGGTTGTAGAAATCCGCCCGTACCAGTCCGAAAATCAGACGCAACAGCACCAGGACGATGTAGATCCCGAAAACGGTACTGATCAGGAAATCGAGAATCTGTTCGAAAGGGCCTTGCATCGAGGACTCCGCGTTGGGATTTCGGGCCGCGTAAAGCGTAGCACGCGGCTGCGGTTTTTCGGAGGCGGGACCGATGTCGGTACCCGGGATCCCCTCAGGCGCCGAGTTCCCGGCTGCGTTCCGCGGCGGCCTGCATCGCGGCGTCGACCAGGTCGGCGAAGCCCCGCTCACGGAACACCGCGAGCGCGCGTTCGGTCGTGCCGCCCGGCGAAGTGACCCGCGCGCGGAGTTCCGCCGCGCTTTCCGGGCTCTCCGCCGCGAGCCGTGCCGCGCCGGCCGCGGTCGCCAGCGTGAGCTGCCGCGCGGTTTCCGGTTCCAGGCCGAGCCGTATGGCGGCCTCGGTCATGGCCTCGATCAGCAGAAAGACGTACGCGGGGCCGCTTCCCGAGGTGGCGGTCACGGCGTGCATCTGTTCCTCGTGATCGACCCAGACCGTGGCGCCCACGGCTCCCAGAAGCCGCTCCGCGGTCTCGCGATCCGCGGGCTCCGCATGGTCTCCCGCGCACAGCCCCGTGATGCCCGCGCCGATGAGCGCCGGTGTGTTCGGCATCGCACGCACGATGCGGGTTTGCGGACCCAGCCATCCGGCGAGTTGGCCGGTACGGATCCCGGCGGCGACCGAAACCACCAGAGGCCGGGCCTGGCCCACGGCCGCGGCCAGGGACGGTGCCAGCGTCGACAGGATCTGCGGCTTGACCGCGAGGACCAGGGTTTCCGACCGGGCCGCCAGGGCTTCGGCCGGAAGCGCGACGAGTCCGGGAAACCGCCGCTGCAAGGCTGCAGCCCGAGCGTCGTCGGGTTCGGCAATGCCGATCCGAGGGGCGGCCATGCCGCCTTGAATCAGACCGGCGATCAGCGCCTGCCCCATGTTGCCGGCGCCGATGAAGCCCGCTGCAAGTCTTGCCGAATTCATGCCGGGGCCTCCCCGTGGCTGCGTGGGCCGAACAGCGCGGTACCGACACGAATCAGGGTCGCGCCCTCCAGGATCGCGGCTTCCAGGTCGTCCGACATGCCCATCGACAGGGTGTCGAGATCATGTCCGCGCTGGTCGAGTGTATCGCGCAGCTCCCGCAGGCGTGCGAACGGTCGCCGTTGCTCGACCGGGTCAGTGGCCGGTGCCGGCAGGGTCATCAGTCCGCGCAGCCGCAGCTTGGGAAGTTCGGCGACCGCATCCGCGAGCGCCTGCAGCTCGGCTTCGGCGATGCCCGCTTTCCCCGGTTCGTGGCTCAGGTCCACCTGCAGACAAACCTGCAGCGGTGGCATCGTGGCGGGCCGCTGGGCCGAGAGGCGCTCGGCCAGTTTGAGCCGGTCCAGGCTGTGTACCCAATGCGCACGCTCGGCGACCGCACGGGTCTTGTTGCTCTGCAGGGCGCCGATGAAATGCCACTCGATCGGAGGCTCCAGCGGCGGTACCGAGAGCGCCTGGTGCTTGCTCGTGAATTCCTGCACGTAGTTCTCGCCGAAGCGGAACTGCCCGAGGGCATGCAGGGCCCGGATCTCGCCGGGGCTTCGCGTCTTGCTGACCGCGAGCAGCTGCAGGGACTCCGGGGAGCGCCCGGCGTCGCGGCAGGCGCGGTTCATCCGCTCGCGCAGTTCAACCCAGCGTGCCTCTAGCGTCGTCATTGGCCTATGATATAGCTGAGGGGCGGGTGGGTCGCATGCCACCGGTCGGTTCACAGGGGTTTGGGGGGACTCGATGGATATCACCCAGTTGCTTTCCTTTGCCGTGAAGAACGGCGCTTCCGACCTGCACATCTCGGGAGGGATGCCGCCGATGATTCGGATCGACGGCGACATGCGCCGGGTGAACGTCCCCGCGATGGAGCACAAGGAAGTCCAGGCGCTGATCTACGACATCATGAACGACCGTCAGCGCAAGGACTACGAGGAATTTCTCGAAACCGACTTCTCGTTCGAACTGAAGGGGCTGGCGCGTTTCCGCGTGAATGCCTTCAACCAGGACCGTGGTGCGGCGGCGGTTTTCCGCACGATTCCCTCGAAGGTGCTGACGCTCGAGCAGCTCGGCGCCCCCCGCGTGTTCGAAAGGATCTCCGATTATCCCCGCGGCATCGTGCTGGTCACGGGCCCGACCGGTTCGGGCAAGTCGACCACGCTGGCGGCGATGGTGGATCACAAGAACGAGACGGACTACGGACATATCCTCACCATCGAGGATCCGATCGAGTTCGTTCACGAATCCAAGAAGTGCCTGGTCAACCAGCGCGAAGTGCACCGGGATACCCACGGGTTCAGCGAGGCCCTTCGCTCGGCGCTGCGCGAGGACCCGGACACCATCCTCGTCGGCGAACTGCGCGATCTCGAAACGATCCGGCTGGCCCTGACGGCGGCGGAGACGGGACACCTGGTGTTTGGTACGCTGCATACGAGTTCCGCGGCGAAGACCATCGACCGAATCGTCGATGTGTTCCCGGCCGCGGAGAAGGACATGGTCCGTGCCATGCTGTCCGAGTCGCTGCGGGCCGTCATTGCACAGACGCTGCTGAAGAAGGTGGGCGGGGGGCGCATCGCCGCGCACGAGATCATGCTCGGTTCGCCCGCGATCCGGAACCTGATTCGCGAGAACAAGATCGCCCAGATGTACTCCACCATTCAGACCAGCGCCGGCAGCGGGATGCAGACGCTGGACCAGTGCCTCAAGGACATGGTGGCGCAGGGCAGCATCACGCGCGACGATGCCAAGCGGAAAGCGGCCAACCCGGATGCCTTCTGACCCGGCGCTTCGCACGGGCGCAATCCGGTTCGGCCACAACGATCAGGGCCACACAGACTAGGGGAAGGGGCGAACTTCATGGACCGTGACAACGCAATCCGTTTCATCCACGACCTGTTGAGGGTGCTGGTGGAACGCGACGGCTCGGACCTGTTCATCACCGTGGGCATGCCGCCCGCGGCCAAGATCAACGGCCGGGTGGAACGGATGACCGATCAGCCGCTGACAGCGGCGCACACGCAGTTGCTGGTGCGTGGCCTCATGAACGACCGGCAGTCCGCCGAGTTCGAGCGCTCCCAGGAATGCAACTTCGCGATCAACCTTGCGGGCGTGTCCCGTTTCCGCGTCAGTGCCTTCACCCAGCAGGGCAATGCCGGCATGGTGCTGCGCACGATTCAGGGGCATATCCCGAGCTTCGAGGAGATCAATCTGCCGCCGCAGCTCAAGGAGATCGCGATGACCCGGCGGGGTCTGGTGATCTTCGTCGGCGCGACCTCCTCGGGCAAGTCCACCTCCCTGGCCGCGATGATCGGCTATCGCAACCAGAACGCCCCGGATCACATCATCACCATCGAGGATCCGATCGAGTTCGTGCATCCCCATGGCCGCAGCATCATCACCCAGCGCGAGGTCGGTGTGGACACCGCGAGTTACGAGGTTGCGTTGAAGAACACCCTGCGGCAGGCTCCGGACGTGATCCTGATCGGCGAAATCCGCGACCGCGACACCATGGACTACGGCGTGGCCTTCGCTGAAACGGGTCACCTCTGCCTGTCCACCCTGCATGCGAACAACACCAACCAGGCGCTGGACCGCATCATCAACTTCTTCCCCGAGGATCGGCGCTCGCAACTGCTGATGGACCTGTCGCTGAACCTCAAGGCGGTCATTTCCCAGCGCCTCGTGCGGACCCAGGACGGCCAGGGACGGGTGCCGGCCGTGGAAATCATGATCAACACTCCACTGATGGCCGACCTGATCCTCAAGGGGGCGGTGCACGACATCAAGGATCTGATCGCGCGCTCCCGGGAACTCGGGATGCAGACGTTCGACCAGGCGTTGTTCGATCTGTACGAGAACGGAAGGATCAGTTACCACGAGGCGTTGCGCAACGCGGATTCCGTGAACGATATCCGCTTGCGTATCAAACTCGACAGCAAACGTGCAAAGGAAGACAAAGAGGCCGACGCACTGGACGACATCTCGGGGCTCTCGGTGGACGAGAAACCCGATGATTTCAACCTGCGCTGAATCGTCATGGAAAATCCAAGAATCGAACCCTTCCTGAAGGTCATGGCGCAAAAGAACGCCTCCGACCTTTTCTTCATCACTGGCGCCCCGGTCAGCATCAAGATCAACGGGCGCGTGCAACCTCTGGGCGATACGCCGCTCGAGCCGGGACAGGTCGAGCAGATCGCCCGGGAGATCATGAGCCCGGCGCAGAACGAAAGCCTCGATCGGAACCATTCCGCGAATTTCGGGGTTTCTCGAGCCGGCGTGGGCCGCTTTCGGATCAACGTCTACCGGCAGCGTGGCGAGGTCGCCATGGTGCTGCGCTTCATTCGTCTCGAGATTCCGAGCATGGAGCAGATGGGACTGCCTCTGATCCTGCGTGATTTCGTGATGCTTCGTTACGGGCTGATCCTGATCGTCGGCGCAACCGGTACGGGTAAATCGACCACGCTCGCGACCATGATCGATTACCGGGCACGTCAGGAAAGTGGTCACATTCTCACCGTCGAGGATCCGATCGAGTTCCTGTTTCCGCACCGCAAGGCGATCGTCGGGCAGCGCGAGGTCGGCATCGATACGCCCAGCTACGACATGGCGCTGCTCGACGGGATGCGCGAGGCCCCGGACGTGATCATGGTCGGCGAGGTGCGCAGCCGGGAGACGATGCGTGCCGCACTCAACTATGCGGATACCGGGCACCTGGTGCTCAGCACCCTGCACGCGACCAACTCCAACCAGGCGCTGGACCGGATCATCAACATGTTTCCGGAAGACGCCCGCGGACAGATTCTGGGCGATCTCTCGCTGAACCTCAGGGCGATCGTCGGCCAGCGCCTGCTGGCCACCCCGGAAGGGGGGCGTGTGGCTGCGCTGGAGATCATGGTCAACACGCCGTTCATCTCCGAGTTGATCCGGGACGGCAAGATCAGCGAGATCAAGGACGCGATGAAGAAGGGCGCGAAGGACGGCATGCAGAGCTTCGACCAGGCGCTCTACGGGCTCTACAAGGAAGGCCGCGTTTCGCTCGAGGAAGCCCTGTCCAAGGCCGATTCGCGCGCAGACCTGGAGTGGCAGCTGAACTTCGGCGGTGGTGTCGATACGCAGAAGACCATCGACGAAGACTTCAAGTTTCCGGCCTAGCGGGGCAGCGGGTTCACGGCGCTGGGAACACGGCCTCCGCCGCGAACACCGGGCCATCGACGCAGACGCGTTTCATCGCCACGCCTTCCGCGGTCCGGACGGCGACGGTGCAGCCTGCGCAACCGCCGACCGCGCAGGCCATGAATTCCTCGAGTGAAACCTGGCACGCGACGTCGAACTCGGCGGCGACCTTTGCGCAGGCCTCGAGCATCGGCTGTGGTCCGCAGGCATACAGTTCGACCCGGTCCCGGTCGGCAGGGGCCAGGCTGGCGAGCCAACTCCGGGCCAGGTCGGTGACGAAGCCGTCAAAGGCGCCGGGAATGCCGGCACGCGAGGTCAGCCTGCAGGCGATTCCCCAGTCCTCCAGCAGCGGCATCGTGGCGATCGCGCCGGCCGGCAGGCCCGGCCACAGGATTTCCGAGGGTCTCGGGCGGAACGGAAAGGGCACCTCGGAGCCGAGGATCGCGTGCGTCTGTCCCGCCTTTCCGAGCTGGCGCAGCCGGTCCGCCACGAAAATCATGGGCGGAATGCCGACCCCGCCCCCGAGCAGAAGGCGCAGCGGTCGTTCGTCGTGGAAACGGAACGGTTGGCCGATCGGACCGAGCACGCTGAGCGCCCTGCCGACCGGCTGACGGCTCAAAGCCTCGGTGCCCGTGCCGATCCGCTTGTACAGGAATTCCACCCAGCCGGCGTCGGGATCCACCCGCTGGATCGACAGGGGCCGGCGCATCGGCAGGCGGTCGTCGCACTGCAGGTGCACGAACTGGCCCGGCTGGGCGGCCGCCGCGCACTGCGGAGCCCGGAGTTTCAGAATCCACTGCTCGCCAGGATGTGCATCGTGTTCGAGAATTTCGGCATCCTCGAGAAAAATGCTGCCGCGGTGGCTGCGGGAAGGTTCGGTACTCATGCTGCATCCTCGCCGGGGGCGCTCCATGCGGGCCGGCCCGCGACCCAGGTTTCGGTGACGCGGCCGGAAAAGGTCCAGCCGAAAAAGGGCGTGTTGGTGCCCGCGCTGAGCCAGTTCTCCGGGCGAATGTCGGTGAGCCCCTCCGGGTCGAACAGGACGAAATCCGCCGGGTTTCCGGGGCGCAGACTTCCCGTCGCCAGTCCCAGGATCGCCGCCGGCCCGGCGGTCACGCGGCGCAACGCCTCCGGTAACGTCATCAGGCCTTCTTCCGCCAGTCGCAGGGTCAGTGGCAGCAGGGTTTCCAGTGCGCTGATTCCCGGAAGGGTCCGGGCGAAGGGGCCCAGCTTGGCGTCGCTTTCGTGGGGCTGGTGATCGGAGCAGATCGCGGCAATGTCGCCCCCGGCCACGGCCTCGCGCAGACCGTCGCGGTCGCGCTGGGTGCGCAGGGGCGGAATCACGTGGCACAGCGGGTTGAAATCGGCGGCGTCGATCTCGGTGAGAAAGAGTTGGTGCGCGGCCACGTCCGCCGAGACCGGCAGTCCCCGGGCGCGCGCCTCGGCAACCATTTCGGCGCCCCGGCGCGTGGAGAGGCGATTGACGTGGACGCGTGCCCCCGTGAGTTCGACCAAGGCGAGAATGGCGCCGAGCGCGGCCGTTTCCGCGGCCTCCGGAATGCCGGGCAGGCCGAGCCGGGTGGACACCGCGCCCTCGTGCATGCACCCGGAACCGGCCAGATCCCGGTCCTGCGCCGAAACGGCCACCAGCAGGTCGAAGGTGGCGGCATATTCCAGCGCCCGGCGCAGCACCAGGGGGCTCGAGAGGGGCCGCTGCGCATTGCTGACGCCGACGACGCCGGCGCGTTTCAATGCGGCGAGTTCCGCCAGTTGATCGCCGTTGAGTGCCCGGGTCAGCGCGCCCATGGTCAATACGCGCACACCGCAGGCCTGCTCGGCGCGGCGCAGAATGAGTTCGACTTCCGCGGGCGAGTCCACCGGTGGATCCGTGTCGGGCGGGACGACCACGGTGGTTACGCCCCCGCGGGCGGCGGCCAGGGTTTCGCTGGCGATGGTGGCCTTCTGCTCTTCCCCGGGTTCGCGCAGGTGCGCGGCGAGATCGACCAGACCGGGAAACAGCCATCGACCGGCCGCGTCGATGCGCCGCCGCGGTTCGAAGTTCTCGGGGATCGCGTTGAGCGCGAGAATCTCACTGCCCTGGATGCAGACCGGGCCCACCGCGTCCAGTCCGCTCGCCGGATCGATGACGCGGGCATTTTCGATCAGTACGCTCATGCGCCGCCGACGCCCATGACCATGGACATGACCGCCATGCGCACGGCGATGCCGAAGGTGACCTGCTGCAGGATGACCGATTGCGCCCCGTCCGCGACCGCCGAGTCGATTTCGACGCCCCGGTTGGCCGGCCCGGGATGCATCACCAGGCAGTCCGGTTTGGCCACGTGCAAGCGTCGCCGGGTCAGGCCGAAGAGCTGGAAATACTCGTGTTCGGACGGCAGGTGGGCATGTTCCATGCGCTCGCGCTGCAAGCGCAGCATGATCACCACGTCGACGTCGCGCAGGCCCTGTTCGAGGTCGTGGAATACCTGGACACCCAGACCCTGCACCTGCGCGGGCAACAGGGAGTGCGGCGCCACGACCCGGACTTCGCCCGCCTGAAGAATGTTGAGGGCATGAATCTGCGAACGCGCCACTCGCGAGTGCAGGATGTCACCGACGATCGCGACTTTCAGGCGGGTGAAATCGCCCTTGAAGCGCCGGATCGTGAACATGTCCAGCAAGGCCTGGGTGGGATGTGCGTGTCGACCGTCCCCGGCATTGAGGATGTTGATGCCGGGCTCGGCATGGCGCGCCATGAAGTGCGCGGCACCGCTCTCCTGGTGGCGCACCACGAACATGTCGACGTTCATCGCCTCCAGGTTCCGCAGCGTGTCCAGCAGGCTTTCCCCCTTGACCGCGGAGGAGGTGCTGACGTTGATGTTCAGGACATCCGCCGAGAGCCGCTTTGCGGCCAGCTCGAAGGTGGTTCGGGTGCGCGTGCTGGCTTCGAAGAAGAGGTTGACGACGGTCTTGCCACGCAGCAGGGGCACCTTCTTCACCGCCTTCTCGTTCATGTTGGCGAAGGATTCGGCGGTATCGAGAATCTCGGTCACCAGCTCCCGGCTCAACCCTTCGACCGTCAGCAGGTGGCGCAGGCGGCCTTCCGGGGTGAGCTGCAACCGGTTGGGAAGCGGGCCGGGTTGAAGGATGTCGCCGGCTGCGGTGGCCGCTGGGTTCAACGGCGTCCCTCCAGTTGCACGCGCTCGAGGCGCAGCGGCTCCGGTCCGCGCAGCTTGATCTGTTCGTGGGGACCGAGTTCGAGGTGGGATCCGACGATCGCGGCCTCGACCGGAAGCTCGCGGCCGTCCCGCTCCACCAGAACCGCCAGCGTGACGGAGGCCGGGCGTCCGTAGTCGAACAATTCGTTCAGGGCGGCGCGGATCGTTCTCCCGGTGAACAGCACGTCGTCGACCAGCAGGATGTGCTGGTTGTCGAGCTCCTCGGGCAGTTCCGAGGGCCGGACCTGCGGATGCATGCCGATGCGCGAGAAGTCGTCGCGGTAGAAACTGATGTCCAGGCGGCCCATCGGGCGGTTGAACCCCAGCCGCTTGCGCAGCGCTTCGGCGATCCAGACACCGCCCGAATGAATCCCGACGACGATGGGTTCGTCGATGCCCCGCTGCTCGAAATACAGGCGCGCCTGTTCGGCCATGCTGTCCAGGAGGGAGGTGATTTCAGGCATTTTCCGGGTTCTCCATTAACCAGCCTTCCAGTATCAGCGCGGCTGCGTGGGCATCCAGGCCGGGGTCGTTGCCGCGTTTGCGAACCCGCTCCCGCCCGAGGTGCGAGGTCAGCCGCTCGTCCGCCCAGTATACCGGCAGACCGAAACGCCGACCGAGCGTGTCGGCGAAGGATTCGATCGCGGGCCCCAGTGCGGTGGGTTCGCCGTCATCGCGGGTGGGCCAGCCGACCACGAAGGCTTCGGGACGCCATTCCAGCACCAGGGCTTCGATCCGTTTCCATGCGCCCCCATCCCGGGTGCTCAGTGTGACGAGGCCCCGCGCGCTGGCCGTGAGTCGATCGCCGATCGCCACCCCGATCCTGCGCCGGCCGTAGTCGAAGGCCATCAGCCGCACGCTCAGGCGTGTCCGGCGACCTGGCTGATCAGGTTCAGGTCGATCCCCATCAGCTGCGCCGCTGCGTCCCAGCGCTGGTCCGGTGGCAGCGAGAAGAGGATCGAGGGGCTGGCCGGCACGACCAGCCAGGCGTTTTCGGCCAACTCGCTCTCGAGTTGCCCGGGACCCCATCCGGCGTACCCCAGTGCCACCAGGGCCTGCAGCGGGCCTCTTCCGGCCGCCATGTCCGCGAGGATGTCGCGCGAGGTCGTGAGCGCGAGACTGTCGGCCACGGCTCGGGTCCCGGTCCAGCGATGTTCGGACGTGTGGAGCACGAACCCGTGCTCGGGCTGCACCGGCCCACCGCGGAACACCGTTTGCAGGGGGAGATCGTCGGCCGGCTCGATTTCGACCTGGCGCAGGAGTTGCTCCAGATTGAATTCCGCAGGCTGGTTGACGACGAGCCCCATCGCGCCCTGATCGTTGTGTTCGCAGAGGAAGGTCACGGCATGGGCGAAGTAGCTGTCCTGAAGACTCGGCATCGCGATCAGGAGCTGTCCCTGCAAGGTCGGGTGAATATCGGCATGAACCATGGTCGAAGTATCGAACGTGGCGGGGCTGCGCCGCAAGCGCAGCGACGTTTCAGCGGACCCGTTCGACGCGGTCGCGCCGAAATGCCCAGGTCCGGGTGATGACCAGCTGGTCGTAGGCCTCGCGCATGTCTTCGGTGAAAGGTGCGAAGGGTTGCGCCAGTTCGACGATCCGGATGGCCGCCTGGTCCAGGATCGGCTCCCCGGAGCTCTGCGTGATGCCCACGTCCAGCAGGCGTCCTTCCGCATCGAGGCGAACCGAGAGCACCAGCGAACCGGACAGGCCCCGGCGCCGCGCCTCGTCGGGATAATTCAGGTTGCCGATACGTTCCACCTTGCGGATCCAGGCCTCCAGGTAGGCGGCCTCCGGAGCCGCGCGGGCCGACAGCGTGTCCAGGTAGCGGGTCCGGGAGGCCCGGGCCAACTGCGTGGCCGGCGTCTCGGCTGGCGCGGCCCGGGCCGCCTCCAGGCCGCGCGCCATCAGCAGGGCGGCCGAGGGCGCGTCGGGTGGAGGTGGCAGCGGGGACACCTCGGGCGCGGGATCCAGTACCGGTGGCGCGGAGGCGGCATCCGGAGCGGCGGTCACCACCGCTTCGACGGTTTCGGCTGGCGGCAGGGGCTCGAGTGGCACGGGGGCGAGATCGACGGGCGCCGGGTCGACGGGCGCTTCGCCGATCGGTTCCGGGCTGCGGGCCGTTCGGTCTTCGACGGCGTCGCCACCCCCTGCCTGGTCTTGCGGGGCGATATGGTCGACGGTTTCGTCTTCCGGCAGCGGCTGGGGGTCGGTCACCCAGGTGACGTCCAGGGTGATCCGTGCGGGGCGGTCCTGTGGAACCATCTCGAAGCTGATGCCGAGAATCAGGATCAGATGCACGACCAGCGCCAGGAACAGCGCCGGTCCGAGCATGCCGGATTCATCCTGCTGGGGTGCTTGAGCGGTCGCGGACATAGGGTCGAATGCGCGGATCTGCGAGAACCGATGCAGTGAGTATACCCGTCACCAGGCCCGTGAGCAGGGCGGCCAGCAGCAGGGGCGGCAGCAGCCAGGGCAGTTGCGGGTGGGGAATGATCACGGCCCAGGCGAACAGGAATTGCCCGCAAGTGTGCGCCAGGGCGGCTGCAACCGCGAGGCCGACCGGACCCAGATGGCGCGGATAGAACCCGGCCAGGATACCCAGGATGCCGAGGGCACCGAGCCCGCCCGCAAGCGACAGCCAGAAACCCGGGCTCACGAGAGTTCCCATCAGCAGGCTGGCCCCCACCACCCGAAGCAGGGTCACCGCCACAGCGGCGCGCCACCCGAGTGCGAGGAGCGCAACCAGCGTGATCACGTTGGCCAGTCCGGGCTTGATGCCCGGCACGGGACTCGGGATCGCCGCTTCGATCAGCTGCAGGCCCATGGCGAGCGCGGCCAGTGCCGCAATGCGTCGGTCGCCGGAACCCGGTGTGAAACTCACCGCGACTCAGAAGTGCATGCTGTCGAAGGGAGCGCCATTCCCCTGGAGTTGCAGCACCAGGCGGTTGGGCAGGCTGACGGCCATGTCGCCGTCGCGTTCGAGCCAGCCGGCACGCTCGCAGATGCCTTGGCTTCCGGGCGAACGCAGGCAGCGGGCGCGCCCGCGGTGGATCTCGACCTCGGTCAGCCCCGCGGGGCCGGCGATCTCGACCTTCCGGTCTTCGTCCAGCGGGAAATACCTCGCGGCTTCCCCTGCCTGGCTGACCACCAGCAGGAGGGCGCCGGACGCCGGCGCGTACGTCAGCGCGAAGCTGGTGGCCACCAGGGCCGCGGCGATCATCACCACGGCGACATCCCCCCAGCGCAGGCCGAGGTTCATCGGTCCATCCCGGGTGTTGCGGACGCGACGCGCACGCGCCGCACCGTCTCCCGCTCGAACACCACGCGCGGCTCCAGCGCCGGGGTCAGCTCGACGGAACCGTCCGGAAGCACGACCATCGCCAGTTCGACGCCCAGTTTCCGGGCATGGGACGGCCATGCCTCCGGTCCCGCGATCATCAGCGTGGTGGCCGCGGCATCGGCGAGCGCCGGGTCGGCGTGCAGCACGGTGGCCGCGGCGAGCCCCTGGCTGGGACGCCCGCTACGCGGGTCGATCACGTGGTGGATGCGTTGCCCCTCCCAGTCGTAGCCGCGTTCGTAGTCACCCGAGGTGAACAGCGCTTCGCCGCCGCCGAGCTCGATGCTGGCGAGAACACGGGCCCCGTGCGGGTCACGCACCCCGATGCGCCAGGGACGGTGCCCCGGACGGCCCAGGGTCATCAGGTCCCCGCCGGCATTGACGATGGCGTGTTCGACGCCCAGTTCCGTCAGCACCTCGAGGCCGCGGGCGACCGCAAGGCCCTTGGCGAGGCCTCCGAAATCCAGCTGCAGTTCCGGGTGATGGCCGCGCAGCCGGACGCCCCTGCGCTCGATATCCGCCATGCGTGGCGGATCCGCGAGCAGGTCGGCGATCCATTCGGGGTCGGGCGGCGGACCCGCGGGCTCGTCCTGGTGGAAACCCCAGGCCGCGACCAGTCGCCCCAGGGCCGGGTTGAACAGGCCGTCGGTGACGACTTCCAGTTCCTGGGCGCGTTCGATCAGGGGCAGGACCGAGGGCGGTGCGCTGAATTCTCCGCCGAGCACGAGCAGCTCGTTGGTGCGCCCCAGGGAGCCCGGCCGCCAGGCGTGCCAGGCGTTGTGCATGCTGTCGAGATCGGCACTGAGTGCGGACTCGAGCCGCGCCAGATCGTGGGCTCCGGCCGGGTACAGCGTGATGTCGATCAGCGTGCCGAAGGCGTGGAAGGTCAGCCGGTCGGTGTCGGATCGGGGCGCGCAGCCGGCGACCAGCAGCAGGAACAGCAGCGCGACGAGGCATGCCCGGACCCGTTGGATCCCGGCGACGGTGCTTGTCATCGCACCGCGCCCTCGAGGAACCGAACGAACTGCCCGGCGATGTCCAGGCCGCAGGCGGCATCCAGTTCCCGGACACCGGTGGGGCTGGTCACGTTGATCTCGGTGAGGTAGTCGCCGATCACGTCCAGCCCCACGAAATCCAGTCCCCGCTCGCGCAGTTCCGGTCCCACCTGCGCGCAGATCCAGCGGTCGCGCTCGCTCAGCGGCACCGCCTCGCCCCGGCCGCCGGCCGCCAGGTTGGCCCGCGATTCGCCTTCCGCCGGAATGCGCGCCAGGGCATGGTCCACCGGATCCCCGTGAATCAGGATGATGCGCTTGTCCCCCTGCCGGTATTCGGGGAGGAAGCGCTGGGCGATCACGGTCCGCCGGTCGAACTCGGTCATCGTCTCGAGGATCACCGAGACGTTCGGGTCGCCCAGGTCCAGGCGGAACACCGAGGCGCCGCCCATGCCGTCGAGTGGCTTCACGACGATGCGTTCCTGTTCCGCGAGGAACGCACGGATCCGCGCGCGATCGCGGGTGATCAGCGTCGGCGGACAGCACTGCGGAAAGTGCGCGGTGAATACCTTCTCGTTCACGTCGCGCAGCGAGGCCGGGCGATTCACCACGCGCACGCCGGATCGCTCCGCCATTTCCAGCATGTAGGTCGCGTACACGTACTCCATGTCGAACGGGGGGTCCTTGCGCATCAGCACCACGTCGAACCGCTGCATCGGTCCGTCGACGGGATCGTCGAGTTGGTGGAAGTCCGTGCTCTGGTCCCGGACCGTCACGGCCCGGCTGCGTGCATGCGGTACCCCGTCCGCGAGCCAGAGATCGGAGAGCTCGATGTAGTGCGCGGCGTGGCCCCGGCGAGCCATCGCCAGCAGCATCGCGAACGTCGTGTCCTTGACCGGCTTGATGGCCTGGATCGGGTCCATCACCACGCCGATGGCGAGTGAGTCAGGCATGTTGCGGCCCCCTCCTGAAGATGCCCCAGTATGCCATGATCGTGCGGTTTGCTGGCCCGCGGATTGGGTCCCGACCGGGCTTTGTGGCACAGTCACCCCGGACCCGGGTGGCGCGAAACCGGGGTTGCCGCGAACTTGCAGGCGCGTGCCGCGCCGACCACCGATGGACGCCGAAACCGAACATGCAGAGCTCTGACGAAACCTGGGATAGCGGCGCGCTCGAGGACCTTTTCGCCTGGATCCGGCGGGCCCTGGAGCGGTATGCCGCGGACCGGGATTGCCGTCACTGTCTGCGCCTCGCGCGCGAGGGCCTCGAACAGTTGCGGACGACTCCCGGGGGCGCCCCGCGAAACGCGGCCGCCGACCGTCTCCGTGCGCAGATGCATGCGCGCTGCCTCGACCTCGAACAGGGCCGTTACGAGTGGAGCGCGGACGGCGTGGAGGCGCTGCTGGGCGACCTGCGGCAGTTGCGGGCACTGCTCGACGCCGGAGAGGCGGTGGCGGCAGCCCCGGGTTCCGGTGTGATGCCGCTGGGTGGCTTGCTGCGGCGGGCTCCCGGCGACCGGGACCGTCCCGCGCCGGAGCCCTGGCCCGTGCCCGGGGTCGTCGAGCGGAGCCCGGATCCGGTGGCTTCCGACGCCGACACCGGGACGGGTGAGCGGCGGGGGCACGACGAACTGCAGCACGCTCGGCGGGCGTTTCAGCGGGTGCTGGTCGAGCTGATGTACGACCGGGATTCGCCACAGTCCTTCGGCCGCCTGGCCGAGGTGTCGGCGGGAATCGTCGAGGCGTTGCCGGGCACCGGCTGCGCGGCACTGTTCCGCGCGGTCGGGGATCTCGGGCAGCGCCATGCGCTGGCCGCCATCCCGGCCAGCGATGACCTGAAGATCCTGCTCGGCCGGGTCGACCGGCAGCTGGGGCAGTGCCTGCGCGAGTCCGGAGCGGCCGCCGCCGGGGGCGCACCGGAGGCGTTCTCCGTCGAGCCCGTCCTGCTCGACCCGCTGCTGCAGGCCCTGCGGGAAGCGTTGCAGGATCTTCCCGACACCGCGGCGCCGGGGCGTTCCGAGACGGTGTCCGGCGACCGCGGACCCGTGCCGAATCCGCCGTCGGACGAAGCCGTGGACGACTTCGACGATTCCCCGGTTCCGGACGAGACCCGCCTGGAACGCATGCGCAGCCAGGGACAGGCCGAGATGGCCCGTCTCGCGCGGGCGTTCGCGGCGCTCGAGGGGGCGCCGTTCCCCGAGAACGCGGTTCCGGATTCCGCGGGGACTCCCGCGGGTGCCTCGACGGATCCCGATACCGAAGCCGTGCGGGCCGGGGTGGACGAGATCGCGTCATGGCAGCAACGCGCCGTCGAGGCGCTGGCCCGGGCGGCGCGGGAGGTGCAGGGGCTGGAACAGCTGCTGGACGTCTGTGCTTCGGACCACGTGCCCGGCGCCCCGGATTCGTCGGCCCGTGACGTTCCCGTTGGCGCGATGCCACCGGATCTGGTTGAACGGTTGGACCAGGCGACCCGGGCCTTCAGTGCCTCGGTCGGGGATGCGTCGACCGCATTACTGCGCCAACGCCGCGCCGTCGAGGCGCTGCGCGACCTCCTGCTCGGACCGGGATCTCAATCCAGGTCGCCGTAGAGCGTCTGCAGGATCGTCAATCCGGCGATCGCGGCCGTTTCGGTGCGCAGCACCCTCGGCCCCATGGCCAGGCCACGAAAACCGTCGGCATACGCCCGGTTCCGCTCATCGGGTTCGAGGCCGCCTTCGGGCCCGACCAGCAGCGCGATCGGCGTGTCGGGATCGATCCGCACGGCGGCTCGCCAGGTGCCCGGCGACGCCCCGGCGGCATCGGCCACGACGCGAAGGCCGCCCGCGGGCAGTGCGGCCAGCGCTGCCTCGAAGTCGCGGGGTGGCTCCAGACCGGGCAGCTCGTTCCGGCCGCACTGCTCGGCTGCGGCATTCACGACGCCCTGCCAGTGTCGCACCCGGTTGTCCAGGCCTCGATGGCCGGCGCCGGACCGGCTGCGTACGGTGAGCACGGGCCAGATCTCGCTCACACCGAGCTCCACCGCCTTCTGGATGGCCAGATCCATGTGCTCGCCCCGGGCCACGCCCTGCAACAGGCGGAGCCGCCGGCGCGGGGTGGTGGCCGGTGCGGCGACGGGGCCGAGACGCACGAAACCCGACCGCCGTCCCGCCAGCTCCAGGGTTGCCCGGTGCTCCGATCCGCGGCCGTCGAACACGCGGCACTCGGCTCCGTCGCGCAGCCGCAGCACCGATACCGCGTGGCGAAGGACCTCGGCAGGCAATTCGAGACGCCGACCCTCGTCGAGGGGCTGTTCCACCAGCAACCGCGGGCAGCGCACGGGTCAGCCTCGTTCGCCGAGACCCAGGTTGTTCCAGATGGCCTCCGAGGGGGCGGCCTGGTTCATCGAATAGAAGTGCAGGCCCGGGGCTCCGGTTTCCAGAAGGCGTTCGCAGAGGCGGGTCACCACTTCCACGCCGAAGGCCCGGATCGACGCGGTGTCGTCGCCGTAGGCTTCCAGTCGCTTGCGCATGAACCGTGGAATCTCCGCGCCACAGGCTTCCGAGAAGCGGGCCAGCTGGGTGTAGTGAATGATCGGCATGATCCCCGGGACGATCGGGATCGTCACCCCCATGGCCCGGACACGCTCCAGAAAGGCCACGTACGCGTCCGCGTTGTAGAAATACTGGGTGATCGCGGAATCGGCGCCGGCTTCGACCTTCTGCCGGAAATGCTCCAGGTCCTTTTCGGCATTCTGCGCCTGCGGGTGAAACTCCGGGTAGGCCGCGACTTCGATGCTGAAGTGGTCTCCGAACCGTTCCCGGATGAAGGCCACCAGTTGCGCTGCGTAACGAAACTCGCCCAGCCCGCCACCGGCGCCCGAGGGGAGGTCGCCGCGCAACGCGACCAGGCGGCGCACGCCGTGCTCACGATAGGTGGTGAGCAGTTCGAGCAGTTCTTCGCGCGAGGACGAGATGCAGGAGACGTGCGGCGCCGCGGCCACCCGCCCCTCGTGCTGGATTTCCAGCACGGTTTCGAGGGTACGGTCGCGGGTCGAGCCCCCGGCGCCGAACGTCACGGAAAAGTACGCGGGCCCCAGTTCGGCGAGACGGGCGCGGGTCCGGCGCAGGCGTTCCGCGCCCTCCTCGTTCTTGGGGGGGAAAAACTCGAAACTGAACACGGGCGTGGTGCCGACTCCAGAATTCATCCGTGGATCCTCAAGGGCTACGTTTGGGGGCCCGGCCCGTGCGGGTCTGCCCCGGCCGCGGCCGGAGCGTTCCCGCAGGTCGCCGCCGGCCGTGCTCAGTACCGGTAATGCTCGGGCTTGAACGGCCCCTCCACGGGCAGCCCGAGGTAGGACGCCTGTTCCTCGGTCAGCCGGGTCAGGCGGGCCCCCAGCTTGCTCAGGTGCAGCGCCGCGACCTTTTCGTCCAGGTGTTTCGGCAGCACGTAGACCTTGTTCTCGTAGCGGTCCCCGTGGGCGAACAGCTCGATCTGCGCCATCGTCTGGTTGGTGAACGAGTTCGACATCACGAAGCTCGGGTGGCCGGTGCCGCAGCCGAGATTCACCAGCCGGCCCTCGGCCAGCAGGATGATCCGCTTGCCGTCGGGGAAGATCACGTGGTCGACCTGCGGCTTGATGTTTTCCCACGAGTACTTGCGCAGGCTGGCGACGTCGATCTCGGAGTCGAAGTGCCCGATGTTGCAGACGATCGCCTGGTTCTTCATGCGGGCCATGTGGTCGTGGTTGATCACGTTCATGTTGCCGGTGGCGGTCACGAAGATGTCGGCCTGGTCCGCGACGTCTTCCATCGTGACGATTCGGTACCCTTCCATCGCCGCCTGCAGGGCACAGATCGGATCGATCTCGGTGATCCACACCGTGGCGCCAAGGCCGCGTAGCGACTGGGCGCTGCCCTTGCCGACGTCCCCGTAGCCGCACACGACGGCGATCTTGCCGGCGATCATCACGTCGGTGGCACGCTTGATCGCGTCCACCAGGGACTCCCGGCAGCCATACAGGTTGTCGAACTTGGACTTGGTCACCGAGTCGTTCACGTTGATCGCGGGGAAGGGCAGCTCACCCTTCTGTTCCATCTGGTACAGGCGATGGACCCCGGTCGTCGTCTCCTCGGTGACGCCGCGGATGTTTTTCTTGATGTTCGAATACCAGCCCGGGGAAGACTCCAGGCGTCGGCGGATGGCCGCGTACAGCGCCCGTTCCTCCTCGTTTCCCGGATGGTCGAGCACGGACGGATCCTGCTCCGCGCGGCTGCCGAGCATCACCAGCAGCGTTGCGTCGCCGCCATCGTCGAGAATCATGTTGGGCGTGCCGCCGTCGTGCCACTCGAAGATGCGGTGGGTGAAGTCCCAGTATTCGTCGAGGCTTTCGCCCTTGAACGCGAACACCGGGGTGCCCTCGGCGGCGATCGCCGCAGCCGCGTGGTCCTGGGTCGAGTAGATGTTGCACGAGGCCCAGCGCACCTCGGCGCCCAGCGCCTTCAGGGTCTCGATCAGGACCGCGGTCTGGATCGTCATGTGCAGCGATCCGGCGATGCGCGCGCCTTTCAGGGGCTGCTCCTGCGCAAGCTCCGCGCGGATCTGCATCAGGCCGGGCATCTCCGTTTCGGCGATCGCGATCTCCTTGCGGCCGAAGTCGGCGAGGCCGAGGTCCTTGACGAGGTAGTCCTTTTCACTGCTCGGGTTCATCACAGCATTCATGGTCTTGAGGCTCCGTGAGTCTGGATGAGCGCCGTTGCATCGTGGAAACACCCTGCTGAGCCTGACGGGAATGCCGCTGCAGCGCTCCTCAGCCGGTGTAAATCGCTTTCAGTCCAACCCGCTCATCTCTGCCGGCTGTGGAAGAGTGAGGGTGCGGCCCCCCCTGCCATCGGCGGGTGTCGGCAGCACGGATGCTGCCGTCAAGCCTACAGGGACGTATTCACGGCGTCCCG
>Ga0207796_1000118_pt1 | contig 34372 bp, 26 predicted proteins | sample Pon1CUnioCityCA_6_FD_187274 | JGI IMG/M metagenome (GOLD analysis project Ga0207796, IMG submission 187274) | Marine sediment microbial community from Union City, CA, USA - Pond 1C Sediment 1 (SPAdes) | ecosystem: Environmental > Aquatic > Marine > Intertidal zone > Salt pond sediment ... | reverse complement strand
GAGTACCAACGCCTTGAATCGGTCGCCCCGCTCTGCGAAGTCCTGGTAGGCATCGAAACTGGTGCCGCCGGGCGAGAGCAACACCACATCGCCTGGCTCAGCCAGGTCAACAGCGGCATTCACCGCCTGCTCCAGAGTCTCAACAGACGTGATGCCTGCCAGCATCCCGCGCCTCTCCTGGCTGCGGCTGCCAGAGCCAGCCCCTCTGTCCAGCGCTTTTTCCACGTGCCGGGCAATCATCGAACCAGCCTCGCCGAACGTGATCAGCCATCGCACACGCTGGACTGTCTCCTCGGCGAAGGCGCTCCACGGCAGGTCCTTGTCCCGACCGCCAGCAAGAAGCACGATCGGCTCCTCAAACGATCGCATCGCCGCTATCGCGCGCTCCGGAGCGGTGGCGATGGAATCGTCGTACCAGCGGACCTCTTCCTCCTCCCGAATCAACTCGAGACGATGGTCCACCCCGGTGAATGTGGTGGCGACCTGACGGATTGCCTCCAGAGGCACACCGACCAGGCTGGACAGAGCGCTCGCCGCCAGGATGTTGAGCAGATTATGCTTGCCCAGCAGCTGGACTTGGGAGGCCTGGCAGATCTCGCGATCGCGCCCCCCCATCCGTAGCGTTAGCTCCCCGTTGGTCTTGAAGGCGCCCGCTTCCACCTCCGCCCCACCGCTGAAGAAGAAGAGCTGGGCCGGCGTCTCAAGAGCCAGCGCTCGTGCGTTCGCATCGTCGTATCCCAGGAGCGCCATGTCCTCCCTGGTCTGATGCGCGATAATGTTGCGCTTCGCTGCGATGTAGGCCTCCATCGTCTCGTGGCGATCCAGATGATTGGGCGTCACGTTGAGAACCGCCGCGATATGCGGGCTGGTGTCCATCAACTCCAGCTGAAAGCTGGACAGCTCCATCACCACACAGTCCCGCGGCGCAATCGACGCAACATCGCTGATAAGTGGATTCCCTATGTTTCCTCCCACCCACGTTCTCAACCCCGCCGCCCGACACATCTCCCCCACTAGAGCTGTGGTTGTCGTCTTCCCAGCTGACCCCGTAATCCCGACCACGGGCGCTGGGCAGCGATCCAGGAAGATCTGTGCATCATTGCTGAGTGGCACGCCCTTCTTTCGGGCCTCCTCAACGATGGGAATGTCCAGGGGGACCCCTCCGCTGACACAGAGCAAATCAGCTTCGTCCAACAGAGAGATCGGATGGCCACCCAATGCATAGCGAATCGGCAGATCTGCCAGCTGCTCCAATTGATCGACCAGGAGGTCCTCGTCCTGGATGTCCGAAACTGTCACCTCGGCGCCGGCCTCGGCCAGATAGCGGGCCAAAGCCGCGCCCTGACGGGCCAGACCGAGGATCACCACGTTTTGGTCTTTCAGTATCTCACCTTTCTTGTTTCTTGATCACACGCCGAAACGCTGGGAAGCTACAGCAGCGCTAGCGCAACGCCAGCCATCACGGCCAGAATCTCCACCAGCCAGAACCGCTGCACCACCTGCGTCTCGGACCAACCCAGTAGCTCGAAATGATGATGCAGCGGACTCATCTTGAAAACCCGTCTTCCCTGCCCAAATCGCCGCTTGGTGTACTGGAAATAGAGCACCTGAATGATGACCGAGAGCGTCTCCGCCGCCGGGATAAGCATCACGATAGGCAACAGCAGCCACTGTCCAGTCATCAACGCCACGGTGCCCAGCGTCGCGCCCAGCGCCAGGCTCCCGGTGTCGCCCATAAACATCTGAGCCGGATGGGCGTTGTACCAGAGGAAGGCAAAGGACGCGCCGACCACGGTGAAGCAGAACCGTATCAAGTAGAACTGACCCTGGAGCCGGGCAATCACGCCGTAGCCAGCAAAAGCACTGGCCACGATGATCCCGGCCAGCCCGTCCAACCCGTCTGTCAGGTTAACAGCATTGGCGAAGCCGAGGATGATGAAGGCCGCAATAGGGACCCACACCCAACCCACATTGACCATCTCAGCAACGCCCGGAACACCTACCTGCCCCGCGAACTGAATATCGGAGGTGAACATGAACAGCGCGATCCCCAGCGTCAACGGGATCTCCCAGAGCAGCTTCCGTCCTGCCGTGAGCCCCAGGCCGCGCCGGACACCCCGCACACCGGCGAGGTCGTCCAGTGCTCCAATGAGAGCATAGGCCACCATCACACCCAGCGGAATCAGAATCGACCGCCCGATCAGCGTACGCCCCAGCAAATTGTAAATGTTGAGCACCACTGTGATGAGCAGCACCGGCACCACGATCATAAGCCCGCCCATCGTCGGCGTCCCCATCTTACTTTCGTGGTCACTGGGGCAGTCGATGCGGATGCGTTTGCCAACTTGATAGTGACGCAGAATGCGGATCAGTAGCGGCCCCCAAACCACCGCCAGGAGAAACGAAATGCTGGCCAGAATTAGCGCTCTATCCATATGATGCGTCCTGCCCTGAGATGCTGACTTCTCCATCGCGGGGGACAGCGCCCCCGAAAGCCGGCGGCACGAGGACCGTCATGCCCCCCTGCTCAGCGAATTGACGATCTCCTCCATTTTGAGAGCGCGCGAGCCCTTCACCAGGATAACGTCATCCTCCTTCACCATCCTCTCCAACAGGCTGACGGCCTCCTGATTCTCCTCAAACACGTGCACTCGGTCTGACGACATGCCCCATCGGAGCGCCGTCTCGCCGATGATGCGACCAAGCGACCCTACCGTCACGAGGACATCTGCAACCTCCAGGGCGCGCATCCCCACCTTCTCGTGACCCTCGCGTTCATACGGTCCGAGTTCGAGCATATCCCCCAGAACCGCGATTCTACGACCTCCCAGCTCGTCCAGCAGGTTCAGTGCAGCAATGGTGGAAGCTGGACTGGCATTGTATGTGTCGTCTAGAATTGTGGACCCTTCGGGTCCCTGCACGGCCACCAACCGCAGTTGATCAGAAGGCTCCACACCGCGCAAGCCCTCGACAATCTCCTGCCACGTCAGCCCCTCGACGAGGCCGACGGCGGTGGCCCGCAGTGCAGTGTGAACGGAGTGCCGTCCCAGAAGCGGGACTTTCACATGGAGCGTCTCACCCCGATGATGGAGCCGGAAACGAATACCGTCCAGCCCCAAACCCTCAATCTGATCAGCCCACAGATCGGCCTCGGGCGACAGCCCGTAGGTTATGACGTCAGCCTTCGTCGCCGAGGCCATGCGGCGCACGTTTTCATCATCATAGTTCAAGATTGCCGTGCCCTCCGGTCCGGGCGGCAGAGCCTCGACCAACTCCGTCTTGGCTTCGATAATGCGTTCGAATGACCCGGCGCGCTCCATGTGCACGGGACGGACGATCGTGACCACACCGACATCTGGCTTGCCTATGCGAGCCAGGTCGGCGATCTCTCCCACGTCGTACATCCCCATCTCCAGGACAGCACGCTCGTGCGCGCCGGTCACGTGGAGCAGTGTCAGGGGCAGGCCGATCTCGTTGTTATAGCTAGCCTCACTCTTTATCGTCACGTAGCGACGAGCGAGGACGGCGGCCACCAGCTCCTTCGTGGTCGTCTTGCCCACACTGCCCGTCACCCCAATCACTCGCAGGTCGGTCTGCAGCTGGCGCCAGTACGTGGCAAGTTGATGCAGTGCCTCAAGCGTGTGGCCTGCCTTGATCACCAGCGGCGGGCTCAGTCCCTCCGACAATGATGGAAGGGCAGTTGCCACATCCAGCACTACGGCATCCACTGCCACGTCGCGCTGAACAACTGCAGCCACAGCACCGCGAGAAAAGGCGTCGGCCACGTAGTCGTGCCCATCTGCCTGTTCTCCCTCAAAGGCAAAGAACAGGGCACCGGGCCGAGCATCCCGGCTATCAATGACCGTCGTCGTTATCTCCTGGCCCAGCTCTTGAGGCCGGTGGCCCATCAGGCCCTCTAGGACATCTGCCAAAGTGAGCGCCTTGACCTTCACGGTCCCACCTCCGCCAGAACGTGATCCCTATCCGGGGGAATGCCGAGCACGGTGAACAACTGAGACATCAGCCGTGCGAATGTCGGTGCCGCCGTGCGGGAAGCCCATTCTGAACTCTGCGGACGATCCAATTTAACTAGCACGACCACGGCAGGATCCGGCACCGGGCCATATCCCACGAATGTCGCGATCGTCCCCTCCGGCGCATAGCCTCCGGGGATGGGAATCTGTGCAGTCCCGGTCTTTCCCGCGACCCGGTATCCCTCGACCTGGGCCTCTGTCGCTCCCTCCTGGACAACGCGTACCAGTATGTCAGTGATCATCTGAGCTGTCTCTGGAGAGATTACTTGCTCCTCAAAAACAGGATGGAAATCCGAGATAGCGCCGTCAGACGCGTTGCGACGCCCCACGATATGGGGTCGCAGCCGCGCCCCATCATTAGCCACCGTCGCCATCGAGGTGACCATCTGCAGGGGCGTCACCGCAATGCCCTGGCCAAAGGCGTTCGTTCCCAGATTTGACGGGTGCCAGTGTTCGACGTCCTCTGGAAGCCACAGCTGGCCCGCAACCTCGCCCGCCAAGTCGACATGGGTCAGCTCCCCAAAGCCAAAATCCCGGACATAGTCATAGAACAACTCGGAACCCATCTTCGTACTCAGCCAGGCCGATCCCACATTGAGTGACTTGACCAGTATGTCAGTCACTGACTTGTCGCCATACACCTTGCCCATGCTGTTGTGGATGGCCTGACCTCCGACCTCGATCCAGCCCTCGTCGTGATACACACTGTTGGGAGTCACAATCCCGGCGTCCAGCGCTGCCGCCACCGTCACGATCTTGAAAACCGAGCCCGGCTCGTACTGCTTGCTGACGGCCGGGTCCTCGAACCGTGAGGGATCCTGATCGGCAAACTGCGCGTAGTCCTCTGGATCATAGCTGGGCACGCTTGCCAGGCTCAGTATCCCGAATGTCTCAGGTTCCATCACGATGATCGTCCCGCCCTCGGCCTGATACATCGCGATCGCATGCCTCAGCTCGTCCTCGACGAGTGCTTGTATCGTCCGATCCAGGGTCAGCTCCAGGTCGACACCACGGCGGGGGAACTCACCAGCGATGGGCTCCCATGGAATAGGCACACTCTCGACATCGACCGGACCCACCCACTCGACAGGTTCGGGCTGTAGCATCGTGTCGTAGAAGCCTTCGACACCATAGTAGCCCGTCTCCGCGGTAGAGAAACCCAGAGCGTGAGATGCCAGGGTGCCCTCCGGGTAGACGCGCCTCCACAGCGGTTTGATCGTGACACCATTGATGTCGAGGTCCGCAATCTGCTCACCCACCTCCTTGGACACGGACGAGGCGATGCGAATCCACGTCCGAAAGTCACCGGTCGCGTCCCGCTTGCTCAATTCAGCACATAGATGTGACGCCGGCAAATGGAGCACTGACGCCAACTGTTCTGCAGCGTCCTCTTTTCGCGAGACGTAGGCGGGAGCGGCCTCAACCGCGTACCGCACCCCATTGCCAGCTAGCACACGTCCATCGCGGTCACGAATGACACCCCGAGGGGGCTGATCCATGCGGACTGCTCTGACACGCTGCTCCTCAGCCCACTTCGCGTAGAATTGATGATCGATGACCTGGACTTTCACCAGTTGCACCACTGTCAACAGAACACACCCTCCCAGCAGGGTGATCAAAAGAAGCAGCCGCCGCCTTGGTCCCTCAGCCATTCCGTGCCCCGATGCCTACTCCGAGTGCCCTACGTACTCTACTTGCTGTGCCGGCGCGAAACCCATTACGCTGGCCCGTTCCATCAATTCCGGGATAGCGCTCACCTCAGCGATCACCACAGTCAATTGCTCGTTTTCGCGCTGAAGTCGGAATATCTCCGTCTGCAACTGCTCAATATGCCGGCCCTGGGCGGCGGTGCGACTGACGAGCGCCAGGTAGATTGCTGCTACAAGCACCAACACAGCCACAACGGTAGATAACAATGCGCCAGGCCGGGAGCGGAATTCGAGCCGTCCTCGCTTCACACCGTGGGTGGCCCAGTCCAGGAATTGAGACATCCGCTCTCCCTAACTCCCCTCTCTAGATTCCGGCGCTCTCGACCCTGGTGTGCATCCCTCGGCACCAAGGGTGAGACCATCCAGTCGTCACGTCCTGCGTTCTGCCACCCGGAGCCGTGCGGATCGGGAACGAGGATTCACCTCTATCTCTTCCTCTGTCGGCCCGAGGGGCTTTCGTGTGATCACGTCCAGCGTTGCCTGGTGATCGCAGGTACAGATCGGTAACTCGCGCGGACAGATGCAGTCTTTGCTCTCGCGGCGCATGAATCGCTTCACAATCCGATCTTCCAGGGAATGAAAAGCGATCACAGCCAGGCGCCCGCCGGGTGCAAGCAGTTCGACAGCCTGGGGCAATGCGCTCTCCAAGACCGTCAACTCCTTGTTGACGGCAATGCGCAGGGCCTGAAATGTGAGCGTCGCCGGATGGAGTCTTCCCCGGCGTCGTCCCACTGTCTTTTCAATGACCTCAACCAGGCGCCCGGTCCGGTAGATCGGTCGCGCCTCGACGATGGCTGCGGCGATACGGCGCGACTGTCTCTCCTCGCCGTATCGATATAACAGTTCGGCCAGCTCTTCGCACGACAGCTGGTTGATCAGATCTGCCGCCGTCGAGTCCACAGACGTGGTGTCGAACCGCATATCCAGCGGCCCGTCAGCCATGAAAGAGAAGCCTCGCTCCGCGTCAGCGAGCTGTAGCGAAGACAGGCCCAAATCAAACAGAATCCCATCGACCGGGACGAAACGATGTGCCTGGGCTATCTCTCTCAGCCGGCCGAAGGAGCCGTGAACCAGCTCGACCCGGTCCACATATGCCCGCAGCTGCTCCTCCGCTAGCGCCAAGGCTGCTGGATCGCGATCCAGGCCGAGCAAGATGCCATGCGGAGACGCAGCACTCAGAATCTCCCGGGCGTGCCCCCCTGCCCCAACTGTGACATCAATGAACCGCCCACCGGCTTCCGCCTGGAGGGCCTCAATGACCTCATCGACAAGAACAGGGACGTGACTCGTCTCCACTGGGTTCCGCCTCTCATTCTCTCAAGTATTAAGGTGCACCGCGGACGCTCCGTTCCTGAGGACGCCATCCGCCCAACGCCCCAACCCTGATTGGAGCACTCCCATCCCCATCGCGCAAGATGTGACCGGGCGTCAACGATTATATGTTGAAGGCCGCCCACGCCTCGATGTCGAAGTCGTGACCATCAGCCTGTTCGCACTCACTGCTCCAGGCCTGTGGGTTCCAAATTTCTATGTGGTCGTTCAGGCCGGCGACGACAACCTCGCCGTCGAGGTCAGCGTACTCCCGGAGACGCGGCGGAATGAGGATGCGGCCCTGCTTGTCGGGAGATACGTCAGATGCACTGGCGAAGAGGAACCGCTTCAAGGCTCGGGCTCGCCGATCCGTCATCGGCAACCCGCTCACGCGTCCGGAAAGCTCCTTCCACTTGGCCATGGGGAAGACAGCAAGGCAGCGATCCATCCCGCGCGTCACGACCATTCCCGCATCCAGCTCTGCGCGATACTTGGCGGGTACGGTCAACCGTCCCTTACTGTCAAGGGTGTGGACGAACTCTCCGAGAAACATGCTGCCGGTATCCCCACGTGAGCGGTCAAGAGGAGCACAACTTAGAGAGGGCGACCCACTCCGCCCCACTTCTCCCCACTAGTCCCCCCATTATACAACATGGCGACGGGATTTGCCAGTGTTTCGTGCGGTTATCGGCAGAACTTTAAGGTTGTCTAGTACTTTCGTCCTATCTGAGCAATCTTGCCCCGGTCTCTGCGCTAGACACTCAGGCCGCCCGGCGGCTGCCGGGCGGCCTGATGCTCTCACCGAAAGTCAGTCAGGTTCGCTCAGTGTTCAGGAGACGGATGCCTTCATCCCCAGCACGAGATCGATCGGGAATGCAGAAGAATGGCAAGAGTGTTGCGTCGATTGTGTCTCAGGGCACTCACCCCTACCGCCTGCCAGGAAGGGCGACGCCCGGTGAACTCCTCATCTCCCTTCCTCCTAGATTCTGTCCACGTTGAGCCCCAACGGATCCACAGCTCGGCCTATTCGCGTGAGTCCCTGATATCCTCCTCCGAATTGTCACGGCAGTCGTTGTCGAACAACTCGGCCGTGGAGGAAGCCCCGACGCTGATTCCCACCTTGTTTCGAGAGCACTCATTCTCGTAGCCTTGACCCCCGCCATTTTCGACGTAAGCAATACCATAGTCGTTGTCGTTGCACCTGTTCCGCTCCAGAGTCGGCCTGGCTTCAACGGCTACACCAATGCCGATACTATTGCCGGTGCATTCGTTCTCGCTGGCCAACCCTCTCCCCAGATCCATGTAACCGATTCCGACCACCGCGTTGTCCGAGCATATGTTCCCCTTCAAGTCAGGTTGGGCCTGCTGCTCCACCAGAATCCCAGTGTTGTCGTTGTTTGATGCGTGGCAGTTCTCTGCCAGACCCCTCGAAGACCCCTTGAACCGAAGTCCAGCTCTGTTCCCCGTGCCCTCCTCGTAGATGGCTCCGGTGAAGCGACACTCGAAGAACTCACCCGTGCCTTTTTGGATAACCACCACGTCAGCCGTCTGATTCCCGTCGTGCCGGAACGTGATCCCTTCCGCGGCGAACGTCCCGGACCCCGTGAAGTTCACGACGTGACCTGGAGCTCCCGACACAATCTCGGTTTCATCCATGCCGGCCCCTACGATCCTCAGCGCCTTGTCGATCTCCAGTCCGTAGATCAGACGGTAGGATCCCGGGCCCAGCGTTATTGTCGCTCGTGAAGCTGCCGCCGCTAGCGCCTGCTCGAACGCTGGATAATCCCCGCTCCCGTCGACAGCCACGTAGATTTCATCACGCGGACGTTCTTCGGTCGGTTCCGGGCTGACCGCCGGCGTCTCCGACACCTCGGACATCCCGGGAGACGAAGCGCATGCAGAAGCCAAAGCGCCAATGGAAACTATGATCAGTATGCCAAGTCCCAAGCTCTTAACTTTCAACATCCTAGCTTTTTTCACATCCCTTCCAGAAAACTCAAACCTAATGCATCCAGCGTCTCTCGGGTCGGAACGGCCGTCTCCCGATCCCAGCCAAGCTCGTCGTAAGCGCCCCCAAGTAGCGCATCCAGATTCGGAACGTGACCTTCGCTTCCGCCGTCATCCAGGGGCTCAAGAAGCAATCTCGGCAGTCGATCATCAGTCTTGTCGAGCCCGCGCCGCATGTTGAGCATACGCTTGAGCGCCACAATTCGCTTCGCCGAGATCAGCAGATCTTGCGGTTCCAGACTCCATCCTGTGACGCACTCCAGAGCTCGCAGCAAGAGATCGACTCCAGGGTTGGCGAACTGGCAGAGCGTCCATGCGTTGTACCCGGTGCGCCACAAGTGCTGGCGCGCCGCCAATCGCCCCTTCCGCTCCGAATCATCAAATCGATCCACGGGGACGATGCCCAAGTCCTCAGCTGCACTCTGCCCCGTATCTACACTATACATGTCGCCCTGCATATGGCAGGCGCCCCGCGGTGAGAGAGCGTAGGTAACAGCCATTCCGCTGAACGCCCGCGGGTCGTGCATCGGGACTTCAAGCCTATTGACTGTCGCGGCCAGGTCCGGAACGCCGTACCGCTCTGCCAGCGCAGCGCTGCCTTCCGCAAGCATGTTACCAAATCCTTGTCGCTTTGCCACCATGCCTATCAGGTCGTGTACAGCCGCGGCGTCCCCGTAGCCAATACGCAGCCCGCCAGTCTCCACCTCGGTGAGCACACCTCGCTCGAACATCTCGCAGGCCAGCGCTATCGTGGATCCGGTGCTGATGGTATCGAGCCCGTGGACGTTGCAGAGATGACCAGCATAGATGACGCTCTCCAAATCGTCCACCATCAGCAGTGATCCCAGGGCCGCGATACTCTCGTATTCCGGTCCATCGACCCTCTCAACACCGAACCTGGGGGACTCTGTCTCTCTCCCGCAGGCGATGGGGCATCCATAACAAGCCTTGATGCCCGTCTGGAATTGCTCTGCCATGAGCACTCCGGACAATTCGCTGGCGCCTGCCCATTCGCCCTGCTGGAAGTAGCGTATGGGCATGTCCCCGTACATGAGGGCCAGGTCGACATATCCCGCCGTGCCCGCCAGGCGCAGAGCTGAACAGGCCATGTCTTCATTCAAAGAACGACGGATCTCACGAACGACGCCCCCGAACCCATCGGGATCCGCCAGCGGTACTTGGTCAGTGCCCCGCAGGGCGATTGCTTTCAGTCGCTTGGACCCCATGACGGCTCCGATGCCAGCCCGCCCTGCAGCACGACCATGATCGTTCATCACGGCGGCCATTTTCACCTGGTTTTCACCCGCCGCGCCGATACAGGCGACGCGAGCCCGCTCGTCGTCGAGGATTTGACGGGCCCGGTCCTGGGTCTCGTAGCTGTCCAGACCCCAAAGGTTGGCCGCGTCGCGGAGCCGGGGCTTTCCCTCCACGATGGTCAACCACGTCGGATGATCAGCTTCGCCGGTCACCACGATCCCGTCATATCCGGAGAACCGAAGCTCGGGACCCAGGAAGCCCCCTGTATTCGATTCCCCCCAGATCCCCGTCAGCGGAGAAAGGGCGCAGATGGAACACCGCCCGGCCGACGGCATGGCCGTCCCTACCAGCGGACCTGTCATCAGCACGAGGGGATTGTCCGGCCCCAGGGGATCGGTATCGCCGTCCACCATGGAGTAGACTAGCCGGGCGGCCAGTCCGCTGCCACCCATGTAGTCATGGGCTAGACTTGGGTCCAGATGCTCGTCCCAGAGCTCGCCGGTCGACAGATTGACATGCAGGATTCGGCCCATATAACCGTTCATCAGCTTATGGAAGGAACCCACCGTGCTAGAAATCCACCACGCGTCCCTCGAAGACGAAGAGGAACAGCTCTGCCAAATCCTCATACGAGGGAGAGCGAGGAGCAGTGATAATCTGAGTGTCACTGAAGGCGTCGTCGATCATTTTCTCCACTCGCTGTTCGAACACATGCTGCATCACGGGGAGCTCCGAAACGCTCGTCGGGTTCCCAATGTCACTCACCAGCCGCCGCACCGCAGTCGCGAGCGCTCGAGCACCTGCCTCGCCCCCCGCCTCCGTGAGGCCAAGCCTCTGCGCCAAATCAGCACAGCGCCCCGGGACTTCCGCTGCAGCGTACTCAATCGTGTACGGAAGACAGAGGCCCACGGCCCGCCCGTGGGCGACGCCCAGACCCGCGCCCAACGCGTGGCCCATGGCGTGAGCCAGGGAAGCCATCGCGTTGCCAAAGCCCAGACCCGCACACGTTGCCGCGTGATGCATCCGTTCCCGAGCCTCCATATCAGTCCCATCCGCCACAGCACGCGGCAGATATCGAAAAACGTCCCGTGCTGCCTGGAGACAGAGTCCGTCGGTCACATCTGTGTGCCATGTGCAGATGTAGGCCTCCACAGCGTGGGCGAGCGCGTCCAGACCGGTGTCCGCCGTCAACTGCGGAGGCATGCCAGCCGCCATCTCCGGGTCAACAATAGCCATATCGGCGACGTTCTCCCGGTTACCCAGGCCCATCTTTCTCTGCTCGGCCGTGTCTGTGAGCACGATGGCCCAGGTGACTTCCGCACCTGTCCCACTGGTAGTCGGGATAGTGATGAGGCGCGCCTTCTGGCGCAGGCCCAGGTCGATGAAGGGGTTGATGTCCGCCGGCTCCAAGTCCGGTCTTTCGTACAGCACCCATATCGCCTTGGCGGCGTCCATCGGGGATCCTCCGCCAAGCCCCACGATCCAATCCGGGGCCACGTCCCGGGCGATCCTGGCGCCCTCGTGGATGGTTTGAACACTGGGCTCTGGTTCGACACCATCGAAGAGTTGGCAATCGATCCCCGCCGAATGCAGACGGGTCACGACGCGATCCGCAAGACCCAGCTCGACGAGCGTGGAATCAGTGACCACCAGGGCCCGGTCGCCGTGCAGCTCATTGAGGGCTTCCAATGCGCTGTCTCCGAAGACGATTTGGGGAGAGACGAAATGCCACATAGCCCGCTCCTCCGCGAAGCAGATGAATGATCAGATCAGAAACAGAGCGACCTTGTGCGTGTAGAATGGGGTGGAACGATCAACGTGCTGACCACTCGGCCTGCTCCTCAAACACACCGGCGCAGGGCAAGCACAGCCTCAGAAACCACCCGCGCTACTCCCAGTCTGTAGGCACCTCCGAACAGCAGGATACCAGCTCCTGGGCCGCCTTCGGATACCGCATGATCTTCATCAGATCACCGGAAAGCTTGAGGCGCCGCGCCATCATGCCGCGAATTGGATCCAGCTCACCCTTGATGACCTTCCGCCACACGCCATAGGGCGCCCGGATGACGAACTCCGCGTCTCGCTCATCCTCACTCTCCACGATCGCTGCCCCTGTGCTCTTGCCGTGAAACAGTCCCAGAAAGAGGTAGGCCGTGTCTTCGAAGTCATGATCAGCCTCCACTACAAAGACGAAATCGCCCTCCCAATCCTTAGCGGACTTCTCATACGCCGCACTCTGGTTGACCTGCTCACTCAGCTCTTTGATCCAAGCATCAGATGGGAATTTGAAGGCCATCGGGGCTCTCCTTTTTCAACCGCCCTACTCCGCGGGCCGCGTCAGACCATTCACCAGCTTGAGCGTTCCCAGCACGCTCAGCGTTAGCTTAATCAAATCGCCGGGTTCGAGGGAAGGTAAGCCTGTCTCCTCTCCTTCCTCAAGTTTGCGTTCAGCCGACCGCAGATAGAGCTGCGCGGCCAACACGCCGATAAGCCCCCCGACCAAGCCGCCAATCACCATGACACGCGTTCGTAGATTCATCAGGATGCCTCCTTTCTTCACAGGGAATTGTCTGCCGCTCTCCTCGACCGCCAGCAAGAGGTTGCAGACACTACACGTAAGACACGTCGTCCATACTCACCGCCGTCTACCACAAAACCGCTCTTCAGAAATCAGATCTCGGAGAGATCTTCTCGCCCATCCTGGTTGCCTCGCACCGCGCGCACGGAACCGGTCAGGTGTGCAAACGCCGTATGCGTCGCGAAGACGGGCTTGGCAATCCAGCTCATCACCAGCTCGACGTATGATAGCCCCTGTCCCAGGTAGTGTTGTGCCAATCGGAGCCAGGTTGGCAGGTTCTGATGCCTTCTCAACCACCATACACCATAGACCAATGCACCGAACAGTGCCAACGGAATCATGGCAAATAGAAAAGCTTCAGCTACTAACAGAATCACAGAGATGTCGCGAAGTACATGCATTAGCGGAAACCCCTCACTCTCTCAACTCCGAACACACACCGACCACGGTCTGAGCTCACCCCTGGACGACAACCGGGAGTCGGCCATCACTGTGTCCGTTCTCAAGCGCCACCAGAGTCGGCATCGCACGGCCTGGACTAAACAGGCGGAATCGTCGCTTCCCATGAGCACCCGCGGCATCGGTCTCTGTCGGCGTCCTCGTCGCTCCGTGGCACCTAAGCCCGTGGCACTTATGCCTCAGTATAACCCCTGGCGTCCCGTCCGTCAACCATCCGTGTTCATTCAGCGATGAACGAAGCCATCTCCTTCAGCAGTTTTACCAGCGCATCCTGCCACTCCTCTTCCTTCGGCACCCACACACCGTGACGGCTTACGCTCGCTCGGTCCGTCAAGGCTCGACGGAGCGCCTCACGGGGGAACTCACCCGCCGGCCTCAAAGCAAGGCGTCCATTGTCAATGGTGACCGTCCGCACACCGGCATCGCGTGCCAACGCCTTGAGCCGCAGCTGGAACATCAGATTTTTCGCCAGCACCGGCAGCGGCCCGAAGCGATCAACCAGCTCCTGCTCCATCTCGTCGATCTCGGCCATCGTATTGAGCTCTGCCAGGCGGCGGTACATCTTCAAGCGGAGCCACGTGTCGGGTACGTAGTCCTCGGGCAACCGTACCGGAATCGGCAGGTCAATACGGATGTTCGTCAGGGGCTCCGCCGGCGGCGCCTCTCCCTCGCGCGCTGCACTCAGCTCCTCCACAGCCCGGGCCAGGAGGCGGGCGTAGAGATGGAAACCAACAGCCGAGATGTGACCAGATTGACGCGTGCCAAGAATATCGCCCGCCCCACGAATCTCAAGGTCCCGCATAGCGATAGCGTAGCCGTCTCCCAGGCCACTGGCCTCCCGAATCGTCTCCAGCCGCTTGCGTCCCTCCCTGGTGAGCCGGCTCTCTCGATCGTGGAACAGATAGGCATAGGCCCGCTGTGCCGCCCTACCCACGCGACCGCGGAGCTGATAGAGTTGAGCCAGTCCAAAGCGCCCTGCCCGCTCAACAACAAGGGTGTTGGCACTGGGAATGTCGAGACCGCTCTCAATGATCGTCGTGCACACCAGGACGTCAATCCGTCCCTCGACAAAGCGGACCATGGTCTCTTCCAGCTCTCGGCCGGGCTTCTGTCCGTGGGCGACACCGAACGTCGCCTCAGGCACCAGACGCTCCAGCCTCCGCCGTACCGCCTCAATGGTCTGGACCCGATTGTGCACGTAGAAGACCTGTCCGTTCCGCTCGAGTTCCCGCAGAATGGCACGCCGAATCAGCGAGTCGTCGTAAGTACCAACATACGTGGAGACCGGCAGCCGTTCCTCCGGCGGGGTCTCGATGACGCTGATGTCGCGCACGCCGGTCAGCCCCAGGTAGAGTGTGCGCGGGATCGGCGTCGCCGTGAGCGTCAGCACATCCAGCTCGGTCCGCATACGCTTGAACTTCTCTTTGTGCGTGACCCCGAACCGCTGTTCCTCGTCGATGATGAGCAACCCCAGGTCGGCGAACACGACGTCATCCTGCAACAAGCGGTGCGTCCCGATCACGATATCGACCTGCTCGGCCAACAGCTTCTCCAGGATCTGCTCTTGCTCGGCCCGCGTGCGGAAGCGGGACAGCATCTCTATCTCCACCGGAAAGGGCTCCATCCGCTGCCGGAAGGTGGCGAAATGCTGCTGGGCCAGGACAGTCGTCGGCACCAGGACTGCGACCTGCCGCCCATCCATCACCGCCTTGAATGCCGCGCGCACCGCAACCTCGGTCTTTCCATAGCCCACGTCGCCGCAGACCAGCCGATCCATGGGCTGAGGACTCTCCATGTCATCCTTGACATCGGCAATGGCCTCGCGCTGGCCATAGGTCTCGAAGTAAGGAAAGGAGGCCTCCAGCTCCGTCTGCCATGGCGTGTCAGGTCGATAGGCGTGTCCGGTGGCCAACTCGCGGGCAGCGTACAGGTCCAGCAGCTCCCGGGCGACCTCCTCCGTGGCTTTCTTGACCCGTTCCTTGACCTCCCGCCACTGAGCTTTGCCAAGGCGGCTCAGGACCGGCGGTCGGTCGTCGCCGCCGATGTAGCGGGTCAGCCGATCCGTCTGGTAGATGGGGACGAAGAGACGGTCGTCGCCCCCATATTCGACCAGCAGATACTCCTGCTCGCCTCCCTCGACAGCTCTAGTGACCAGCCCCCGAAAGATGCCAATACCGTACTCCACGTGGACGACGTAGTCGCCCGGTGAGAAGTCTGCGAAAACGGACTCTGGAGCTACCTTCCGGCGGTGGATCGGACGACGTGGGGCCGGACGACGCCAACCGAATATCTCCCCATCGGTCAGGAGCTGTGTCGATACTCCCTCGGGTGGCTGGAGCATCCAACCTTCGGCAAGGGCCCCCTGCAAGAACGTGAGCGGCGAGCCAGGAGGCTCGCTCAGGTCCTCTAGAGGTGATACGTACTCGTGCTCACGACTCCACACGTCCGCGAGCCGCCGAGCCTGACGGCTGACGACCACGACACGATCGCCTCGCAGTTGCGACATGTCAATATGATCCATCACCGGCTTGAGCTGGCCCCCAAAGCGCGGGCCCGGGATGAAACAGCCTGACAACTGCGACACAGCCTCTTCCCGACCATGGCCCAGCGTCACTGCTGGCCTATCTGTCGTGGCTTCGGACCACTCATCCCACGTAGCGTAGGGCAACGGGTAATCAGCAGGCAACACGCCCGTCGCCTCCACCGACGCCTTCAGATCCACCGCTTCCTCCTCCAGCTCAGCCCAGGCGTCGGCCAGCTCCCAGCCGTCATCGACGAGGAGGAGGCCGCCTGGCGGAAGATAGTCGAGGAGAGTCACCGGATTGCTGTAAAACATGGGCAGATAGAACTCCAACCCGGGGAAAGGCGCCGCCTGCTCGAGGCCGCGATAGTGTTCATCCAGCTCCTCGCAGAGGTCCTCCGGAAGCTCATCATCCAGCAACTCGGCCACGCGTTCGGCGATGCGCGGCCCATGTCGCGGCAGAGCCTCCCGGGCCGGCGTGATCGTCAGGCTCTCTACCCGCTCTTGCGAGCGCTGCGTGGCAGGGTCAAATCGACGCAGGGAGTCGATCTGGTTGCCCCAGAGCTCTATGCGCACGGGAAGATCGTCATCAGGGGGAAAGACGTCGATAATGCCACCACGATGACTGAACTGACCGGGTGCCTCAACCACAGTCACTGGCTCGTAGCCCAGCCCGGCCCAGCGTTTCAGCGTACGCTCGAGATCGATCAGCTGGCCCAGACTGATCTCGCGGACTGAGAGACGGTACTGATGGCGCGGAAGCGTCCGCTGCATCAGTGCCCGAGCCGAGGCGACGACCAGCAGCGGCGGAGCATTCTGACCGGACGGGTGTCGCTGGTGGAGGGCCGAGAGCACGCGAAGGCGCCCGATGATGATCTCCTCAGTCCAGGGCGCCCGATCGTAGAATAGGGTCAGGGGTTCGGGAAAACGCAGGATCGTCGTTGAACCGCCTGTCCAGTCACCCAGCGATTGAACGAGCTTCTGAGCCCGACCGACCGTGCCCGTGACGACGAGGAGAGGCCGATTAAGATCGCGCGCCAGCGCTGCCAGGACAGGGGCTCGCGCGGCGCGCATCAGTCCCAGGGGGCCCGGCAGATCACCGTGTAGGAGGTCCTCGCGCAAGCTTTCGTACGGCGCCAGCGCTTTGAACGCAGTCAGGAGGCCAGAGATGTCCATCGGAAGGCGATCGCGTCAGCGACCAGAACTACAGCACGCGCCCACCACCACCGCGCACCAGTCAACCTGCAAGGGCATCCTCGACACTGCGATTGTAGCGAGCCATCGCTTCGTCCACGCCCTCGGTCAACCAGGCCTCAATCGCCGCCGTGGTCTGCTTCAGCGTTCGCTCCAGGAGAATCTCCTCGTCTTGAGAGAAGTCCTGCAACACGTAGTCGGCCGGATCCATGCGACCGGGCGGCCGTCCAATACCGACGCGAAGGCGCGCAAACTCTCGGCTGCTCAGCTGGTTGATGATCGACCGCATGCCGCGATGCCCACCGCTCCCCCCCGACGGTCGCAGCCGGGTCGTCCCAGGCGGCAGGTCGAGATCGTCGTACACGACGAGCAGACGGTCCATGGGCACCCGGTAGAAGCGCGCCAGCGCCGCGACCGGACCGCCGCTCTTGTTCATGTACGTACGAGGTTTGGCCAGCACGACAGATCGCCGCAGAATCGGGCCCAGGGCAACTCTGGCCTGCTTCTGGCGCCGACCGAACGACAGATCGTGGGCCGATGCCAGATGGTCCAAGCAGCGAAAGCCGACGTTGTGACGGTTGCCCGCATACTTGCGCCCTGGATTGCCCAGTCCAACGATAAGGTGACGACTCATGGATCGTGTAGGAGGACAGAAGACCCGATCAGTGTCGGGCACGCGAGGATGATTGCGATCGCTGACGCAATAGCCAGCGCAGTCCTGATCTGGCAAGCAGGTAAAGCGCCCAGAGCGTGAGCAACAGCACCGAGATTAGCCCGCCCACGCAGAAGCCATCGCGAATCTGCCCGACATTGAGCGACATCCCCAACTCATCGCTGGCGCTTACGGTGGGTGTGGAAAGCAGATCGGTCGACGGTGTCGGTGTAGGACGTGGTGTCGAAGTCGCCGGTTGCTCGACCGCCACCGGTGTCGGCGTCGGGCCGACGGTGGGTGTTGGCGGTACTTCGGTCGGCTCCTGCTCCTCAGGCGTCGGTGTTGCAGCCGCATCGGCGTTGTTGACGGTGAGGTTCGTCACGAAAGAAAAGTACGGGTTGTTAGGATCATCCTTGCCCCACACGGCAACGGCCAGGACGTATTGACCATCAGGGACCTGCGTAGTGTCCCACGTCCCCAACACACCGTCCTGGACCTGCTGTCCTTCGACGATGTTGAAGTCTTGCCACTGCGTGTCGGCCACGACGTTCGCGCCGGGAGCATACCGGACCTGGTAGAAATCGATGTTGGGATGGGCAGCGATGCCCCGAACCTCTACCTGGCCGCTGACCGTCGCCCCGTCGCTTGGATACGTGATGATTCCCTGGCCCTGGCGTGACGGCGCCGCCCACCCCGTTGGCGCAACGGCAAGCAGGCCCAAGGCGAGCACCAGTCCGACTAGCAGAAGACGTCTATGCATAGTTCTTCCTCACGACAACAAGTCAACAGACCACGCGAAACCTGACACGTCAAGTCCACACGTCCAGCCAACCAATGAGTGTAGCACGAATGAGGTGGAATGACAAGCTGAGCCCGTCCGGTGTCCATGCTGTCATGTCTGGCCGATGGCTTCCAGACACGTCGAAGACAAAGACACGCTCACACAGTTAGCGGGTCAGTGGGAGAGACGAGCCCGTGATCGACTACCGGCCGGGGTGTCTGCCGCGGCAAGGGCGGACCGTATTTCCGTCGCACACGGGCAACGGATTGCTGCACGATACGTGACGTCGATCGCGTGGGCGGAGGTTCTCGCCGCAAGCGCTTCCGACCGCCGTTTGTGGTTCAGGCCACACCGCCCAGTGACTGCCGCAGCAACTGCTTGACTTGCCTCAGGTTACCGGTCAGCAGCTTAAAGCGCAGTTTCCCGTCCACCGTCCGCAGGATTAGCTCATCACTCGACTTCCCGCTTTCCTGATCGTAGTTCTGCTTGTAGCGTACCTTCTGCACCTGGTGATTGGGAATGGCGAAGCTCCCGCCGTAGTGAGCCAGGATCGCATCCACCGTCATCTTCCGATACTGACGGTGCAGGACATCCAGCCAGGCCAGCTGAGCACCCCACTGACCGAGAAAGCCCTTCCCCTGCTGTTTCGCCTCTTCCCTCGCCCGTTTTGCCGCCTCCTTCATAAGCGCTGGGCTCACGGTGGCAAAGACCAGACGAGTCGGGGTCACAATCATGTTGTAGCTGTCCTGTCGCATGCCCAGTAAGCCCTTCGGCTTTCCCACGGCCACGATCCCCAGGATCTGCTCGCTCGGCGTTGGGGGCGCCGTCCGGCGCTGCACCGCTGGCTGGGGCGGCGCGGGTTGAGCCCCTCCCGCTGGCAGGCTCTGGAGCGGCTGCCCACATTTTCCGCAGAATCGCGTCCCCTCGACAATCGGCGCTCCGCAGTTCGTGCAGTAGCGGTTGCTCATCATCACTTTCTCTCCTCTCCAACGGCATTCGGCTCCAACTTGCTCAACATAGCTCATTGCCCACGTCCTGGGCGCACCCCGGCCCGGGTCCGTCTTCTCGTCGCAAACCGACAACCTCCACTTGCCACGATGTCCGCCGCCCGGGCAGCGCAGCCGCTCTTATAACATCAGACGCTGACACGGTCAAGTCGCTCGTCGGCATGCCAACCCGTCTGCGGGCGCTTTTGAGGAGGTCTGCGGGCCGCGGTCCCGACAGGGCGATGTCTTCCGACATGCAGAACCCCCGCCCCCTCCGCACGATACTTGGCATCATGCCCAAGCACCACGTCCTCACCCACACCCCGGCAGCCCTGGACTCACTTGACCAAAACACGAAAATGGACGACAATAGCCGCCAGCAGCAGTCGCCCATACGACCGGGGTATTGCATGGGTTGCCGCGCCGGTTCAGACAGGGCGAATGCCCCCGACGCCTAACAATGCCGCACAACGAGAAGGCAATTGGGCCATGTCTCAGCTAACACTCTCGCTAGTCATCCACAACCACCAGCCAGTGGGCAATCTGGATCACGTGTTTGTCCAGGCAACGGACAGGGCCTACGAGCCAATGCTGGAGGCACTGGAGCGCCATCCCTATGTCCGTCTGGCGCTGCACTACAGCGGGAGCTTGCTCGACTGGTTGAAGGCCAACCGGCCCGAGCACCTGCAGCGGCTCGGCGATCTGGTGGCGAGACAACAGGTGGAGCTTCTCACCGGCGGCTACTATGAACCGGTTCTGGTTGCTGTTCCTGAGACAGACAGGGTAGGCCAGCTCGGCAAGATGAGGGATTATCTGCTCCGGCGTTTTGGGGTCAGAGCCAATGGGGCCTGGATCGCCGAGCGCATCTGGGAGCCGCACTTACCGAAGTCATTGGCTGAGTGTGGCGTTCAATACACCGTGCTCGACGACACGGCCTTCAAGATGTCAGGTCTGAACGATGGAGATCTGTTCGGCTCCTACGTGACCGAGGAGGAAGGATCCGCGCTCCGGGTCTTCGCAAACCTGATGTATCTGCGGTACGCCATTCCGTGGCGCCCGGTTGAGACCGTTATAGACTGGCTGCGGGTCCAGGCAGAAGCCCGGCCCGGCGGCGTGGCTGTCTCCGCCGATGACGGGGAGAAGTTCGGTCTGTGGCCCGACACCTGGGAGCACTGCTGGGGCGAGGAGAGGTGGATCGATCGCTTGTTCAGTGCACTGGAGAAGAACAGTGACTGGCTGAACATTCGCCCTCTCGGGGAAGTGGCAGCGGAGCAGCTCCCTCTCGGTCGGATCTATCTTCCCTGCGGGTGCTACGAGGAGATGATGCACTGGGCCCTTCCGCCAGACGCTTTCAGCAGACTGGGAGAGGTACGGCAAGAGCTTAAGCAGGGGGAACGAGAGGACATTCTCCGCTTCGTCAGCGGAGGCGGTTGGCGCTCCTTCATGGGCCGTTACGACGAGGTGAACCAGATGCATAAGAAGATGCTCTGGGTCAGCCGTAAGGTCCACAGCTTGCCAGAAGGAAAACCGAAGGACCGAGCACTCGATCACACGTGGTCGGGGCAGTGCAGCTGCGGCTATTGGCATGGACTATTCGGTGGCATCTACCTCTTCCACATCCGCGTCGCGAACTACGCCCATCTGATTGCCGCGGAGCAGCTCGCGGATCAGGCTGCCAGCGAAGACAGCACCTGGGCGCGCATTGAGCGGGGAGACCTGGACGCAGACACCAACGAAGAGATCATCCTCAACACGGACCGCCAAGTACTGGTGTTCAAACCGTCGTACGGCGGGGCCCTGGTCGAATGGGACTGGCGAGACCGCCGCTACAATCTGGTCAACACGATGACACGCCGGCAAGAAGGATACCACGCTGCCCTGCGCCGCGCGGCAGAGCAGGGCCGCCTCTTCCGGTCAGGCCAAGAGGAGATCCCTGACGGCGTCAAAGTCAAGGAGTGCGACGTCCATACGCGCCTATTCTACGACGCCTATCGCCGGGTGGCCCTTCTTGACCACTTCCTCCAAGCCGACACCACTCCCGAGGACTTCTACCAGGCGCACTACCGCGAGCAAGGAGACTTCCTCGATCAGCCCTACGATGCCGAGGTGCAGGCCGCCGGGGACGAGGAAAAACTGATCATGCGCCGAGAAGCCACCGTGTGGGCCGGGAAGGTCCCGCTCCCCGTGAGAGTGGAGAAGCAGATTCTCGCACGAGCGGCCTCCTCCCAGCTCCAGGTTCGCTATCGCGTCAGCAACCTGAACGACATCCCAGCCGACCTTCGCTTCGGCGTGGAGTTCAACTGGGGCATCGTCGGCGGCGACAGCCCCTATGGATACTTGAAGGCAGACTCCCAACGAAAAGGACTGGGCGAGTTCGACGGCAATGACGAAATCACAACCCTTACCGTGGGCTCCACGCTGCCCGACCTGGCTGGCGAGGTGCAGGTGACGACCAACCGACCGGCAAATCTGTGGCATTTCCCCCTCGAGGCAGTCTCCAACTCAGAAGCGGGCTACGAACGCGTCTATCAGGGCACCTGCACCCTGCTCTGGTGGGCGATGCACCTGGAGGCTCCCCGCCCCTGGCAGGTTGCACTGACCGTTGACCTGTGCGACCTCTAGCGCCAGCTGAATTCTCTCCGCCGGACGGGTCGCACGATGGCTTTCTCTAACACAGCTTTGCGCCAGCTCGGCTGCGCGATAGTCGATGACGACTAGCACCGAACATAGGCAGGACCAGGAGAGGAGCGCTCTATGATCATTCCCTTGCCCAAGGCCACTCAAACGGCGCACATTTCGCTGGAGTTCCACATCTCCCGCGACGCCCGCGATCTGTACGACTTCGACCAGGCGCTCTTCACACTGACCGGAAACGTCATCTTCGCCGACTTCCATGCGGCCCGCGTCTTTGCGCAGAAGATGAACCGGAACCGGGATCTGGTACGATACCCGGAGCGGGCCGTCAAGGCAGGCCAGATCAACGCCATGGGGTTGATCGACGAGATTCTGCACTACATCTTCCAGCTGTACCGCGAGCAGAAGAATTCGCGCGTAATGGGAGAGGCCCTGGCGTGGCTTGAGGAAACCGTGGGGGAGGACAAGCTGGATGAGACCTTGCGCCGGTTCGTCGACCAATTCCCCCCCCTGGCTGTCTACCGGCAGGAGATCAGTGCGGAGGCCTATCTGGAAGGCGCGACCAATGGCGTCCCTCACCGGCAGATCGTGCTCGAAGAGCTGATCCTGCTATGGCTGGCCAACGAGAACCCTGGATTCTCCCCCTTTGTGGAGCTGTTCGACGACACCGAGCTTGAGAAAGAGACCGCCTACCGACAGGTAATGTCAGAGCTGTATGACTTCTTCGATACTCAGCCGAGGTTCGGCCCCGACGAGGAGAACCTTGTCGACATGCTGCAGGCGCCCAGCCGCAGATCGCCTCACTCGCTCTCGGGACAGCTGGAGTTCATGCGGGAGCGATGGGGCTCCTTGCTGGGCAAGTACCTCTATCAGTTGCTCAGCAGCCTGGACTTGATTGCCGAGGAGGAGAAAGCGATCTTCCTGGGCCCGGGGCCCAGCCGCGTGTACGAGTTTCGGGAGACTGAATACGAGCGCTTCAGCCCCGACCAGGATTGGATGCCGACCGTCGTCCTGCTGGCCAAGAACACCTACGTCTGGCTCGACCAGCTCTCCAGTAAGTACGAGCGGTCGATCAAGCGGTTGGACGAGATCCCAGAAGAGGAGCTCGACACCCTTGCCCAACAGGGGTTCACGGGCCTGTGGCTGATCGGCCTCTGGGAGCGGAGCGTTGCATCCCAGCGCATCAAGCAGATCATGGGCAACCCCGAGGCCGTGGCATCGGCCTATTCGCTGGATGACTACCGGGTCGCCGACGATCTGGGTGGTGAGGAGGCGTATGAAGTCCTGCGCAATCGGGCCTGGCGGCGTGGGATCCGACTGGCCAGCGATATGGTCCCCAACCATATGGGCATCGACTCTCGTTGGGTAATCGAGCACCCTGACCGTTTCATTTCGCTCGACCACAGTCCATTCCCCTCCTATTCCTTCACCGGACCCAACCTCTGCGGCAACGATCGAGTGGGAATCTATCTGGAGGACGGATACTACGACCGGAGCGACGCCGCCGTGGTCTTCAAGCGAGTCGACCACTGGACCGGGGACGAGCGGTACATCTATCATGGCAACGACGGCACGAGCATGCCCTGGAACGATACAGCCCAGCTCAACTTCTTGAAGGAGGACGTGCGAGAAGCCGTCACTCAGATGATCCTCCGCGTGGCGCGCAAGTTCCCCATCATCCGCTTCGATGCGGCGATGACTCTGGCAAAGAAACACTACCAGCGGCTCTGGTTCCCGGAACCGGGCACCGGCGGGGCGATACCGTCGCGTGCCGAGCACGGCCTGACCAGGGAGCGGCTCAATGAGCTGATGCCCATGGAGTTCTGGCGGCAAGTCGTCGACCGAGTGGCAAAGGAAGTTCCGGACACGCTGCTGTTGGCCGAGGCCTTCTGGCTCATGGAAGGCTACTTTGTCCGCACACTGGGCATGCACCGCGTTTACAACAGCGCGTTCATGAACATGCTCCGCGACGAGGACAATGCCAAGTACCGCAGCGTCATGAAGAACACCCTGGAGTTCGACCCGCGCATCATGAAGCGCTACGTCAACTTCATGAACAACCCTGACGAGCGCACAGCCGTCGACCAGTTTGGGAAGGGCGACAAGTACTTCGGCATCTGCACGATGCTGGCCACGATGCCGGGGCTTCCCATGTTCGGCCACGGCCAGATCCAGGGTTTCACTGAGAAGTACGGCATGGAGTACCGCCGCGCCTACTGGGACGAGACGCCAGACTCTCATCTGGTGGCGCGACATGAACACGAGATCTTTCCACTCCTTCACCGCCGCTATCTCTTCGCCGGCGTGGAGAACTTCCTGCTCTATGACTTCTTCACATCCGAAGGTCACGTCAACGAGGATGTCTTCGCTTACTCCAATCGCGTGGGAGGAGAGCGCTCCCTGGTACTCTACCACAATCGATATGCTGAGACACGGGGCTGGGTGCGCACGTCCGTAGCCTATGCCGTCAAGACGGGCGAGGACGAGAAGCGGCTGGTTCAGCGATCCCTCGGTGAGGGCCTCGAGCTGCGCCCCGACGGCGACAGTTTCACCATCTTCCGAGACCTGTCGAGCGGCCTGGAGTATATTCGCAGCAATCAGGAGCTGCATCAGAAGGGCCTCTATGCCGAGCTTGGGGCCTACAAGGCCCACGTCTTCCTCGACTTCCGTCAAGTCCGACACTCGGTGGAGAAACCCTATCGGCAGCTCGCCGCCTACCTTGACGGGCGAGGAGTCCCCAGCATCGACGAGGCCCTGACGGAGGTACTCCTCCAGCCAATCCACGGCCCGTTCCGAGAGTTGGTCAGCGCTGAGTCCTTTCAGCGGCTTATGGAGGCTGGAGAGCCTGAGGGCCCCGACGCCGAGGAGTTGGCGACGGATGTGGAGCGGAAGATGCTGCAACTCCTCCGGGAGATCGGCCTCCTCGTCAACGGCAGTGCCGACGAAGAGGCGCTGGCGAAAAGGACACGGCGAGAGCTCGACGTGATCTGGACTCTGGCCTCGCTCGACCGCCGCCTGCCACTGCCGGGTCACATCGTCGAGTACCTGCGCGACGGGCCGCCGAATGCACCTCACGCGGGCCTGGACTCGGATCCCCGCTCCTGGTCTATCCTTCTGGGCTGGCTCTTTGGCCATGCCCTGGGAAGCGTCGCGCGCCGACGGTCTCCGCAGTCGCCATCAGACTTTGCCCAGGTCAGCCGAAGCTGGCAGGACGAATGGCTCCTCGGCAAGATGACGGCCACAGCCATGCAGGATCTGGGCTTGACCGAAGAGTCGACGTGGTGGGCAGTGCTCACCGTCAAGGTGCTGATCGCGCACCAATGCTGGTTCGACTTCGACGATGCCTCCGAGGGACGGGCCTATCGGGTGCTCCGATCCTGGCTCGAGGACGGCGAAATGCAGCGCCTCCTTCAGGTTAACCGCTATCAGGACGTACTCTGGTTCAATCAGGAGGCCTTCGAGCAGGTCCTCTGGTGGATGATGGTGATCGCGACGGTGACCATCACCGTCGACGAAACCGTAGCGTCGGCCGGGGCTGTCGAGGCATGCTACGACGTGATCCAACAGCTCCAGGCAGCCGAAGCCGCGTCTGATTTCCGGGTGGAGGCCCTGCTCGAGGCCGCCAGGACATGACCGCATCCTGCAGCAGGGCCATTGGGCCGGATCTTCGAGGCCCGTACAGAAGATCCAGGGACTGGCTGCCCAGCTTCTATCCAGTCGAGCTTGTCATCGTACAGCTTCGCTGGCGCGCCTGGCGGGAAATGCACCATCCATAGCTGTGCGCAACAGTGCGCTCTTCGACGGGCCACGAAGGAGGATTAAGTCAGGTGTCTGACCCGGGCTTCGATGTGAACACCGCACACAAATACTTCTCGGTCGAGTGCTTCAACAGAGCATGGGAGCTGCTGGAAAAACCGGATCGTTCTCCCGAGGAAAACGAGCAGATGGTGCGTCTGAGCCTAGCATCTCACTGGCATTGGACGCAGCGAGAAGACTGCACCCCAGGCAACATTTCGGCGGCGTACTGGCAGACGTCTCGAATCTACGCTGTTCTCGACCAGGCAGAGAACGCAAGAAGATACGCCGAGATGTGCCTGACCGCCAGTCAGGCCGATGACGTCGGATCCTTCTACCTCGCCTATGCGTTTGAAGCCATGGCCCGGGCGGCGCAGCTTGGCGGGAGCTATGACGAGATGAAGCGTTACCTTCGCGAGGCCAGGCAAACCGCGGACGCCATCGCTGATGAGCAGGCAAGGAGCTGGCTCCTGGCGGACCTGGATACCATTATCTAGCCACACTGCGACCATCCCTCGACTGCCGGGCTGAGGAGCTCCGTGATCACTTCTCCGCCTCAAGCGTGGAGCCCGGTCCAAGGCGCCCGGCCCGCTGCGATGCCCCCTCACCCCCGGCGAACAAACGATGACGTGCAGCTGGTCTACGCGGTGCAGTGTTGCCCCTGGAAGGGTGTGGTGTTAGAATACTGGGGCGATGATGACGCCCCAATACCGTGACAAGAGAACGACACTACAACGCTATGGACAACGAGTCTAATTCTAAGCACCAACTCTGCATTCACGGCCACTTCTACCAGCCCCCACGCGAGGACCCGTTCTCCGGCCGCATCCCCCGGGAGCCCAGCGCTGCCCCCTACGCTAACTGGAATGCGCGTATCACGGCCGAGTGCTACGAGCCCAACGCTGCGGCGGGTAACTTCGGGCGGATCAGCTTCAACGTGGGGGGAACTTTGATCCGCTGGCTTGACGAGCACGCCCACGAGATCTACGAGCAGATCGTGGCCGCGGACCGGAAGTATCGGGCGGCTCACGGCCCCGGCAACGGACTGGCCCAGTCGGTCCACCACACCATCCTCCCCCTGGCACGTCGCCGGGACAAGATCTGCCAGGTCCGCTGGGGCATAGCCAGCTTCAAGCATCGCTTCGGTCGCCTGCCCCAAGGCATGTGGCTGCCGGAGATGGCCGTGGACCACGAGACGCTGGAGGTGCTGGCGTCGGAAGGTATCCGCTTTACGATCCTTTCCGAGGAGCAGGTAACCGGGGACCTTGAGGAAGGGGGAGGGCCTTACCGGGTAGCCCTGCCCAACGGCCGTGACATCGCCGTCTTCGTGCGCGACCGGGGCCTCTCCAACAGCCTGTCATTTGGCATGCCCGATTCAGCTTCCGTGGGTCAATGGCTTGACGAACACGTCGCCTGGTCGTCCCGAGGGAACGGTCTCCGTATCGTGGCCACCGACGGCGAGACCTTCGGTCACCATCACCGCCAGGGCGTCGAGGTGCTGAGGCACATCCTCTCCGCTGGAGCCTGCTATGGCTACGAGCTGACGACGCTTGCCCACTACCTGGAGCAACACCCGCCGCGGGTGCCGATCAAAGTGATCGAGAACACAGCCTGGAGTTGCGCCCACGGGTTGGATCGCTGGGCCGTGGGATGCGACTGCACGGCTGGAGACAGCCGTTGGAAGGGCGCCCTCCGCCGGGCGCTCGACAACCTCGCATCTGACCTGGACGGAGTCTACGTCCATCACGCACAGGAATCGGGTTTTGAACCCTGGGCCCTGCGGGATCGCTATATCGACGTCATCATGGACAAGGTGTCCGCGGGCGTGTTCCTCAACGGCAACGGCCTGGATCGTCTGAAGAGCCAGCACACCGAGCGTCTGCTTCGGCTGCTGGAATCTCAGTTCTATCGGCAGAGGATGTACAGCAGTTGCACATTCTTCTTTGGCGCATTGGATCGGTACGAGCCGCGATATGCGATCGGCAACGCCATCCGCGCCCTGGTCCTAACCCGGAAAGCCACCGGAGATGACCTCTCACACAACTTCCGCCGTGACCTCGGTATCGCCCGTAGTAGGAAAACCGGGCTCACCGGGGCGGATATCTTTGACCAGATTCTGAGCCAGGCAGAAGTGCAGGCAGAGGCCGGTCCACCGCTCTGCGGCCACGTTCGGCCCTGATCTCGGACGTGGGCGGTCGTTCCCCAGCCTAAACCCGAATCCAGCGAAGCGTCTGGAGCGCCCGGTCAAACTCAACACACCCAGTCCAGCCAGTGAGCGACACGAGAGACGAACCACGACCTGAAGAGCCGATCGAGTCTCCGAAGACACCGTCCTACTCGGACATCGATCTCAACCGCTGGCGGGAGTACGACCACGTCTCCACGGACAGTCTCTGGCTCATCGGCGCTCGCGACAACAGCGGCGCCCATGAACTCGACTACCACGGGAACTTCGTCCCTCAGATCGCCACGCAAATGCTCCTGCGCTATACCAAGAAGGATGACATTGTTCTGGACCTCTTCCTAGGGTCCGGGACCAGCGCCATTGAGGCCGAAAGGCAGGAGCGGCGTCTGGTCGGGGTCGAGCTAAAGAAGGATCTGGTCGAGGCGGTGCGAAAGAAGGTCTCCTCTGAGCTGCTGGATGAGCGCATCTGCCTGTTGCAGGGCGACGCGAAGAGCCAGGAGACGGCACAACGGGTGCGTGGCGCACTCGGTGCCATGGGGGCGGAGCACGCCCAGCTGCTGATCCTTCATCCTCCCTATTACGACATCATCCACTTTTCCCGGCGAGAGGATGACCTGTCCAACGCGGAGGACCTGGACGGCTTCCTCGCCCAGTTCGAGGCAGTTGCCCGTCACGGACTTGACCTGCTGGAGCCGGGACGCTTCGCGGCCCTCGTCATTGGCGACAAGTATGCTCAGGGCGAGCTCACGCCTCTGGGCTTCTACTGCCTGGAGCGGATGCAGCGCGTGGGGTTTCGTACCAAGGCCATCGTCGTGAAGAACATCGAGGGGAACGAGCGCGGCAAAGGACGCGACAGCAACCTGTGGCGCTATCGCGCCTTGCGGGGCGGATTCTACATCTTCAAGCACGAATACGTAATGGTGTTTCAGAAGCCAGCATAAGCCAGCCGTCGTGACACTGGTGCCCGCGTCACACCGTCACGGCGACGCCGCTCGACTTCAACCTACGCCCCACCTCGAATAGCTGCCCCCGCCGTCTCGGTCGTTTCTGCATCAATCCTGCTGGGCCGTCGCAAAACTGACAGCGGGCCGATTCGGAGCGACCGTATGACACGCCACATCGCTCCACCGCTCATTCCCCACTGATGACCACACGGGCAGAGCTCGTGCCCTGCCCGATCGGCGGCATTCTGGCGAGCCCCTGCTGCCCAGCAACGCTCTCGATAAGCCACGGGAGAATTGACGGCCGGCGTCCGCCAATTCATTCAAAGAAACAGCCCTCCGCGGCCGGCTGAGAACGGTTAGCGCTCCAAGCAGGTCGCGTTTGCCACCCAGCCCACAGAATCAAGGCCTCGGCATCACACTCAGACTAGCCGCGTGACCAGATCACCCAGCCGTTGAATGGCCCCCTCCGCTTTGTTCGACCAGTTGGCCGCGTTGAGCCGGATGAAGTTGTGATACTGATCACTGGCCGAGAAGAGATATCCGGGGGTGATGGCAACGCCGGCCTCCATCGCCCTCTTATACAGCACCAGAGAATCTACAGTCTCCGGAAGCTGCACCCAGAGTATGAAGCCGCCACCGGGTCGGGTGAGCTTTGTGCCCTCCGGGAAGAAGCGCCGCACCGCCTGGGACGTGGCGGCTACGTGGCGCTCGTACACGCGCCGGACGCGCCTGAGGTAGGGGTCATAGCCACCACTGGCCATGAACTCAGCGATGGCGTACTCCGAGAGCGTGGGAGCCGCCAGACTGCTGGTGTATTTGAGCCACTCCACGGAAGAGTAGAAGCGACCCGGCACCACCCAGCCGACCCGGTATCCCGGGCACAGGCTCTTGGAGAAAGACGAACAGAGCATCACCAGCCCCTCGCGGTCATATGCCTTGGCGACGGAGGGGCGCATCTCGCCAAAGTACAGCTCCCCGAAGATGTCGTTCTCGATCAGAGGGATACCGTGCGCCGTGACCAGATCGACCAAATCGCGCTTTTTCTCGTCTGGAATGCAGCTACCGAGTGGGTTGTTGAAGTTCGAGATCACGAAGCATGCACTGACGTCGTTGTGCTCGAGCGCGAAGGTCAGCGCGTCCAGACTGATGCCATCCCGAGGGTGCGTCGGGATCTCCAGGGCTTGCAGCCCGAGGGCCTCCAGTGTCTGGAGGGCGTCGAAGTAGAGTGGCGACTCGATCGCTACCACATCCCCGGGCTCACAGACCGCCCTCAGACATAGATTGACCGACTCAGAGCATCCCGACGTAATGATGATGTCCTCGGGGGAGAGGCTGCAGCCGCTGGTCAGAGAGCGACGGGCGATCTGGAGCCGCAACTCTTCACAGCCCGGCGGGTAGTCATACATCCCAATGGCGTCCCCCATGCGGCGCGCCACCGACGTCAACGTGCGATTCAGCTCCTTGGTCGCCGCCTCTGATGGATTGGGATGGGCAACGCCAAGCTGAACCAGGTCTGGTTTGGCTGTCTCGGTGCGGGCCACCATAGAGATGAGCTCCCGCACGCTGACCTGCGTTGGGTCTGCGGCGGGCGAGGAGATCTCAGGTTCGGGAAGGTCGCTGGGCAAGTCGGTCCGCACGTAGAATCCGGACCGTGGTCGAGCGTGAATCAACCCCCGTGCCTCGAGCAAGTAGTACGCCTGAAGCACGGTCGATACGCTGACGTCTCGCTGGCGGCTCATCTGTCGCACTGAAGGAATGCGATCACCCGGCTTGAAAGCGCCACACTCAATGAGATGAGAGACATCGTCCGCTATGCGTTCGTACTTGTAGCTGTCCTTGTTATCCATACAGTCGATTATAGCAGTCGGCTGTCACCATAACAAGGTACAGTTAGGCTCAGTTGCCGCCAGTACAGATTCTGGAACGTACGATCTGTGTCTAGGACAGTGACGTCGGTCCGTCCCTACAATTCTGACGGCAGGGTCTGTGTACTGGTAGGGAGCGTACCCTGGATAGGTCCGACGGGAACGGAAAGCGAACGAGGCCGACCTCCGGTGGGCCGTTAAGCGATGATTCGGAGGACGGAATGCACCGCACATACGAGGACATACCAAATGACAACGCGCCAATCGCACGGCTGGCGAACGGCATGGATGCCGCTTATCCTCGTGACCAGCCTGGCGCTGGCCCTGGCTGGCTGCGGAGGCCGAGCTCCTGCAGAGACATCTGAAGCAAGTAGTGGCTCCGAGGCTTCCAGTGGTGAAGCCGAAGAAGAGGTGTTCAAAACCGGCGTGTTCGGCCCCCTTCAGCGACCCGAGCGCTCGTAGATGGGGAGGAGTTCAAGGACTCCGTGACAATGGCACTGGAGGCCATCTACAACCAGATCGGCGACTACGCCATAGAACCCGTGTAGCTCGACTCCCAATCTCACCCTGCAAGAGGCGCCCAGGCCTACGAGCAAGCCATCGTCCAGGACGGCGTCGAGACGATGATCATCAACTGGCACAGTTCGGTAGCCGTGTCCTGTATGGACATCGCCGCCACGCACAAAGTTCCGCACTACTATCCATACGGCGCCACGGAGGTCGACAACGAGACGTGACGCTCGGATCCCGACAAGACCTTCTACTGGGTCAACAAGTGATGGCCGACACCAAAGAAACTGAGCGTATCGTACGTGCGGGCCCTGGAGGACGCCATCTTCACCGCCTCCTGCCCGGCCGGCAAGGGCACCCCTTGGGCCACGCGCGCCCCAAGAAGCACGAATTCGAAGCGTGCCATCCCATACTGCAGCCACGTCCCTGGGCAACGTCTACTTCCCGCATATGTAAGACCGACGCACGCTTGATGCCCGCTGTCATTTGCAGGAGAACCAGAAACGGCACAGAACGCCCACGAGCTCAACTGTCGGGTTCCCTGAAGCAGGCTCGTGAAGCCGTGGTCAGTGGGCTCGACCGCCCCCGGGGGCTGCGAGCGCTCTTTTGAGGCCAGTCAACTGGTATGGGTACAATTGAATCATTCTGTGCCTGTTGTTTTGTGCCGATCTCGCCTATAATAGAGACTGTTTACGCCCAGATAGGGCGCATTATTGGCAAACCGTTTCCGAGCAGCGGAGGATACACTACCTGTGTCACAGACGACGACAACGTTCGAGAGGGAATCCATTGAGAGCCCTGATTTGATCGGTTCGCTGGCCGTGTTATCGGCGACAGCGTGTTGGGCCACGTCCGGCCTTTTTGTGAAGCTGATCCTTTCCAACCAAGACGTCTCAGCGCTTGCACTTGCCTTCTGGAGAGACTTATGCACGTTCTTGGTGCTTCTGGTCGGCCTGCGGCTCTTCCGCCCCCAGTGGCTCAAGGCGAAAAAAGACGATCTACTGTGGCTTGGCGGCCTCGGCGCGAGCATCGGCACCTTCCACATCTTCTGGAATCTGGCCGTGTTCCTCAACGGGGTAGCGGTGGCGACGGTGCAGCAAGCGGCGATGCCAGCCGTGGTAGCCGTCGGCGCCTGGCTCATCTGGCGCGAGCGTCTGACGGCGCGCAAGATCCTGGCGATTGTATTGGCTTTCGTCGGCACGGTCCTGGTCTGCGGGGTCGGGGTGCTCGGAGAGGCGGATCTGACAGTCTCCGGCTTTCTTGTAGGTCTGTTCCTGCCCATCTTGTACGCTGCCTGGAATCTGTTCGTCAAGAAAGTGCGTGGCAGCTACAACCCATTCACGACACTTACGTACGGATTCGGGTTTGCCGCGCTGGTGCTGCTGCCGATTCAGTTCTTCACCCCGCAGCCGAGCGCCCTGCCCCCCTCAGTATTTCTTTACTTCGCCGGATTGGTCGTGGTTAGCACCATTATCGGTTTCTCCATATACACCTTTGCGTTGGGGCGCCTACAGGCCAGCATCGCCTCCATCCTGGCTATGTCGGAGATACCGATCGTCGCGGTCTACGCCTACCTCCTGCTGGGCGAGCGAATGACCTTGGATCAGGTCATCGGCTCCATTCTCGTCGTCGCTGGCGTACTGATGCTGTCCAGGCGACGCAGGGAATAGAAGCCTCTAGTCGCCGATTCGAACCGCGGCCCCCGACCACCGTCAATCCGGTCGTCACCACAAGCGACGGGTGCGGGCCGGTATCCGCGTCCCATCACACGGCGAAGCCAGCCGCAACGCCCAGCGACCAATTCAGACCTGGCATCCTGGGACCGTTCAGGGGACGCAGCGCCAGCACAAAGGCCCAACTCAAAGCGCGGTGATGCTGTCGTACCCTTTGATAGGGCGCATCCAGCCAGACGTAGGCACACCGCTTGCGCAAGGGCCAGTTCTGGAAGGCCTCCAGCTCATCATCCAGCGCCTTCGTCATCCGGATCACCCTGTCCTTGTTCAGCCCGCCCAGCCCCAGCTCTCCTACCACCTCCTCCATCTTGCCCAGGCTGGCCCAGCAATTCAGGCTTCCTCGATCACGTTCACCAGCGCTTTCTCCGCCAGCCGTCGCTGCTCCGATAGCCAGCCGCGGCAGGCCGATCCCTTCCACAGCCTGGGAATCTCCAACTCAACCTGTGGCTCTACTGAAAGAAGGTGCTGAAAGGCGGGATACGCCCGCACATCCGCCCCCGAGGACGCGGGCTACGAGCACTTTCTTCAGGGGAGCCAACCTCTGCCACTCGCGTCTCCCAACCAAGATGTTGGCAGCCATTCCTCTTGCTGACCCGTTCCGGCGTCCCCTCGTACTTGCTCGCTTCAACATGATGGGATACATCAGCTTCCATCAACCGCTCTAGTACCATACTTAAGCCTGGCTCAAAGCAGATCGGCGTCCGACTCCATCGACGGCTTGTCGAGACACTCAATCACATCTATGCACGAGGCGGTCATCCTGTCGCTGACTCTGTGAGACTGTTTGGTCCCAGTTGAGGGAAGCACGCGATGAATTCTTCGTCAAGCCACCTCCCGGATTCTACACCACATCATGAGGCACTGTCCCGGTGGCTGACAAGGGGCAGCTCCCTCTCGTCACTGATTCAGACAGCTTGGCTGGACTGCAGGCTGTTAGTATCAAAACTAAGCGGACTGTGTATTGTATTGATCGCAGCCATACTGTATACTCTTGTCGAACCTCATTGCACTACTGTGCATGGTCGCCCTTGCACCGTAACAGGGGTAGCTCCGCTGTCGTGGTTCGTAGTAGCCACTTCAGTACCTGTCCGACAGCGCGAGAACCACGTGCTCAGACCGACACTACGGCGGTGCCGGCGGGCGTGTGTGGACACACGCTCTCGGACACACGCTCTCGGACACACGCTCTCGTTGGAAGGTCGTTGCGAGCCAGATCA
>Ga0207796_1000117_pt1 | contig 34562 bp, 31 predicted proteins | sample Pon1CUnioCityCA_6_FD_187274 | JGI IMG/M metagenome (GOLD analysis project Ga0207796, IMG submission 187274) | Marine sediment microbial community from Union City, CA, USA - Pond 1C Sediment 1 (SPAdes) | ecosystem: Environmental > Aquatic > Marine > Intertidal zone > Salt pond sediment ... | reverse complement strand
CCGAAGCGCCGCCGTCTATCTGGTGAAGCCTTCCTAGCCCTGCCGTAGGACGGCAGGGCCGCCCCGCCCTCCTGCGGCAGGGCCTGACTGCCGACCCCTGGTCCGAGAGCGCCCAAGGAGGCTCGCGAGCCTGAGGACGGGACCGAGCCAGGACCCTGTCTCGCCCACTCTTGGCATGGCAGACCAAGCGTCGCCTTGATGTCCCGCGTCACTGGCTGGCTCATTCCCTTTCACGACCAAAGAGATCTCTCGACTCCCTACGGTCGCTCGAGATGACGGGCTTCTTACTGATTGACCCATGGTGCGGTCCCGCACCATGGGTCAAGTCAAAATGACCGCTGGGTGGATACCGAGATCCATGTGCGATGGCCCTGCGTGAACTCAAAGGTTCAGTTGAGGATCACGGGTAAGAGGCTATGACTGATACTTATGGAGATTGAGGGTCTGATGTCCCTGACACTTATCGAGTTAGGGGCCATTGTCTTACTACTGTCGATGGTGGCGCGGCGGGCGAGCAAGCTGGGCGTGTCGGCACCGCCACGCGAACTCGTGACTTACCTCTCGACCTGCTGCCGGATCCACTTGACGACTTCAACAACGATGAAGACAATCGTACTGAACCCCAGGCTGAGCAGGAGCTGTCTGGGGCTGAGCGCCACCGTATCGAAAATGCCCTGCAGGAAGGGCACGTAAACGACGGCCATCTGGAGCAGGAACGTCAGGACCACAGCTGCCAGCAGGGCGAGGTTGGTAAACAGGCCAAGCTGCGCCAGCAGGAAACGATCGGAGCGGATGGCCAGGGCGTTGCCCATCTGGGCCAGCGCCAGGGTCGTGAAGACCATCGTCGTGTAGGCCTCGCCGCCCAGCGCCAGTCCGCCTATGCCCGCCACCGCTAGGAACTCGGGCAGCAGGGCTACGAGGCCCATCAGAGGGCCTACCCAGAGGATGTAGGTTCCCAGTCCGCGCGCCAGGACGCTCTCGCCCGGGGGATGCGGGGGGCGGTCCATCGTGTCCGGCGCCGCCGGTTCCAGGCTGAGGGCCAGGCCGGGAAGACCGTCCGTGACCAGGTTGATCCACAGGATCTGGATCGCGTTCAGCGGAATCGGTAGCCCCAACAGCGGAGCCACGAGCATCACGAGAATCTCGCCGACGTTGCTCGACATGGTGTACTTGACGAACTTGCGGATGTTCTCGTAGATGGTGCGCCCCTCTTCGACGGCGTGGACGATGGTCGCGAAGTTGTCATCCAGCAGTACCATATCGGAGGCCTCTTTGCTTACATCGGTGCCGGTGATGCCCATGGCGACGCCGATGTCGGAACGCTTGAGGGCCGGTGCATCGTTGACCCCGTCGCCCGTCATCGCCACGATCTCCCCCTGGTGCTTCACGGCTTCGACGATCTTGACCTTGTGCTCGGGACTCACGCGGGCGTAGACCGAGATATCGCGGACGCGCGTCTCCAGCTCTTCGACCGGCATCTCAGCCAACTGCCGCCCCGTGATCACCTGATCGTCCCCCTGTCGCTCCTCCTGGACAATGCCCAGGTCGCGGGCGATGTGCAGGGCCGTCAACGGATGGTCGCCGGTGATCATGACCGGTCGGATGCCGGCAGTCCGGCACTCGGCCACAGCGTCGCGCACTTCAGCGCGCGGCGGATCGATCATGCCGGTGAGGCCGACGAAGATCTCCTGGGTCTCCAGGTCTTCCTCCTCAGCCCGCTCGGGGACTTCGTCCAGGGGGCGCATCGCCACGCCGAGAACGCGCATGCCCTCTTGGGCGAGCCCATCGTTGGCGACCTCGATGCGCTCGCGCCATGCCGCGTCGAGGGGCTCGACCTCACCCTCATTCCAGACGCGGTCGCAGATGTCCACCAACTGGTCGACGGCGCCTTTCGTGAAGACGACATAGTCGCTGTCCGGCAGCGTCTTGAGGAGCCGGGTCAAGGCATCCCCCTCGGCGGGCGCGGCGCCGTTGGGAGACTGGTGGACGGTAGTCATGCGCTTCCGCTCTGAGGTAAAGGGCACCTCCGCGACCCGCGGCATCACCTTTTCCATCTCAGACTTCCACAACCCGAGCCGGGCGGCCGCGACCACGAGCGCTCCCTCGGTGGGATCGCCCACCGTCTCGTAGGTATCCGGCTGGTGGTCCGAGGGTTCCAGGCTCGCGTCGTTGCACAGCGCGCCCCCGGCCAGGAGGAGGGCAATCTGGGGATCGGGCTCGACGATGGGTTCCTCATCAGGCGAGAGGGTGGCGCCGGTGTGCTTCAGGCGCGTGGTGAGGTTTAACGTCGTCCCCGCCACGTCGAGGACCGTCACGGTCATACGATTCTCGGTCAGGGTCCCGGTCTTATCCGAACAGATCGTGGTGACCGAGCCAAGCGTCTCCACAGCCGGTAGTTTGCGAATCAAGGCGTTCCGGCGCACCATCCGCTGCGCGCCCAACGCCAGGGCAATGGTCACCACGGCAGGTAGGCCCTCGGGCACGGCGGCCACGGCAAGGCTGACGGCAGTCAGGAACATCTCCTGGAGCGCCTCACCCTGCCAGACGCCTACGCCAAAGACAATGGCCACGAGAACGAAGGAAGCGACCGCCAGCCACTTGCCGAGCTCTGCCATCTTGCGCTGCAGGGGCGTCCTCTCCTCCGACACCTGCTGGAGCATGTCGGCGATGTTCCCGAGCTGAGTCTCCATCCCCGTCTGGACGACCAGGGCGCTTCCACGTCCATACGCGATGGAGGTGCCCATGAAGACCATGTTGCGGCGGTCACCCAGAGGCAAACTCTCGTCCTCGAGTGGTTGCTCCATCTTGTCAACAGGCACGGACTCCCCGGTGAGAGCCGCCTCCTCGGCACGCAGGTTGACGGACTCCACGACTCTCGCGTCGGCGGGCACGCGATCTCCGGCTTCCAGAAGGACGACGTCTCCCGGCACGAGACTGGTGGCCTCTACCTCTCTGATCTGGGCATCGCGACGCACCCGCACGGTAGGGACGGATAGTTCCTTGAGAGCAGCCATCGCGCGCTCAGCACGATACTCCTGCGTGAAGCCGAGGATAGCGTTGAGGATGACAATGATCATGATCATGATCGCATCGGTGGTCTCACCGACGGCCAGGGAAATCCCGGCAGCGATGAGGAGCACCACGACCATGATCTCAGTGAACTGCGCCAGCAGCACCTTCCACGGGCTACGTAAGCCACGCTCTTCGAGTTCGTTGGGACCATACCGTTCCAGTCGGCGCTCGACCTCGGTCCCGTCAAGCCCGCTTGGAGAGGTGTCCAGTTCCTCGTAAATCCGCTCTCGTTCTAGGGTATGCCATGCAGCCAAAGGGATTCTCCTCTATTCATCGACAAAACGGCCAGCCTAATCTGGACGCCGATCTATCATTCTAGCGCAATAACAGGAACCTCGCAACAACGTCGCGCAGAGTAACCGCGCCTTAAGACGTTCGAAGTTTCAGAGCAAACATCTGTCCCTTACCCTGTGTACCGATGGCCGAGAAACCTGGGAACAGGACTGTCTCGCTAAACTCGGAAGTCTGAGCGGTCGTGGACGGTTCAAAGGATGGAAGAGAAGGCAAGGAGTCGCAGAGCGGAACCGCGGAGGTACACCCCCCGCCGAGTTTCCTCCACGATTGCATCAACCACCGAAGAGCTGACTGTGACCCGGGCTTCAACAGGGGGATCGGGGCCGATGACCTGTTCCGCCGCCCGTGCCAGCGCTTCCGACTCAGCCTCCCGGTCCACCTCCTCGCTCGGAGAGATCGCCCGGAAGACGGTCACCGTGCCGTCCGCAGCGCGTGCCAGGCTGGCCGCTAGATGGAGACCGAACCGGGCGTGATCGGGATAGCGAGGAGCAGCAAGGCGACCGCCGCTCGCCCCGGCAACGCCCAGCCTCCCACACGCTCGTAGAGCGCAACCAGTCCCAGGCGAGGAAGAAGGACCGATCCCACGAAACCGAGCAACAGTCCCACCAGCAAGATAGCTGCAGAGACCAGCCAGGTGACTCGTGTCGACATATGACCTGCCATCATGACAGCTCCTCAGCAAGAAGCGCCACGAATGGTAAGCGCTCTCAAACGCTCTAGGGATAGTGGATAACGACCATGGAGCTATCCGTCGTTTCGGCGAGCTCCTCTGGGATGCGACCCAGGCTGGGGCGGAAGAGAAGCTCGGACCCAGCGGTGGTGACGACCAGCAAGTCGTCGGGCCCAACTCGGTCTGGGACCTCTCGCATCACGTCCTCCGGATGAGAGGAGATCTGGCAAGAGAGACCGCTGTTAAATTCCTCCAGGGTTTCGCGCATGTGATCCCCATATTCCCCGCACGACAAGACCTCCAGCGGCACATCGATGGCCCTAGCCATGGCCGTCACCGTCTCTATGGTCTTGCTCACTAAGGTCCTGGTGACGCTGCCGCGGGGTATCACGAGCACCACCCGCCGCGTGGCATTGATGGATGTGGTAATCCGCACCACGAAGACGGGTATGTCCGCGCCCCAGAAGACCTTGTCCAGCACTGTCCCAAAGAGGCTCTCTCGGAGCGTCGGCTCTCCTCGCCAGCCCATAACGATCGCCGACGCGTCGGTTTCGACCGCCGCGTCCAATATCCCGTCGGGAATGGACTTGTCCACGCGACGCTGCAGCTCAACCCGGGCCTCCGGATCCTTAAGGATCTCGGGAACTCGCTCCAGCAACTCTCGCTGGTGCTCCAGCCCCTCTACCTTGCCGTCAACCTTCTTGGCAATGTGAAGCGGAAGCAACGTACCCCTAGCCCTCCGGCTCAGGATGTTCGCCAACGCGAGGAGATGCTCCTGGGTCTCGGGATTGGCGATAGGCACCAGGATGCGCTCGAAGAGGGGCTTCTGCTCCTCGGGCCGAGGGGGGATCTGGATCTGCTTACCGAAGCGCTTGACAAGCATAGGCGAGGTAATACAGGTACAAAGGACGGCGAGAATCGCCCCATTGAAGACCGACGGCGGAAAGAGACCCAGGTTGACGCCCACTAGGATCGTAGCGAGCGTCGCAGTGGCCTGGGCCTGGGAGAGCCCCCAGAACACCAGCGTCTCGGTCCACGTGTAGTGGAAGAGCCTGGACGTGATCCAGGCTGCCGCAAACTTGCTAGCGTAGACGGCTGCCGTCACGAGCACCCCGATCATGAGCGTCTGCCGGCTGGTCACAAAGGCCAGGGGATCGATCGACATCCCGACGTAAATCATGAACATAGGGATGAAGAAAGCCTCTCCCAGGAAAAGGGTCTGTCTCTCAACGGCGCTGTTCGATGAGAGCGTTGCGTTGATGGCCAAGCCGGCCAGAAAAGCACCGACGATGGCATGCATGCCGATCACTTCGGCCAGAAACGCGGCTACGAAGAGCGCCACCAAGACAAACTGAAACTCGCTGTCACGGCTGCTGAATCGACTGAAGAGGAACTTGCCCACGCGGGGAAAGCCCCACAATACCAACAAGGCATATCCGATCATCAAGGTCATCAATTTGGTGATCGACCATACCGACACATCCCCCTGCTGTCCACCGGCAATCACGGCCAGCACCAGCAGAGAGGTGACGTCCGTCAAAACGGTCCCACCGACGACCGTAGCAATGGATTCGCTGCGGACGATGCCCAGACGGCTGAGCACTGGATAGGCAATCAGGGTGTGCGAGGCGAATGTTGCTCCCAGCAGCACGGCGCTGGGCCAGCCGAACCCGAACGCCCGGCCCAGCCCGCCGATGGCCACGAATGGGATCGCGAAAGTCACTGCCCCGAAAGCAATCGACTTGTTGCGCACGCGACTCAGCTGGCGCAAGTCGATCTCCAGACCAGCGGCAAACATCAGGTAGACCAGGCCGATGGTCCCTAAGAGCTCGATGGCCGGGCTCAGGTGCAGCAGTCCAAGGACGTGAGGGCCGACTACCATACCCCCCAGGATAAGGCCCACGATGCCGGGCAGACGGATCCAACGAGACAGCATCGGGGTGACCAGAACGACGGCCATGATAGCCAAAAAAACTGCGACCGGCTCCTGCAAAGGCTGTAACACGCGTTCCTACCTCCTGCGGCTGATGTCAGTATTTGTCCCCGGTATCTCTCCAGAGCTGGGACGAGCCAACAGATCGATGGCGTGCCGTCCGTTCCGAACTTTTGGCATCGCCAGCCACACGTGGGAGGATTCGGATGTCACACACGAAAACCCCAGGCACAAGCCTTGGGCGACTACACCCACGCACCTGCCTCTTCCACCGACGACGAAGTCAGCTGACGGGTTAGGGCTGAAAGCTAGCCCTCTCACCCAGGGTGAGACACACCCCACAATCGGGTCCTCCAATTGTCGAAGGAAATAGAGAATCTCCGGGAATTGGGCATACAGAGCTCATTTGCTGCCATCACCGCGCTACGTGATCGGGGCGATGCGGTCGCTTGGTGATGATGATCTTCAGAACGTACACCGCCCTGTCGAGATCACAAGTACGAACAGATCCTGCAGTGTTCAACACGCGTCAAAGATCAGTCCGGCCCTACCACCCGCTCACGCTGTGGATGACTCGGCGCATGATGGAAACGCCAGCGACCTCGCAACGCCGCACCATGAGCACCAAACAGGGAGCACGGTCGGCGACGGCGTCGGGAACAGCCCCAGCCAGCAGGCTCTTGATGCCCCATTCATTCGATGCCCCAATGATTAGGAGGTCGTAGTCCGCTTGCCGCGCCTCTTCGAGGATGCCCTCGACAATAGCGTCGTGCACTAGTACCTTCGTGCGAACGGGAACATCGCAACTGCCCAGCACCTCCTGCGCCAGACACCCACAGGCACGTTCCTCTGCCTCTCGGTTGAGCTTCTCGCCAGGACGGCCAATGCGGAGGATGGTCAGTTCAGCGCCGTCGCCCGATGCAATCTCAGACGCAAGGAGGAGACCCAGCCGGGCGTGCGGTCCCCCACTGGCGGGAATCAGCACGCGGCGCACCTCGCCCAAATCTCGCTCACGCAGGACTGCCGCCTGGGCCTCAGCCCGCTGGAGGATCGTCTTCCGAGGGCTGCCATAGATCTGCCCGGGCGAGAGAGGACCGCGCCAGTCGAGGAGCATGAATTCGGTCTGGGGGCGTCCCGCTACCACGCCGAGAACACCAGAGGCCCAGCCGTGGACGACCCGGCGAAGCACGCGCGGCGGCACACCGAACTCCGCGCCCAGTCGGGCCAGCTCACTAGGCTCCGTATCTGGTCGCTGCCGAGCTTGCTCGTCCCGGCGTGCCCCCACGGACTCCAACGGCGTCTGTGCGGGGACAACGAGCTGATCAAGAGTCACGATGACGCGACGTTCGTCCGCCTTCGCCAATGCAACTGCGAGCTTCATCAGGGGCTCGACATGCATGTCGGGCAAAAGGGGTAGAAGAATCTCGTTCTTCTCAGGCCGCCCCACCTCCTGAGCTGCCTCGACCACTCCCTCAAGGGGACGCTCCCGTTCCCAGTGAGGCCCAAACTCCCCAATCACCCCTGCCTTCCGTCGTACCCACACGACGTACCAGACGAGGCTCGCTGCTATCAGTCCAAGCCCCGCGATTCGTGAACTCGGCGCCATGTTGAAGATGACGGCCAGACAGAGCAACCCAGCGACCACCGGCAATACGGGATAGAGGGGCGCCCTGAAGGCGGGACGATACCAGGACGGGCGCGAGCCGCGCATAACGATCACCGAGAGGCAGAGCAAGGCGTAGAAGACCATGAAAAAAGCACTTGATATCTCAGCGAGAGCCTCCGCCTGACCGGTCAGAGAGAGCAGGATCCCGAGTCCTCCGGTCACGACCATGGCGTTGGAAGGGGTGTTCAGCTCCGGGTGGATGTGGCTGAACCAGTCCGGTAGCACGCCGTCCCGGCCCATGCCGTAGTTGATACGTGATGAGGCCATGATGGCCGTTTTCGCGGAGGAGAGGTTGACCAGGATGCCGGCGGCCAACATGACGGCCGATCCTGGCGCCCCGCGACCCGGCCCGCTGCGTCGACAAGGAGCGCCTCGCGCTGGGCAATGCCGGAAATCGGAAGGATGCCGGTGAGGGTCGCCAGAATCAGCGCGTACAGAACAGTGGCAATGAGCACCGAGCCTACAATTGCGAGCGGCAGATTGCGCCCCAGGCGCTTCATCTCCTCGGAGATTGTCGAGACCTTCTCAAATCCGGTGAAGGAGACGATGATGAGACCGACCGTGCCCCCCACAGCACCCCACCCGCGGGGAGCCAACGGCTGGTAGAGCTCCAGCTGCACGTTGAACAATCCAACCGCGACAAAGACAATCAGAATCACTAGGAGTACGACGACCACGATGTTCTGTACGCTGCCCGTCAGCCTGGCGCCGCGGTACTTCATCCAGGTGAAGAGCACGCCGATCACCGCCGACGCCGCCCAGGGAAAAACCGGTACGACCAAAGCAAGATACTCCCCGGCAGCCAGAAGATAGAAGCCGCCGGCGAACGTAAGTCCCAGCCAGTTTCCCGGACCAACAATGGATCCGGCCAGGGGCCCAAGGCTTGAGCGATGAAGGTATAGCTTCCCCCAGCTCTGGGCATGCCGGTGGCTAGCTCGGAGATGCCCAGAGCGACCAGCAAGCAGATGCCGCCTGCGATGGCGTAGGACACCGCAGAGGCCGGGCCGGCCCGTTCCGCAGCCAAGGCCGACAGGACAAAGACGCCGGCGCCGACCATCGTGCCTAACCCGATGCCGATTCCTTCCGTGAGTCCGAGCTCACGTACCAGGTTGTGGCTCTCGTCAGATCGCGCTTCGCGGCTCAGGGTGACGCCTCCTCATCTCCATACACGCAAAGAACCCCAGACAAGAAGGCTGGGGTTCAGATAGTCCCATGCCTCTGCCTATTCCATCTCCGACGGAGTTAGCTGACAGGTTGAGGCTGAAAGATGCCCTCTCTCACCACAGGCGAGATACACCCCTACGACCGGGTCCTCCGCTCGCCGAAGACCCACAGGAAGCCTCCGGCAATTAGGCGTACAGAGCGTCCATTTCTTTGTTACTGAACAATGCAGCTTTGAGCGTCTACATCGATTATACAAGACGTGCCGGCTCTGGCAAGTAGCAGCGGCCCTGATTTGTCCACCGCCAACAGGAGGAAGTACTGCGTTGACAGGATGAATCTGTCTCAATTCACCAAGTCCTCCAGGAGTCAGCAGAAGCGATCGTCAGGCGCAAGCAGCTCACGAGAATACGGAGCCCAGAACGGTTGCCGGGGGATTCGCCCACAGCCGGGGGCTGGCCTTGGCTGAAGGGTTGACTTGTCGTAGACTCGTTGAACCTCGCCAGAGGCCCCATTCCTGACGCAAGTCGTCTGCCTGGGAGTCGGATGCGTCTCGATCCCCCACAGGCCGTCCCGCATCACCCTGGAATCGTGCAGAGCCCCGATGGATCGCAGTCCGCTCCATACGGCGTCGGATGGCAAACCCGTCAATCTCTGCGGCAAGCTCCAGGCAGGGACTGAACCGAGGGCACGGTCAGAATCGCGGCGGCGAGGGGCCTGGGTCCTGGTTGACGACCAGCACCGGGCAAGGCGCATACTCGATGACGCGCTCCGCGACGCTCCCCACGAGAGCGCAGCGCGGCCCACGGCAGCCCACACGGCCGATGACGATTAGCCTGGCGTCGATCTCTCGCGCCAGGGCCGCGATTTCGCGATAGGGGGTACCGTTGCGGATCACTTTCTCGTGACGCACGTCATTCCGCTTGGCGATACGGGCAATGAAGTCCACGTAGCGTTTGCCCTTCTCCTCCAGCTCTCGGATCGTCGACTCGCGGCTCTTCCCAGTAGCACTGGCGATCTCATCCACGATCGTATCGTCGACCACGTAGGCGATGGTCAAGCGTGCGTTGTGGATAGCACTCATCGTCGTGGCCAGCCGGCCGGCGTGGTTCGAGTTCTCCGACCCGTCAGTAGGGACAAGGATGTGCGTAAAGGGCGTCTCCTGGTGCATGGTCTGTCTCCTTCACAACTTCTCTGAGCGACCCGAGTCCCGGCTCCAATGCGCCCCACAAAAACGGGGTCGGCTCGCATGCGCTAACCGGACTCGCGGCCTGCTCATCTCGACTTAGTCGGGCGCCGGGTCTGATACTAAGCGTAGCCAGTCAACCTCGAGGCGCTGCGAGCTAGGCTCACAGGGACTTGCGACTCAGACTCAGGCCAGGTCCTCCTGAGATTGGGGCACCGCTCGGCCGGGACGCTCCCCAGAGCGAGCGGCCTAACGGTCTTCTGTGGTCCACCGTTTCGAGTCCTCCGCGCGCGACTTGAGGACCTTAAGCCGAAAGGTCTCCTCCCGTTCCCGTTCCTCGAGGGCGCTCTCGATCCAATCGGCCGTCTCCCTGTACTGCGGGATGAAGATGTGCTCCAGGGCGTTGACCCGGCGCTGGGTCTTCTGAAGCTCTCGAGCCAGCCGGTAGGCGGTGACCAGGGTCTCTGCAAGCAACGGAATCTCTTCAAGCACCTGGCGGAAGGCGACGACTGCCTCGTCCAAGGCCACGGTGGTATCGCCGAGGCCGTAAGGCGTCTCGGGCGGCTCGCCGCGGGGCTCAGCCGAGGGGATGACGACGCCCATGATACTGTGGGGCGTAATGTCCACCTTGATGGTCTCTCTCACAGAGAGGGCGGCCCACTCCAGGTGCTCCCGTCCCACGGAGAGTCGGGCCATCTCCAGAGCGTCATACGCCTCGGCCAGTTGATCCCAGACCTGCTCCTGGAGCTGAGTCGCATCCTGGGCCACGCGGAGCAGCTCCGAGGTGAGCACCTCACGTTTCTGATCCAGGATGTCGTGGCCCTCCTGGGCGAACTCCAGCGTCCCGCGGATTTCGAGCAGGTTACTGCGGGTGGGCGCCACCTGGAGCCGATCCATCTAATCCTGTCTCCCGTAGTGCTCGCGGATCTCGTCCTCGGGGATGCGCGTCAGCTCGGCTTCCGGGAGGTTCGAGAGAGCACGCCAGCCTATCCTCAGAGTCTCCGTGACGGTGCGCCGCTCCTGGCGACCCTGACGGAGGAATCCGCCCTCAAACGCCCGCCCGAACTCCAAATACCGCTGGTCAACCGTGGTCAACTCCTCCTCGCCGATCACGGAGGCCAGAGCGCGCACGTCCTGTACGTGGGCGTAGCTGGCGTAAAGCTGCGCCGCCACGCTGGGGTGGTCGCTGCGGGTCTGTCCCTCACCGATGCCGTCCTTCATGAGCCGGGACAGGGAGGGGAGGACGGCGACCGGAGGGTAGATGCCCTGCTGGAACAGCTTCCGGCTCAGCACGATCTGACCCTCGGTGATGTACCCGGTGAGATCGGGCACGGGGTGGGTGATGTCGTCGTTGGGCATCGTCAGCACGGGCAGGAGGGTGATCGACCCGCTGCTGGTCTCTATGCGTCCCGACCGCTCGTAGATGGAGGCCAGGTCGCTGTAGAGATAGCCGGGGTACCCCTTGCGGCTGGGTACCTCCCCGCGGATGTTGGAGATCTGCCGCAGGGCCTCGCAGTAGTTGGTCATGTTGGTAAGGATGACGAGCACGTGCCAGGCCTTCTCGAAAGCCAGGTACTCGGCCAGGGTCATGGCGGCGCGGGGCGTAATGAGCCGCTCGATGGGCGGGTCGTCGGCCAGGTTGAGGAACATCGTCGCGCGGGTCAGCGCGCCGCTGGCGATGAAGGACTCGCGGAAGAACTGGGCCACGTCGTGCTTCACGCCCATGGCGGCGAAGACGATGGCGAACCGCACGCCATCCTCGGCGTCGGCGGCCTGCGGCATGCGGGCCTGACGAACGATCTGGGCCGCCAACTGGTCGTGGGGCAGGCCACTGCCGGAGAAGAGCGGCAGCTTCTGTCCGAGGACGAAGGTGTTCATCCCATCCAGCGCCGAGATACCGGTCTCGATGTAGTCACGCGGGTAGGCACGGGCGGTGGGGTTGATCGGCTGGCCATTGACGTCGGCCCAGTTCTCGGCCAGCGGCGGGGGCCCACCGTCCACCGGGTTGCCCAGCCCGTCGAAAACCCGGCCCAGCATCTCGGTCGACAGAGGCATGCGCATCGGCCGCCCAGTGAAGCGGACCTCGGTATCTTCGATGGAAAGGCCCGTGGTGCCGGCGAAGACCTCGATCACCGCGACGTTCGTGCCCACCTCCAGCACCCGACCCTCGCGGACGTCGCCTCCGGGCGTCACGATCTCGACCAGCTCATCGTACCCGACGTCTCCCACGCCCTCGGCGATGACCAGGGGGCCCTCGATGCGAGCGGTGCCTGCGACCTCCTGGCCGCCGTGGGCTGCAGTCTTCATCACGCGTAGTCCTCCTCAACGTCGTCCATCTGCTCGTCCAACGTCTGTCTGATATCCTCGAAGCGCCCCACTTCGTCCCGGGCGACGGTCTCCTTCATACGCAGCATGGTGTTCACAGCCGGCAGGGACCGGAGCACGGTGATGGGGCACCCCTTGGCGATGATGCGCTGGGCTCGATGGTGGAAATGAAGCATTAGCTCAAGCATACGCATCTGCTTCTCGACAGGCGCGTAAGCATCAACCTCGTGGAGCGCATTTTGCTGGAGGAACCCCTCGCGAAGCAGGCGTGCCGTCTCCAGCGTCAAACGCTGGTCGTCTGGAAGGGCGTCCGGCCCGACTAACTTGACGATCTGCTGGAGCTCGCTCTCCCGCTGCAGAATGTTGAGGGTCTCCTCACGGAGGTCGTGCCAGGTCTCGTAGCCGCGCTCCTCCCACCAGCCCTCGACCTCGTCCGCGTACTCGCTGTAGCTTTCGAGCCAGTCCACCGCCGGGAAGTGGCGGGCGGAGGCCAGGTCCTTGTCCAGCGCCCAGAAGCAACGGATGAAGCGGGTGGTATGCTGGGTGACGGGTTCCGAGAAGTCGCCTCCTGGAGGGCTGACGGCGCCGACGATGGTTACGGAGCCGCGGTCACCATCGAGGGTCTCCACCCGACCGGCGCGCTCGTAGAAATCGGCCAGGCGGGCAGCGAGATACGCTGGATAGCCCTCCTCGGCGGGCATCTCCTCGAGTCGGCCGGAGATCTCTCGCAGCGCCTCGGCCCAGCGGGAGGTTGAATCAGCCATGAGCGCCACGTCATACCCCATGTCGCGGTAGTATTCGGCCAGCGTGACCCCGGTGTAGATGCTGGCCTCGCGCGCGGCGACAGGCATGTTCGACGTATTGGCGATCAGGATGGTACGCTCCATGAGAGGCCGCTCCGTATGGGGGTCCGTGATCTCGGGGAAGTCCTGAAGGACGTCGGTCATCTCGTTGCCGCGCTCGCCGCAGCCGACGTAGACCACCACGTCGGCGTCGCTCCACTTGGCGATAGCCTGCTCCAGCATGGTCTTGCCCGCGCCAAAGCCGCCGGGGATGGCGCCCGTGCCGCCCTTGGCCATCGGGAAGAGCGTATCCAAAACGCGCTGTCCGGTGACCAGCATCTCGGTGGGGGTCAGGCGCTGGGTGGAAGCCCGCGGGCGGCGCACCGGCCAGCGTTGGAGCATGGTCAACGCACGCTCGCCGTCGTCGTTCTCCAGACGGGCAATCGGGTCGACCACCGTGTACTCGCCCTCGGGGGCGACCCAGGTGAGGCGGCCCGAGACGTTCGGGGGCACCATCACGCGATGCTCGAGCAGCGGCGTCTCCGGGACCGTGCCCAGGACGGCGCCCCGCCCGACCCGGTTTCCCGCTGCCACGGTGGGCGTGAAGGGCCAGGTGGCCTCGCGATAGAGCGGCGTGAGCTTGATACCCCGCCCGACAAACGACCCGCCGAAGTGCTGGAGGACCGGCAGGGGGCGCTGGATGCCATCGAAGATGCTGCCCAGCAAGCCGGGGCCCAGCTCGACGGAGAGGGGCAGATCCGTACCGTAGACCGGCGCGCCGGGGCGGAGGCCGGATGTCTCCTCATACACCTGGAGGGTGATGACGTCCGCCTCCAGGCCGATCACCTCGCCGACGAGCCTTTCCTCGCCGACCGTCACGACCTCGAGCATGCTGACATGCCGCGAACCCTGCGCCCGCACGACGGGCCCGCTAACCCAGATCACATGGCCAATCTCAGCACTCACGATGTCCCTTCCATGAGGATGTGATAGACGGGGGCGCGCAGGCTCGGCTCCATGCGCCTGAGGCGGGTCTGAAGGCTGTTGTCGTACCGTCGATGCCCATCGGCCGTCATCGCCACCACGCCCGTCGTGTCAGGGAGCGGCTCGCCCATGCGAAGCTCGACCTCGAGCTCCTGCTCCAGCGTGCGGAGCAGATCGGAGAGCTCGTCGCCGAGCGTCTCCTGGGTCTGTGCATCAAACCGGACGACGGCCTCGTCGGCGCCCAGATGCTCAAGGGCCTCCCGGGTCAGGCGATGGAGGAGGTCCTCATAGTCGGGCCACGTTACGACGGACCACAGCTCGTCCCGGGCGTCCTGGAAGACCCCATCCAGCAGCTGCTCGCGCTTCTTCAGTTGGAGCTGATGCGCTGCTATATCCGCCTCGCCCACGGCCTCCGCGCGGATGGTCTCAGCTTTCTCACGGGCTCTCTCGAGGATGTCGGCCCGCTCACGTTCCGCCTCGTGCTCCGCCTCCTGGAGGAGATCCTGGGCCTGGACCTTGGATTCGTCGATGATCTCCTCCGCCTCAGCGCGGGCCTGTGACATGATGGCCTGGCGCAGGGCGTCGACGCTCTCGTCATCCGCGGATATGTGGAGATCCACACCGCGACGCGCGCTCATAGTCTCACTCCGATGGTGCGTTGGATGATCTCGCCGATACCAGGGCGGTCAGGACGAGGCCCTTCAGGTCCGGGGATCTCCACCAGCAGCGGGGACATGCTGCGCACCTTCAGCCTGTCCACCCGCTCGCGCGCCAGATCGGCGACGTCCTCGGTGACGAGGACGACGCCCAGATCCTCATTGGCCATGACCGTGTCGAGGGCTTGATTGAGCCCCTCCTCGGTGGTCACGACCTCCCCGCGCACGCCCACCAGGGCGAAGCCCCAGACGGCGTCTTGATTGCCGATGACTACCATAGCGCTGGGCTCGCTAGCCGATGATGATGAAGGCGATGATGAGGCCGTAGATGGCCACGCCCTCGGCTAGGCCGACGAAGATGATGGCTCGACCGAAGACCTCCGGCTTCTCGGTGATGGCACCCACGGCCGCGGAACCGGTGGCGCCCACGGCGTAGGCGGCACCCAGGGAGCCGGCGGCCACGGCTAAGGCAGCAGCAATCGGCGCGTATGGGTTGACAGCGGCTTCCTGTGCCAGGGGCGCGGCCTGGACGGTCTGAGGCGAGATGAGCCACACCAGCACCACGCCTGCGATCATGAGCGCGAGGACCAGGTCGAACCCGATCAGAGCTGACACCAGCTTGCGCGTCACCGGAGCCGGGGAAGAATGGCGGCGCTTGAAGAAGAACACAGCCGCCGGAACCAGGGGAATCAGTCCGGCTAGCACGGCGATAACGAGTCTGATCATCACAATAACCTCCTAATAGGGGTGTAACGTTACTGCTCCCTGGGAAGCAACGTCAACGGCTTGTACCGTACGCCACTGCCGGAGAAGAATTTGCCGAAGAACTCGTAGTATTCGAGCCGCAGGGTCTGGATGGCCACGATGAGACCCTCGAAGGCGACCAGAACCAGGTTTCCCAGGGCTACAACAGTCCAATAGCCAGCGCCTTGTGCGGGGCCGACCCGGCTGGCCAGGATCAGGATCACCAGCCCGAGGGCACCGTGGGCCACCGCGAAGGCGCCCACGCGGACGAAGGAGATCGTATTGCTGAACAGGCTGATGCCCGTCTCGAACAACATGAAGAATCCCTCCACGAGCGAGGAAGTCCAGCCTTCCCTGGTGAGTGGCCGCCGGCCGCTGACCAGGTTAGCGAGGATCTCGTCGAGCATCAGCATTGCGCCGCAGATCGCCGCCAGGGCGAGAAGGACGCCGGAGGGGATGGGGAAAGGATCGATGAAGCGTCCGACAACCACGCCTAACAGCGACCAGTAGAAGACGAGTCCGCTTAAGCCGTTGTGACCGAACAGGAGCCGACTCAGGTCCCCGGCTAGAAGGGCATTGACGATATTGTAGACCATCCCGAGGCTGAGCAACACCGCACCGGCGGCGACCGTTCCTATCAGGATGGTCTGAATGCCCTCGACAGGACGCAGCCACAGAGGTTGGATCAGGTGCTCGAACCCGAACAGGCTCCCGTAGAGGAATCCGAAGACGATACCCGTGGCGCCGCAGGCGATCAGCAGGGGCGCAACATCTCGGAGGGAGCGCGGGAAGCGGAGGCTCTGAATGGCTATGAGCAGCACGCCGGCGACAACGAGCAGGAGACCGTGCCCCACGTCTCCGAACATCGCGCCGAACAGGAGCGAGAAAGTTAGGGCGGTCACGAGAGTAGGGTCGCTCTCATAGTAGGACGGGTAACCATAGTTGGTGACCAGGTCCTGGAAAGGCTTGAGTAACGGAGGGTTGTTCAGAGCCACCGGGACGTCCGCCTCATCCTGTTTCTCCGGGGCGCTGGTCTTCAGCGCCACCTGGTCGGACAGGTCGGCCATCTGCTTCTCCAGGACCGGGATCTGCGATTCCGGCACCCAGCCCTCGATGACGCGGATGACGACGTAGCGGTTCCGGAGCTGACCATAGCGGGCGATGGTCTCGACGATGGTGTGGCTGGCACGAATGCGCCACAGGAGATGACGCAGGTGATCGATGCGGGCCTGATGAAGGTGCCGGATGGCGGCTTCATACTCCCCAATTCGGCGGCGCGTACGCTCGATCCCTGCGTGTAGGGCCTCGAGCACCTCGGCCGGCGTGCCGCGATAGGTTTCGGGCAGATCCAGGGGATTGAGATAGGCGCTGCGAGCGGCCCGATCGAGGATCTCGGCATCGCGCTGGGCGCCAAACAAGATCACCGTCGCCAGGTGGCCGTGGCGATCCATCTCCACCAGAACGGAGGGAATGATGTCCAGGCTGCTGCGCAGCCGCTGCAGATTGACGGTGGGCATGGTGCCCATCAGGGTATAAAGGTAGCGGTGGTTGCGCAGGCCCTCAAGCTCAATTTCCAGGTCGGCGATGGTCTGAAGCTGCCTCACGTATTCCTGGAGACCCTTGAGCCGCTCCTGCTGCTCCTCCAGCTTGCGGACAGGCCCCTCCACCTGCTCCTCCAGACGCTCCAGGTCAACACGGGCCACCTCCGGCTCTATCAGATGGGGCGTCTCGTCAGGGGGTAATCCCTCGCTCGCGCCCAAGTCTTCCATAACGGCCAGGACGCGGCGCTCCAAGTTGGCGAAGGTCGTGGCTTGCTCGCGCCAGTCCTCGCCGCCCGGTGCGGTGTGGTCGCCTTGGGGCAAGTGGCTGGCTGCCGGATGGAAGACATGGGAGGCGGCCAGCGCCTCGGTCACCGGGACGACGATGCTGTCCGGTACCACGAGCTCCACCTTTTTCATAGTCTCCGGTCGAAACATAGCACCTCGCATCAGCGCATTGACGTGACGGCGGATCGCGTGACGAGCAAGGGAGCGAATCTCCCTCGCCGAAGATGAGAAGACTTGGCCTCGATCAGCACCACCAGGTCGCGGTTCTCGTACTCGGTGACGAGGAGATAGGCGATGGGGATGCCGATGTGGAAGGGATAGCCGACAAACTCGTCGTAGCACATGCGCACCAGACGGCGCTGGAGCGCCACCTCCAGGGACTCCAACGGGGCAGCGCCTCCCGGCCCCAGTTGTTCCAGCGCGGCGAGGTCGGCCAGGTCCGGATAGAGGCGGCGCACAATGCTGGCGATGTCTGCCCCGGCCGCGATGGCGCGGATGTCGTCGTCGTCTACCTGGTAGCCGAAGGGCAGGGTGTAGTTGATGATCTCCTGCTCGGACAGGCGGTGGTAGGCCCGGTACCGGATGGCCCAGAGAAGATTGTCCATGTCGACGAGGGTGCCAACCAGCTGCATCGCGTGCTCGTGATCCTGCCCGCGGAGGCGCCCCAAGGTCTCCCACAGCCTCCGGTTATACGCCAGATCCAGCGCCACCTCCAGGGGGAACAGGCTCCGCTCGGCCTGATAGCGGTTGAGGGCGTGAGAGAGGGGGTCGTAATAGGGGGTACCACTAATCGACTGGATGGCCTCCGCCACGCTACCAGTCAGGACCATCTCCTCCAGATCCTCTAGCGTGAGAAGGGCGTACTCGTGTCGCGGATAGAGGAGAAACCGGACGCGGTCCCAGGTCGCGCCAGACTCGATGCCACGAAAGGTGGCCTTCAGGTCGTCAATCTCGTAGAGACGCCACAGCCAGAGCAGGAGCTCCCGGGCTCGGTCGGGGGAGAGGCGGATCACCTTGCCGTAGACGTCAGCCAGGCGCTGCCTGGTCTGGTAGACGGCGCGCCGGGGAGTCACCTGGTCCTGGGGAATCCCCTCCAGGTACGGGCCGTAGGCCGTCTTCGAGAGCAGGCTAAGGACGATCTCGAAGTCCTCGGCCTGGAGGAGGGCTTCCCAGGTGTCAGGCGAGAGCCTTTTGGAATAGAGGCCCCGCACCACGGCGTGCACCACGGAGTAGGCTGAGACGTCACGGACGGCCAAAGCTCTGATTACTCCCGGCCCGCCACCTGGTCGACGACAAAGTTCACGGCCTGGTCGTGGTTGGGCTCGGCGGACGCCTCGAGCTGACTCGCCTTCTGCTCCGCCTGGGCTAGGATGCGCTGGCGCTCCGCCTCGGCATCCTCCCGGGCCTCCTCCAGCATTCGGTCGGCCTCTTCGTGGGCCGCCGCAAGGGTCTGCTCACGGAGTTGGGCAGCGTCGTCGCGACCCTTTTGAAGGATCTGCTCGGCACGCTGCTCAGCGTCACGGCGAACCTCGAGGGCCTGGCGCTCGATGTCCAAGACTTGCGCTACGCGTTCCTGCTCCATGTACCACTCCTCCGAAACTCACGCCGTTTCGCGGTGATGGCATCGTCAGGGTGACGGTGACAATGAGAGGATTCTAGCACCTCGGGGTGGGATGTCAAGCGAACCACGCCTGAGCGGGAAAGCTAAGTAACTGGCCCGCTCATCTTCAGGCCCGCCTAGACGCTCCCGATCTCGCATGGTATAATCCGCCGTGACGCTGGGCTGAAGGCGGCAAATCACGCCAGATCAGATCTTGCCCCGTGTTCCAGCACAGGCAGCAGAAAACCTCAGGCCATTGACGAGCAAAGGAGCCACATCATGGCAAAGAAAGAGCTGGTGCGTACCCTGGGCCTCACAGAGATCCTGATGCTGGGCATTGGCGGCACGATGGGAGCGGGAGTATTCGTGCTCACCGGGCATGCGGCGGGCATGGTCGGTCCTGCCGTCATCCTCGTCTTTCTTCTGGCGGCGATCCAGTCGCTTCCGAACGCCCTCTCCTACGCTGAACTAGCGTCTACCTTTCCAGTAGCCGGCGGTGGCTACGCCTATATCAGTAAGGCGATGAACGGCGTTCTGCCATTTATTGTGGGATGGGTGAGCTGGTTCAGCAGTCTGGTCTACTCGGCTCTCGCAGCCGTCGGTGCGGCGTACTCCTTGAAGCTGTTCCTGCCCTTCCTCCCGGTGCGACTCACTGCGCTGGTCCTGATCGCGCTTTTTGCCGGGAACAGCATTCGTGGAAGTGAGGAGGCGGGACGCACACAGGTCATCCTGGCTGGCGTCCTGCTCGCGTCTCTGGCTGCCTTTGTCGCCGCTAGCTTTGTCTTCCCGGGCGGCTTCAGCTGGGCCGAGTTCTACAAAGACAGCGGCTTCTTCATCCACGAGGGTTTCCTGAACAACATGGCCCAGATCTTCAAGACCTTGACTCTGGTCAATGTTCTGTTCGTGGGGTATGAGGTGATCGCCACGACGGCTGAGGAGGCGAAGAATCCAGGGCGGAATATTCCGATAGCCACAGTGGGGGCGATCCTTATCTGTGCCATCGTCTACTGCGCCATCACGTTCGCGGCTCTGGGCGTCATCTCGGCCAAGCAACTGGGAATCTCGACTACTCCGCTGTCTGACGCCGCAGCTCGCCTGGGACCGTGGGGGGCACCAGCCATGGGCGCGGCAGGGTTGATTGCTACGCTCACGTCTCTCAACACCGCCATGATCAGCTCGGCCCGCGTGGCACTGGCACTCAGCCGTGATGGGTACCTGCCGGACTTCTTGTCGCGCATTCACCCCCGACTCAAGACGCCAGTGCCGGCTATTCTACTCACCGGCGCGCTCATCATCGCCGCTGCGATGTCCGGCGACGAGGTGTTCCTCGGCTACGTCTCCAACTTCGGCTACATGTTCGTGGTGTTCTTTACTAACGTCTCCGTGATCTTGCTGCGCCGCAAGTTTCCTGACACGGAACGTCCGTTCCGCACCCCCTGGTATCCCGTCCTCCCGATTCTAGGCTGTCTCGGCATCGTCGTCGTGGAGGTGTTCACGGCGCACAACGCTCTCTACGTCGGATTCGGCTTGATCGCCGTAGGCCTGGTAGTGTACCAGCTGAGAAGGCCAGTGGAGCGAGCTGTCACCCTCACGGCCCAGACGGTGGAGGCTGCTCGTCGGGAGATTCTGGTTTCGGTCGCCAATCCAATGACAGCCGAGAGCCTGATGAAGCTGGCTGTCATTCTCGGTCAAGCGCGAGAGAAGGTGACGCTCGCGGCGCTCTCGGTGATCCCGACTCCCAGCGCGACGCCCCTGGATCTCGCACAGGACACGCTGGACAGCCAACAGAATGGAAGTAAAGAGCTACTCAAGCGGGTAGCCGACTACGCCCACGAGGAGGGAGTGCCCGTCCGAACCTTGCTGCGCGCCTCACGCGGCGTCTCATCTGGGATCCTGGGCGTCGTCGAGGCCAGGGGTACGGTAGGTCTTGTTCTGATGGGTTGGCGCGGACAGCTGTCCACGACGAGAGTGTCTGGAAGCGTGGTCAAGGATATCGTCCACGGTGCACCTTGTGACGTGGCAGTTCTCCGGGATCAGGGGTTCATGGAGGCGGATCTTGACCGGGTGTTGGTCCCCACCGGTGGTGGACCCCACGCTTGTTTGGCCCTGAGGTTGGCCTGGGATATCGTCCGAGCGAGCGGCGGGACCCTAACGCTGACGCGCATCTTCCCGGAGCCCGAGGACGTGTGCGAAGTGGAACTCGACGTTCTGCATCAGATGGTCGAAGATGAGCTGGGGCACGTGCCCGAAGAGATCCATTTCCGGCTGAAGTGCCGCGAGTCGGTTTCGGACGGCATCCTCGAGGAGGCCACGGAATCTGAAGGGGACTATGACTTGATCGTCATCGGAGCATCCGAGGAGTGGTTCTTGCGGGACCTGCTCTTCGGCTCCATCCCCGACCAGGTAGCGAATAACGTCTCTTGCTCGGTCTTGATGGTGCGCAGGTATGAGCCAGCACCGGTCTCCTGGTTCCGGAGAGCCATGAAGCGAGTTGGCGTGTCTAGTTGACAAGTTCACGCAACGCTCATTGCCGGCAGACTCGTCGCTGGTGGAGAGGGGGTGTCTTCGGCAATACGGCGCAACGGTAGTGCAATAGATACTGAGATAGAGCACTCATTCGGTGGCGTCCGCGTCCCAAGTGCTCTGGCGAGTCAGGCCCTCACCTGCCCTGTGGTCCACCAGCACCTCGCGGGATGGCCTCCTGCCGACAGACGGCTCCACGTACTCGTTCGTTAGATAGATGGCGTGGAACCGACAGCTCTCCTCGCATTGACCGCAGCATATGCACCGATCCGGATGGTGGATCAGCCGGAACTCATCCCGGCCTTCCCTCTCGAGCTCCATGCCGAAGGCCGGGCAGTCGCGCACGCAGGCCCCACATCCGCGGCAGCGCTCGGGCTCAATTCTTACCCGGCCTCTGTAGTTAGCGGGCAGCTCCAGCGGTACGAAGGGGAAGGCGACAGTGATGACCTTCTCGAAGAGCGTCTTCAACAGCTGGGGGAAAAGGTAGAGGAGCGATCTCAGTTGTGACATTAACTGATTCCCATCAGGATGGTCGCCGCCAGCTGCACCAGTCCCAGTGGCGCTAGAACGCGCCATCCCAGGCTGGCCAGCTGGTCGATGCGAAGCCGGGCGTAGAGCACGCTCGTCACGGAAAGGGTCAGCAGCATAGCGAGGGCTTTGACGCCGAACGTGACCGCCCGGGCGAGGCCCAGCGGCATTGAGCCCTGTACGAGAGTCAGGTCGCCACCCCCGAGAAACACATTGACCAGGAGGAAGACACCCGCCACCGTCTGGATGTGGACCCCGAGGCGCCAGAGGGCCAGCTTACGCCCGCTGAACTCGGTCAGCGGCCCTCCGACCACCTCGGATTTGGCCTTCGGAATGTCGAAGGGCACCCGCTTCAGCTTGCCGATCAGCCCCACCACAGCCAGCAAGAACCCGACAGGTTGCACGAATATCATCCAACTGGCCTCTGCCTGCTGAGTGATGATCTCCGAGATCGACCAGGAGCCGGTGAGAATCGCCGGGGCGCTGAGCGCCATAAGGAACGGCACCTCATAGGAAAAGTACTGGAGCACCGAACGGCTGCCCCCGAGGATGCTGTAGACGCCCCCGGAGACCCATCCAGCCAGGAAGTAGAAGAGAGCGGGAAGGCTGAGCAGGAACAGGACCACGATCAAGTCCCCTTCGAAGGCGTAGATCACGCGTCCGCCGACCGGGACGTAGAGCGCGGCGGTGAGCACCGCGGCCAGCGCGACGACGGGCAGTGCCCTGCAGATCGGCCGGTCGGCCTGGCGGGGAAGCACGCTCTCCTTCGATAGGAGCTTCAGCAGGTCGGCCAGGGGCTGGAACCAGGGGGGCCCGACGCGGGCCTGGAGGCGCGCGATGGTACGCCGGTCGATCCACTCGAAGAGGAGCGCACAGGTGACCAGGAATCCGAAACCCGGGAAGACGAATAGGGTGATCAACACGGATAACAACTCTCTCAAACTAACCTTCCTTCCCTGTCATCAGCGGTCGGCGCAGGCGATGCATAGATCGATTCCGGAGATCACGGGGGGTACGTCGGCGATGTTGATATCGCGGAGTTGTTCCCGCACCAGGCTGAGCGCCGGTAGCGTAGGGGTGCGGATCTTGATCCGCGCCGGCTTGTCCGATCCGTCGCTGCGGATGTAGTAGACGACCTCTCCGCGAGGAGCCTCGGCTCGGCTCACGATCTCCCCCTCCGGCACCCGCCGGGGCGCCCGGGTTGAGACCTCTCCCGACGGCAGGTTGTCCAGAATCTGGTGGCACAGCGAGAGGCTTTCGAAAACCTCCAGGACCCGCACGCGGGTGGCAGCCCACACGTCACCGCCGGCCTCCGTGACGACCTCGAATGACAGGCGATCGTACGCCGCGTAAGGGGCATCCCGTCGGACGTCTCGATCCAAGCCCGCCGCCCGGGCCAGCGGCCCCACGGCGCAGTGGCGTCGTACCTGTTCCAGCGATGCTCCCCCCACGCCCTTCGTTCGAGCTCTCAGCGTGCTCTCGTGCTCCACCACGTCCCGCAGGTCGTCCACCTGTTCCTGCAACTGATCCAGACGGCGTCGGATGGCATCGACCTGCTCTGGTTCCAGATCGATACGCACCCCGCCGATGACATTGACTGCGTGGGCGATGCGCCCGCCAGAGAGATTCTCCATGACATCTAGGACGATCTCTCGATCCCGCCACGAGTACATGAAGATAGTGGTATATCCGATATTCTCGGCCAGCACACCCAACCAGAGCAGGTGACTGTGGATCCGCTCGAGCTCGCAGAGGAGCGTCCGCAACATCAATCCCCTGGGCGGGACGTCCAGCTCTAGGAGGGCCTCCACGCCCTGACAGTAGGTCGTGGTGTGGACGTGGGAGCAGATGCCGCAGACGCGCTCCAGGAGGTGGAGGTTCTGGACGTAACTCCGCTCCTCAGTCAGACGCTCGATCCCCCGGTGCACGTAGCCGATCCGCATCGCGGCCTCCACGACGCGCTCGCCCTCCGCAGTGAGGCGGACGGAGAGGGGTTCCTTGAGCAGGGGATGCTGGGGACCAACGGGGATCGTTATGCGGGTCATGTATCACCTTCCTCGGCCGGTCGCTGCTTCCGCAGCGGCGGCTCGCTCTCCCAATCCTCCGGTAACAAGAGGTGTTGCGGGCCGGGATGCCCCTCGAACGTGACGCCGAGCATCTCGCCGACCTCTCGTTCGTAGAAGTCCGCGCCGGGAATGGCGCCGGTCAGCGTAGGCACGCAAGGGTCTTCCCGCGGCAGCGTCACTTGAAGTGTGATCCCCTGCCCGTGCCAGAAGTGGTACAGCAGCTCCAGCTGCGTCCCCCGGTCCTGGCCCGTGATGGTCGACAGGTGGTAGACGGAGAACGTGCTGCGCAGGGCGTCAACGACGTCCTCCAGGCACGCGGCCGGGACCTCGATGACGGTCTCGTCCACCGGCATGGCGTGTGCGTCGAAGGAATGGCCCGGACACGCCTCGCGGAAGGCCTCCAGCAAAGCCTTCGTTTCCATCACACTCCTACCTCCCTCTGATGCTTCTGGTCCACTTCCCGCCTCTGTCTCCACGCCGGACGTCCCGTTCACTCTCAGCTCTCCAATAGTGCATGACCATTCCGGGAGCCGATGTCGGCACCCTCCTGGTGTGCTGGGTTCGCGCCGAGAGACTCTCGCTCCTCTGCTCCCTCGATCTCTTCAAACAGCCTGGCCAATCCCGCGATGATCACTTCCGGTCGACAGGGACATCCGGGGACGTAGACATCGACGGGGATCACCTGATCCACGCCGCCCATCACGTTATAGCTGCCCCGAAAGACGCCCCCCGAGCAGGCACATGTTCCGATGGCGACGACCCACTTCGGCTCCGGCATCTGCTCATAAATGCGACGCAGGCGGTCGCGAGACTGCCGCGTCACCGGGCCGGTGACCAGTAGGATGTCGGCGTGACGCGGGGAGGCCTCCTTCAGGATGCCCAGGCGCTCCACGTCGTAGCGGGGGGTGAGGAGGTCGAGAATCTCGATGTCACAGCCGTTGCACCCCCCGCTGTTGAAGTGAAGCACCCACGGCGACCGGCGCCGCGCCCATTTCAGAAGCCGCTCTACCACCTATACCTCCCCCTCCCCAACGAGCACGAGCACGCTGATGGCGATCCCGATCAAGTAGATCAGACCGACAGACTGGAAGACGCCCCGACCGGGGAGCGTCGAGACGGTCAAGGTTGCCAGATGGAGGACGCTGAACATCAACGCCAGGCGGAAGAAGGAGTGATAGGTCAGCTTGATCGGCCCCGGCCTCAAGTCCTCGCCGCACGCGTACGGTTCCTCCTTTCCGGGATGATCTTCGCCCTGCGCGGCCCAGGCTCGTCCCAGACGATAGAGCCCGTAGCCGACTCCCACGTATATGACCATCACCACGGGAGGACTGAGGAGGATGTCTTTCATCATCTACCTCCCCAGCAGATACGGTCCAATGCCCTCGACCCACGCCCACCAGGGTCCCGGGTAGAGGCCGATGGCAATCACCAGGGCCGCCGTCGCGACGAGGGGCACGGCCATCCAGGCCGAGATGGCGACGCGCTCCTTCGCGCGGCCCGCGGTGGAGTCGGGCACGATAAACAGCCGCGCGACGAGGGGCAGATAGTACCCCAGCGCCAGGAATGTGTTGAGCAGAAAGATGGCGAGCCCGACGTATGCCAGCGGCTCGCCCGGCTGGAGCACCTGACCCAGGATGAACCACTTGGAGATGAAGCCAGCCAGCGGGGGCACGCCTGCCAGGCCGCCCAGGGCCACGGTGAACGTCACGGCGACCAGAGGCAGCTGTGACGCAGTTCCGCGGAGCTCCTCGAGCGTGCTCGTATCCAGATAGAAGCGGTGAACCCCCTTGCTCAAGAACGCGAGGCCCTTCATAGCGGCGTGGGCCACCAGCAGGAAGAACCCAGCCTGGATCGCTTCCGGGATACCGTAGTAAAGGCCCATGCCGATGCCGAACATCATGTACCCCGTCTGGGCGACGGTCGAGTAACCCAGCAAGCGCTTCGTATCCGTCTGCACCAGCGCGACGGCGTTCCCCAAGGTCATATTGGCCACCGAAACGGCGATCAGAACCCCTCCCAGAGCCCGGGCGGACATCCCCGTCCCGAGGGAGACCTTGAGCAGCGCGTAGAAGGCGCTCTGGATGATGATCCCGGACAGCATAGCGCTGATGCTGCTTGGCGCCCGGCCGTGCGCGTCCGGCAGCCAGGTATGGAGCGGCACCAGTGCGCTCTTGACCCCCAACCCGACCAGGAAGAAGGCAAGCCCGGCGCGGGTCCAGAGCCCCGTTGGATCGGCGGGTGCGGAGCTTATGGGGGGCAGTGCGATCGTCCCCCGCTCGCGGTAAATGAGCGCCACACCGACCAAGAACAAGAGCGTGCCGACGCTTCCCATGACGAGATACTTGAAGCCGGCCTCGATGGCCCTCCGGCTGTGCCTCCGGAAGGCGACCAGGACGTAGGCGGCGATGCTCATCAACTCGATGAACAGGTAGAGATTGAAGAGGTCGGCAGCCAGCACCGTCCCGCACAGACCGGTCACCATGAGCAGCAGGAGCGGGTAGTACAGGTCGTTCCGGCGGTCGAGCGCGAGATAGCGACCGGAGTAGGTCGACGTCAGGACGCCCAACATGAGGGCCACTCCGACGATCACCACGGCGCCAGGATCAGACCGTAAGACCACGCTTCCTGATTCCTCGCCACCCCACATGGGCAGTGGGCCACCCGTATCCAGTGCGCGACGGGTGACTACCGCGAGCGGCACGAAGGCCACCAGCGCTGCCACGAATATCCCGGCCGTGAGAGATGCCAACCACCCGTTCTCCTTGGTCAACAGGCGCGCGACCAGATAGACGACGAAAGCTCCCACCCCCAGGCAGAGGATTGGGACGATCACCCACACATTCCCACCTACCATTGTCCTCCCAGGATCAGGGGCAGCTCGTGAGCCACCCAGTCGAAGAGCATCGCTGGGAAGACCCCTTCAATGAAAGCCAGCGCAGTCAGAAATGCCGTCGGTGCGACGATGGCCCAATGAGGCTTCTTCACCGTCAGACCCTCCGGTTGCGATCCAAAGAAGATGCCGATGATCAGCTGTGCCGCGTAGACCACGGTCAGCAGCGAGCCTAGCAACGTGATGACGGAGAGGCCAATGTGAGCGGTGTGAAACCCGCCCGAGAAGATCATCCATTCGCTGTCGAAGATGCAGAAGGGGGGCATCCCGGCGATGGCCAGCGCCCCTATCCCGAAGCAGAGCGCGGCCAGCGGCATTCGCTTCGCCAATCCTCCCAACTCGGTGATGTGACGCCGGCCGGTGCTCTTGATGACCCACCCCGCCCCCATGAAGAGGAGGGCTTTGACGATGGCGTGGTAGACGACGTGGAGCGTCGCACCTGTGATCCCCTGGGCGGTGAGCGTCCCCAGCCCGAAGAGAATGTATCCCATCTGACTGACGCTCGAGTAGGCGATGATGCGTTTGATATCCCGCTCGGCGAGGGCCATCAACGCGCCGTAGACCTCCGAGACTACCCCGCCTATCATCATCGGGAGGGCAAAGGACGCCACGTCCGCCCGGGTGAAGATGCTCAGCGGGAAGCGGAGGATGCCGTACGTGCCCATACTGAGCATCGCTGCGGCGAGCATGATGGTCACCGGCATGGGGGCCACGGTGTGGGCGTCGGGCAGCCAGAGGTGGACGGGGAAGACGGCCATCTTCACCGAGAAGCCGACCAGGAAGAGGCCGATGACCATCCGCGTCAGGCCGGGGTCGAGGGTGATGCCGGCCCGCAGGGCCGAGAAGGTATCCGTGCCCGTGGCGTCGTAGAGCACGATCAGCCCCACCAGCACCATCAGCGAGCCCAGGTGGGTGAAGATGAAGTACTTGAGGGCTATGGGGGCCCGCCGTTCACCCTCTCCCCACATCAGGATGAGGACCGATGACGCCACCAGCATCAACTCCCAGAAGACGTAGAAGAGCACCATGTCGTCGGCCAGGGTCGTACCCGACATCCCCACCCCAAACAGCAACAGCAATCCGTAGAACGCGCCGCTGCGGTCATCGGCGTGGTGGTAGCCCCAGCTGTAGGCGACGGCGACCAGGGTGACCGCGGCCTCTGTGACGAGAAAGGGCAGGGTAAGCCAGTCGACGTGCAGGCTGAACTTGATGCCCGCCGCCGGGATCCAGGGCATGGTCAGCGTGGGCACCTCGCCTCGGTAGAGCGCCGGGAGCATGGCCAGCGCCGCCGCCAGCGATATGACGGTGCTCGCGCCGGCGATCCAGCCCGCGAACCGGACAGCGCGCCCGCGCAGCAAGAAGAGCACCACGGCGGCTGCAACGGGCACAGCCAGGATGGTCAGGAGTCCGATCATTTCCGCCGTCATAGGTATGGTCTCTCTCTCACTATCAATTTCTCCACATCGGTTTGGGGGCTACCAGAAGGCCAGAGCTGCCACCAGGGCCACCATCAGGCTTATTGGTATCCACAACAGATTGCGGCGCAGGAGCCCGGTATGACGCCGGCCAATCATCTGGCCCACTCCTAGGACTCCCTGAACGGCGCGGCGGAGAAGTCCCTCCAGGCCCTCCTGTTCCACAAAGCGTTGAGTGGCCCGAGCTCCTTCCACGACGACACGTTCGCTCAAGGTGATAATCCGCTCCAAGAGGCCCACCTCGACGACGGCGTGCAGAGTCCGGGCTACACCCAAGACGGATCGCACAGCCAAGGCGATGATCTGTTCAAAGAGGCCCACTTCTACGATGGCCCGCAGGGCCTGACCAGCCTGCGCCAATCCTTCCTGCAGGTCGTAGGTTGTCTCGAGTCGCCGCCCGTCTGCCGGTCCCGGCACGTGCACGCGGATGCGCGAGCGTTTCCGCATCTGCCACGTCACGAGAACCAGAATCAGGGTCAGCAGGAGCGCCGGGACGGTGACCACGTAGCGCAAAAGCGCGGGGAGCGGGGGGACCTGTGTTCGCGCAACGTCGGCGGTGTCCATCAGCCAGCGAGCCAGCGGGCCGAAAGCCACAGCTCCGACCAGTGCCGCCACGCCCAGCATCCCCATCGCCACCCAGCGCGCGGGGAGGCTGCCGGCTTGTTCGCCAGCATGGGGGCGTGTCGCCTCGCGCACGGTCCAGATCCCCAGCAGGGCGACGGCGGCCTCCGCCACGAACAGGGCGTCCAGAGCAGCGCCTGCCTGCCGCACCCACCAGGTGATCAGCACCCCGACGCTGGTCAGGGCCAGCCCGGCGACGGCGAACAGCCCCTGGGCTGCTCGTCCCCGGACGGAGGACTCCCCTCTCTCCGGCGCTTCGCCGGAGAGGAGGAGGAGAAGCTGAACAGGCGTCGTGGCCAGCAAGCCGAGCCACACGGCCGCCTTCACCCCCGCCGCGGCGGCAAAGACCAGCAGGGCGCCGCGTGCCGCGGCGATGTAGATCAACCCGCTTCGCAGGTCCCGACGGGTCAGAGCGGTGATCACGGCCAGCATTGCGGCCCCGGCGGCCAGCCAGAGGAGGAGGGTCTGGACTGCCGGATCTGGTGCCAGAAGAGGGGCAACGCGGTAGAGCAGGTACGCGCCGAGGTTGGGCATGACGGTGGTGTAGAGCCATGCCTGCGTACCCGATGAGAGCCCCCGTCCCCAACCGATCCACAGATGGAGGGGCCAGATGCCGAGCTTGACCCAGACAGCCAGTAGCAGGCCGAAGATGACCCAGCCGAGACGCACCCCGCCGAGCGTGCCGGCCGCCTCGAGGGCGGGGGTGATCTCCAGCGTCCCGCTGGTAGCAAACAGGATCATGATGGTGCTGAGCAGGCCGACGTCGCCCAGGCGGAGCATCACGTAGACGAGCCAGAACCCCCGGCCGCCCTCGTCACCCCTGAGCTCGACCAGCGGCGCCAGGGCGATGGAGAGGGCCACAACCTCGAGAGCCACGTAGCGGGACAGGAAGTGTTCGCTGAGGAAGGCGACGTTGCCGGCCGAGAGCGCCAGCAGCACCAGGGCGAGCAGCAGAGGTGGCGTCTCTGTGTCGGCCGAGGTGGTCGCAAGTAGGGTCAGAAATGCAACCCAGCTGGTGACCAGGGTCGCATAGAGGCTGGTGGCGCCCAGACCGAAGGTCATCGGCCCGGTGTCAGGCAGCCACCTTATGACGATGGTCGGGTCGTCTCCCGCCCGGGGTAGTAGCGCCGTTGCGCATAGCGCCGTCGCGGCGCTGGCGACCAGGGCGACCCCCCGGGCCGCTGCGGGGGAGCGGCGCCGGAGCAAGGAGACCGTCAGGGCGGCCAGGAAGGGGAGGCCGAAGAGGGCGATGAGAAGCTGGTTGGTCATGCTAGCCACGCAGCCTGTCCAGTTCGTCCACGTCACCGGAAGGGTAGTATTCGTAGATGTTGATGATCAGCGCCAGCGCGACGGCGATCAGAATCGTCTCGACCACCAGGGCCGAGATGACCATACTCTGCACGGTATGCAGATCCCCACTGACGTGGCCCTGGTAGATCAACGCCAGCGTCACGCCCTGGAGCATGATCTTGAGACCGATCACCTGCTTGATGGCCTGGCGCTGAGTGACTAGACACGCCAACCCCAACAGAAACAGCACCCCGCTCCCGGAGAAGAACACCAAGTCCTGAAGGTAGGCCGCTCCCCAGTTCATCTAGCCCTCCTCTTCTGGCGGCATAAGGGCGGCGATGCCCAAAGCCCCGGCGAATACGAGTCCCACCTGGACAGCCACATCGGCCTCTCTCCGCTCCCACCACCAGGCGCGGAAGGAGTTTGCCGCAGGCACCTCCGACGGACCCCAGACCGACCGGCCCACAACCACTCCCGTCACCACCAGCAGGGCGAGCAAAACCATCCAGGACGTTAGCCTACGAGGCATCGCCTCCCCCCCGTATCGATTCCGTCAGGCTGATGGCTACGATGAACAGGACGCTGATGAGCCCGGCCCCCACGCTGAGCTCAAAAGCACCAGCATAGGGTGCGTCTAAGAGGAAGAACAGCGCAGCCAGTGCGAGGCTGCTGGCGCCTACTGCCACGGCTGCACGCAACGTATTCTTCACCATCACCGCCACCGCCCCGCCAGCAAGAACCGTCACAATCAGGGCAAGGGCGAACACTAGGTCCATCTGCTGTCCTCCATTCTCATTCTCACGAGGCATATTATACCATGCATTCGAGCCTCCTGCGGCTGGGCTCAGTCCTCGTCCTTACCATTTTTTCCAGGGCACGGGACGAGCCGACGATTCGGTTGGGGGGTGACGTCAGCGAGTGGTGGTCCACGTCGCCAACTACCGGCGAGAGGAGTACTACGTACCATACGAAACCCCAGGCACAAACCTGGGGTCAATATGCCTACGCATCTGCCTCTTCCACCGCCGACGAAGTTAGCTGACGGGTTAGGGCTGAAAGATGCCCCTCTCACCACCGGCGAGATACACCCCAAACTCGGGTCCTCGGCTCGCCGCAGGAAACCAAAATCCTCCGGCAATTGGGCGTACAGCGCTTATCTTGTGCCGTCACCGAACGGAATGATCGCTCAGCGACGACCGTTTGTCCCGATGATACACGATGCTGATGAACCCGCAAGTGCGGCGGTGGCGGCAAGGGCCCTCCAGTGGGCGCTGCATGGCCCGGTCAGACCGCCCCTTCCTGAGCCAAGTAGCGCAAACCCGCCAGTGGTACTATAATGACCCCCTGCGATGAAGATCTTCCTGCGGACATCTTACAATATACGAGGAGTGCTGACGCTGTGCGATACCTGGTGCTATCCGACATTCATGCGAACCTAGCAGCTCTGGAGGCCGTGCTGGAGGACGCGCCGGACTTCGACGAGGTATGGTGCCTCGGGGATCTGGTGGGATACGGCCCCAAGCCGAACGAATGCATTGAGCGCGTTCGAGGCTTACCCCACACGAGCCTGGCAGGGAATCACGACTGGGCCGCCCTGGGCAAGCTGGATCTCAGCAGTTTCAACACCATAGCTCGCACGGCCAACGAGTGGACGCAGCGACAGCTGACGTCAAGCTCGCGAGGCTACCTGAACGGGCTGTCTCCCAGCTTGCAGCAAGGGGACTTCGCTATGGCTCACGCCAGCCCGCGGGAACCGATATGGGAGTACATTATGGATACCCATACCGCCCGTGAGAACTTCGAGCACTTCCAGACCCCGTACTGTCTGGTCGGCCACACCCACGTGCCGGTGCTGTTTGAGCTTGACGAAGACCGTGGACGGTGCGAAGCGCTGCTGCCCCCTCTTCCCGAGCCGGTGAACCTGGGTTCGCGCCGGGCGATCATCAATCCGGGCAGCGTAGGGCAGCCTCGGGACGGCGACCCGCGGGCCAGCTATGCGCTGCTCGACACGGACGAGATGACCTGGTCATTCCATCGCGTGGCCTACCCAATTGAGGTCACCCAGGAGCGTATGGAGGCCGCGGGCCTACCCCGGCGTTTGATCGACCGTCTGGAGATGGGGCGCTAGCCCGGAACTTCCAGGATCGCCCTGACGTCTATGAGGTGAGGGGCTCTGAGCTGGCCCGATCTGAGAGACGAACAAACGCCAGCTCTGGCCACAGATCGGGAGGATATGAGGAGGAGGAGGACAAGATGGGCAAGAGAATCGCATACATTCTGGTCGCTGTGTTCTTGACACTGGTGATCGTCGGCTGCGCTGCGGCGCCTGTGGGAAGCGGGATGTCCCGGGAAGAGGAGGCGGAAGCTCCTGCTGCGATGCCCACCATGGTGGCCGAGGCCCCCGCGGAGGACGCCTCGGGAGCCCGGCCCGGCAACCAAGCAGCCGTCGAGCGGCTCATCATCCGGAACGCCAGCCTCGACATCGTGGTACGCGACACCGAGACTGCGGTGGACGAGGTCAGCGCGCTGGCCGAGGAGCTGGACGGCTACGTGATTGAGTCGAACTTATCCGAATACCAGGAGGGTAAGCAGGCCTATCTCAGGATTCGCGTGCCAGCGGAGTCCCTCGATCGAGCGCTGGAGCGCATCCGCGAACTGGCCATGGAGGTGCGCCGCGAGAACGTGTCCGGCGAGGACGTGACCGACGAGTACGTCGATCTCCAGTCACAAATGCGTCACCTGGAGGCGACGGAGGAGCGGCTGTTGACTTTTATGGAAGAGGCCGAGGACACGGAGGCCGCCCTGGAGGTCTACGACCGTCTGCAGAACATCCAGGCCCAGATGGAGCAGACCAAGGGCCGCATGCAGTACCTGGAGGATTCGGCGGCCATGGCGACCATCACGCTCAACGTCACCCCAAGCAGGCTGGCCCAGCCCATTGAGGTCGGCAGATGGCGCCCGCAGGGGACGCTGCGCGACGCCTTCGAGTCCTTGATCAAGGTGTTCCAGTTCTTGGTCGACGCCCTCATCGTCATCGTCGTGCTCGTGCTGCCCGTCCTAGCGGTGATAGCACTGCCCCTGGTGGGACTGTTCCTCCTGATCCGCTGGTTAATACGCCGGCGACGGCGGGCCAAGCAAGAAGACGAGGTACAGTAGAGTCGAATGCCCCATCGATGGTCGTGGCAGCGAGTGTAGATATGGCCGTCGGAAAGCCTGTTGACGCAGACCCGCTCTGACGAGGGCCCAGACCCTCGCAGAGCGGGTGTCTCGTCCAGGTGGACGTTGTGAGAGGGCTTGCCCCCGCAGAGCAGATCTGGTCGGAGCACCCATCACCCCTATCGGCCAGCGAAGAGGAGGTGACATGATGAAGCCAGCACTCTATTTAGTCCCGTTCGTAATCGTCGCTGTCTTCCTTCTGATCCGCGCGGAGTTTCTCGGGAAGCAGCGGCAGTCCTTCATCTTCAAGCCCACCGCCACGCTGCTGGTGATTGCGGCGGCCCTGCTGTCGTTCTGGGTGCCGTCCCGGAATAGCACCTACACCATCGGTGTGCTGGTGGGCCTGGTCTTCTCCCTGGGTGGGGACGTGGCCCTGATGTTCAAGGAGCATCCCCGGGCCTTCCCGGTTGGTCTGGGGCTTTTCTTAGTGGCCCACGTCGCCTACACCGTGGTGTTCACCCTGCTGGGACGCTTCTCGGCCTGGGACGCCGTCTCGGTTCCCGTGCTCCTGGCCGCGGGCATCGGGTTCTACGCCATGATACGGGCGAACTTGGGGAGGCTGCGACTGCCGGTGATCGCCTACATGCTGGTGATCTCCGTGATGGTCAGCCGGGCCGTCTCGACGCTGGCGAGCCCAATCTTCAGCACCGGCCAGGCTGTGATGGTCGCCAGCGGGGCCATCCTGTTCTACGTGTCGGACGTGATGCTGGCCGCCAACCGGTTCTGGAGGCCCATCCCCTATGATCGCATCAGCCTGGCGTTCTACTACGCCGGGCAGTTGCTGATCGCCCTGGCGGCCAGTTACTTCGGATAATCTAGATCGTGAAAGGAATCGCATGGACAAGCAGATCACGGACAGCACTATAACCAGCTTCGCAGACGCCTTCGACGCCGAGCCTAGGAACCGCCTGGCGCTGAACGCGGTCACGAAGAACGGCATCAGCGCCGTGGCCCTCAATCGCGCGGTGGTGAACCAAGTCGACCATACTTACTCCGAGCTGATCAAGACGCCCAAAGCCACGCACCAGAAGAAGACCGGACGGTGCTGGCTCTT
>Ga0207796_1000116_pt1 | contig 34569 bp, 26 predicted proteins | sample Pon1CUnioCityCA_6_FD_187274 | JGI IMG/M metagenome (GOLD analysis project Ga0207796, IMG submission 187274) | Marine sediment microbial community from Union City, CA, USA - Pond 1C Sediment 1 (SPAdes) | ecosystem: Environmental > Aquatic > Marine > Intertidal zone > Salt pond sediment ... | reverse complement strand
GCGACCTCCCGCGGATATTGGCTCTCCACGCACGGTCCTGATGCAAAGCGCTTGCGGCTTGGAGCATTGCTCTTCCATGCACGTACCTCCTACCCCCATTCGACCCAACGAGTATAGCACAGAATCGATCATGGAACAATCCGTGCGTGCGCAATCGCGCTTGACCAGTTACCCACGGTACGGTATACTGGAGCCAGGCACGGTGCCCTGAAACAGGACAGTCGCATATGTGCAGCGCAGCCGGATCACCTCAGAGATAGGGCTACCTTGAACACTCGCACACTGAAACCGGGTAGCGTGCCCACAACAGAAACCGAGCCCCTTGCGCTCCACAGCGAGCGTCATGCCCGTACAAGGGGAGCGTGGAGAGAACAATGCCACCGATAGCACGAACCTTTGTGAAAGCTTCGTTCACCTACTTTCTCGCTGCCTTTTTGCTGGGAGCGCTGATGATGCTCGACCGCTGGCTGACTTTCAGCCGCTGGCTCAGGGTGCTGTATATGAGCCAGTTGCACCTACTGGTCGTGGGGTGGATCACGCAGCTTGCAATCGGCGTGGCCTATTGGATCCTGCCGCGATTCCTGAAAGAGGATGATCCTCGCCCGCGCGGCTCCGACGTCATCGCTTGGTTTGTGCTCATCAGCCTGAATGTGGGGCTGCTGCTGCGATTTGCTGTCGAGCCCTTTTACTTTATGGACCAACAGCCGTGGCTGGCTGCGCTGCTGGCTCTGGCTGGCGTTCTGCAGGCGCTGGCAGCCGTTGGCTTTGCCTGGATCATCTGGGGCCGCATCCGGCCGATGGAGCGGTAAGGAGCCACCTATGCCACGTACGTCACGGGTATCTGTGAAGGCCTCGATCATCTACCTGGCGATTGGCGCCATGCTGGGTGCCATCCTGCTGATCAACCGCTGGATACCGTTGGGTTCAGGCGTGTACGCACTGCGTGCCAGCCACGTCCAGTTCCTCGTGGTAGGCTGGCTGACGCAGCTTATCATCGGCGTGGGCTGGTGGCTATTCCCACCACTGCCCATCGGTCTGCGGGGGAATACGGGCCGCCCGCTGCGTTGGGGCCAGGCGCAACGCGGCAGCGAGCCTCTATTCTGGGCCGCGCTGGCCTGCCTGAACGTGGGTATACTGTTGCAGGCGCTGTTCGAGCCGATTTATGTCTGGACGCAGCTCGGGTTGTTCAGCGTACTATCCGGGCTTTCGGGCTTGCTGCTGCTTATAGCCGCTGTCCTCTTTGTGATCAACCTATGGGGCCGGGTGCGCGAACTGGGGAAGGGATAGGCGCGGATCACCCGAGGGCCCAGGGGTGAAGGCAGCTCAATACCGCAGCGGACCCATCTATTTTGCCTGCCAACAACGCCACCCCGCTTGACGCCTGTCCGCAGGGATGCTATAATTGCGGAAGATACCCCCAGGGGGTATATGGGTCAAGCACGTAACACGGAGGGCTCTATGGCAGTAATCGAGACAACCAAGGCTCAGTTGTCAACCATCCCGCGAATCGTGGATGAGCTGTGCTTGGCATGCCGGAAATGCCAGGCGCGGGAAGTCTGCCGCAGCAAAGCAATTCTGCAGATCGATCGCGGTGAGCCCCCATTTATCGATCCGAACCGCTGCTACGGCTGCCGTGCGTGCATCCCAGTCTGCCCCGCCGGAGCAATCGTCCTGAACGGAGCCGAAGCGGCCAACCCCGGTACGTAAAGAGCACCACATCCCACATTGCTATAGCCAGGCTACAGTCCAGGCCAGCACCATCTGAGCCCCGTTGACTGAATCTCTTCCTGCGAAGGCCGTTCTTGCCTTTTGCGGGAAAAGGCTGTATAATGGGGAGCAGCCAGTAGGGCAGAGTCGCCGATACCTCTGCCCAGGCAAGGCCCACAAAAATGGAACCGAGGGGGAGAAGCGTTCTTCATGGAGGAGAAACAGATCAACGAAGCAGAGAGCCTTGAACAAGAGGATCAGGTCCTCGACGAGGCAGAGGCCAGCGAGGAAGAAGAGCATCCGATCGCTGAAGAAACGCCCACTGACGAGACTGCAGAGGCAGAGTCCGCCGCTGAGATAGAAGAGGCAGAGGCGGCCGAAGAGGCACCAGCCGTGGTCGAAGAAGCAACAGTCGAGGCTGCGGACGAGGGAGAACCGGCCGAGGCCGAGGAAGAACCACCCGCAGCTGAGGGAGAACTTCCGGCGACCGAAGAAGAAGCGACCGCGGCTGAGGAAGAAGCGACCGCGGTTGAAGAAGCGACCGCGGCTGAAGAAGCACCAGCCGAGGTCGAAGAGGAACCTTCCGCAGCGGAAGAAGCGCCAGCCGTCACTGAAGAGCCAGAGGCAGAGGCCGCGCCTGAAGAAGCACCAGCCGCGGCTGAAGAGCCTGAAGCTGCCGAAGAGCATCCTATGGCTGCGCTGATGGAAGATGCTTTCGCCTTTGAGAGATTACGGGCAGGCCAAATCAAAGAGGGCGAGATCGTCAGCGTGACGCCCACTGAGGTTCTGATAGACGTCGGCGCGAAATCGGAAGGCCTGGTGCCCAGCAAAGAACTGGAACGCTTCGGTCGCGAAGGGCTTGAGGATCTCGAGGTCGGCCAGAAGATCAAGGTCTACGTTGTGCGGCCCGAGGATCGAGATGGGAATCTGATTCTGTCGATCCGCCGGGCTGAGGAAGAGAATGACTGGATCCGCGCCCAAGAGCAGTTCGAGTCAGGCGAGCATATCGAGGCCCCTGTTGCCGGGTTCAACAAGGGGGGGCTGATTGTCCGGCTGGGCAAGCTGCGGGGTTTTGTGCCTGCTTCGCAGTTGGCTGCCCAACACCGCGGAAGCAAAGCTCAGCAACCTGAAGAGCGCTGGTCGCACCTCGTTGGCACGACGTGCAACGTCAAGATCATCGAGATCAACCGCAGGCGAAAGCGGCTGATCCTATCAGAGCGAGCAGCACAGCGCCTAGCACGCGAGGCAAGGAAGGCGGAGCTGCTAGAGACTCTGCGCCCTGGCGAGGTGAAAAAGGGTGTGGTCAGCAGCCTGACCGATTTTGGCGCCTTTGTGAACCTGGGTGGGGCAGATGGCCTGGTTCATCTGTCAGAGCTGTCGTGGAACCGCTCAGTCAAGCCTCGTGACCTGCTCAAGGTGGGGCAGGACGTGGAAGTGTATGTCCTGAACGTCGACCAGGAGAGGAAGCGGATCGCTCTTAGCATCAAACGGCTGGAACCGGAACCCTGGGCCACGGCAGAGAGCCGCTACTATGTGGGCCAATTGGTGGAAGGGACCATTACGCGCCTGGCCAATTTCGGTGCCTTTGCGCTGGTGAATGACGAGCTTGAGGGCTTGATCCATATCTCCGAACTGAGCCCGGGCCGCATCAATCACCCTCAAGACGTCGTCCAGGAGGGTGACAAACAGACCATGCGCATCATTCGCATCGATGCCAAACGGCGCAGAATGGGCCTTAGTCTAAAGCGTGTTACGGATCCCGAGTACGCGGACCTGGATTGGCAGGCTGAGCTTGCCGAGGCCGAATCTACGTTCAAGTCTGAGGAATCAGAGCCGCAGAACGACTAGGAGATCTGAGAATCATCAGCAAACCCTGATCAGTCGCCAACGACAACTTGCGCTCGACCTCAAGCTTTGGCAGGCATTCAGCCCAGACCCGGCGTTCTCCCGGCAGACCCCCGGGGGCGCTCTTGGTTGGCCCGATTGCCTGTGTGTAAGGGCCTCGCCCCATCCCAGGCAAGGTCCTTTTTGTGTGATACGGATTACCCACTTGTGCAGGGGATTAGGATATAATCGGTCCAAGGGAGAAGGAGCCATCACCTGTTGAAAGGACGAGACCGTGGCTGAAAACCTTGATCGCTTCACCAAACGGGCCAAGCGGGTACTGACAACGGCTGGGACAGAGGCAGAACGGCTGAACCGCCAGTTCATCGGTACAGAACATATCCTTCTGGGGCTAGTGGCCGAAGAGGGCGGTGTGGCCATGCGCGTGCTTCGAGAGCTAAAGATCACGCCGGAGCAAATACGCAGATCGATCGAGCGAGCCGTAGGACGGGGAACTCACCCTGTCCTGAAACCGCCCGCTCTCACACCTCGCACAAAGCATGTAATCGAGCTTGCCGTGGATGAAGCGCGGCGGATGGGACATCACTATATCGGCACCGAGCACCTATTGCTGGGCTTGATGCGTGAGGGTAAGGGCGTTGCTGTCGACGTGCTAAGCAGTCTGAATGCCCCACCGGACAAAATCCGCGAACAGGTAACGCGCGTTCTCAATGAAGCGCCTGCCCATGCCGGTGACAAGGAACAGGCAAGCGCCACTCCTACTGTTGACCAGCTAGGCACCGATCTAACAGCACTGGCCGAAAAAAGCAAGCTGGATCCGGTGATAGGGCGAAAGACAGAGATCGAGCGTGTCATCCAGATCCTGGCACGACGGACCAAGAACAACCCGGCCCTTATTGGCGATCCGGGCGTGGGCAAGACCGCCATCGTCGAAGGACTTGCGCAGCGCATTGTGACTGGAGACGTGCCGGAGCCACTGCTGGACAAGCGGGTGCTCCAGCTTGATATCGGCAGCGTAGTCGCAGGCACCATATACCGCGGGCAGTTCGAGGAGCGCCTGAAGAAGGTCATCGACGAACTCAAGGGTTCCGACAGCATCCTCTTCATAGACGAGGTCCACATGCTAGTGGGCGCGGGCTCTGCAGGGAGCTCGGTGGATGCCGCCAACATCCTCAAGCCAGCCCTGGCGAGAGGAGAGCTGCAGTGCATCGGAGCGACGACGCTCGACGAGTACCGGAAGCACATTGAAGGCGACGCCGCTCTGGAGCGCCGGTTCCAGCCGGTGTACGTGGACGAGCCATCGGTCGACGAGACGATTGAGATTCTGCGCGGCGTAAAGAGCCTGTACGAAGAGCATCACAAGCTGCTGATCACCGATGAAGCCGCCCAAGCGGCAGCGCGCCTTTCTGCCCGCTACATCACCGACCGGTATCTGCCGGATAAGGCCATCGACGTGATCGATGAGGCCGCTTCGCGGGTGCGAATGTACAAGGCGCCCGAATCTTCCACCCTCAAGGATACATACACAGAGATCAAGGCCATACAGAGGAAAAAGCAGCAAGCCAACCTTGCACAAAAGTACGAGGAAGCAATTGCCTTGCGCGATCGGGAACGCGAGCTCAAAACCCAGTTGGAGCAGTTGCGGATGGGTTGGGATTCCAGCTCGGCCAGTGTGAGGGTGTCGGAAGAGGACGTGGCTGAGATTGTCGCGATGTGGACCGGGGTGCCGCTCATGCAGCTAGAGTCAGAGGAATCAGAGCGGCTACTGCAGATGGAGGAACACCTGCACCGGCGTATCGTGGGTCAGAATGAGGCCATCAGGACTATTTCCCGCGCCGTGCGCCGCGCTCGCGCGGGTCTCAAGGACCCAAAGCGCCCCATCGGATCGTTTCTGTTCCTGGGTCCCACTGGTGTGGGCAAGACAGAGCTGGCAAAAGCATTGGCTGAGTTCATGTTCGGCTCGGAAGACGCCCTGCTCCAGTTTGACATGTCCGAGTTCATGGAGCGGCACACGGTGTCGCGCCTAGTAGGAGCTCCTCCCGGCTATATCGGCTACGAGGACGCTGGGCAGCTCACCGAGACGGTCCGGCGGCGGCCATTCACGGTTGTCTGCTTTGATGAAGTTGAGAAGGCACATCCTGAAGCGGTCAATATGCTCCTCCAGATCATGGAGGATGGGCAGCTGTCTGATGCAAAGGGGCACAAGGTTGACTTTCGCAACACAGTCATCCTGATGACGTCAAATGTGGGTGCGGACGTGATCGGCAGATCCACGTCGCTCGGGTTCGCCACCAAGCGCATTGCCGGCGAGCGCGACCAGGAAGACTATGATGAGATGAAGGACAAGGTGCTGAGCGAGTTAAAGCGCATCTTCCGGCCCGAGTTCCTGAACCGGGTCGACGGAGTGATGGTCTTCCACGCTCTAAACCGGGAGCACATCAAGGCCATCGTGGACCTTGAGATCGAGAAGTTGTGCAAGCGACTCTCGAGCCACGAATTAGAGTTGCAGTTGAGCGACGAGGCACAGGAGTACCTGGCAGAGGAGGGTTACGATCCGAAGCTTGGAGCCCGCCCTCTCCGCCGAGTCATACAGACGCAGGTCGAAGACACCCTGTCGGAGGCGGTGTTGGAGGGACGCTTTGGCGAAGGTGACACCGTGATTGCCTACATCGAGGATGGCAAGATTGCGTTCCGCGCCGCAGAGACACCAGAGGATGCTACCGAAGCGGAAGTCGAGAATGGGGGAGCACCCCCGATACTGGAAACCGTGTTGAACTGAGCGAGTTGGCTCAGGGGGCTTGGGCCAGCATCAGCACATAGGTGAGCGAGAGGATCGGTTTCTGCCAAAAAGAAGCCGGTCCTTTTTCGTGACAGAGAACAGGAGCGCGAATGGCCAAGACACGAGTGCAATTCGTATGCCAGACTTGCGGCGCAGCCTATCCCCGATGGTCCGGGCAGTGCAAGAGCTGTGGCGAGTGGAACACGATGGTAGAGACGGTCGTACAGCCTCGAAAGGATGTGGCGGCCGCGCGAGCGTGGATGACGGTCAGCCAACCGCAATCGCTGCCCGACATCCAGGCTGACCAGTTCCAGCGCCTGCCGGTGGCAAATGGCGAGCTGGCCCGGGTGTTGGGGGGAGGCCTGGTACCAGGTTCCGTAGTCCTTGTCAGCGGCGATCCGGGCATAGGCAAGTCCACCCTGCTCCTGCAGGCATCGGCACAACTGGCCGAGGGACCCAAGCCGGTTCTTTATATATCGGGCGAGGAGTCAGTGCACCAGATCAAGATGCGCGCGGACCGCCTCGACCTGCAGCAGGCCGGCCTGTATGTGGTGTCTGAAGTCTCGCTAGACCAGATCATCGGCCATATTGAACAACTGGGTCCACGCCTGGTGGTCGTAGACTCGATCCAGGCCATCTCGTCTGAAGAACTCGAGTCCTCCGCCGGCACGGTGAGCCAGGTGAAAGCATGCGCCACTGCCCTGCTGCGCCTGGCAAAAGCCAACGGTATCCCCATGTTCCTGGTGGGACATGTGACCAAGGCAGGCTCGATCGCGGGACCGCGTGTGCTGGAGCACATCGTCGATGCGGTGCTTTACCTGGAGGGGGATCGTTTTCATACCTACCGCCTGCTGCGCGGCGTCAAGAATCGGTTTGGCTCGACCCACGAGGTCGGGGTCTTTGAGATGACCGAACAGGGCATGGTCGAAGTCGCCAATCCGTCGGAGGCGTTCCTGGCGGAGCGGCTGCCCAACACGGCCGGCTCTGCGATTGCAGTCACGATGGAAGGTACCCGCCCGCTCCTGGTGGAGATCCAGGCACTGGCAAGCACGACCAGCTTCGGCCAGCCGCGGCGAACGGCCAACGGCGTGGATTTCAACCGGCTGCTACTCCTGGTAGCCGTGCTCTCCAAGCGGGTGGGGTTGCGTCTGTTCGACCAAGACGTGTTCGTAAATGTGGTGGGTGGCCTCCGGATCAGCGAGCCTGCGGCAGACCTCGCCCTGGCATTGGCCATCGCATCGAGCTTTCAGAACAGGCCACTGCCTGCTGACATGGCAGCAGTTGGCGAGGTGGGCTTGTCCGGCGAGATACGGACTGTAAGCCACCTGTCGCGCCGGTTGCACGAGGCTGCCAAGCTGGGATTCAGCCGCTGTATCGTGCCTGCCACCCACCGAACCATGCGCGATGTACCTGAAGGCATGAAGGCGATCCCAGCGCGGTCACTGGCCGACGCATTGGCTGCGGCAGTGGAGCAGAGCTCTGCCTGAGCCCAAGATGGGCATCGGCCTGGAAGCCGCGGCCTGTGGCCGGCGTCCCGTTTTCTGAGCAGATACATTGACAACTGAAGACTACTGTGCTAAGATGTGATCAGGTGCAGGATTCTTTTTTTCTTTGTCCTGGCACAGGTGAGGATGTGAAGGCTGGCGCAGCCTGATGCGCTTGAGAAGGCGAAAGGGGGTGTTCTATGTAGCTCTCCGAGGCAGGCCGGCAAACGAATACCATTCTTGGGAGGTCAGAACGCCATGATTGTCGATATTATTGTACGTGTTCTGGGCATGATTCTCCTGGGAGTAGCAGGTTGGCAGTTGGGCAGATTCCTCGCGGGCACCGCACCGGCGGAGGATTACCTGCGCTACGTCCTAGTGCTCGCATTGTCTGGCGTAGCATTTGGCGGGCTTCTCGCACCGTATCTTACGATCAAGCCATTCCTTTTCATCCGGCGCAAGATCCGCCAGCTTCCGGCGCAGGAGCTTTTTGCCGTTATCCTAGGACTTATTGTAGGACTGATCGTCGCAGCGCTGCTGTCACCTGTTCTGGCAATACTGCCATCACCCTTGGGAGATTATCTACCATTTATTGCTGCCGTGGTCTTTGGATACCTCGGCATGGCTGTCATGATGATGCGCCAGCAGGACATCTTTTCGGTCATCGGCAGCCGGTTCGCAGGGGAAGGAACCGGATTGCGCGAAGAACGACCCGTTTTGCTGGACACAAGTGTAATTATCGATGGACGGATCGCGGATATAAGCCAGACCGGCTTTATTCCGGGGACGATGTTGGTCCCTCGCTTTGTACTGAACGAACTGCAGCACATCGCCGACTCGGGGGACTCCCTACGGCGTAATCGAGGGCGGCGGGGGCTTGAGATGTTGAACCGCCTGAAAGAAGAGTCGGTCGTGCCGATCCGCATCACCGATATGGATGCGCCGGACGCCAGCCAGGTGGATGACAAACTGATCCAACTGGCCAAAAGCCTGCGCTGCCCAATCGTGACTAACGATTACAATATGAACCGGGTGGCACAACTCCAGGGTGTGCTGGTGTTAAACATCAATGAACTGGCCAATGCCGTCAAGTCAGTACTGCTGCCCGGGGAGACGATCTCGGTACGGGTCATCCAAGAGGGCAAGGAACTTGGTCAGGGAGTCGGCTACCTGGATGATGGGACCATGATCGTCATCGAGGAAGGACGGCCCTATATTGGACAGACGATACCAGTACTTGTGAAGAAGGTTCTGCAGAAGACAGAAGGGCGACTGGTGTTTGCCCTACCGGACGTGAACAGGTGAGTTAAGCATGACGGTAATAACCATTTCCCGCCAATTGGGCAGTTTGGGTGGGGATATCGCTGCGAGTGTGGCCCAAGAGCTGGGTCTTAGGCTAATCGACGCTGAAACGATCAACCGCGCCGCCGAGAAGGCCGGGGTTCCCCGGATCGCGCTGGCCGAACTGGAGACCGAGGGAGAGCAGGGCCTGGCGAGCCAGGTACTCAAGGCCTTGCGAGCGATGCCACTATTGCCCAGTTCCGGCTCGCGCCCAACCTCGCTGACAGCCATTGGTGACAGTGCGTCCCGACGAGGATCTACGACGACCTTTCCGTTTACTGGACTGTTCTCCCCCACCGTACCACCCATCAGTGCGTCACTCGAAGGATACGTGCGCATGGTGGGATTGGTGATCCGCGGCCTGGCCCACGAGGGGAACGTCCTCATCTTGGGGCGGGGAGGGCAGGTGCTACTGAAGAACCATCCCACAGCACTGCATGTCCAGACAGTGGCGCCATTTGTTCAGCGGGTAGAAGCCGCAGCATCGCGATATGGATTGAGCGCACGCGCTGCCGGGCAACGCGTGCGGGCCAGTGACCGAGCGCGCGCCGATTACCTGAGGCGCTACCATAACGTGGACTGGCTGGACCCAACGGTCTATCACATGGTGCTTAACACCGGCTGCCTACCAGCACCCACTGCAGTGCAATTGATCATTGAAACACAAAAGGCTGTCGATCTCGCAGGCCAAGAGGCGCTGATGCACGAGGCAGACGATGCGTAGCAGCCTGCGAGGACATACGGCGGCCCACGGCCCTACAACTTTGCCCTGGGGTTGGAAAAGGATCTGCACCTGTTAGGAGGGATGCTGGCTGCCTATCTATAGACAGCATCCCATGCCTGCGCCTGAATCGAGATCCAGATCAACCACAAGGGAGGAATCAAAATGGCACTGACAGTCTACAATTTTCTGACCCGCAGTAGAGAAGAATTCAAACCGATCCACGAGGGATTCGTAGGCATCTATGTGTGCGGGCCAACGATCTACGATCACGCGCACGTCGGCCATGCCAAGGTCTACGTGTCGTTTGACGCCATAGTACGCTACTTGCGCTACGCGGGCTACAAAGTCCGCTACGTGCAGAATATCACCGACGTTGGACACCTTACGGATGATGCGGATGAGGGTGAGGACAAGATCCTGAAACGAGCTGCCAGGGACCGGGTCGAGCCGATGGAACTGGTCGAGACCTACATGCGCAGCTACTTTGAGGACATGGATACGTTGAACGTGCTCCGGCCCAATATCTCGCCGCGCCCGAGCTGCCACATTACGGAGCAGATTGAGCTTGCGCAAGGGCTCCTGGAATCAGGCCATGCGTACGAGGTCAACGGCTCGGTCTACTTTGATGTAGCTAGCTGGCCCGAGTATGGGAAGCTTTCCGGACGCAAGGTAGAGGAGCAAGAAGAGGGGGCCCGGGTGGCGTTCAATCCGGACAAACGACATCCCGCGGATTTTGCCGTCTGGAAGAAGGCAGAGAAGGGCCACATCCTACGGTGGCCCAGTCCCTGGGGACAAGGCTATCCAGGCTGGCACGCGGAATGCTCGGTGATGGCGACCAAATACCTGGGCCAACCTTTTGACATACATGGCGGCGGCCTGGAGAACATATTTCCACACAACGAGTGCGAGATTGCCCAGAGTGAGGCGATCAGTGACGAGCCGTTCTGCAACTACTGGTTGCTCAACAATATGGTCACGGTCGAAGGGGTCAAGATGGGCAAGAGCCTGGGCAACGCCATCTACCTCAAGGACCTATTTGAGCGTTATGATCCAATGACGATACGCTTCTTTGTGCTGAGCAGCCACTACCGATCGGTCACCGATTTTGGCGAGGAAGCGCTGGCAGCCGCTGGCCGGGGCCTGGAACGGCTGACGGGCACTGTGGCGCTGGTTCGTGACCGGTTGGGCCAGGCCGAGGGTGATGAGGTAGATGCCGAGTGGTCAGGCAAGCTCAAAGAGTACAGAGGCCGTTTCGAAGAAGCTATGGACGAAGACTTTAACACGGCCAGGGCGATTGCCACCCTCTTTGATCTCAGTCGGGAGACGAACACTCTGCTCAACTCGGGCCAGTCAGTGAGCAAAGCCACACTGGAGGCAACTGAGGCTCTCTTTGGCACGCTGGGCAATGACGTGCTGGGTATCCGCTTTGATGCCAAAGGCATGGATGGGACAGGACAGGACGAGGCAGAGCTGCTTGACGGGCTAGTGCAGATGCTGATCGCGGTCCGTGAAAAAGCGCGCCAGGCTCGCGACTGGGCCAAGGCAGACGCGATCCGTGACGAGCTATTGGAGATGGGCATAAGCCTGGAGGACGGCCCACAAGGCACCCGCTGGCGGATCAGCCGGTAGACCAATGCGTGAGATCCTGTACGGCCGCCAGCCGGTACGCGAGACGCTGCGTGCCGGACGTCGCCAGACTTTCAGGGTTATGGTGGCTGCCGGGGTGAGACCAACAGGCATCGTAGGCCAGATCCTTGGTCTGGCAAAGCAAGCCGGCATTCCAGTTCAGACGGTGAACCGGCAAGAATTGGACAAGCTGGGCGGCGAGGTCAATCACCAGGGCCTCGCCGCCGAGGTTTCTGGCTACCCATACGTGGACCTGACCGAATCGCTGGAGGCCGCCAGACAGTCCAGCGCCCCTCCCTTTTTTCTCCTGCTTGATCACATCCAGGACCCGCAGAACCTTGGTTCACTGATGCGCACTGCCGAGGCGGCTGGCGTCCACGGCGTGGTGATTCCCACGCGGCGAGCGTCGGGCGTGACGGCAGCAGCGGTGCGAGCATCGGCGGGCGCTGCCGAGCACGTGCGCGTAGTTCAAATTGCCAACCTGGTCCGGGCCATGGAGCAACTCAAGGCCGAAGGCATCTGGATAGCTGGCCTGGATGCAGCAGCGGGCTCCCAGCTCTACACAAAAGCAAACCTGAGCGGGCCGTTGGGCTTGGTTGTAGGCAGCGAGGGACAAGGGCTTAAGCGTCTGGTACGCGAAAGATGCGACTTTCTCATCCGCTTACCGATGCTGGGGCAGATCGAGTCGCTGAACGCCGGGGTCGCGGGTGCCATTGCCCTGTATGAGGCCCGTCGCCAGCGCGGATAGCGCCGCATTTTCGTTCTGATGCGCCCAATGGGCCTGGTGCAGGAAAGGGACGAGCATGCTCCTCATCCGTGAGAAGCATGCTCGCAGGGAAGAAAGGAAATTACTATCCGGTTCAAGCCAGATCGGTTCCCCTGGTTTGGGCCGATTCACCCCCTGGTCAGGTGTCCGCGCTGGAAGAGTCAGGGTAGTGCGGGGCTCTCGACCTACGGCTGAGCCGGATCGTTGCCTAGTTCAGGTACGTGAGCGGGTCTGGTTCAAGGCTCTGAGTTCGGCGAGGTGAAGTCAAGTCAAGTATAACGTAGTGAAGTGTATTTGAGGTGAAGGTGTAGTGTAGTTGAGTTAGGCTTTCGTGCTCCCCTATTCCCCCGTAGTGAACCGATCTGTCCATAGGATACCGCAAAACAAGAGCGATTTCAATCCCTCTTGGAGGGTGATTGGGAGGGATTTTCCGCATCACTCTTGCCGCGAGCGAACTAGTCCGCGTCCTGGCGGGCTCCGAGGGACTAGTTCTAGCACCGCCGCACATAGAAAAGAGTCCCTTCGCATGAAGGGACTCCTGGTGGGCAGGGAAGGATTTGAACCTCCGAAGGCTGAGCCAGCGGATTTACAGTCCGCCCCCGTTGGCCACTTGGGTACCTGCCCGAGAACCACGCACCATTATACCCAAGCTCCGCGAAATGTCAACCTGTGGCCTAGGCTTTGCGCCCCAGAAAGAGGCGCGCGGCATTGCCCAGGTATTCGGGCAGACGCCGCCAGGTATCGGGATTCGCGGCCTTGCGCAGGAGCTGACGAGGACGCAGATAGAAGCGACGGTTGGCCTCGTGCCACTTGCGCACGACGAGTTCCGCTGGTAGCGTGGGCAACTCGTAGCGTGCCCGCTCATCGTGGATGGCATAGTCACGCCAGTTGGTGCTAAATAGGCGACCGTCGCGGCGGGCGATCTCCCATAGCTCAGTACCAGGATAGGGAGCGGCAAGCATAAAGTTGGCCATATCCGGGTCCAACTCGAGGGCAAAGCGGATAGTGTCCTCCATCGTCTCCTCGGTATCGGCGGGCAGGCCAAAGATAAAAAATCCCATCGTTTGCAGGCCGGCATCCTTGGCCCCCTTGAAAGCCCGGCGCACATCGTCGAGGGTCTGGCGCTTCTTGATCGAGTCCAATACCGCCTGATTGCCGCTCTCTACCCCGAATCCGACCCGTTTGCAGCCGGCCTGCTTCATCAGGTGAAAGAGCTCCGCGTCGGTGTGATCGGCACGCATGCCATGAATGGGGACCCAGGGCACAGTGTTGAGGCCCTCGGCGATGAGCAGACGACAGATCTCCTTGGCACGGTCCAGTTTCAGGTTCCACACATCGTCCGTGATGCCAATTTCGGTGGCCCCCATCTCTTCCACCAGATAACGCCACTCGGCGATGACGTCCTCGGGAGAACGCGCACGCCAGGTGTTTCCGGTGATCGGCTTGGAGCAGTAGATACATTGGTACGGACAGCCGCGGCTGGTCAGCAGTGTGTAGGCACGAGCATGGCGATCCAGCCCGTCGGTGATCGGCTGCAGATTCGTGTAGCGATCGATCTTGAACAGATGATAGGCAGGCCACGGGATGCTCTCGATGTCCTTGCGCAGAGCTCGCGGCGGATTGTGCGTGACCTTGCCAGCCAGGGTCCGATAGGTTAGCCCCGCGATGTCGCCCCACGGCTCAGTGGGCAGGCAGAGCCCTTCCGACGTGCTCCCTTTCTGCCCCGTGCTCTCAATGGCGCGCACGATCTCGACAATCGTGTCTTCCGCCTCTCCACGCACGACCAGGTCCACCTCGGGGCGCTCCATGGACTCGTCGGGCATGAGGGTCAGGTGCGGGCCACCCAGCACAGTGATGGCACCGCGCTGCTTGGCTTTGGCGGCTGCCTCCCAGGCCTCGTAGATCAGGGGCGTTGGGCTGGAAATGCCGACAAGGTCATAGCGCTCCCGGTCGAGAAGCGAGGACAACGGCTCATCCTCGATCTGCTCTTCAAACAGGGTCACGTCGTCATAGCCTGCAGCGATCAGCGCCCCGGCTAGATAGCCCAGTCCCATATGGATATGGGTTCGCGAGCTCCACACGCTGGACTGCGGGCTTAGCAATAGAATCTTCATACGAAATGCCTTCCTCGAAAGTAACACCCACCCTAGCCCTGCGTGGACTGTGGTCCACGCAGAGCGCCGGACTGGGGTCCGGCGCGAGTGGGGTTTGGTTCCGTTCCCCATGATATGCACGAGGGCATGAAGGCTGCTCCCTCAAGCCAGTCTGCGAATGCAATTCTACCACAGAACCGTCGCGTGGCAAGCCATGCAGTAGGGGCGACGCATCCCCACAGGCGTTCGCAGGGAGCACTAGCTTCGGGCTTGATGAAGGTCTTTCTCCGAGCAGGTTGTCTCCCAGGAAGCGTCACCCCTACCTGGCTGGTCGACGGAGATACCCCATTAGGTGTACAGCGACAAAGATTGCTAGGGCGACGAGGCTTACAGCGATGCCAGTCTCGAAAATGGGCACGGTCCAGGCTTTCTCCTGCCCCGGCTGGCGGAACATGTATAGGTTGACAAAGAGAAAGCTCAGAGTGGAGCCTGCCAGCAATCCCCAGCCAACGACCTGACGGACCCAGCCCCTGGTTCCCAGCCGGTCGGCGATCAATAGCAGTGCGATCACGGCTGAGAGGGTCGCCAGGACGTGCCAATGGCCGACGAGGATAGTGCGCTCGACGGCGAGATAGGCTGGGGTGCGATAGGTCTCCAGATTGAAGGCAACATAGACACCGGGCACGGTGACGACGACGTTGACAAAGATCAACTCGAAGAAGATGCCGAAACGGACCGGGTCGCTCAAGAGGGCGCGCAGTTTTTGCCCTGCCCGAGCCGGGCCATCCCCCACCCCCTCGCGCACCAGCCGGGCAAAGCCCCAAATGGCGACGAGGAAGGCTCCAGGCAGGAGAAAAGCCGAGCCGATGTTTATCACCTTGTGGGCCCCCTCCCAGCCAATGACGGACCAGGTGGCAAAGGTGACGATGATGGTGCCGACGATGGTGAGGGGCACGGCCAGCTTGTGCGCGCGGCCCTCCACGCGGTAGGTGCGGATGACGATCAGCAAGATCATGACGTCGATGAGGGTAAGCATGATGTGCAGGTGGGCGATGATCATCAGCTCAAAGATAGTGTGGGGATCGACGCGGACGATGTCCTCGGCGAGAAAGGCCTCCATGCCGTTGCCGAAAAAGGCGCCCGCCGCCCCACCGATGGCCGCCGAGATGAGCGTAAAGAGAGCCACCACGAAAAAGGCAACGCGCTCCAGCGGCACGCCGGCCAGGTGGGAAAAGCGGGCCGGATCTTCCGTCCAGCGGCGCGAGGGCCACAGGGCAATGGCCAGCAGCACCCCACCGTAAAAGACGAGGGAGAGGCCGACCAGGTAGACGCCGTGAAAGATCCAGTTCCTACCTCCGCTTGCGGAGGCTGCGTACGCAAAGGTCATCCCGCCGATGCTGGTGAGCATATAGCCGACGGTGATCGGCGTGACGATGGAACGGACAGCCTTGGGGAGGCCCTGTCCAGAGTTTTCCCCACCAGAGGAGCCGATGGGGACTTGATCGAGGACCAGGTAGACCAGGGCGGCGACAAAGGGGATGGCCAGTGAATGGTAGAGCATGATGATGCGGCCCACGCGGTGGGCATCGCTGAAGTCCAGACGCAGCAGTTCAGCCAAGCCCAGCCCCTGCAAGGGCCCGGAGAAAGGCGCCAGGGTGGCGACGATGAGGGCATCCCAAGCGACGGCCACGAGCATAAGGCCGGGCAGGGTGCCGAATAGACGGTTCAGCAGTGTGCGCAGACGTTGCATGAAACCCCCGAAGCATTGATTGATGGGGAAAGGATAGCACAGGTCGGGCAGGGGGTCAATGATCAAGATCAGGCCTGACCTCTGGGGCGGTTCCGTATAGATTTCGGTGGGAATCGTGCAACGGCAGGGAACATAGTCATCTGCATCCACGCGTACCGTGGGCCGTAGGGGCGACGCATCCAAAGCAAGCTGCTTTGCATATATGGCCCTTGTCTGCCTGCAAGCCATTGCTGTGGGTGGGCTTCAGCAGGGATGCGTCGCCCCTACCCAGATCCCACCGGAACGTAAACACTATCTCCGGGGCGAAGCCGCGCCACAGTGTGAATTGCAGAATTGCGCCCGGACACCCGCAACCCTTTGCCTGGTTTGTCGTCAAATATATGAGAACAGTGCAGGCAGGCGATGTCCGACCGGGTCAATCGTTGACACTCTATTACCGGGACCGAGGGCATCCGCTCTTCCCACAGTCCACCCACAGAGCTCCTGACGGGGCCTGTCAGAGCTACAGGAGTAGATCATGGCAGACTCGCGAAGCATGGCGCCGGCGCAAGCGCGCCCGTAGATGCCCGCGCGTCTGCCATTTTCCCTTGGCGCACGTCCAGCGAGGAGCGAATAATGAGCATGCAGGCTTTGAGCAGGGTGGCGGGCCGGACATGGCCATACGCGATCGTGATTGTAGTGGTGGGGATGGAAGGCTCATCGAGAGCACGGATAGGGTAAAGATCAAAGAGTAACGTCCACTGGAGCGAGCTCACATGCGAGCTCCTCAGCGTCTATCTGATGATTCTTCCACCAGCGATGGCGGTACGGACCAGGTTGGTGCCAAAGCGGTAGGCCAGGTGCGGGTAGGAGGGGGCGTCGAGCAGGATCAGGTCGGCGCGCTTGCCCGGTTCAAGGCTGCCGACACGGTCGCCCAAGCCGAGAGCGTGGGCGGCGTTGACCGTGGCAGCACTGATGGCCTCAGCGGGGGTCATGGACATGGCGCGGCAGGCCAGGGCGATCATGAACTGCATGTTCTCACACCAGCAGGTGCCAGGATTGCAGTCGGTAGCCAGTGCCACCGCTCCGCCGGCGTCGATGAGGGCCCGGGCCGGAGTATAATCATGGTGGCCCAGGCCGAACGGTGTGCCGGGCAGGGCCACGGCGATGGTGTCCGAATGCGCTAGTATCTCGATCTCGTCAGGTGGGGTGCAGACCAGGTGGTCGGCAGAGGTCGCGCCCAGCTCCACGGCGAGTCGGGTGCCGCCCAGGGGCTTGAACTCGTCGACGTGGATCTTCAGGCCAAAGCCCAAAGCGCGGGCGGCCTCGAGCACGCGGCGGGACTGGTCAAGGGTGAAGGCGCCGTCCTCGCAAAAGACATCGCAGAAGGGCGGCGGATCATCGAGGGCAGCAACGGCGGGCAGCATCTCATTTACGACCAGATCTACATACTCGTCCGCCCGGCCCCTGTACTCGGCAGGAATGGCATGGGCGCCAAGGAAGGTGGGCACCAGAGTACCGGGGAACTCGCCGCGGAGACGCTGGATGGTGGCCAGTTGCTTCAGCTCATCCTCGACATTGAGCCCGTAGCCGGTCTTGATCTCGACGGTAGTGGTGCCGTGGGCAAGCGCTCGATCCAGGCGGGGGCGGGTTTGGGCGACCAGGTCGTCGATGGACGCAGCGCGAGTCGCGCGAACGGTGCTCATGATCCCCCCGCCCGCGGCCATGATCTCCATGTAGGTAGCCCCGCCGACGCGCATCTCGAACTCGTCGGCGCGGGCACCGGCCCAGACCAGGTGGGTGTGGGGGTCGACGAATCCGGGCATGACGACGCTTCCGCTGGCGTCGATCGTGTGCTCAGCGAGGATCTCTTGTGCCAGTTGCTCAGAGGGTCCAGTTGCGACGATGAGGCCATCACGGATGGCGACGGCACCGCCCTCGATGATGCCCAGCTCGCCCATGGCTGCCCCTCGCTTGGGACTCCCAGGCGAGGCCAGGGTTAAGAGCTGGGCGGCATTGTGGATCAGGAGATCAGCTTGCATGTTGGGCCCTCACTGACTCTGTTGCTGCGAGAAGCGAGCGTCGTTTGCGAGCGACGGCCTATCGTTAGCGATAGGCGCAGTCCCCTCCTATGCCCCGGCGTCAGGATGTCGGTCGGCACCCTTGCGGCCCTGGAGTAGTTCGATGGCGTGGGGCAGGGCGGGCAGGATAGTCTCCAAGTTCTCGCGGACGGCCTTGGGACTACCGGGCAGATTGACGATGAGCGTGGTGCCGCGAATGCCGGCGACGGCACGCGAGAGCATGGCGTGGGGTGTGATCTGCAGGCTGGCAGTGCGCATCGCTTCGGCCAGTCCAGGGGCCTCACGGTCGATAACGTCGCGGGTGGCCTCGGGGGTGACGTCACGCGGGGCAAAACCGGTCCCGCCTGTGGTCAGAACCAAATCCAGGCACTCCTCGTCGGCCCAGGCCAAGAGCCTGGCAGAAATGACGTCCCGCTCGTCGGGGACGATGGCTTCCTGCGCGACGGTGGCACCCAGCTGTTCCACGACTAGCTGACGGATCGCCGGACCGCTGAGGTCGTGATACTCGCCGCGGTACGCGCGGTCGCTGACGGTCAGGATGCCGGTACGGATTGTCTGATCAGCCATGGCTCAGATACCTACTCCTCGCGCAAAAACGGCCGGGATCAGGGATCCTGCGGCATTCGTCGAATCCCGGCGGATTCCACAGATCCCGGCCTCTCAGTTCTATAGGTAAGGCGGTTGACCTGACCGCTCCATCACTAATTCTGGCACGCCCTAGGACGATTTTCCGTCCGTGACGACCCGCCAGGGACCGTCGATGCCATCCTCGGTGACGCCATAGTACACGTGGAGCTCACCGTCGGGCATGCGCTGTACCAGGTCAAAGCGGAGCTTGCCCGCCCGCTTGGAGGACTTCCACACGCCCAGGTTTCCGTGCCACTCGACCTGACCTTCTTTGACCGGCTTGCTCTCATGCTCGGTGATGGCGTAGCGCCACAGCTTGCGCGCAGAGGAGCGAGTCACGTTGCGGACCACATTGCCGTTGCGCAGATCCTTCATAGAGTGATACAAGGTTCCCTTGCGCTCCACAGTCTCTACGATCTGCACGCCGGTTCCAGGCGGATCCACACCAGCCTTCGGCTCACTTTGTTTCTCGCTATCGCCGTCATCAGCAGCGCCAGAATCAGCCGCCACATTCCGCGTGACCAGAGACACGATCTCGTCGCGGACGGCGATGTTGGTCTCGGATTCCTGCCGCAGGTAGATGGTCGTGCCGTCGATAGCGTAGGGCACGTCCCCACCCAGGGGCACGCTGAGCTGCAGGACCTGCCGTCCGTGCGTTTCCACAGTGGTGATCTCTACATCGAGCGGCGGGGTGATCTTGCGCTGGATCTCGGCCTTGAGGGTAACTATGGCCTCCTCCGGCTTGGAGACGCCAGCCGCCAGGGCCTTTGGATCGGCCTTGACGCCCACGAAAACCGTCCCACCGTTGGTGTTGGCCATGGCGACGATGTCACGCATGATCGCATGGAGACGCCCTCCCTGCTTGGTCATGCTCTCGTGGAACGACTGGACGATGCTGGGGCCCTCCTCACGGGCTGCCTGGACGTGGTCATAGGGTGCCTCGCTGGGCCTATAGGGGCGTGTACGGGAAAAGTCCTCGCCCATGAACACAGCCTTGATAGCCTCAAAGCTGGGCTCGGGCAGAAGAATCTCTGTCACGCGATCGCCCCATCCCAACCGGTTGGAATAGCGTGGATCGGCTGTGATGCTGTGGGCATCGGAGCCCTGTATACAGTGCATGCGACGGGGATACTCGGGCTTGCGACCGCTAAAGAACCAGGCCGTCGTTCGGCGCCCCTTTTTCTCGAGGTCTGTAACCTCCAGGGCGTGAAGGTGGCGGTCCTGGGTATAGGCGATCCGCGTCTGGCCTCCAAAGTCCAGGCCTCGCAGCGCCACACCATGGCTCGAGTTAGCATGGGCGGCAATAACGAGCCCCCCAGCCTCGTCGATCAGGCGGTAGGCGGTCAGCACATCGGTACTTGCGCCCACCTCGGTAGCACCATCATCGAGCTTGGACGGAGGTACATTCAGTTCCAGGAGCAGGTGCTCCAGGGAACGCACGCTGGTTTCGGGTGAGAAAATTGCCAGGACATGTAACCCCAGGGTGGCGGTAAACTCGAATCCGGGCAATACCAATACTTTGTTTCCAATACGCCGGTACTCATTCAGTCGGCGCTGCTCTTCGGGCTTGATTCGCCCCAAACTCTCCAATAGGCCAAGTTGTTCAACTTCGGCCTGCAATGCAGCACAACCGGCGACGGTGTTGTGGTCAGTGATGGCAACAATATCCAATCCCTGCATCTCTGCCCTATGCAATAAATCTAAATAGTTTGCACCGGGCTCCTGCCAATCAGCGGAGGCAGGTGTGTGCAGATGCAGGTCCATCTTGTACCACTGCATCCTTTGCTTCTTTTTCTTTGCCACTTGAACTCCTCAATATTTTCAGTTATTTGGTAACGATACGCTAGTTCCCGATATGCTCACCTCCATGATCTCCTGGATGGTTCGAAATAAGGATTCCGTATCAAAAGGCTTCTCGACAAAACCACTGGCACCCGCAGCGCGGCACCGGGCTGAGGCATTCTCTGCCGAAATCATCAGCACCGGAACGCTGCCTACACCGGCGTCGGGATGCGATCGGATCTGGCGCAGTAGTGCAAGACCGTCGTGGCTTCCCAGGCGCACGTCCATGATCACCATGTCCGGGCGCTGTGCTTCCACACCTGCCACCGGATCGCGCCAGTTCTCCAGCGCATGCCCGCGATGACCCTCCAGTTGGAGCAAGTCGATCAGCAGTTGGGCACCTGTGGGATCGTCGTCAATCACCAGAATCTGGTACATCTGGCTCCTGTTTCTCAGTTTGCTCCGAGCGGTCGCGCAGGGCTGCATCGAAGACCTGATCCACGCGCTCAACCAGCACAAAGCTCATCGCGCCGCGGATCTCCTCCGGGATATCCTCCAGGTCGGGCTCGTTGCGCTCTGGCAGGATGACGGTGCCGATGCCTACACGGGAAGCCGCCAGCACCTTCTGCTTGATCCCCCCTACGGGAAGCACCTGACCGCGCAGGGTAATCTCGCCAGTCATAGCTACATCGGAGCGCACATTCCGGTCGGTCAACAGCGATACAAGTGCAGTAGCCATGGTCACTCCGGCCGACGGACCGTCTTTGGGCACCGCACCAGCCGGCACATGGATGTGCAAGTCGCTGCTGGAGAAGACGTCCTCATCGACATCGAGATCAGCGGCCTTGGAGCGGACATAGCTCACGGCAGCCTGGGCAGACTCTTTCATCACATCGCCCAGTTTGCCGGTAAGGAGCAATTGCTTGCTGCCTTTCATCTTGGTTGCTTCGATAAAGGTGATGTCACCACCGGTGGGCGTCCACACCAGGCCGGTCGCCACGCCTGGCACTTCTGTTCGCTGCGCTGCCTCAAAGAAAAAGCGCGGCTTGCCCAGGTACTCGACCAGATCCTCTGTCTCTATGTGAAAGGTGAGGCCTTCGTCAGCAGCCACCTTGGTCGCAACCTTGCGGCAGACGGTGCCTATCTGCCTTTCCAGATTGCGGACGCCAGCTTCGCGGGTATAGTCCCGAACGATGGCGCGGATGGCACTATCGTCGAAGGAGACCTCCTCCGGTCTCAGGGAGTTCTCGCGGATCTGACGCGCGAGGAGGTATTCCTGCGCGATGCGCACCTTTTCCTCCTCCGTGTAGCCGTCGAGCTCCAAGATCTCCATCCGGTCGCGCAGCGGACCCGGGACGGGTGACAACATATTTGCCGTTGTGATGAACATGACCTGGCTCAGGTCAAAGGGCACGTCCAGGTAGTGATCGCGAAAGTCGCGATTCTGTTCAGGATCGAGCACTTCAAGCAAGGCCGACGAGGGGTCGCCCCGCCAGTCAGCTCCCACCTTGTCGATCTCATCGAGCATGAATACCGGATTCCTGGTGCCTGCCCGCTTGATGCTCTGAATGATCCGTCCCGGCATGGCACCGATATAGGTGCGCCGGTGCCCGCGGATCTCGGCCTCGTCACGCATGCCGCCGAGGCTCATGCGGATAAAGTTCCTACCCAGGGCGCGGGCAATGGATCGGCCCAGGCTGGTCTTGCCGGTGCCTGGAGGTCCCACGAAACAGAGAATCACGCCTTCCCGCTCTTCGCGGATGGTATCCACCGGATCCAGCTGCTCGCGCTCCTCGCGCCGTTCCTCTTTGAGCTTGCGCACAGCCAGGTATTCGAGGATCCGCTCCTTGATATCTTCAAGATCATAGTGGTCCTCGTCCAAGACCTCGCGGGCGTGGGCGATTTCCAACTGGTCCTCGGTGGTCATCTGCCAGGGCATGTCTGTCAGCCAGTCCAGGTAGGTCTTGATGACCGAATACTCGGCAGCCTGGGGCGGCATCTTTTCCATGCGGCTCAGCTCGCGCTGGGCCTCCCTCTCCGCCTCCTCGGGCATCCCAGCCTCGACTATTTTTTTCCGGTACTCCTCGATCTCCAACGTCTGCTCGTCTTCCTCACCGAGCTCTTTTTTGATCGCCTTGAGCTGCTCCCGCAAAAAGTACTCGCGCTGCATCTTTTCCATCTCAGACTGAGCTTCCGTCTGGATCTTGCGGCCCAACTCCAACACCTCCAACTCCTTGGTGAGGATGCTGGTAAGCCGGAGCAGCTTTTCCCGGACAGAGTTGATCTCGAGGATGGCCTGGGAATCGGGCAGCTCCATGCGGATATTGGTCGCAATGAAATAGACCAGCTGCCGGGGATCGTCGAGGTTGATGGCGGCCATCAGAAGCTCGTCAGGCAGCTGAGACACGAGCGAGACCAACCGCCGGAGCAAGTCGGTAGCATTGCGCATGAGGGCCTCGACCTCAAGGCCTTCGTCTACTTCGTCAGGCAGGACACTGACCCGCGCACGAAGGTAGGGCTCGGAGCCAAGCCATTCGTCGATTCGGATGCGCTCGACGCCCTGCACCAACAGCCGGATCGTACCATCAGGCGCCTTGATCATGCGGTGAATGGACGCCGCGACGCCGATATCGTACACGTCTCCCGGTCCAGGCTCTTCCAGATCCGGATCCCGGGAGGCCACCAGGCCGATAACCTGTTTGCTCAAGGTAGCATCGTCCACCAACTGGATCGAACGGGGCTGCCCCACATTCAAGGCCTGGAAGGTGAGAGGATAGACCACCACACCGCGAAGCGGCAATACAGCCACTTCCTCCGGGATGGCGGTCTCGTCAAGATCTACTGGTTCTTGTGAGTCTTCGGGGACTGCTTCGTATTCATTTTCAGACATCTGGTGCTTTCCTTCGCTAGGAATGCTCTACATTGGTGACCGGAACTGTGCGCGGCTTGACTTTGGGTAGGTGCACCACGAGGAATCCACCCTCATAGGTGGCCTCGATCTTCTCCTCATCAATGGCACGGGCAAGGTGCACATCGGTCTCAAAGTGTCCGTACAGTATCTCCATTTGCTGGTAGCCCAGTTTGGAGGCTGGATCACGGCGAATACCGCTGATAATCAGACGCTTGCCATCCAGCGAGATGCCAAAGTCCTCGTCCTCCATACCGGCGATCTCTACCTTGACAACCACGCAGTCGTCTGTCTCGTACACATCCGTCGGCGGATGCCATGCCTTGTGTTGACGAGCCGCCAACCAGCGCTGGCTGGCAACGGGTTCACCCAGCAATGAATACAACTCCGCACGGGCTTGCTCTGCACTGCCCGAAGTTTCTTTTCGCTTCTTGGTCATGATACTCCCTCTGCCGCTGCCAATCTGTAGGCACGCCCACCAAGATCCACCTCAGTAGCGGGGCATGCTCTAGCATTCTACCACAGATATCCCGACTTATCCAAGATCCAAGCTCCGCGGTTCCATGGGAAGACGCTGCAGAAGCGGGGCAGGCAGATGCACTGCTGGTCTTCAGGATACGCGATTCTTCCTGACTTTGCCGGCTGCAACCTGAGCTTGTGCAAAATCCATAAAGCGGGCGAGCAGTGGATCGGCAGCGCGCCCAGGCAACAGCGCCAAGTATAGGGTACGAGAAAGATCGACGCCAGAAAGGCGAACACAGGCCAGATGCCCGTCAGTTTCCAGCGGAGCCGAAGCCCGAGCCGATACAAACCCCAATCCCAGCCCCTGAGTCACGGCTTGAAGAATCGCCTGAGTACTGCCCAAGGTGAACGACGCAGCCCCGGGGGGCAAGCTTTGTCCTGCAGCCTCCAACGCACTCTCGACACTGTGCCTCGTGCCTGAACCTCTCTCGCGCAAGATCAGCGGCTGTCCGCGCAGCTCCTCTACCGAGACGGCTTCTCGCCCAGCAAAGGGATGGTCCGGCGGCACAGCCAGCACAATCTCATCGCCGACGAACTGTTCCAGTCGCAACCCTGGCCTGTCAGGCACAGAGCCGATGATGCCAATATCAGCGGCGTCCTCAAGGAGTTTCTCCACGACTTCGCCAGTGTCAGAGATGGTCACGCGGACCTCTATCTCGGGATGAGCCTGGCGGAACTGGGCCAGCAGGCCTGGCAGAATGTGCTCGCCAGGAATAGTGCTAGCTGCCAGGACAACCGTGCCCGGACCGGCGGTCTTGAGAGCGGCAAGTTGCCGCTCTAGCGTCTCGAGACTGGCCAATGTCACCCGGGCAAAGTCCAAAACTCGCGCACCGGCAGGGGTGAGTTCCAATTGACGCCTGGAGCCACGCACCAGCAACGGCAAACCGAACTCTGACTCCATCCGCTGCACCTGCTTGGTAACCGCCGGCTGGCTGATGTGCCTGGCGCGGGCAGCAGCGGTAAGGCTGCCATTCTCGACTATACTTACAAAGGTCCGCAGGTACTCCAGGTTCATGGGACATCCTCCAAAGACGGCGCGACAGATCTTTCCATCTGTGTATGCCAGGGATAACCTCCTGGCATCGCTTGCTATTCTACCGCTTTGTGGGTCCGGTGGCAAACCGAAACGGGAACCAGGTACGGCAGGACAGGAAAATACGCCCTGAGGAATGCCCCTAGAAGATCGATTTCATGGGATGAAAGTGCGGTACACAAAGGAAAAGGGCCGCTCCGTGCAGCCTGGCGACCCTTTCTGGTTGTCGGTCAAGCGCTAGTGCTTATTCCCAGCCGTACTGCACGGGACCCCGCGGCTCAAGGGGTTGCACTTCTACCGCCTGCAAGCCCTTGCGGCCCTGCTCCACGGCGAACTCAACTCGCTGCCCTTCCTGCAGCGTCTTGAAGCCAGGAGTCTGAATGGCCGTATAGTGGACAAATACGTCTTCGGCGCCATCACGCTGGATGAAGCCAAAGCCCTTTGCCTCGTTGAACCACTTTACGACGCCCTGTTCTCGCTCACTCATGTTTCCTTTTCCTTTCGCTTTCTGTGCTAATAAACGTTGGTCAAGACCGAGAGCCTCTCCACAAAGAAAAAGCGCCCGGACCCGCAAGTCCGCGCACCTCCACTCTGGGTATTGACTCGGAACTTAACCTGATCCCTACGGCTAGAGTATAACAGATAAGTTACGGGCTGTCAAGTTCCGAGTTGGTGCGTGTGAGTTGGTGCGGTTTGGGACCCTGCCCTCTTTGCTGCACGCGCGATCTTTATCCGGGGCATCTTTGCTGCCAAGACCGCTTTGGGGTATAATCCTGGTCATGATAGGCCCCTGCGCGCCAGGGGCTGAAGAGGCCAATATCCGAAGCCTGGCGAGCACACGAGCCCCGGGGCGCGGGACATATCGCGGACCATTTTTGCAGAGCTTGACGAGAGGGCAATCCCATGAGCAGAGAGTATCTGGAATCAAAGGACCTCTACCAGATCGCGACCCTATCAGACCCGCGCTTCAGCCCGGATGGACGCTGGCTAGCATACGTTCGCACGCAGCCAGACCAAGGGAGCAATGAATACAAGAGCGCGATCTGGCTGGTGCCGGCTGGCGGAGGCCAGTCCCGCCAATTCACCAACGGTGTGAAACGCGACAGCGCCCCCCGCTGGTCACCGGATGGGCGCTGGCTGGCCTTTGTGTCGACGCGCGGCGGTGAGAAGGCAAAGCCCCAGATCTATCTGATCCCCACTGACGGAGGCGAAGCGCGACAGATCACCAAGATGAAGAACGGAGCCGGCGAACCGACCTGGTCTCCAGATGGCAAGATACTGGCCTTTACTTCGCGGGTCAACGCAGAGGAGATGGCAGCGGATGATGAGGGCGAGCCCGAGCAGCCACTCGATCCGGATGAACTGGAGCGCCTCGCAGCGGAGAAGGAAAAGCGAGAAGAGGAAAAGGCCGATCCCCGGGTCATACGCCGTTTCGCCTATCGCGCGGGGACCAGCTACTTTGACGATCGAACGGCACAGCTGTACCTGCTGGAAGTAGACCTGGAGACAAGCACGGCGAAGAACGGGCCACGGCGCCTCACCAGCGACGGGCGCAACTACAGCGACCCGCAGTGGATGCCCGATGGCAGCGCCCTGTTGGCGGTGGTGAGCCGCCAGCCAGATAAGGACGATCTATTCTACTATACGGATGTGGTGCGAGTGCCGCTGGAGGGTGGCGAGCCAGCGATCCTCACCGGCAGCGACACGGCTGATTTCAGCCCGCGCCCCTCGCCAGATGGGCAGTGGATAGCCTACAACAGCGCGCCTGTCAAAGCCTATACCACGGCGAACATGGAGATCAAGTTGCTGCCTGCCGCGGGCGGTGAGCCTCGAGTACTCACTGCCGGACTCGACTGCCACGCCGCGGATCTGGCCTGGACGCCGGACAGCCGGGGGATATGCTTCCTTGCGCCTGAACGGGGCCGCGTTGACCTGCGGCGCGTGATGCTGGAAGTAGGAACGGTGGATCTCCTCCTGACCGCCGATCGCGAGATGCAGGCATATGACCTATCCGCTGACGGCAAGCAGGTAGGATTCGTAGCCTCCACGGACCGCAGCCCTTCCGAACTCTATGTGGCTGCTCTGGAGGACGCTGACGAACACAGACTGATCCAGCCCAACGAGGGCTGGCTCGCCGCCAAGAAGCTGGGGGAGGTCAGCGACCTCTGGTTTGAGAGCGCTGACGGCACGCCCATTCAGGGCTGGATCATCAAGCCGCCCAATTTCGATCCGGGGGAAAAGTATCCCCTCATCCTGTCGATCCATGGCGGACCGCACGTGATGTGGAGCCGCCACGAGCCCACCATGTGGCACGAATGGCACACACAGGCTGCCCAGGGCTATGTGGTCTTTGCCTGTAATCCGCGCGGCTCGGACGGGTACGGCCAGGCCTTTCGGGCAGTACTGCTCAACCGATGGGGCGAGGCCGACCTGCCGGACCTGCAGGCAGGCGTAGAGCGGGTCATCGAACAGGGTTATGTCGATCCAGAGCGATTGGTCGTCACTGGAGGGTCGTATGGAGGCTATATGACTGCCTGGGTCATCGGGCACGATGACCGCTTCAAGGCTGCCGTAGCCCAAAGAGGGGTGTACGACCTTACCAGCTTTTACAGCACGTCCGACATCCCTATCCTCACCGAGTGGGAGTTCGCCGCCGCGCCCTGGGAAGATCCCGAACTGCTGTGGAAGTACTCGCCCCTGGCCTACGTGGAGCGGATCCGCACGCCGCTGCTCCTAGTTCACTCCGAGAACGACTTTCGCGCTCCGATTCCTGCGGCGGAGGGGCTGTTCGTGGCTCTGCGCCGGCTAAAGCGCGAGGTGGAGATGGTCCGCTATCCACGGGATGGTCACGAGCTGTCCCGGAGTGGCGAGCCCAAACACCGCATAGACCGGCTTGACCGGATTGTCGATTGGTTCGACAAGTACGTCGTGGAGAGCCAAGCTGCCGAATAGGGATGTGCCCCGGAGCGAAAGACACGCCAGGCAGCATCTATTGCGCCAGGTCAAGCAGATTGCCCTTTCCAGGAACTAATGGTATACTGGAGCAGCTACAACTTCACACTCCCAACCTCGTTTAGCAGCATGCGCCGAAAGGACAGATTCGCAGTAGAAAAGGGAGGCAGAAAATGAGTCAGAGCCCATCAGGCCCCGCATTGATCATCAGGCACACTGGCCAGGTCTTCCACTTGACCCAGGAGCCAGTCAGTATCGGTCGGCAGGAAGGCAACACCATTGTCCTGGCCGATCCCCAGGCATCGCGCCATCATGCAACGATAACGTGGCAAGCGGGCAATTTCGTGATCCAGGATATGGGAAGCGCCAACGGAACTTTCGTCAACGAGAGACGGATCGCGGCGCCCCAGCCCCTTCGCGATGGCTATGTGCTCCGCGTGGGCAATACCGTTTTCGATGTACAGATTCCGCCAGGAGTTGGTGGGCCGGCCGACACACTCGCCGCCTATCCTGTACCGCCCAGCCCGACAACTCCGGGTCCTGAAAAACGCTCGCCCTTGATGATTATCCTGGCTATCCTGTTGGCCGGGATCGTGATCGTCGGCCTGGCCATAGTGGCGATCCTGCTGCTATCCGGAGATGGAGAGGCCGCGCCTACAGTGACGATCCAGTCACCCGTCCAGGGGGCGGAGGTTACTGCCAACCAGGAGGTCATGCTGCAAGCTACGGCAGCCGGCGTGCCGGACATCACCCTGGTCGAAATCATGGTGGATAGCGTCGTGATAGGCATGTCCGCCAGTCCTGCAGCTGAGGGGAACGCCTCGCTCACAGTCACGCAGCCATGGACCTTCAGCCAGATCGGGTCCCACGAGATCTCTGCGGTCGCCTACACTGCCGGTGGTGATGTGAGCGATCCTTCTACGGTCACGATATCCGTCGTGGAGGCTCCGGGGGAGATCACGCCAACGGCAACGCCGTCGGCGACGGCATCGGTCACACCCACAAACACGCCGTTCACAGATACGCCCACGCCGACCACCACGGCTACGCTCACCGATACGCCTACGCCAACGCCAACACCAACGGCAACGCAGGCACCGCCGCAGATCGCGTTCTTCCAGGCAAACCCGGGGAATATCATCAGCGGCGACTGCACGACGCTCGAATGGGGTGCGGTCACCAACGCGTCGGAAGTGCAGATTGACCAGGGCATCGGCGGGGTTGCTACGCCCGGCAGCCAGAGCGTCTGCCCGGCAACCACTACGACCTACGTCATGACCGCCACCGGACCGGGGGGCACGGCCACCGCCTCGGTTACAGTCAACGTGCAGCCTGGGCAGCCTGATCTCACGGTAGAGTCAATCGTATTCGTGCCCTCGCCTCCGGTGCAGAACCAGGATAACGAGGTCAGAATCACGATCAAGAATATCGGCAATGCCGCGGCTGGCGCCTTTGACTGGGATTGGCAGCCAGGGACGGCCACGCCCTACTCGGGCAGCCTGTCGGGACTGGACGCAGGCCAGAGCCAGGTAGTGACGGTTACCTGGAACCCCGCCAGTTGGTACGGCAATCTGCCCACGAGAGCAAGGGTGGATATTGGGGGTACCGTTGCTGAGAGTGACGAGACCAACAACGAGTTACAGGTGAATACCGCAGTCACGCCGGCCATCGATGTGACGGTAAATCTGACGCCCCAGGCGGCACTCGACGGCTTCCGGGCCAACAACGGCGGTGGCAACAACACTGTCGACATCCGGGTGGGCAACGGATCTTTCTTTGGCAGCCCATCGCAGGAGTTGGTCATCCGCGGCTTCATGAGCTTTGACCTGACGGGCATCCCGGCAAGCGCGGATGTGAAAAGCATCGACCTGAGGTTCTACCAGGTGAACGTGACCGGCACACCCTACGCCAAGCTGGGCAACCTGTTAATCAAGCACGTGGATTACGGCTCGACGCTGGACAATGCCGCCTACGACACGGCTGAGCTGCATTCGGCTATCCTGTCCCCACACACCGGCTCGGGTGAGTGGTACACGATCACGGCGACCACCATCGCCGACTGGATCGAGGCCGATCTGGCCGCCGGACGGACCAGGTTCCAATTGCGGTTGCAGTTCTCGAGTGAGACCGACGGCGACGGAGCACAGGATACAGCCAGCTTTGAGTCGGGGGAGAACTACTTTGGCACGGGCAACTTGCCAAGACTGACTATTACCTACTCGCCCTAGGCGTTATATCGGGCCTCTGCTCGTACCTTAACGTGCAGTGTACTGTGGGGTCAATCGCGGGTTACACGCGCGATTGACCCCACTGGTCTTGCCACCCTGGGACAGACAACCATGTACTATGTCAGCTCTGAAAGGACAACTCGGGAATGAGCAATAATGAGGAAGCAGGCGCGCAGCTACGAGTACAGCATACGGGCCAGGTGTTCCCCATAGAGAAGGCTGAACTCGGCATCGGCAGGCAAGAGGACAATGCCATCATCCTGGCTGACCCGCGTGTTTCGGCCTACCATGCCGTGATCTACTGGCGAGCGGAGACAGGCGCTTTCTTTATCGAGGATCTGGAGAGCAAAGGGGGTACCTATGTGAACGGCATCCGCCTGGAAGCGCCGCGGATGCTGCGAGATGGGGACTCGATCCGCCTGGGGAATACCGTCATGGAGCTGACGTTGCCGCCATCGCCTGGCGCTACCCTTGTCCGAACCCTACCAGCAGTGGGCAAGGGTGGTCCTGGAGCTCCGTCCAGGCGCCCGGTCCTGGCGGGCATCACCATCGCGATCCTGGCAGGGTTCACCATCCTGTGTGTGGGCCTGCTCGTCGTCCTGCTGTTGATCGGAGGGAGGGGCACACCGAATGTGATCATCCAGTCCCCGGCTGACGGCGCGCAGATCGCGTTGGGCAACGAGCTGATCCTGCGGGCCACAGCCAGCGGGGCGACGGACATCACCCTGCTGGAACTACGGGTGGATGGATCCCTGGTGGCGACGGCTTCCGAGGCAGAGGGCATGTCTTCGCTGACGGTGTCCAAGCCATGGATTTTTGGCACGCCTGGCGAGCATGTAATCTCGGCTAGCGCCAGCACAGCAAGGGAGAAGAGCAGCAGACCGGTATCGGTCAAGGTGACTGTCTACGGGGCCGTTGCCACGGACACGCCCACACCTGAACCGCCAACGGACACCCCAACTCCTACGGTCACGCCGTCACCCACACCGGAGGACACTGCCACACCTACCCCAACTACCGTCCCACCACCACAGGTCGAGTATTTCCAGGCTAGCCCGGCCTCGATCAGGGCAGGCGACTGCGCGACGCTTCAGTGGGGCAAGGTGAACAATGCCACCGAAGCCAGCATCGGGCCAGACATTGGGGGCGTGGGCACCCCGGGAGAGGAGACCGTGTGTCCGTTGGAGACGACGAGCTACACACTGACAGCCCGGGGGCCCGGCGGCACGACCCAGGTTTCAACCAGGGTGACTGTTGTCGGCGGGCTGCCTGACCTGACCATCGACTCGATCGCGTTTGTGCCAAGTCCGCCCGAGGCCGGAGAGGAGACTGAAGTCCAACTCACAATCCGGAACGCGGGAATCGGTGCCGCCGATGCCTTTGACTGGGAGTGGCAGGCGGGCACCGAGCCGACCATCGACGGGCGGGTCTATGGTCTGGGCGCAGGTGAATCGACGGTGATCACCCTGGCCTGGAGCCCGGGTCAACCGCAGGAACGCCTGCCCATCGAGGCGCGGGTTGACACCAACGACGAGGTCTTGGAGGGCAACGAGGACAACAACCGGTATGCATCCGTCATCCAGGTAATTGAGGTCGAGATTGAGCCGGTGACCCTCACGCTGATGAGCGAAGGTATCCTGGATGGCTACAGCCTCAACGACGGCACGGGCAGCAACTCCAGGGACATCCTGATCGGCAACGGCGAGGTGCTCAGCCCGACCGGTGAGTTGGTGGCCCGTGGATTCCTAAGCTTTGACCTGTCAGAGATCCCCGCGGGAGCGACCATCGAGAGCGCAGAGCTGCGTTTCTACCAGAAAGAGATCGAAGGCAGTCCCTACCAGAAGCTGGGCAACCTGGTGCTGGAACACGTTTATTATGGCACCAGCTTTGACGAGAGCGCGTATGACGCACCAGCCCTGGGCACGGCAGTACTCGAGCTTCAGAGTTCTCCAGAGGCATGGTACATCCTATCCGATCTCACAATCGCGGATTGGGTCCAGAGCTCCCTGGCAGCGGATCTGTCGCGCCAGCAGTTTCGACTGCAATTCAGCCAGGAGACCGACGGAGATGGACAGGAAGACTGGATCGCGATTGAGGATGGCGGCAGCATCCTGGGCTCGCCCCAGGCGCCAAGGCTGATCCTCATCTATGCTCCTTGAGATTAGGCGGCAGGCCGCATCCGGCAAGTCCCTTACGAAAGGTTGATGGATCCAAGGGGAGCCTGCAGGGCCAGAACCGCCCCTGCGAGTTTGACAGATCGGCGCATAGGCGTTATACTCGTACGCGCAAGGCAATCCCGGCCAATACGCGGGCCAGGCAGCGCACCGCGCAAACTCAAGATCTGCAAAGGAGGCATCCACAGTGGCCACCGTTAGAGACATGTTGAAAACCAAGGGATTTGAGGTCTGGTCTGTAACGCCAGACGCATCTGTCTTTGACGCCCTGAAGCTGATGGCGGAAGAGAACATAGGTGCCGTGCTCGTCATGGAATCCGATAACCTGATCGGCATCCTGTCGGAGAGGGACTATGCTCGAAAGGTTATCCTGCATGGCAAGTCGTCTGCGGAGACCCCCGCCCGCGAGATCATGACCGAGCGGGTGATGTGTGTTGGTCCTGAGGACTCTGCCGAGCAGGTCATGGCACTAATTACGGAGAAAAAGATACGGCACTTGCCCGTGCTGGAGGACGGCGAGCTGATCGGTCTTATCTCGATTGGAGACGTAGTCAAGGCCACCATCGCGCAGAAAGAATTCATCATCGAGCAACTCGAGGAATATATCAAGGGAACGCCCTACGTCCCGCCAGAGTCCATTAAGGCGGGATGAGCAACGCGCGTCTATCTGGGGTGCGTAGGTTTTTCCTGTGGCGCGGTGTGAATCTGGCCCGGGACTGTGGGCTCTGTCACCGCGGCTATGAGGCGCCTTGACTGCGCGTGACAAACCGATACCCAACGCCGGGTCAACGGAACGTCGTTTGCTTCTTTGCGTTCCATCTCAGAAATGGTATAATCTCCCCATGATGACCAGTGGGGACGAGGGCCGTTCTGGCTCGAGCACGTGGCTGGGGGTCGTTTCACGACTCCTGGTCACCCTTTTATTTCTGGCTCTGCTCATCTTCTTGAGCGGCTGCGGTGTCTCAACCCAGCCAGCAGGCAAAGCCACCGCGCCAGCCACTGCTTCTCTGCTGGTTGAGGTGGCGCCGCCTGGATCTCAGATCTACGTGGACGGTATGCGCAGCGGTACGACGACGGCGACGCTGACGCTGCCCCCAGGACAGCACACCGTCCGCGTCGAGCGCGAGGGATTTGAGCCACTGGTCGAGATGGTCAACCTTGCGCCCGACGACGAGTATGCGATCCGCGGAGAGCTAGTCCCACAAGCCGGTTCATCCATTCCCACAGTTACACTCGCTGCGACAGGCGAAGCGGGCTCGGGTCAACGCCTGCCCGACCTTGCGATCACACATGCCCAGATAGAACTGGAGACAGGAGGTTCCTGCGACTATACTTCTACGGCTCTGGGCATTCGCGTCTGGCTCGAGAACGTGGGCACAGCGGATGCCGGCGCCTTTGCCGTAGAGGGAAACGGCATCCAGCAAGTGATTGCCGAGGGACTGGCAGTCGGGCAGACGACGACGGTCTGGTTCGAGGGGTACGTCAATGGGGAGAATATCGTGCTGGTCGATGCCGCCGACCAGATCCAGGAGGCCCGCGAGGACAACAACTCGCTGTCGCAACGACTGCCGGTGCCCACATTGCCACCAACCTGCACGCCGCCATCCCAAGCCGCAGCGACGGAACTACCAACTCCCGAGCCTGCAACGGCTATCCCAACCGCCACGCGGACACCGCCAAAGCCCGCCGACGTGACAATACGCGAAGGCCAGATCACTTTACCGACCTATCCATACGCCAGCTTTACGACTGAGGCGTGGAGCGATAGATTTGGCATGGCCTACGACGTCCTCGGTCGCGCGGCCTACGATGCCTCGAATCCAACGCCAGCGGACCTGACGTACCGGACCTTTATCGTGGAGAACGAATATATCCGCCTCACTTTTTTGCCCGAGGTAGGCGGGCGCCTGTACAAGGTGCTGTACAAACCTACAGGGCACCTGGTGACCTACCACAATCCCGTACTGAAGCCCAGTCCCTGGGGCCCACCGGAGCAGGGTTGGTGGCTTGCTGCTGGCGGCTTTGAATGGTGCTTGCCTGTGGAGGAACATGGTTACGAATGGGAGATGCCCTGGAAGCTGACGGCCAGTAGCGACGGACAGAGCGTCACGGTGCTCCTCCGCGATAGCAGTGCCGGGGATCGCATACAGGCAGAGATCGCCGTGCGG
>Ga0207796_1000115_pt1 | contig 34590 bp, 30 predicted proteins | sample Pon1CUnioCityCA_6_FD_187274 | JGI IMG/M metagenome (GOLD analysis project Ga0207796, IMG submission 187274) | Marine sediment microbial community from Union City, CA, USA - Pond 1C Sediment 1 (SPAdes) | ecosystem: Environmental > Aquatic > Marine > Intertidal zone > Salt pond sediment ... | reverse complement strand
CAGTATACATTGTGCTACACGAAAAAGAAAGCATCTGTTAGCACGCGCAATGCTTTTGAGTAGATGATACTCGCTCTACATTAGAGCGGTGTAAGCACGGTCTTGGATTTCCATATGAGGCTGTGTCCATAACAAAGAGAAAAGGATTGCTAGTCCAGGCCCTTGGCATCCATCACGACACCCCCCCCAAACGGTCTCCTCGACCGGCTTCGGTGATAACGATGCGATGTAGACCGAAGCTGCCCACCCACCGATGAAAGCCATGCTCTTCTGTCATTGGCGACTGACCGGCATCTCCCCATCGCGGCTTTGGGTTGGAGGCTCAACGGCGGCGCGGATGCCGAACTGATTGAGCAACTCAAGCGTGCGATCTGTCACACCGGGGAGCAGCTCATTCGTCTCTACGCAAGCCAAGTCCCGCTCATTCGCCACTGCCTGGTCCTCCTGGCCGCTAGCCTCAACGACATCAGGATCGAACGGGATGAAAAACGAGACGACAGCGCGGGCACCTGACAGCACAGCCTCAAGTTACACAACGCTGGCTGTGCCGAAGGAAGATCCCGAACCCGCGCTCTGGCCGAACGATCAGGGAATCCATGGTTGGGCTGGCGAAGCAGCGAAGCTCTTCAGGGCAAGGATCCTTCACGTCCGCGAGTGCGATCTCACGGTCCCAGCAGCGGGTGATGGTCTTTGTATCCCAGACATTGGGCCTAACAACACCGCAAACTGATTGCACTCTCGGCTGGTCATTGATCACCCTGAGATCCTGCTGACAAAGAAAAAGCCCCGCGATCGTTGAAGTCACGATGTCGCGGGGCCCTGGCGCTGACCAGAAGAGAACAAAAGACTAATACCGGAGCAATGCTCCCACGCCAAATTTCTCTGCCTTTGGATTGTCCTCCACAACCTCGACCTCACCACCGTCCTCAATCACTCTCGTTACCAGAGCCTCAGCGGCGTCGGGAATCTCCATGAACTCGCCGCCGCAGAAGGGACACTTCTCGAGGGCGTGGTCGGTGATGTAGGCGCAGTGCTTGCATTGATAGCCCGGCTGGTGGTAATGGCGATCAATCACCAGGGTCTGAATCCGGCCTTCGTGTGCCGCGCCAAGGGTGTCCGCCAGGCGGATGACACCGTTCTCCCCCTTGGCCGCGGCAGTGAACACGGCATCGACAAGGGATTCCTTGCGCCGCTTCTCAACCTCCTCGATAATCTCCAGAGAGCGGTCTCGAATCACCGGTTCCGGCGCATTAAGATCAACACTAAACGTCCCAATTACCCTGTCCTGCAGGTGTCTGGGTAACTCCTCCTGGAATTGAGCGATGGTTCCATCCGCACCCGCGATAATCAAGCGCTCAGGTTCGCGTGATTCACAGAACCGCTGTATTCTGCCAACAGCGTCGCGGATGTTTCGCCGAACGACCTCTACCTCGTGCTGGCTTGAGATTGGCGCGCCTCCTCGACGACCATGGCCTCCCGAAGATCCCCTGCCACGCTTCAACTTGCGCACGTCCTCCCCGACGAACTCAGCAGTAGCCCGTACTTCACCGAGGTCGAAGTGGAACAGACGCAGCTGCCGTCGATCTACCACAGCCACGGCGTAGCTCCCGTACGCATCGACGAGCTCCGCCAGCGGCGAGATATACGGGCGGTGCGCCACCGTCACGCCGGAAGCGACGGCAATGGCCAACGAATAGGCCCGCCAAAAATCGTCGGCCTTACAGGAGAAAAGAACAACACCACGCCCTGACCAATCATACTCGTGATCAAAATAGGCTTCGACTGCTTCCAAGTCCTCGCTAGCGGCAACGCCCTCCGCTTCCTTCAGCAACTGGCGCAACACGATCCGGTACTCATCACGCGATCTCTCCGTAGGGTCCACATTCAGGTAGACGCTCAGCACAGGTGCGTCAGCTCGATATGTTGCCAGTTCGCGCAGGTCCTCACGGTTGAACATGCCTTTCACCCCTTTGCTCCAGTCCTAAACATCACCAATACCAATTGCTGGTCGCTCCGATGTTTCAGGTAGCGTGCCTGAACCGAAGCCATCACTGCCAACTCCCTACAGCGTCTCGATGCTCGCTCCTTCGGGACACGTGCGTCTTCAACGTCTTACGGCCTCTCGCCGAGCGTCACCGGAATCTCTAGCTGCTCTCCATCACGGAAGACGGTCAACGTCACCTCTTGCCCAACCTCCGCATCGCTCACCAGGTAGGCAACCAGATCGCCGAACGTTAGGATCGGCTCTCCGTCGATGGCCACAATGATATCGCCTCCGGCGATGACGGATTGCCCCATCACCTCCACCTGTCGGTCGCCACCCTGTATTCCGGCCTCGGCAGCCCCTGTTCCCGGCTGGACCTCACTGACCAGCGCTCCGCGCTCCACAGGAAGGTCTAGAGGCTCCGCCAGCTCTGCCACGGTGAAACGGTTATCGGATGTGATACCCAAGTAGGGATACTCGTAGGCTCCCTCGTCGATCAACTGCGGAACAATTCGCTTCACTGTGTTGACAGGCACGGCAAATCCGACACCAGCATTGACACCAGTCTGCGAACGGATGGCGGTGTTCACGCCAACAACTCTTCCTCGCGAGTCGAGCAAGGGTCCTCCTGAGTTCCCCGGATTGATCGAGGCGTCGGTCTGAATGATCTCAGGATTCGAGAAAGAGCCTCCTTCCAGCGCCTGCGACGTCAGTGTTCGCCCAACGGCGCTGACGACACCCAATGTCATGGTCCCTTGCAGACCGAATGGGTTTCCGATCGCGACGACCTTCTGGCCCACGTGGAGAGCATCAGAATCTCCCAGCTCCAGAGGGACCAAGCGATCCGGAGCCACATCGATGCGAATTACGGCAAGATCGGAATAGGGATCACGACCCACGACCTCGACCTGGTCGGTGACAGATCCGTCGGCCAGCGCAACTTGAAGAGCATCAGCGCCCTCAACCACGTGATTGTTCGTGACGATGTGTCCGTCCTGATCGATCAAGAATCCGGATCCGCTGCTCAACGGTTGTAGACCACCCCCATGCTGTACCAGCACTTCGATGTACACGACGGCAGGATTGACACGCTCGTAGAGATTAGCCAGGAGGGCATCCTGGGCATCCAGTTCAGCCAGATCTGCCTCGGACAACGGAGGGACGGTCGGGACGGGCTCGGAGGTCGGCAAGGGCCTCGAGAAAAGCGTGGGAGTGGGTTCAAAAACAAACTCCTGCGCGTTGCAGGCAATCGCGGGCAACACCAGAAGTGCGAGAAGAAGCAGCAAAGGCTTCTCTCTATGCATCTGATCTCCTTCCTCTACCATGGGCAAATTCCTCAAAGAGCTCACGTTCACGAGGAGTCAGTTCTGTGGGAATTTCGATCTCCGTCCTCGCAAGCAAGTTCCCGCGCTTTTCCGGTCGACGCGGATTAGGCATTCCCTTGCCGCGGAGCCTGAAGGTCTGCCCTCCCTGCGTGCCAGCAGGAATCTGCAAGGAGACATAGCCGTTCAGAGTGGGCAGACGGAGCTGTCCACCAAGGACAGCTGTACAAAGATCGACGCTGACGTCGAAGCGCAGGTCATCACCGTCGCGTTCAAAGATGGGATGAGGTTCCACGGTGACAGTCAAGTAAAGATCCCCCGGCGCGCCCCCGCCGTACCCAGCGCGCCCCTCTCCGGCGATGCGCACCCTCGACCCGGTCCTTACGCCTGGCGGAATGGTGACCCGAATCCGGCGACCTCCTCTCTCCAGGACTCGACTGGTCCCATCGCACGCCTCTTCCAGCGTTATGGTGACGTCTGCCTCCGCATCCTGGCCTGGTGAGGGGCCTCTGTAGCCTCTTCTATCTCCGGAGCGACCAAAGATGTCCTCAGCTGCGCGTCCATACCCGCCTCCTGCCCCGCCAAAGACAGCGCTGAAGAAGTCCGAAAAGACTTGACCCCCGGCACCACCGAACAGATCACCGAGATCGCCGCTCCACCGTACCCGGGCGCCTCCCGGCGCACCGCTGACCCACTGGGACCAGTCGTATTGGCCAGGATCTCCTCCAGAGCGCTGCCACTGATTCCAACTGCGACCGAGTCGATCGTACTTGGCTCGCTTCTCTGGGTCACCGAGCACCTCATGGGCCTCGTTAATCTCTTTGAATTTCTCCTCAGCCTGTTCGTCATGGGGGTTGACATCGGGGTGCCAGCGACGCGCCAGACGGCGAAAAGCCTGCTTGATCTCCTTCTCGCTCGCCCCGCGCTCAATGCCCAGGATTTCGTAGTAATCCCTGTACTTCACACTGCCACACCTCATGGTTGGGCCGTCATTCTATATGGTAAGCCAACCGCTGTCAAGCCTCTCGTCCGCTCGACCGTCCCACAGCTTTCAAACCACCCGCAGAAACATAAAAGCGGAGACAGGGTGACACCCCATCTCCGCCTTCCATTCGTGCGGCTGTAGACTACATGTAGTCTCTGATTTCCTGCTCTTCGTCTTCCTCGGCCTCGGCCTCGCCAATGACCTCGACCTCCTCGCCTTCCTCGCCCATGATCAGCTCTTCCTCTAGCTCTGCGGCCGGTCGCTCCAGCTCGACCTCCTCCAAAGGCACAAGGCGTGCAATCATTTCATCTGGATCGGTCAATACATCAATACCAGGCGGAACCGCCAAATCCTCCACGTGGATCGCCTGACCAACCTCTGTCAGCTCTGCCAGATCGACCTCAAGGGCATCAACGAGATCGCCGGGAAGACACTCAACCTCAATCTCCGCGATGCCAAACAGAAGAATACCCTCCTTCTGCTCTGCCACAGGTGACTCTCCCCGGTTCAACAAAGGAATCTCCGTAGTGATCGTCTGAGTCATCATTACCCGGTAGAAGTCAACATGCAGCAGATCATTGCTGATCACATCGCGCTGGACTTCACGTAGTAGGGCAAACTCTGGTTCTTCGGCGCCTTCGACGTTGATATTGACCAACTGGCTTCCGCCGACCTGCGACAACACGCCTCTTAGTTCGTACTTGTCGAACTTCAAGGAAACGGACTCGAAGCCGTGCCCATACATCACGCCAGGCACCCAACCCTCTCGACGCAGGCGCTTGACCTTGCTGCCAAACACGGATCGTTTCTTCGCCGCTAACTCAACTCGGCTTTTCTTCCTCATCCTACACTCCTCCTGAATGCCATCTCGCTCAAGAAACGGGCAGGAAGAGTATCCTGCCCGCTGACAGTATTGTAGCGCAAAGGCTTGATCTCGTCAAGCGGAGCCTTCCGCCAGGAAGAGGCATCAGGCGCTCCTTTACCACCAATGGCGACAGTCGCAGTTGCAGCACGCTGAGAACCCCGCCGGGAGCGATTCTGAGCTAGAGTCGCTACATCGTAACAGGAAGTTGCGCTGCGACCTCCCGGCGCAATCGCTCGATTTCCTCCGTGAGGCCCGGCTCGTCCGGGCGACGAGCGCGCTGCATCTTCTTGAATGCCAATTCCGCGCACTGCTGCTGCAGGCGTCGCATGCCCCGCAAGCCGACCAAGCCGCGGGCTCGGAGTGCCCGCCACCGAGCACGGGCTCTTCCACCGGGCGCGACCAACTCGCAATAGAGCGTCTCCGGCAGTTCCTCCCGCAACTCCGCTCGGAGGATTCGGCGCTGTCTTCGCAACGACCAGTCAGCTACCACGCCGATCAGCGCCACACCCGCCCCGGTCGTCACCAATGTCACGGCATCCACACCCAGCAGACTCCAGCCAAGTAGGTTGTGAAGCGCGTGCGCCGTGACGGCGACCGCAAACCCGGCGACGGGCATGAGCCAGCGTCGCCACTGCCTCCGCTCCAGCCTGGCCGCGCCAAGGCTGGCTCCAAAGGCTGCCGTGTAGGCGGCATGGTCAAGACTGTAGAGCAGTCCCTCCACGATGGGGCCAACTCCGAACCCCCCAAAGCCCGACATGGCGAAAGTGGTCACGTGAGCGATCAGATTGCGGCTCATAGCAAACCCAAATCCCACGACTGCTCCATAGATGATGCCATCCAGCACGTTGTCAAACTCGCGCCGGTGACGTCGGGCGATGAACAACACCGCCACGCCCTTCAGCGCCTCCTGCAAGAGCGGCACAGCTAGCTCAAAACGCGCTGCACTCAGTGGGCCTGACAGCCCCGACGAAACAAGGTTCGGTGGGAGGCGGAAGAAGACCTCCGCCGCCAACGCTATGGTCACGGCAGGAACGCTGCCCCACAGGAATGCGGCCGTCACCAACAGACGAGGCTCCTTTTCGTAGCGATCCAGCCCGTAGAGTGCGCCGACGTAGAGCATTGTTGGCACGACACTGACCAGTACTGCCAGCAGGAGGCCCGCCCCTACCTGATGCGCGGGCAGCACGCCGCCGACCCAGACAAAATCCCGCGCGTCCCACGTTGCCTCCACCGTGTTCCTCTCCCCGGGTCTCATTGACGACTGACACGCCGAGGTTGCACCAGCCTCAAGAAATGGGCAATCAACGAGCAGCTTGAGCACGTCTGCGGGTCTCAGCTCCAGCCTCGCCAGCCCCGTCTCCCCGAAGTCAACATTGGTGAAGCGAGAGCGTATCACCCTTCCTGCGTTTCGATCGGGCCAGGTGGCAACGACGTCGGCGATTGTGTTCGGGGGGAGGTCTATTGTGGCAACGAGGGCTTCGCTCGGAGGATCGGCGTGCAGAATGGCCAGACTCCCGAGGGCTTCAACTGAGGGCAGCACAACGCCGTTCCGGTCAGTAATCTGCACACGGGCGTTGCCAGCTCTCTCACCGGACACCTCCACGCGGAGGCGGTGCGAGTACCAGGTCTCGGTGTCCAGCGGCTGCCCCATGCCCCATGCGTACGGATTTTCCCACTGATCGCCCTTGTCCACCGGCCCGAGTGGGCCGCTGAAGTCGCCGTGCGGCGCCATCTCTCCCCAACGGCCGCGGAAGTGGATCCAGGCTGCGCCCGGCCAGTTCTCGGGTTCCGAGACCAGTTGCTCGCGCTCAGGAAGGAGAATTACGTCGGGGATCGCGCGACCGGCTGTACCTGTGCGATCGACTATGGTCAGACGCCTATCGCCGATCTCCTGGCTATTGGGGTAGACCTCGTCACCGGCAAAGTAGTTGGCGTGGGAGCCCATTGCCACGTACACTGCGGGGTGTGTGCCCTCCTCCGCCGGGGCACGGTGCCAGGCCCGGCGTGTCCCGCCGTGGTGCTGGCTGTAGACCACCCACTGGGGCTGGGCATTGTCGTCCAGCATCACCTGGACCATCTCCCAGTCCCCCTCGTGCTTGTTGAACCAATCGTTGTAAAAGTAGAGAGCCCAGTACTGAAGAGTAACATGCCCCATCCCCTCCCGCGCCACCCGAGCGTAGACGGTGATGGGGAGACCGCCAGCCCTGGGACTGAGGGTAGCCCGGTAGAACGCCCTGTGGGCCGAATAGTCGGTGTAGGCGGAGCCGCCCTCGTACCCATACCAGATGTCCAGAAAGTGAGTGCGGTCACTCTGAACCTGCAAAAGATCGAGGGGATCGAGGGCAAGCAGAACGTTGGTGTCGAACCAGAGACGCCGGCTGCGGCGCAGACGGGCCTGTCTTACGATGACTTCGACAGGTTGGGGATAGAAGACTTCCCGCTCATGGAAGTAGAGCACAGGCGCGTACCGCTTCACCAGCGCTACGTCGCTCTCGGGCGGGGTTCCGTCAGCCAGAACCGGGCTGGCGGTCGCCAGCAGTGTCACCAAGAAGATCAGACCGGCAAGGCTACGCCGTATCATGCGCGAGCAGTCTCCCATGTATCGCACGAGCCATTGTACGTGGGTTGCCCTTCGGGAGCAAGCGAGTATACTGGCAGGCCCGTGCAAGTTGGGCCACCGTTCACCGAGCCCCGGCCCGGGATCCTCCCAGGCCCGGACGGAGAGCTGGGGCACGTTGGGCCGACGGGCGGGCATCAGCGGACTTGGAAGGTCTTTCACCGATTGTTAGAGGTTCTTATGCAAAAAACCAACCGAAGCCAAAGCAATGCCACGTCATCCTGGGCCGATTGATCCCGAGGAGGTATAGGATAGAAATGGCTCGCCCTCTCTGGGTCGTACGGGTGCTCAAGAGTATGTTTCCCGGCCGGTTCCTGGTCGCTCGGGCGACTCACCTCCCCATCGTGGGCCGCGTTCTCGATCGGTGGCTGTTCGCCGGCGATGATGTGATCTTCCTTCCCCAGGATCAGTCCGTCCAGACGATTGCTGTGAATGAAACCGTTGATGAGCCGATCGAGGTCGTGCTACCATCCCAGATCGTGGAGCACTTCGTCGAGCAAGCCAGTGTCCACTGGATCATGGATTTCTGCCTGTGCCGCGCGGCTGAGGCCTGCCAGGACTATCCCATCGAGTTGGGCTGTCTGTTCCTGGGGGAGGCGGCACTAGGAATCAATCCCGACCTGGGCCGACGCGTAACCAAGGAGGAGGCACTGGCCCATGTAGAGCGCTGTCGTGAGGCGGGGCTGGTGCACATGATCGGCCGCAATAAGCTGGATACAGTCTGGCTCGGCGTCGGGCCCGGACGCCAGCTACTAACCGTATGCAGCTGCTGTCCTTGCTGCTGTCTCTGGGGAACGCTCCCTCACATGACAACTCGGATCAGTAACAAGATCCAGCGTATGCCCGGCGTGACGGTGACCGTCAACGACGGGTGTGTGGGATGCGGTATCTGTACAGAGGGCATCTGCTTCGTAGACGCCATCCGACTGGAGAGCAACCGAGCCGTGATCAGCGAAGCATGCAGGGGCTGTGGTCGCTGTGTGGATGTCTGCCCGCAGGGGGCAATCGATCTTTCCATTGAAGACAGCCGATTCGTGGATCAAGCCATCGCTCATATCGGCACGCTGGTCGACCTTGACTGAAGCCCTCATGGATGGGAGGAGGAACCTGATGGAGAAGCATGCGGTTGTCCCGGTGACCACGCCGTCGACACAGGTGGCGGCAGTCGTCGCTCGGGCACTAGTGAAGCAGAAACTCGCAGCCTGCGTGAACATCACGCCGTCCGTGACCTCGATCTACACTTGGAACAATGCGCTGTGCGAGGATGAGGAGGTACAGCTGGTGATCAAGACCACACGTAACGCATACGACGATGTGTTCACTCTGGTCCAAGATCTCCACCCTTACGACGTGCCGGAAATCATCTCTCTACCCATCATCGCCGGCTCCCAGGACTACCTGGACTGGATTGACAAGGCCGTAGAGACAGACAGGCTGGTCGAGGATTGACACGTGGAGGCCCCGCTCCATCGATGGAGCGGGGCCTCCACGATCAACCGTCAGGCTGAATCGATCCGCTACTCTGCCCGCTCAGCCACCCGTCTCTCCAGAGTCTCTTCAATCACCACCTCCGCCTCTGCGGGGAGCGATGGTACCTCATGCTCCGCCAGGAGCATCTTGGCGCGCTGGTTGGCCCGGGTGAACATGTCCTGGCAACCTTGCTCCACCCAGTCATCGTAGCGCGTGCGATCCATCATGTCCGCATGCCACTGAGCTTCACGCCAATTGTCCAACGTATGGTCATCGGCCAGGTAACCGCCGCCGGGCCGCACACGCGCTGTGGCGTCAAGTGCCAACGTTCGCGGACTGACCTCGACGCCCCGCATGAAGAAGCGTGTCTGACGAATGACCTCATCGGCGATAACCAGTGCCTCCATCGAGGAGGTTGAGCCGTACTCAATGTAGCCCACATCGTGGACCAGGGTCGCCCGAGCCAGGAAATTCGCCAGAACCGAGAAGGTAATCTCGATCCCTGCCTGGGCATCCACCACCTTGCTGTCGGTGGCACCGGCAGCGGACCAGGCTGGCAGGTTGTAGTACCGCGCTAAGTCCATCTGAGCCATCATGCCAAGCGGCCATTCCGGGCTACCGTAGCTGATGATGGTGGTTCTCATATCCAAGGCTGCGGTGTTCATTCCGTAGATGTAGGGCGCACCCGGGTTGAGCAGTTGGGCGATCACCAATCCCATGAGACATTCAGCATTGCCCACGGCCAGTGCACCAGCCAGCGTGATAGGACCACCGCCGCCCATATTCGGCGATGGGATATAGCCTGATGGCACCCCCTTCTCGGCACAGAAAATCAGCTTCTGTAACGATTCCTCGATGATCATCAGTGGCGAGATTGGCTCGGCGTAGAGGAGGAAGAATGGCTTTTCTCGCAAGGCCTGCTCACCGCCAGCTGTCGCGGCCGCGATTCGATAGATGTCCTCGACGTCAGCACGATCCTTGGCTGTGTAGACGTTAGGTTTGATCGAGCCCCGGATCATCCTAACGAACTCGTGGATATAGAGATCATCGATCGGCACGTCGGATGGATTGCTCATCGACATGACGAAATCGATGTTGTCCAGGGCGTCACAAAGGCGGGCGATGTCCTCAACATCCTGAGCCGTGGTGCGGCGGCGCTCCCCGGTTCCGACGTCAAGTGTGAACGTGGTATCGGATCCGGCACCAAAAAAGACCTTCCCTAGCTCAAGGGGCATCGTCAGGTTACCCAGCCGATCGTACATGGGAATGCGCGACGGGGCTTTGTCTATGGCATCGGTGACGAGATGCTCTGGAATCTTGATGCGTCCCTCAGACTCCCAGGCCCCGGCCTCCAGCAATATCTCTCGGCCCTGCGGGTCCTGCATGTCCACACCAGTCGCTGATAGGATTTCCAGCGTGGCGTAGTGAAGATCGCGGACCTGTTCATCAGACAGGCCACGGCTGAACGGCTGTAATGTCGGAATCGGCAATTGGTCCGTCACAGAGACTTTCCTCCACGTACTAAAGCGTGAACCTTGAGACAAGAGACCGGACGCCGCAAAGCTGTGCTGATCACGGTTCCCCTATCTCGATCCGCGCGCTGCGTGTTGCCGGACAGCACCGGGCTGACCGGATGTGGTTTGTTTACAATCTCAGCGTATCGGCGAACTGCTCCCTGATCCAGCCATCGACCTTGGGGTCCAAAGGTTCTGCCTCGTGCTCCGCCAGGATCTTTCGAGCACGGTTTTTCGCGCGCAGCCACGCATCGGTCGCACCATCTGCCTCCCATTCGTCCCGTCCTTGACGATCGAAGACATCCGAAGGGTAGTAGTGCTCTGTGCGCATGTAGCGCAACGTATGTTCGTCGGCCAGATAGTGTCCTCCGGGGCCGACGCGATCGATGGCGTCGAGGGCAAGGGTATCGTCGTCCACATCTATCCCGCGCACAGCCCTCATTGCCATCCCCAGCATCTCGTTGTCGATCACAAACTGCTCATAGGCGATGGTCGACATATCTTCCAACATGCCGGCGGCATGGTGAATGAAGTTGGTGCCGGCCAACGCCACCTGGATCGCCGACTGTGCCTTCTCCATCCCGGCCTGGATATCAGGAAGCTTGGCGTCGGTCATCCCGGCGCTGTTGTAGATGGGGATCTTGTACAGATGAGCCAACTGCGTGATGGCCGCATTGCTGATCCCCAACTCCACAGAACCGCCTAGATACTTGCCGCTGCGCATGTCGGCCGTGGCAGGGATCGGGCCCAGTACCACAGGTGTGCCAGGGCTGGCCAACTGCGTCAACGTCAGGCCGGACAATTGCTCAGCGTTCAACTGGACGAGCGTCCCGGCCAGGGTGACTGGGGAGGTTGAGCCAGCCATCGGCGCCGCCGAGAGGATAACGGGCATTCCTTGACGGCACACTTCCATCAGGAGCGTGGTCACGTCAGTAGCGAACATCAGGGGACTCACCATCCAGCTAGTGATGAAGGAGACCAGGGGCCGAGCCCGCAACGCCTCCGGGCTGCCAGCGATTTGCTCACACATAGTCACGACATCGCGGATGCCCTGCAGCGTATAGACCCCGGCCTGGACGTGCTTGGTGGTGTTCGCCAGCGAAGCATAGTACTTGCTGATCTCCACCTGATCCTCATGTAAATCCGTAGGGTAGATGGGAATGAGATAGAAATGGATATTTTCCAGTGCATCCACGATCCTGGCCATGTCGGCGACATCCCGTAGCAGCGCCTTACGGATCTTGCCCGTCTCAAGATCGAGGATCTGAAGCGCTGCTCCACCCGTCCCGATGTGCACACGGGCATCCTCGAGGATCAAATCGTGCTCAGCATCGCGACCGGCCAAAACCACCTTTGATGGAGCTGCATCAATGGCATCCTCGACCAGAGATCGGGGCAGACGAACGCGACTTGCTCGCACGTCCGCGCCAGCCTCCTCGAACAACGCCAGAGCTTCCGGGTGGTCCACTTGCACGCCCGTTCGCTCCAGAACCTCGAGGGATGCCTCGTGAATCCTTCCCACCTCCGCTTCAGTCAACGGCTTGTACTGGCCGCCAACTTGACCCTTCTTGGGAGCTTCCATCTTCCTAGCCATTGCCACTGTCCCTTTTCTCTTCCCCACAGAACTGAAAAAGGCTGGGAGGCTTCACCTTGAATAACGACAGGAAAGCCGTCCCAGCCAGATCGTCCGTGGGTCTTCTTCCAGGCTCACCCGGCTCGCTGACGGGCAGGCCAGTGAGCCAGCGACTTACCTTTGCAAGCTAGTACACTGCTTCACACCTGAGTCCGTGGTCCCCCAAACGCAGCAAGTGTCGAGGCACCAGGCTGAATGAGTCGGCAGTCGCTCCTCGAGAGAATGCATATCCCCGGTTTCAGGCTGGATCTGCAGAAGCAGCCTGAGCAGAGCTGGATCCCCTCGATTAGTCCTTCTTCTGGCGGTAGTACTTGATGTAGTTCATCGCGTACTGATCTCGCCCCATGAGCAGGTCGGCCGCCAGAATGGACTGCTTGACCTCAGCAGCATCCACGATGGGGGCGTTGACTCCTGCGCGAATGACCATACCTAGGGCTACGCGGTTGATCACTTCGCGGTCGGGCAGGCCAAATGAGACGTTGCTGTGACCCAGGGCCTGATTGACGCCCAGTTCCTGCCTCACCAGATCGATGGCGTTCAGGGTGATGATGGCAGCGTCGGGCTCAGCACTCACGGTCAGAGCAAGACAGTCAATCACCACGTCTTCTCGAGGGATCCCCAGGGATTCGGCACGCTCAACGATTTTGGTCGCGATCTCAAGTCGCTTCTCAGGATTCTTCGGAATCCCGTCATCATCCATCGTCAAACCGATCACGGCCGCCCCATACTTAGCGACCAGCGGAAGGACGCGCTCCAAGCTCGCTTCCTCCCCATTCACCGAGTTGACCAGGGGCTTTCCCTGATAGACCGCCAGAGCAGCCTCCAAGGCGTCTTTGTCCGCCGTGTCAATGCACAGAGGAACGCCCACTTCGTCCTGGATGATCTGAACAGCCTGAGGTAGCAACTCTACCTCATTCACGCTGGCGGCGCCCACGTTGACGTCCAACACGTCGGCCCCCTCCTCGAGCTGCTTCGTGGCCTCTCCCCGCAGAATCTCGAGATCACCCTCGGTAAGGTGCTTGGTCAACCAACTGCGGCCGGTCGGATTGATCTTCTCACCGATGATGACCGTCGGGAGCTCAAGGCTAATGCGTACCTCGATCTCTGTCCCTTTCAGAATAGTTTCCATGTATCTGTCTCCTTTGGTATCGGGTCTTCTGCCCGTCTTAGCGTGTCTCCGACATACTACTCGTACTTGTGACGTCCAGTGCTTGGTCTGAGCTGACCGTTGCTGCCTGGCTCCCCGGACAGCAAAGACTGCGTGGCGCACCCGGGTGAATCTGAGTGCCGAACCTAGTCCGAAACGGGCTCGATCTCGTCAACAGAGAGCTCGACCCGTCGATTCTCAATCGACACAATGACGGCGTGCTTCAACGGCACCAGATCGATGACTCTTCCCTCCCCATAGGGCGTCTTCACTCGCCTCTTGCGCCGGGGGAGGTCACTGAGGGCGTCCACATACTGACCATACTCGTACTGCAAGCAGCAACGCAGTCGATCGCACATCCCCGTGATCGCTGAAGGATGGAGCGAAACGCCTTGCTTCTTGGCCATCTTGATCGAGATAGATGTGAACTCTGGGAGGAAGTGAGAACAGCATCGCGGCCCTCCGCAGGCGCCACATCCTCCCATCAGCTTGGCCTGATCGCGAGGACCGATCTTGAGCAACTCAACGCGACTCTCAAGTTCGCGCTGCAACTGTCTCTCCAACTCGCTCAAATCGTAGCGCCGCTCTTCACTCCCATATAGCAGTGTCAAGCGTTTCCCATCCAGCGTGTACTCGGCAACGACGACCTTGATGGGGAGACCAAGCCTATCCGCTTCCTGACGTGCAAGCTCCAGGGCCTCATCTTCTCGTTCCTGCCACCACTGGCGAAGCGCCAACTCGCGACCAGTGGCCCGGCGTTTGATCGGCTTGAGGGTTCTCACATCCTCGCCCTCACCCGGCGGGCGGACCGTGACGACCTCACCAAGCTGAGGGCCCCGGACAGTCTCAACGAGCGCGAAGTCTCCAGGGCGCAGGTCCCCAATCTTGCTCGCGTCGAAGTGGTAGATCTTCCCCGACGGCTGGAAACGGACGCCAGCGATCAGTCGATCGCAGAGGGCCGACAGCGTCGATTCACGGTGCAGCACACTCATGGTGAGTCCCTCACTGGGACGAGCCGTCGTCGGTCGCGTAGTCGGAGGGATGCAGGACCACGTCGTAGGACTGGGGTTCGGTCAGCTTGTCCAGGTCCCAGAGAAGAGAATCGAATCGCTCGTAGGCCGCAACCTCATAATCCTGGTCCATCTTGATGGCGTCGAAGGGGCATGCCTCGGCACAGAGTCCACACGACATACAGATGCTGACGTCGATATAGAACTCAGCCGGTTCCTTAGCTGGCCTGCCCGTCTCCGGATCTTCTCCGCGCTTGATCCAGATACACTGCGGCGGGCAGACCCGCGCGCACATCCCACATGCCGTGCAGCGCGACTTTCCTGTCTCGGGATCAATGACGTGGAAGGGGAAGACTCGAAACCGCTCCGGCAGCGGCGGCTCCTCATCGGGATACTGGATCGTGAAGATTCCCCGGGCCGACGGGCTCTGTCGCTCCGGCAGAGCCTCTGGCGTGTAGCGGCTGCCGAAGCCGCCCTTGAACAGCCACTTGAGATCGTCCAGGTATGTCACGATGAAGTGGCGCATCGTGACACCCAACGACTTGGCAATACCCAGTCCGTACATTAGCGATCCACCTCGCCCAGTGTGATGTCGATGCTGCCCAGAATAGCCACCACGTCGGCTATCTTGTTTCCGCGGCATAGCTCGCCGAGCACGCCCAAGTTCACGAAACTCGCCGTCCGGATATGATAGCGGAAGGGATTCGTGCCCCCATCCGAAACCAGGTAGAACCCGAGTTCGCCCTTCGGGTGCTCGACTCGACCGTATGCCTCACCCTCAGGCACGCGCGTGTTGGGCCTAACCCTTCCTCCCTGGATTGGCCCCTCAGGCAGTCGGTCGAGCGCCTGGCGCAAGATACGCAGCGACTCTCGCATCTCCCCAAAGCGAACCAGCACGCGATCGAAGACGTCGCCGTTGTTGCCCACGACTACGTCCCAGTCAAACTCGTCGTACACCGAATACGGCTCCGCCCGACGCACGTCGTAGGGCACGCCCGAGCCGCGCAGCAGCGGGCCCGTGCAACCGTAGGCCACTGCCGCCTCCGGCGGCAGAACACCGATGCGCTTGGTACGACCCTGGAAGACCTCGTTGTCCAGAAGATAGGTCTCCAGCTCATCTATGCGGCGGGGGAAACGTTCAAAGACCAGCTCCCTTGCCATCGGCATAAACGCGTCCGGGAGATCGTGAGCAACGCCACCGAAGCGGAAGTAGTTGCACATCATTCGCGAACCGGAAGCCATCTCAAATAAGTCAATGACGAACTCCCGCTCCTCCAGCGCATAGAGCATCGCCGTGAAGTAGATGCCGAGGTCGTTGCACAAGAAGCCAACAGAGACCAGGTGGTTCATCAGCCGCGTCAGCTCGCCCATGATCACGCGGATGTACTCAGCCCGCTCAGGCACGTCGACGTCCATCAACTTCTCGACGGCGACGGCGTAGCCAAAGTTATTGTACATCGACGTGATGTAGTCCAACCGGTCGGTGAATGGCATGTTGCCAAGCCATAGGTTGCGCTCACCGATCTTCTCGTGACTTCGGTGGAGATAACCGAGGACCGGCTCCAGGCCAAGGACCGTCTCGCCATCCAGACAGGCCACCATCCGGAGAACACCGTGCGTGCTAGGATGCTGCGGCCCGATGTTGAGCACCACCTGCTCCGTGCCGAGCTCCTCTTTCACCGCGGCGGCGACCAGCTCCAGCGGCTTGTACACTGCGCTCTCCGCCTCGGACTCCCAGCCCTCTGGGATCTCCAGGACACCATCCTCAACCCAATCATGGGGATACCGAAGATTCCGACCGAAAGTCGTGTCCTCTTCGTCCAGGACAGGCTCCCCATCGGGGAAGCGGCTGCGGAACGGCTTCTGATCCTCCTCGTAGTACGGTTCGTGCCAATCCTTACGCAGCGGATGACCCTCAAATCCTTCCCACAGCAGGATACGGCGCAGGTCGGGATGACCGTCGAATCGAATTCCCATCAGATCCCAGGCCTCACGCTCTTGGACGCCCGCCGACGGCCAGATCTCGATCAGCGAAGGGATCACTGGATCATCCCTGTCCGCGTGCACGTGCAGCACCAGTGGACCGCCCTCGGATCGATACAAGTTGTAGGCCGCCTCGTAACGGGCCGGGAAATTGTCCGTCGCCTCGGGGTAGTCGAGCGCCGTCACGCAGGAAAGGTACGCGAAATCCAACTCGTCGCGCAGGAAGGTAGCTACATCGACCAGTTGATGTGGCTCGATGACCAACCCTATGCGCTCCGCCGGCTGGGCAACACCGGGGAACTGCTCCTCCAGGGCACCAAGGGCGTCTGCGGTCAGTTCGGAAAGCTGTCGCTCATCCGCCATGCCTAGGCCTCCTCCTGCTCCGCGACGACCGTCTTGTGAAGCCTCGGCGGCCTGTAGTCAGTCGCGATATCCTCATCAGTCAGAAGATAGTCCACGAGATCGGGCCCAAGCGCTGGCACGGGGATTCCCTGGCACTCACCCTTCTGGTACCAACGCAGGTCCTTGATCCTCTCCTGGTCCATCCTCTTGTGGAGTGCGAAGACGGCATTGAACAGGCCCTCGGGGCGGGGGGGGCAGCCGGGCACGTAAACGTCGACCGGAACCAGCTTGTCGACGCCCGAGACGACATTGTAGGCCTCCTTAAAGGGCCCACCGGAGATCGCGCACGCGCCCATGGCGATCACATACTTGGGCTCCGCCATCTGGTTGTAGAGTCGAACGAGCTGGGGAGCCATTCTCTTGGTGACCGTGCCAGACACGATCATAAGATCTGCCTGACGAGGGCTGGCCCGCATGATCTCCATCCCGAAGCGGGCGAGGTCGAAGCGCGGGTCAAAGGAGGCGATCATCTCGATGGCGCAGCACGCCAGACCGAAGAACATCGGCCAGAGGGACCGCTTCCGGCTCCAGTTGTAGACCTGATCCAAGACACTCAGATGGACAGTGTCTTGGAGTTCTGGGGGGAGTTTGGGTAGCTGTGATTCCTGAGAGCTCATTGATGCAACGTTCTCCTTAGCCATGCTCGTGGGTTCAGACACCTCACCATCGCGGATCTGTCTTGTGTTGGCATAGATTGATGCATTGGGGGCAAGGACCGCGCGACCACCACGTGGCCCCTAGCCTGGGGATAGGCTCGGGACCGCTCGTAGCAAGTATACCATGCTCACCAAAGTGCACCTCGGGCTATTCTACAACTATTTCGGAAAATGGGCAAACCGATCTGGCCCGGGACAGGCGCACAGAGACTTCGGAGTCCCGATGCCACGCTTACTTCCCGCACTCTCGATCCCCGTGTCGACGATGATATACTGGAACGTCCCTGCGCAGACTCCCCGGATCGCGCAGGCCGAAAGCCTAGAAGAGTGGCGACAACCTCCCAATTACAACGATGTTTATTTGACAAATTACGAAGCGCGTGATAGAATGGATGCATCACTCGTGGCACAGATCCAGCAAGGCTTGGCGGATCCAGGGGCGCGATACGTTGAAGACAGGGAGTCGAGCGATGCAAGCGACGCGAGAGCGTATACTCAATATTCTGAAAGAACGCGGCGAGGCCACGGTGCAGGAGCTGAGCAGGACATTGGACCTGACCACAGTCACCATCCGCCACCATCTTGACACGTTGCGAACAGAAGAGCTTGTGGGCGCGCCCACAGTCCGTCATCGCAAAGCACCGGGGCGGCCTCAACACGTGTACAGACTGACGCGGGAGGCCAGCGACTTCTTCCCCAAGCGGTACGAATCGCTGATTGACCTGATCCTCCAAGAGATACGCACCCAGATATCGCAGGATGAGGTCAAAGAGATGATGACGCGCATCGGGAAGCGCGTCGCTCACGAAGTCGTCGTCCCGCCCGGCGCGAGCTTCGAGGAACGGGTAACCATCGCTGTCAATTTTATGGACAAGCGCGGTTACATGGCCCATTGGGAGAAGAACGACGCCGGTGAGTACCTGGTGCACGTAGCGAACTGCCCCTATGAAGGCGTCGCTCGCCGGCATAGCGAGGTGTGTCAGATCGATCGCACGCTCTTGACGCAGATCCTGGGCCCAGCGCTCGGGGACATGAGTCAGATCGCTGATCCTTCCCGCCACTGCACGTACGTGATCCGTCCAGCAGACCAATAATTCCCCCGGGAGGACGATTGTCCGGTCCGACTTGCTGACCGGCTGCTTAGGGGAAACGGACCTGTGTGAATTCTGCCCTCTTCATGAGCTTCCAAGGATAGCATGTCTTTGAAAATAACCCTGATCTATCCCGGCATCGCCGGGCAAGGATTCGACTCGCTCAAGAAAGGGATGGAGGCAGGCTGGATCTCCCATGGCCTGGCGCGGCTCAGCGGCGCCGCCAAGGCGGCCGGATTCGGTGTGGATCTGATCGATTTGCGGGCCCTCGCAAGTTGGGACCATTTCCGCGCGGTGTTGGCACAGCGAGATCCGGACGTGGTAGCCGTGACGCTGATGAGCGTCGACTACAACCCGGCCAGGAAGGCCCTCGCCGTCGCAAGGGAGGTCAAACCAGAGCTGACCACCGTCATCGGCGGGCCCCATGTCACCATCGCCCTAGAGGACGCTCTTCAGATTCCCCATGTGGACTATCTGATCACACGGGAGGGGGAGGTGACGTTTCCTCGTCTGCTCCAACTGATCGACAAGGGTGACCCACCGCCTGATCGCGTGCTGCGGGGCGCGCCACCGGACCTGGACGCAATACCTTTTGCCGACCGAGAGCTCTTCCTCCAGGAGTGGAAGAAGTGGGGCTACGACCTGGCATCCCCGGAGGTACCTTTCGTCCCCGAGCTTCCGCCGCCCTTCGTGACGCTTATCGCTGGGCGCGGTTGCCTCTATAACTGCGCGTTCTGCAAGCCTGGCGAGGACTATCTGTTTGGTAAACGGACGCGTCGGCGCAGCGTGGACAACGTAATCTCAGAACTGCACGAGCTGGTGGACAAGTATGACATCGCCTCGTTCATGTTCCACGACGACTGCCTAACGGAGGATCGACCATGGGTGACGGAGTTCACTGAGACCTACCTCCGAGAGGGCTTCGACATGCCCTTCTTCTGCCAGAGTCGGGCCGACATCATCGTCAAGCATGAGGATATGGTCGCCCGGATGGCGGACGCAGGACTTAAGGGCTACTTCATCGGCTTCGAAAGCGGCAACAACCGGGTCCTGAATTTCATCCGCAAGGGTACGACAGTCCAGCAGAACCTGGACGCAGCCCGGATATGCCGCAAGTACGACATCCGGATTTGGGCCAACTACATGATGGGGCTGCCGACCGAGACGAAGGATGAGGTCATGGACACCGTCCGGCTGATGAAGGACATCGACCCGGACTACTACAGTCCAGCGTTCTTCACGCCTCATCCCGGCACCGAGCTATTCAACTATGCGATCCAGCACGACTTGAGCCGCATCTCCGATTACGACTCATACCGCCGTAATCCCACAGAACCGAAGATCAAGGGACAGGACTACGAATTCCTCAAGTGGGCCATGGCCGAGAGTCAGCAGCGGAAGCCGATCAATGCCCTCAGACGCTGGGGAACGTCACAGTGGGAGCGTGCCCAGCGGGTCACGCCGGAAAAAGTGATCCGGAAGCTGGGCCTGAACGGCGGTCATTGACCACGGACCCAGCAACTGTCGGTGGAGACGGGCATTCGTCCCCACATTTGACGGCTCACGTTCTCGACAGTAAGGATATCCTATGATCAGAGATCAGATCGCGTCTGCACTTCGCGCCAGCAAGGCTGATTACACCGAGATTCGTCTGGAGGAGCGCGAATCCAATCGCGTCGTCTTCCGCGGCCCAGACCTGGAGACGGCCGACGTCGTGCTGGACCGCGGGGGGATCGTGCGCTGTCTCGTACGCGGCGGCGGCTGGGGCATTGCCACCTTCAACGACCTCAGCCACCTGACGACTCGCGTTCAACAAGCCTACGAGGGAGCGCGGGCGATTGAGGCGGAGCCCATCGAGCTGGCCCCCATCCCCGTCTCCGAGGACGAGATCACTGTCTCCTTGGAGAACGACTTCCGCGGAATCGGAGTGACGGAGAAGAAGGCCCTGGCGCAGGATTACAACCAGGCTCTACTCACGTTCGATCCTCGCATCGTCGACACCCACACTTCATACGTCGACACCTTCAAGCACGTGGTATTCGCCAACTCCGAGGGCACGTACGTGACCGAGGAGCGCCCCATGATCAACGTCGCTTTCAGCGCCGTCGCTCGCGAGGGCAGAAATGTCCAACGGGCGTTCGAGGCGGTGTCGAAGGTGGCAGGCTTTGACGCTGTGACTGGACACCACGAGCTGGCGGAGACGGTCGCCCAGCGGGCGGTCGACCTCCTGTCGGCACCACCAGTGCAGGGCGGGCGTTACACCGTGGTCTGTAACCCGCGCATGGCTGGCGTCTTCGCTCACGAGGCCTTTGGGCATCTCTCCGAGGCTGATTTCGTCTACGAGAACTCTCAGGCCCAGGAGATGATGGTCCTTGGCCGACGCTTCGGCCGGGATATCCTGACCATCGCCGACGACGGTTCGATCCCCGGCCTGCGGGGGACTCACAGATACGACGACGAGGGCACGCCGACCGGGCGGACCAACCTGATCAAAGATGGCGTGCTCGTTGGTCGGCTCCACTCCCGTGAAACAGCAGCCAAGATGGGCGAAGACCCAACGGGCAACGCCCGGGCGACCGGCTACCGCTACCCCCCGATCGTGCGCATGACAAACACATTCATCGAGGCAGGCGAGACATCCTTTGAGGAGATGATCAGCGACATCGATCGGGGTGTCTACGCCTGCGACGCCTTTGGCGGGCAGACGGCCCTGGAGAATTTCTCCTTTTCCGCCGCGTACGGCTATATGATCCGGGACGGTCAGGTCGCAGAGCTGGTGCGCGACGTGGTGCTCAGTGGGAACCTGTTTGTAACGCTGCGGCACATCGACGCCGTTGGGGAGGATTTTGAGCGGGTGGAGTGGGGGCGCTGCGGGAAGGGCCAGGGCGGCCTGGCAGTGACGATGGGCGCGCCTCACATCCGTATCCAGGACGTGCTGATTGGTGGGGAATGAGCTTGATCTTTGCCTGGTCCCCTGACCAAGCAAAGCGGCGGGTGAGGCCAAGCACAACAGCGCGGGCAGGCCAGGCAGATCAATGAAGCAGATCGAGGAGGCAACATGCTGGACCGCTTGATGCAGAGCGCAGACCAGGCTGAGGTCTTTGAAATCGACAGCGAGGCCACGAAGATCGGCTTCGCGGCCAACAAGCTGAAATCGTTCGAGGTCGAGGAGACCCAAGGCTTGGCTGCGCGAGCGCTGGTCGACGGCAAACTGGGCTTCGCCGCCTCCAGCGACACCACCGCCATCGACAGGCTGATTCAAAACGTGCTTGAATCCGCCCGCCTCGGAGATGCGATCCCGCTCCGTTTCGCACAGCCAGCATCCGGCCCAGAGGTCCGGGTCTACGATCCTGAGCTGGCCGCCCTCTCGACGGATCGATTGATTGAGATTGGCAACGAGGTGATCAGTACGCTCCTGGAGGCCGATGAAGAGGCGAACATCAGCATCGACTTGACCCGGCGCGTGCGGGAGACGGCGGTGCGGAACAGTCAAGGCGCGCAGGTCGCTGTGAAGATCGCCCCCCTATCCATCATGGTTCAGGTCGAGCGGGTGCGCGGCGACGATGTCGTGACGCTGTTTGAGTACTTCACAACCGCCAAGCTGGATGAGACCTACCGCCGCTTCGTCGACCGAATCGCCGACAAACTCCGCCTGGCGCGCCAGGCAGCAGGCATCTCCTCGGGCCGCATGCCCGTCCTCTTCTCCCCCAGCGGCGCTCCGGTGCTGGCGCTGCCCCTCATCCACGGCTTGAACGGCAAGAACGTCTACCGCGGCATCTCCCCGATGGCGGGTCGCGTGAACGAGCAGCTCTTCGATGAGCGCCTCACTGTGGTGGATGACCCCACACTGGACGGTCGACCGGGGAGCGGGTCCCACGACGATGAAGGCGTGCCGCGACAGCGAAACGTGCTGATTGAAAGCGGACGGCTGACCGGCTTCATTTATGACTTGAAGACTGCTGCCCTCGCTAACACGGTCTCGACAGGCAACGGCGAGCGGAGCCTTTTCTCCCCACCCTCCCCCTCCTTCTCGAACATGGTTGTCGAGGCCGGCGACCAGTCGCTCGACGACATGCTCGCCGGGATCGACGAGGGGTTGCTGGTCGAGTCCCCCCTCGGCCTGGGTCAGGGGAACGTGATCAGCGGGGCCTTCTCCAACAACCTGAGTCTGGCTTTCAAGATTGAGAGCGGCGAGATCGTGGGACGAGTGAAGGATGTATCGGTGGCGGGGAACATCTACGAGGACCTGCAAGAGATCGAGGCGCTAAGCCGCGAGTCGGAGTGGGTCTACGGAGGGATCCAGCTGCCTTACATGCTCCTGCCGGACTTGAACGTGGTCACGAGAACCTAAAGGACAAGTGGCGGCGAAGGGGTAGGTACCACCACCTCCCCGCGCGACCAACTCCGGACAGCCGGTTACCTCACCAGCCAGATAGAGGCCCAGAAGTGATCGGCACTCACTGGCACCCCCTAGCCTTCAATAGCTCCAGCGGCGGTGCACCTCACGCTGAGCTGACGTCCGAGTCCTGCGCACTGCTCCAGGCACCGCGCCGTCAATGGTGCGATGCATGTGCCGCACGCGTTGGCCGTCAAACCGTCTTGGCTACGTCGGCTTTCGATTGACAGAGACACATTCCGTGCCAATCTCAGCTTGAGGGGATAGGACGGTGTCAGTGCCAGTCCATCACGATCATTGGCACATAGGGCGGATACTCCCGCCGCACCAATTGCGCCGGTCGCCTCTCCGCAAGCACACCGCTCAGGCGACGATAGGGGCGAGAGCTCCAATCCTGTGCCCAGCAATCACAGCTCTACCCCCCCCAGGGACATCTGGTGTAGATGGACGGTTCGAAGGGCCCCGGTTTCTTGACTGCCATTCGTTTTGAAGCAGTGGCAGGGCACTTCAAAGCGAGCGGGCCAGACAGAATCAGCCTTCGCCACGTGTCCTGACCGGTCGTCGCTGCCGACCGAGGAGTCTGCTCTAGCGGTCCGTTAGATCCTTCACAGCTTGCTCGATCACGGACGCTGGGAGTGTACCCCGGATGACACTCACCTGATGGCCTTCACGGTCAAGCAACAGCAGCGTGGGCGTCCCGATGATCCCGTACCGCCTGGCGGTTTTCTTGCCCTCGTCTCGGTCGAGATCTACGGTGACGACGTTAACCTGCTTCCTGTACTTCCGGCAGATCTGAGCAATGACAGGTGCCATTTCCTTGCAGTAAGCGCAGGAATCTGAACGGAAGTACAGCAGGGCGGGGTCGTCAGTGGACGAAGCAAACCAGATCGTATACGTCAGCCAGCCCGACACGGCGAGAACGCCCAGGGCCAGAAGGACGACCCAGATCCGTCTTCTTCCCGGCAAGCGTGGCTACTCTTCCTGCAGCGCTTGCTCAATAGCCCGATCCAAGGTCGATCGACTATGAGCTCCCATCAGCCGTCTCACTTGCTCGTCAGATCCGTTGAAGATCAGATAGGCCGGCTGGCCAATCAGGCCGTGCGCCCGTGCTCGGTCTTTCCCCCGATTCGTGTCCACATTAACGCGCACAAACTTGAAATCATCACCGTATTCGTCCTCGAGGTCATCCATGATAGGCTTCATTCCCTGGCAGACAGGGCATTCGGGGGAATAGAAGTAGAGCATGCCGGGCCCGCCTTCAAATGCCGCAGAATCAGACCCGCTGTCAGAGCAAGCAGAAACCGCGAAGGCAACCACCAGTAACAAGCTGATAGCAAGAACTCTTTTCATTGGCTCGTCGCTCTTCACTCCTGGCCCATTGTGCGTAACGCCTCAAGGAGCTTCTCGGGATCCGGTAGCTGATTGATTTCGTAGACATGCTTGAAACGGACAATGCCTTCCTTGTCCACGATGAAGGTAGCTCGCTCGGTGAATCCCCCCTCCCGCAGCACCCCGTAATCCTGTGCCACCTTCCCGTGGGGCCAGAAGTCACTAAGCAGCAACACGCGTTCAACTCCCAGCGACTCCGCCCAGGCACGATTCGTGTCAGTGCTATCGACGCTAATACCCAGAACCTGGGTATCTCCCTCCTCGAACTGCTCGAACGCCGCATCCAAGGAGGGGATCTCCTGGCTTCAGACGGGAGTCCAGGCCAGAGGATAGAAGGCCAACACGACATTTCTCTGCCCTCGGAGATCACTCAACCGAAAGAAGCCTCCAGTGTGGTCTGGTAGTCGAAAGTCGGGCGCCTCGTCACCGACCTCCAAACGGGCGTTGCGAATCTCATCGTCTGTGGAGGACTGGACCATCGCAACCCCATACCCTAGCCCCAGCCCAACCACTAACGCGAGGGCGAGAAAGCCGAATCTGATGCGAGTATTCACGCGTCCCCTTCCAGTTGAATTGGCATGGGTTCCCCGATCATCACTGCCCGTATCCCGCCTTGATGGCGGCGGCATCCATGGCGACAGTAGTGATTCGCTCCACGGTCAGATCGATCTCCTCGCTGACCTGCCGCAGGTCGATGGTCTTCAAGTAGGACTTGCACGCCTCGCAAACGTAGAGCCGGTAGACACCGTCATCTCCTGGATAGTAGGCAAGTTTGGTATGGTCCGATGTGCCGCAAAACGGGCACCTGAGCCGGGGAAACACCCATTGACTGTCGCAACGCGAGCAAACGAGGTGTCTTGCTCCTTTTTCACCATCCAGAGTCGCGAAGTTCGGCGAACCACCACAAACGGGGCAGTCGCCCCGCCCCCACAACCCCTGCTCCACATGCTCCATCACTCGCTCTGCGACCCAGGTGAGATAGGGCCGAAGGGCGAGATCGACAGCCATCTGAACCAGGTTTGGCTCCTCATGCCTTCGTTCCATCCGGTTCTCGTCGAACCGCTGTCGGGCCAGAGCGTACCACTGGGCCGCAGTCTCTGGGAGCTTCTCGTCCTCAAGATCGGAGTCGTAGTCCAGAAGCAACTGTGCAAGGGCAAAGGCCAACTCACCGAATGTTCCCTCGTCCACCGGCAACTGGTCGAAGGAGATCAATGGAAGGCCCTGAGTGAGACGGCTTCGAAGTGCGGCCTCGTCAGCCAGCTTCAGTTCCGCCGAAATTCTGTCTCTGGCCTCGTCCAAGTGCTCAAGCACACTACGCTGAAAGGTGTAATAGGCGGTGAGACGCTCGTCTTGGCTAGCAGCCTCGGTCAGCGCCTGCCACGTGTCCTGTCCTGTATTGTCGGTCATAGGGAAAAGACTCCCAACTTATGTGATGGAGGGACATATGGGGTGCCCACATGTCCCTCCCGGCCGAGTCAATGTCCGGTGCCCTCGGCGCTACTGCTCGCTCTGCAGTTCCTCATAGTACTTGGCATGGTGATGCTTAACGTACTCCCGCGGCATCCAGCCGAACAGCATACCGTTGAGAGCGCCCTTCATAAGCGGGTGCATCACCGACAGTACGAAGTGCACCAGGAAGAAGGCGGCGTAGCCGATGGTGCACAGGTCGTGCAAGAACACGCTCCACTGGAATACCCACCGGGCCACTGCGCCCCTCCCCACCCACATGATGAGCCCCGTCACTATGAATCCCACCATACAGATCACAACGACCAGATAGAAGAGCTTCTGGCCGGTATTGTACTTGTCTTGCGGCGGCATGGCTTCTTCGTCACCCTGGAAGTAATAGGCGGGGGCAGCCCGCAGCCAGCCCAGATCCTCCTTACCCCATGTGAAGACCCGCTTCATCGCAGCGAACAGTCCCCTAGGATCGAAGAGAAGGTAGCAGATAGGCACGAGCATGAAGGCGATGGCACCAATGCGGTGCATGAGGCGAGTCGCCTGCCCTCCAACGCCCGTGGCAATGGACCTGCTGAACCAAGGAAGATAGAGCAGCAATCCGGTGACCATCAGCACAGCAAAGGCGGCAGTGTGCAGCCAGTGTACGAACCGCTGTGTGGTACTGAACATGAGAATCTCATCCCGCTTCCCGGTCACGTTACTCCTCCTCTACCTTGATGTTCTGCCGGGCTACCAGCCAGTTAATCAAGAGCCCGAGGGCCGTCGCGCCTACGGCAAAACTACCCAGGCCCTGAATCCAGGGCTGCCAGACTTCTGCCAGGCCTCCAGTCGGGTGCTCCGGCAGCTCGAACACGCTGGGCTTGTCTGTCAGGACATACATCATGCCCAACCCGCCCAACAAGTCATGCCCATAGAGGGCGGCATCAACAAATCCATCACCCTTCAACTTCTCGGCCCGCGCCGTGCCCTCGGCAATCAAGTCCTTGCGGTCGCCGAATGTGATGGCCCCCGTGGGACACGCCTTGGCGCAGGCGGGGATCAGCCCATCACGCACACGAGTCTGGCAGAAGGTACACTTGGTCGTCGTGCCCTTGCCCCAGAGATTGGCCTCCTTGAGACGGGGAATGTCGAAGGGGCAGAACTCGACGCAATAGCCGCAGCCGTTGCACTTGGATTCGTCATAGGCGGTGAAGCCCAGGGAATCCTTAAAAAGCGCACCTGTGGGGCAGACACGCACGCATGGGGCGTCCGTGCAATGCATGCAACGCACCGGCCGAAACACCCAATCCACTCCGCCCCCTTGGCGCTCCAGTTCCCAGAAGGCGATCCGGTTCCAGGTATCGGGCGAGAGATCGGTAGGGTTGTCGTAGCAGCCTGCACAGACGGTGATTTCCGCAGGCAGGTCGTTCCAGGCTTTGCAGGCCACCTGGCATGCACGACAGGCTATGCACTTCGACACGTCGATCAGCATTGCCTTGGTCATCTTAGCTACCTCCCTTCTTCACTCTCACCAGGAACGCCTTGAACTCCGGGATCATGGTGTTGGCATCACCGACGTACGGGCTGAGCTTGTTAGCGCTATCCCCGACGCAGAGGCCCTGAAAGCCCCAGTGCCACGGCACGCCAATCTGATGAACGATCTTGCCGTTCAACTGGAAAGGCTTGAAGCGCTTCGTGACGATAGCCACCCCCTGGATCTTGCCCCGCACTGACTCCACGGTCACCAGCTCAGCATTCTTGATGCCCAGTTCGCCCGCCAGTTCCTCGCTGATCTCGACGAACATCTGGGGCATGAGCTCCACCAGCCAGGGCAAGTTTCGTGTCATCTGCCCGGCTTGCCAGTGCTCAGTGACCCGATATGTGGTGCACACGATGGGATAGTCCCTGGGATCGGCAATCTCGTCTGGGCGCCAAACCACGATCGTGGGGTTATGCTGTGTACCCGAGAGAGGATTGATGATGGGACTCTCCAGCGGTTCGTAGTGCTCAGGGAACGGCCCGTCGACGCGCCCTGGCCCGAATACGTGGGCGAAACCCTCCGATTTCATGATGAAGGGATAGCGTGTCCCCTCCACGTTCATGGGGGGCCAACCGCCGTCTGGCACGTCACCTTCCCAGCTGTCGCCCGTCCAGCGGATGACAAAGTCCTGCTCGTCCCACGGTTTGCCGTCCAGATCGACTGACGCACGATTGTAGATAATCCGCCGGTTGACAGGCCAGCACCAGGCCCATTTGGAGTAAAGGCCGATGCCAGCAGGATGGTAGTCGGTGTTGTCGCGCCACTTCTGGCGGTTGCCGTCCTTGCGGTTGTAGCTCTGCGTGTAGAGCCAGTTGGAGGAGGAGGTGGTGCCATCGGCCTTGAGATGCCCGAAGGACTCCAGCAACTCGCCCTCCCTGTACCAGACTGAGCCGTCCTCGTTCAGAAGGTCAGTCTCGGCAAACCCGTTGATCTCGCGAGAGACCAAGTCGACAAGATCTTCAGCTCCGTAGTGACGCTGGGGGTTGTCGTACCAGTTCTTCCAGCGGAGTTTAGTGATGGCGTCGGCGCCCGGGCCACCTTCAGTCTCGTATAGCTCGATCACCTGGAGCATCAGCTCCTTGATAATCTCCAGATCAGCCATCGCCTCGCCGGGGGGGTCCAGTGCCTTCCAGCGCCACTGACTCCAGCGTCCACTGTTGACGATGCTCCCCTCCTTCTCATACGAGCAGGCAGCCGGCAGGACGAACACTTCCGTATCGATCGTTGCCGGGTCTACGCCAGGCTCTTGCCAGAAGGCGCACGTCTCCGTCTCCCAAAGATCGACGCTCACCAGCCACTCCAGGTTTTGGAGCGCCTCTCGCTCCGCGAACGCGTTGGGGCCACCCACTGCCGGGTTCTGTCCCCAGCAGAAGAGCCCCTTGACGGTACCCTCTGCCATGGCCTCGAACAGGGCGATATGAGAGTAGTTCTGCCCGGGATTCAGCTTGGGCAACCAGCCGTAGCCGAAATCGTTCTCGGCGGTGGCGTTATTCCCATACCAGCTCTTGAGGAGGCTCACATAGTACTTGGGATAGTTGAGCCACCAACTAGCGCTTTTCGGATCGGAGGTGGCAAAGCCGGCAGTCACCCGATCCAGATGATCCTGAAGCGCAGTGTCGGTGGCGATCGGGGGGTTGAGATAGCCGGGCAGGATGTGGAACAACAGGCAGTGGTCCGTGGAGCCCTGCACGTTGGACTCTCCACGCAGGGCATTGATCCCGCCCCCCGCCACACCGATGTTGCCCAGCAGGAGCTGCAGAATCGCGTACGATCGGATGTTCTGCGTGCCGTGGGTGTGCTGCGTGGTACCCATAGCGTACATGATGGTACCGCTGTTGCCGGCTGGCCCACTCAGACCGGCGTAGGTCTCGCAGATCCGCAGGAAGGTCTCTCTGTCCGTGCCGGTGACACCACAAACACTATCCGGATCATACCGCTCGAACTGCTTCTTGAGCAGCTGGAAGACGCAGTTGGGGTCCTGCAAGGACTTGTCCTTGAGCGGAACGCCATCCTCATCTGTCTGCCATTTCCAGGTCGACTTGTCGTACGAGCCAAAGCCATCTCCGTCCTCGTCGACGAAGCCGGAGAACTTCCCGTCGAGCTCGGCTGCTGTCTTGAACTCGGGATCGATCAAGAAGGCAGCATTGGTGTACTCGGTGAGGTAAGTCATGTTGTACTTCTCCGGATGGCTCTCGATGTCCTTGATTACCCACCGGATCATGCCACCGAAGAAGGCGATGTCGGTCCCCGAACGCAGTTTGGCGTAGATGTGAGCCTTCGCCGACGAGCGTGTAAACCGAGGATCGATGCTGATAAGCGTTGCCCCGTTATCCTCAATCGCCTTGGTAACCCACTTGAAGGAAACAGGATGATTCTCGGCAGCATTACTGCCGACAATGATGATACAATCGCTGTTCTGAATGTCAGCCCAGTGATTGGTCATTGCTCCTCTACCGAACGACTCTGCCAGAGCCGCAACAGTGGAAGAGTGTCATATACGCGCTTGGTGCTCCAGATACACAATCCCCATCGAGCGCATTGCCTTGGCCAGCAGGGAGCACTCCTCGTTGTCCAGGGCTGCGCCGCCCAGGCAAGCAATGGCTTCCAGACGATTGACCCTGCGGCCCTCACTGTCCGTCTCGATGAAGTGCGGGTCACGCGTATCCTTCACGCGCCGTGCCAGCTGCTCAATGGCCCAATCCCAGGGCTTTTCCTCCCATGTGGAGGAACCAGGCGCCCTGTACCTGACCTGCTGCAAACGGTTCGGGTTGACTTTCCCATCCACGGTGTTCAGTTGGGCCAAGGCCATGCCCTTGCTACATAGAGAGCCCTGACTGACGGGATGCTCAGGGTCTCCCTCAATGTTGACCACCCGATCTCCCTGTGTGGCGACAATAGCGCCACAACCCACAGCGCAGAAGGGGCAGATGGTAGGGGTCTCCCCAATCCTCTTGCGCAACGGGAAACCCGTCGCCAGCGCAGCTGCGGGAACAGCGCTGGGAAGTATCAGACCACCGGCGACCGCGCCAGAGAGTTCGAGGAACTCCCTTCTATTGAGTCTCATATCCAGCAACCTCCTAGTTGGCTTCAACAGTGAATTCTGGAACGAGGATCATCGTTTTATCCGGGACATCGATATCGGGCAGGCACCTCCTCTTGCTGCTCTGTCGGTCGGACAGAAACGTGGCTTCTTGTGTACGGGGCGTCTTCAAGGTGCGCCCCAGGCGGGTAGAGCCTCGCCAGCCAAGACTCTCACGGACCAGCCGGCGGCTGGTCCAAATCTTATGTCACGACTCGGGAACCCACCACCGACAGTTTGGCTACGTGCAGCCCCAGGAGACCCCCGGGCCCACGCTGCAACAACTGCCTGTCGATATGGTAGTCTTGATGGTACCCTAGAAACACCCACGCCGTTGAGAGACTGATCTATATGGAATTGCCACAGAGAACATCAGACGTACCCTCCGCCGCGTAAGGCCGATGCGAACCGACCCGCAATCTGGCCGAGCGAAGGAGGAAACAGACGGTCACATGCAGAGCAATAGGTGTGTGTCTCGAAGCTCGATTGACATACCCCAGTCAGTATCAGTGAGGCTTGACTCGAACAATTATACTATGCCCCTGATCGCGTGTCAACGAACACTTATGGGCTCTCATAATTCAAAGTTATGGGGTAAGAGGCGGGATGCCCAGTTGTTCAGGGACGATGGGACTGCTAGGAGAATCCACGGATCCGCCAGCACGGACCTGGGGTGGTGTTCTTGGCGGGTCTGGCGGTATTGGGATGGCGGTCACCAGCCTGAACAGAATCCCTTCAGAGGGAGATCGTTGGACCGAGTCGTCTGTCGATTGGACGAAGACGCCAAATGGACGATTGCAGTGAGGCTGTCTGTCAACTGACCTCAGAAACTTGGACCTTCAGGACAGGCACTCGCCTGAGAGACTGGGGCCCGTAGCTTCTGCCTGTCTAGGTACACATTCTGATTGTCCAAACGAGGTCGGTCAGGCTGGTCCCGAGTCCGCGTTCACATCGACCTTGGAGAATGGTCGCAGCTGATATCCCCACCGCGCCAGTCCCTCGAGTACTCTGTTCACCAGCACGTCGATTTGGGCCTCAATCGGGTGGGAAAGCTCCAGCCCCACATCCATCGATCCCCGCTGTACGCCCCAGAGTACGACTGGGCGTGGATAGAGGTCTCGCAGCCTGGCAGCGAAGAGCATGTCGGGGACCATCGGTGTTCAGGACATGCACGCCATAGGCCACGCAAGGATCGAAGGAGTGAACGATGCGGAAGATCACAAGTGGCATCTCCAGGTCGCCGATCGACATCCCAATCAGGGACGATTCCAGGGGTTCCTCTTGTCATCGGCAGCACGTGGAATGGCCTTTCACGTCGTGGGGATGACAGCCTGGTCGTTGAGGATCTTCTGGTCTTGGATCTGGATCCAGCGGCCGAGAGCGCCGCGCGGCGCCTGGTGCAAGCCGCTTGCCTGACCTTCAGTCGGCCAGGTCCTGGATCCGACTGCTCCCCAGTGTAAACGTCGAACTCGCCTCTCTTCAGATCTCCCGCCAGCTCCTCGATCCACGTATAGACCCTATCGACTAGCAATACGGTCTCGATGCAGCGTGCGACCATCCGACCATGCGTCAAGAACAGGGGGGCAGCGCCGACATCCAGCTCAGCGACTACCATGTCGACCGCATTCTGGCTGGTGCTCTCGCCGCTCACATAGCCCACGAGCATGCGGGCTAGCAGCCCCACCTCCATCGGTTCGTCCTTCAGTCGCGGGGCCTCCAGCCAAGTGTACTTACCGTCGTTGTAGAGAAAATCAGAGGGCGGCTTGGGACCGGTGACGTAACTTCAAACCAGCGGTGCTATCCGGCCTTGCCACCTCCATATTTCTCTTGATAGTATTTCGCGTGGTGATGTTTCACGTACTCCTCGGGCATCCATCCGAAGAGCATACCGTTGATGGCACCCTTCATCAGAGGGTGCATGACGGAGAGCGCGAAATGGACCAGGAAGAACGCCGCGTAGGCAATGGTGCAGAGGTCGTGGACAAACACGCTCCACTGGAACATCCACGCCGGCACCAAGCCCTTCGCGAACCACATGACGAGCCCGGTGCCGATGAAACCGGCCATACAGAGCACCACGACCAGGTAGAAGAGCTTCTGCCCCGTGTTGTATTTGTCCTGCGGGGGCATGGCCTCTTCGTCGCCCAGAAAGTAATAGGCAGGTGCGGCCTGCGCCCAGCCCAGATCTTCTTTCCCCCACGTGAACACGCGCTTCATCGCAGCCAAGCATTCGCGGGGCGAGAAGACAATGTAGATAACGGGCACGAGCATGAAAGCAACCGCTCCTATGCGGTGCATCACCCGAATGACGTATCCCCCGGCGCCGGTAGCCATTGTTCGGCTGAACCACGGGACGTAGATCATGAACCCCGTGACCATCAACAGGGCGAACGCCGCGGTATGCAGCCAGTGAACCAGGCGCTGCGTCGTGTTGAACATGAGGATCTCTTTGCGACTGTCCGCCATGCTACACCTCCTCTGCCTGAATCTGCGTACTTGCGATTAACCAGTGAATGATTAGTTCCAGGCCTGGCGCGCCTACAGCGATCCCACCGAGCGGCTTAATCACTCTCTGCCAGACGTCGGATAAAGCGAGCGACCCTCTGGGATGAGCGGGAAGCCGGTAGACCTGGGGAGCCTCCAGGAGAATGCTTGGTCGGTGGAGCGCTCCCGATTGATGGAGATTCCCAACGAAAAGTGGGGCAAGCACGATCCATGCCGCCAGGGTTTCATTCGCGTGATTATACAATGCCGCCAGGGGCATGTCAAGACTCCCGTGGCCCCGCTGCAGCATGCCAGGCCCGCGTTCGTCATTCCAATGAGGATGATCTCTCCCTGCGGGTGAAGCATGTAAACGCAATGATCGCGGCTGAGGTCCACGCGCGGCTGATTGACTTTTCGGGACCCTCCGGTAGAATACTCGACCGTATTTCGAGCAGGTAATGCAGACCGAAAAGGTCTCCATGATCGCCACCGGAACAGTAATCAACGTCTTCGCCGTCCTCATAGGAGGAACACTGGGCACGGTTCTCGGAAACCGCCTGCCCGAGCGAATGCGCCAGACGATCATGCACGCCCTCGGATTGCTGACGGTGATCATCGGCATCCAACTATCCTTGGAAACCGCGAACGTCCTGATCGTCCTCGGCAGCCTGCTCCTGGGCGGCCTGCTGGGTGAAGCACTGCGGATCGAGAGAGGAATCGACCAGCTTGGACAGTGGCTGGAACGGCAGACTGGTGGCAAGGAGAAGCCGGGGAGCAAGATTCCTCCAGCCCGTTCCGATACGGGAACGACGACGTTCAGTCACGCCTTCCTCACGGCAAGCCTGCTCTTTTGCGTGGGGCCGATGACAATTCTGGGCTCGATCCAGGATGGCCTCACCGGGGACTACACGCTCCTGGCGGTCAAGTCCACGATGGACGGCTTCGCCAGCCTGGCCTTTGCCTCGACACTGGGGCCGGGCGTCATTTTCTCCGCCCTCACGGTGTTCCTGTACCAGGGAGCCCTGACGCTGGGTGCAGGCTGGGCCGACACCGTTCTCAGCGATCCAATGGTCGCAGAGATGACGGCGACGGGTGGGGTACTGATGCTGGCGCTCGGCCTGGGCCTGCTGCAGATCAAGAGGATCCGCACCGGCAACCTCCTGCCCGCCATCGCGATTGCCCCGCTCATCGTGGCCCTGGTGCAATGGCTCGGCGGTTGACGGTCGAGACTCACGGATTTCAATTCGCCCCGGCTCGGATCTGCCGATCCGGAAAAAGAACCGGTAATCGGCCAATGCCGCGGTGGCAGCGCTGAATCGACTGCGAGTTGAGTTCGCACCCAAGAGTTCCTCGCGACCCCGCGCAGTTCACTGGCAACCATCCTATCGCGTGCCTGATCCGTGCCTTTGGAACCCCGCCTCGCTTCCGTCTCCAGACGACATGGAGCAACGCAACGCGAAAGGTGGCGCTCACGTGCGCCCAACAACCGATACCGACCCTGAGCCGTTATCCACGACAGCGGCAGTGGTGCGTCCCTTGCCCGTTCGTTCGATGTTCACGATTCGAAGCACTGGCTGGAAAGC
>Ga0207796_1000114_pt1 | contig 34779 bp, 24 predicted proteins | sample Pon1CUnioCityCA_6_FD_187274 | JGI IMG/M metagenome (GOLD analysis project Ga0207796, IMG submission 187274) | Marine sediment microbial community from Union City, CA, USA - Pond 1C Sediment 1 (SPAdes) | ecosystem: Environmental > Aquatic > Marine > Intertidal zone > Salt pond sediment ... | reverse complement strand
AAGCGGTGGCTCCCCCGGTCTTCAAAACCGGTGGCGGGTTGCACAGCGCAAGCCGCGGTGGGTTCGACTCCCATCCACTCCCGTGTCCTTATACCCAAGCTGTCCCGCATTACGTCTTTGCCCCAATCCCCTTCACCTCCGCCCGCAACGACTCCACCCGGTCCTCTGCCTCCCCATCATCGGGGAACCGACTCAAGCGCCGCTTGTTGAAGGCTAACTCCGTGACCATACGGTAGAAACGGCCCAGCTCCCACCAGCGCGCCAGATCCCCGCTGAAAATCGCCTCGGCGCGGGTCGTGAGCCGCGCGAGATGGGACGACGCGACCTCGTAGTCCCCGCGGCTCAGTGTGCCCCGCTCGACCTCGTCGTCCAGCCAGCGATCGATCCAGCGCTGCTCGCGGAGCGAGGACCACAGGAGCACGCCGACGAGAAGAGCCACACCACCCCAATCGGAGGCAAAAGCGATCAAGCACGGCCAACCAAGCTGCCCAGCAATCGTGACGCTCGTATTGTGGACGGCGTGAGTCACTATCCCGGCCAACAGGCCCACTGCGGGTGCGCCGAACTTCACCAACGGCTGGGACGCCGCCCGGCCCCAAGCCAGGCCCAGCCCTAGAAGACCCGTAAACAAGGCGTGATTCAAGCCAAAGAGAAAGGCACGGAACAGCGCCAGCCCCGCGAACTGTCCGAAACCAGCATCGATGAGGCTACCGGCGAAGTAGAGAGTGTTCTCCACCGACGCGAATCCAAAGCCGACCAGCCCACCGTACAGGATACCGTCAACGGGGCTGTCGACCTCAGCGCGGAAAAACACAAAGAGAAGTACCAGCGCTCCACCCTTGAAGACCTCCTCGGCCAGCGGTGCGATCACCGCGGCCTCGACGAGGCTCGTGGCTTCCGGGCTTGCGAGGAGTGAGATCGGAAGACCGAGCGCTAGCTCAACAATGAGTGAGAAGACAATGGCGGGAACAGCTCCCCAGAGGAAGGCAGCCAGAAGGAGCCCCAGGGGCTCCTTCTCATACCGGTCAAACCACCAGAGCACAAGGCCATAGGCGACCATGGGCAGGACGCCGACGGCGACGGCGAGGATGAGACCAATCAGTACGGTCACGTAGCGTCCCTTTGACGGACACACGATCGACCGGGTCGCACGCCCCAGGCGTCCTTGCCCTCGTCGTAGACCAGGCGAAAACGCCGCCTATCGGCGACGCGGACGGGGAATCGCAAGGCCCGCGGCGTTCGTTCCCGCCGCTCCACCTCGACAACCTCCAGCCGTTCCTCACCAAACAGAAAGGCGCGCGGTCGTTCCGCATAACGCGCGCCTGCATAGCATGTGACCTCTGTCATCACCCGTTCATCGCCCATCGCCCGAATCAGATCCCGTACCGCCAGCCCGCCGTCCGTTCGTCCAGCCAAGAGGCGGCATCCTCCGGCTCACGCATTACGTCTCACACACCGCACGTCACGCCTTACGCCCTCCGCCGGTCCACTACTCATTACCGGCCCAGGCGCTCGTTCAGAGAGCGCAGATAGTCCGTCAATTCGTCCCGCATATCATCCCGCCGCAGGCTGACCTCAATACAGGCCTTGAGCTGTCGCAGCGGATCTCCGGCCGCCATCCAGATCCCCTCAATGGGATGCACGACCACCGACGACACAGTGGCTAACCTGTCCACGGCGTCCGTGAGCCAGAGCTCGCCGCCCTTCCCCGTCTCCAGATTGTCCAGGACGTCGAGGATCTCCGGCGTGAAGATGAAATGCCCAATCTGGACCAGGTTCGACGGGGCTGTCCCTGGGTCCGGCTTTTCGACAATCCGCATCATCTCGTCCTCCGCGCCCGGCTTCAACTCGATACAGCCGTAGAGGTGCGTCTCTTCGTCGGGCACCTCCTGAGCCGCGAGAACGGCGGCCGGCTGGCGCTCCTCGAACGTGTTGAGCATCTGCTGCGGGATCTCCACATCCCCCATCACAATGTCGTCGCCAAACATGTAGTAGAATGGCTCTCCCGGATTGAGCCAGTTCCGGGCAGCGAGTGCTGGTGTGGCATTCCCATAGGGTAGATCCTCACGCTGACGCACGAGGACGATATCCGCCATTCGGTCCACGCGCCGCACATCCTCCAGGAGATCGAGCTTGCCCGACTCCCTCAAATGCGCCTGAAGCTGCGCATCCGGCGAGAAATGATCCTGCACGATCGCGCCGGCGTCGCGCACCACCACGATGATCTCCGTGATGCCGGCTGCCACCAGCCCTTCCACGTGGTACTGGATCAGTGGCTTTCCCGCGATGGGGATCATCTCCTTGGGAATCGCCTTGGAGGCGGGGAGAAACCGTGTGCCGTATCCTGCTATGGTAATGATGCCTTTCATGAGCATTCACTCCTTGGGGTTGAGAAGATGGGATCGTCAGTTCGCGTCGCGCGGTGCGGACATGGTATTCCGTCATGCGAAAAGCGTGATGCGTGACTCCTGGTCGCAAGGCCCCTCACGTTCTACGCTTGACGTGCTCACCTGTTGCGTTTTACGTCTTACGTTTTGCGTCCTACGTCCTGCACTTCACGCTTCATGTTCCCTGCCTCACGTCTTCACAATTCCGGCCGTTGTTTGTGCCATTCGGTAGCTTGCTCATAGGCATAGGCCAGGCGAAGCACCTTCCCCTCGCCGAATGCCGGCCCCGTCACCTGCATCCCAATGGGGAGGTTCTGCCCATCGAACCCGCAGGGGAGACTCAGCCCACAGATCCCGGCCAGGTTCATGGAGAGCGTGAAGATGTCTGAGAGGTACATCAGTAGGGGATCCTCGACTCTCTCCCCGATGCGGAATGCCGTCGTGGGGCTCGTCGGCCCGACGATGACATCCACGGCATCGAAAGCCGCATCAAAATCGTCCCAGATCAACGTGCGCACTTTCTGGGCCTTGAGATAGTAGGCATCGTAGTAGCCGGCGGACAGCGCGTACGTGCCCAGCATGATGCGTCGCTTCACCTCTGGGCCAAACCCTTTGGCGCGGGTGTTCCTGTACATGTTGTCCAGGCTATCACCCTCGGCATGCAGACCGTAGCGCACGCCGTCGTAGCGAGCCAGATTAGCGCTCGCCTCCGCCGGTGCGATCAGGTAATAGACTGGCAGGGAATCCGCCGTGTGCGGCAGACTCACCGGTTGGATTTCTGCCCCCAGGTCGGCCAGCATCTCGAGCGCTGCCCGTACCGCCCCCTCGACTTCCGGCTGGAGTCCCTCGATGAGGTACTCCTCCGGCACACCCACGCGCATGCCGCGTACATCCCCTGTCAGCGCCTCCCTATAGTCAGGAACTGGTAAATCCATGGAGGTCCCGTCGCGCGGATCGTGACCAGCAATGGCGCCGAGCATAATGGCAGCGTCGGTGACGTCCTTCGTCAGGACGCCAACCTGATCCAGCGACGAGGCAAATGCAATCAGCCCGTACCGGCTGACACGCCCATAGGTGGGCTTCAACCCGACCACGCCGCACAGACTGGCCGGCTGTCGGACGCTGCCGCCCGTATCACTCCCAAGGGCGGCCAGGCATTCGCCAGCGGCCACGGCAGCCGCGCTACCCCCACTCGACCCACCCGGCACGTAGCTGAGATTCCAGGGATTGCGGGTCGTAAAATACGCAGAGTTCTCCGTCGAGGATCCCATGGCGAACTCGTCAGTGTTCGTCTTTCCGGGGAACACGGCGCCCGCGGCTTTGAGCCGGGCAACGACCGTGGCATCGTACGGCGGGACGAAACCTTCCAGAATCCGAGAACCTGCCGTGGTTGGCATCTCCTCGGTGCACAGCACGTCCTTGATGGCCAAAGGGATACCCAGGAGATCACCCCCCTCTCCCGCCGCCCGAGCGGCGTCGGCGGCCCGAGCCTGCTCCAGAGCCCGCTCCGGCCTCAGGACCAGGTAGGCCTTGACCTGGTCATCGACCGCGGTAACACGGTTCAGCACCGCCTCCGTCAGCTCCACGGAGGTGACGTCGCCGGCTGCCAACCGCGCGCCGGCCTCGTGAATCGTCAGATCCTCAAGTCTCTCCTCGCCCATGGCCGCTACTCCAGCACCGCTGGCACCTTGAAGCAGCCATTCTCCACTTCCGGTGCGTTGGCCAGTGCCCTCTCTCTATCCATAGGCGGCTCCGTCTTATCGGCACGCGTCACACTGCGCAGAGGGAGCACCGTCGCTGTGGGGGGGATGTCGTCCGTCTCCAGGTCCTGAAGATGCTCGAAATGCTCCAGAATCGCGGACAGCTGAGCCTGATATCGGGCAATCTCCTCGTCAGACAGGGCCAGCCTCGCGAGCCCCGCGATGTGTTCGACTCTCTCTCGGCTCAGTTTCATAGCTTCTCCAAAGCAATTGTGGCTCCGCGGCAGAAAAGGCTGGCACGCTTCACCAGCCCCACACCCGCCCCCGAGACGGGGGCTGCAAGCTCCGTGTCTGCAAGCACTTATGGCGTTGTTCCAGAAAGGCTCCCACGGATAGCCGCGCCGCATCACCATTCCCCAGACGGGGCCCCGAACACCTGTCCTCAGGCGATTCCGGGAGTCCAGGCTGGGTTTCCACGCCCCACACTCCCTACCTGCGGCCGACCAACGCCTCCTTCAGGTCCGACCAGATGTCCATGACGCCCATCTTGAACAAACGGGGCCAATTGAAGGCCGTGATGTCGAAGGGCAGATCGAGCTCGCTCTTCTCACACACTGTCGACGTGTTCGCCTGGTCGATCTCCGGCTTGAGGGCCTGCAACTCGCGCTCCAACGCCTCCAGCTCGCAGCGGACCAGCAATTCATCGATCCGGGCCATCAGCGAGACCGCCCGGTCGATGCGCCGCTCCGTTTCGGCGGCAACCTCCGGCTCGATCAGCCCGAAGCGCGCCTTGAGGGCGTTGAGCCGCCGACCGGCCTCATAGGTCACTGAGGCAATGTCGTCCCGACTCATCCAGCGCGTCTCATAGTTCAGAATGTGCTTCCACGTCGGCGCCAGCAATGCCTGGCGGTGCTCCTCCAGCGTCCTGTAGCGAATGTCGTAGCCGTAGAGATCTGGCTTCTCATAGAAGAGGCTCCCCGGATCGACAAACGGCGCCAGCGGACCGACAAAGGGAATCAATCGCCCGTCGTCAAAGCGGGCCATGAGGCGCTCGCAATAGCCCACACCGTCAAGCACCGACTGCGGAGTCTGCTCAGGCAGCCCCGTCATGAAGAAGAGATCGAATCGACGGCAGCCGACGTCCAGACAGGCCTCGATCGTCTCCTCAATCCCCTGGTTCGAGAAATCCTTGTGGATCGCACGGCGGACCTGTGCATCGTGTGACTCCGGCGAGAATTCGATAACGAAATTGGGCAGAGCATCGGCTAGCTCCCGGGCAAAGCCGCGGCTCATAGGCTGGAAGATCTCCAGCATCGCCTGTCCCGGATACCCCTTGATCGCTTCCAGGAAGCGCCGGGCGTGGTCCATCCCCGCCTGACGAATGTCCCCCAGGATGAAGGCCGGGCCGCGGCTGATCTCGTGCATGCGGAACAGGTCCTCTGCCAGCCGCTCGGGCGAGCGATAGGCCGGAACCTCCCGCTCAGAGATCAGCCTCGAGGCGTAGGCAGATCCACCGCAGTAGGCGCAGTTATGCTTGCAGCCCCGCACCGTAAGAGCAGCCATCACCGGATAGTCCATCCAGTGATCAAAGGGCACGTGATTGAGGAAATCGGCGCTGCGCACTACCGAGCGTACCATCTGCCGATAGTCCATGTCCAGATGATCCAGCGACGGGGGTACGTACACGTGCTCGTTGACATGGACCCCACCCGAGGTGTCCCGCCACGTCAAGTTGGGAATCCCGTCCAAGACGCTGGGGTCTGCATCCTCAGGGTTGGGCACGGCGAGCAGATGCTCCATCAGCTGCCGAAGCGGCTCCTCCGTCGAATCGCCGCGCAGCACATAGTCAACCTGAGGATACCGAATCAGCTCCTCGTGGAAATAGCTAGACGAGTAACCACCGAACATGACCGGCGCCGCAGGGTGATGCTTCTTCACCAACTCGGCGACGGCCAGGGCCCCGTGAGCGTGGGGCAGCCAATGCAGGTCGACGCCGAAAACCCGGGCCCGACTTCGGGCGATGAACCGCTCTGGATCGAATCGGCGGGAGCGAACCATCCCCGCAGCCAGATTCGCGATCCGCGTCCGAATCCCCGCCTTCTCCAGATGGGCCGCCATGGTGGAAAATCCAACCGGGTACATATCGAAGATCGGCTCGGAGGGAACCAGATCGCTGGTGGGCCCCCAGAGCGTCGGGCGCTCCCGGAAATCGTACACTGTGGGAGCGTGAAGGAAAATCAGATCCGTGGACGGCATAGTGGTAGGGCTCCAAGTCTAGGCAATGCGTGCCCTGGGCGTTTTCCGGTTCGTATCTGCTGGGTGACGATCTGACATCATTCAGACCGCCGTCGCTGCAGGGACGTGAGACGTGATATGGCGGATCGTAAGCCACATAAGATTGTAGCACGTCCGCCCGTCAGGACAAGTGGCGCAGCGCCGATACAGGTGTTCTGATCCGGACAGCCCGTCGCACGGCGGGTACGCCGCCTGCTCCACGCTGGTGTGCATCTGGTCGTTCAACGCCACGATCGGCTGGACATCGGCTGCTGACCCGAGAGACACCAGATGTGGGTCGGCCCTCCATAGCCGATAATGGACCGAATCACGGTATGTTGATCTGGGGACATTTTCGATCAACTACAGCCCCCTGTTCCCTCACCAAGGTGGACGACTGCTTGACCAGACCGGGATGGAAGGCTGACCGAACTCGAGACCCGGGCTGGCGAAGAGGCATCGAAACTGGATCAAGGAACGCCAACACCGCGCAGTATCTCCTCGGTTTGACGGGACCTCGAGACGGTGTAGAATTCCGGAGAACGGCGAGGGGTTTATGGTGGCCAAGATAGCTTCATCCGCCACTCGCACTTCGCGGCACCGCACATCGCTGCGGCTGGCCTGAGTTTCCGGATGAGCAGGTGTTGCCTTCGTCTATGGCTCGAATCCGCACAAGCCTCCATGTCGGTCGCTACACGCTGTTCCGCTGCGCCGGAGAAAGCCGCTGTACTATCCCCTGGCACCGGGGAACGACAGCCGTTCCGAGCCGAGGAATCACCGGCGATCGAAGACCCCGTTCAGCGGATCACCCATCGCCCCAGTATCGTCCTCAACGATGGCCAAGCAGACAACGATGACCGACTCCCGACACGATGTCAAGAGCACGCCAGACGGCCTCCGAAAACTAGGCCATAACCATCTCACGCCGGAGGATGCCCATCGCACTCGCCTGCTGCACACCATAGGACTCCTGCTGTGCGGGGCCGGGTTCTTGTTTCTCGTGACTCAGCTCTCGCTGTGGATTCACCCCGCATTCCCAAAGCCCCCGTGGGGCGACCTGTTGCTTGATGGGCTCATGATCGTCGCCGGCCTGTTGACGCTGTGGTTCGTTCGCTCCAGCCTCCTGCAACCAGCAGCCTGGGTGGTCCTTGGATTAATGCTGCTCGGCTCTGCGGTGCACCTCTTCTTGGAGGGCAAACCCGTGGCCGACCTGGCCGGGAAGCCAAGTCTCCTCCTGACCGTCGCGGTGGGGTTCGTCCTGCTTGAGCGGCGCGACGCCTGGGTCGTCCTGGGCGCATCGGCCGCCATCGTCGTCGGCATGCACGCTCTGTGGTGGGCCGGCCTCCTGCCGGAGCCGATCCCGCGGGATCCCTTCGGCCAGCTCCTCTTCTCGCTAGCCGGGTGGATCACAATTGCCACGATCCTGGCCGCCGTCACTTACTCCACGATGCGTGTCCTGCGCCACCAGACGCGCGCCTTGCGAGCACGAGTCAGCGAACTGACTCTGCTTCACAATACCGGTGAGAGAATCACCCGGATGCTGGAGCTGGACACACTATTGGAGACCGCGGCAGAGAGCCTCCACAGGTCCTTCGGCTACGACAGCGCCGCCATCCTCACCTCGAATGAGGAACAGCGAACGCTCAGCACGAGAGCCCTCGCAGGTCGTGTTGCGAAGATCGTGCCCCTCAGCCACACCCAGGCTCTGGACGAGGGTCTCATGGGCTGGGCCGCTCGCCATGTGGAGACGGTCCTGGTAAACGACGTCGCAGCCGACCCTCGCTACCTCAATTACTATCCTGAGCACCTCCACACCAACTCCGAACTCTGCGTCCCGATCCGCACGGGCGACAACGTTCTGGGCGTGCTCGACGTCCAGAGCGACCGCCGTGACGCCTTCAACACCAGCGATGTCATGGCCCTGGAGACGCTGGCGGGCCAGATCGCCAGCGTGATGGAGAACGCTCGCCTCTATCAGGCGGAACGGGATGCCCACCAGCAGGTGCGCGACCTCGTCACCTACCTGCAGAACGCCCGCGAAGAAGAGCGAACGCACATCGCCCGCGAGATCCTCGACGAGTTCGGTCAGCTTATGACCGCTCTGCAGATGGAGCTCTCCTGGCTGACCAGCAGGCTGCCCGATCATCCACCTGACCTCACAGAAAAGACCGAAGCTATGTCGAACGTGATCGATGAGTCCCTGAAGGTGGTTCGGCGTCTTTCCAGCCAGCTCCGCCCCAGCGTCTTGGACCACTTTGGGCTGGCCGCGGCCATCCGGTGGCAGGCAGAGACGTTCTCCGAGCGAACCAGCATCCCCCACCAACTCTACCTGGACGGGGCAGCAGACCTGCTCGATCGCAAGCTCTCTACGGCCCTGTTCCGCATCCTCCAGGAGTCACTGACCAACGTGGAACACCACGCAGACGCGACCGCGGTACACATCGAGCTGATAGTCGATCCCGATCGAGCCACTCTGGTCGTGACTGACGACGGGTGTGGTATCACGCCGGAACAGCTGTCCGGTCCGCGCTCCATGGGACTGGCCGGAATACGGCAGAGAGCGGAGGCTCTGTGCGGGCAGGTGACGATCGAAGGACTTCCGGGGCAGAGCACGGTAGTCACGGCATCGATTCCCAGGACGCACGTATAGTTGGATGGGTAGGCCTCTTCCGTCGCCGCACCTTACGAAGCTTCACTGCGCAGGGTCCAGCCCCACACATGTTGCGCGGAGCGCGGGTCACGTCCCCCGCTCTCGTGCATCACAGTCCCGGCACCCCGGTCACTCGCCGACCCCTGCAAGGCCTATCTTGGTGACCTGACAGCAGCAACCTACAGAAGGATGGCAAATCCTTGGGCAAGCCGTACTCCTCATAGCGGAGACCGCCGCCATCCAGCAGAACTGCACACTGAACCTTCGTAAGGTATGGCCCACCCCACCCACTGGTCGCTGAGCCGCGCTGTGTTATAATCATCGCTTGTCACAACAGCAGACTCTTACAAGAAATTCCTGAACGCATGCTCACCGACTACCGGGTTCGACAACGAGATCACTTACTCGAGATCAGCCGGGCCCTCACGGCGCAGCTCGATCTTGACGAACTGCTGGAGATGGTCCTCGAGGCTGCCGCGGAGATGCTCTCCGGTCAGGCAAGCCTGATCGCCCTACGTGATCCGGACGAGGGCCACTTCACCATAAGAGCCAGCTACGGAGTGCCACAGGCGCTCGTGCCCTATTTCGAGCCGCTGCTGGCCGATATCCCCGACTTCGCCGATCGCAGCCGATTCCGCATACCAGGATTGGCGGAGAAACTGGGCCAGATCGTCGCCAGACTTGGCTTGCGACTCCAGCAGGTGGTCGCACTCCCGATGTCCATCCGTGACGATCTCATCGGCGTCCTGTACGTCTTCCGCGCCTACGGCAGCAGCTTCACCTCGAACGACCGTCGCGTCCTGGCCAGCTTCGCGGACCAGGCCGCCATCGCCGTCTACAATGCTCAGCTCTACGAACGCGTCTCACAGGAGAAGCGACGGCTGGATGCCATCCTGGAGTACAGCGCGGATGGCGTCCTGATCCTCGACTCGGCACAGCGCATCCAGGTGTTCAACCGCGCCCTCTCTCGTCTGACCGGCTGGCAGGCCGCTGAGGCCCTAGGACGCCACCACGATAAGGTCATCCGCTGGGCTCACCTGGAGACGAACCGGGACCTGTCCGATGCTGTGGCCGGCGGCTGGCCTCTACCGTCCGCCCGCCCCCTGTACGTAGAAGGTGACCTCCGCCGCAAGAACGGCGGCACCGTCAGCGTCGGCACAATCTATGCTCCACTATTTGGCCAGGACCGCCGGTTGGTGAACATCATCGCGAACGTTCGCGATATCACCCGCTTCCGAGAAGCCGATGAGATCAAGTCCACCTTCGTCTCCGTCATCTCCCACGAGCTCAAAACACCAGTCGCCCTCATACAAGGATACGCGGAGACGCTGCTCCGAAAAGATGCCCACTGGGATCCCCATACGCAGCAGGAGAGCCTGGAGGTCATCCTTGAAGAATCGGATCGGCTCCACCACCTGATCGACAACCTCCTCGACGCTTCGCGATTGGAGGCGGGCAAGCTTCCGCTGGAGAAGGAGCCTTTGCTGCTCGACAAGCTGGCAGAGCGCGTGGCCGAGCGATTCCGGACGCAGACTGACACGCACGAGATAAGTGCTGGATTCCCGTCCGAGTTCCCGGTGGTCAATGGAGATCCCACGCGGCTCGAGCAGGTGCTCAACAACCTGATTTCGAACGCGATCAAGTACTCTCCGGAGGGCGGGACCATAGGGATCGCGGGGCGCTACTCAGATGATGAAGTGGTGGTGACCGTCACGGATTGCGGCGTCGGTATCCCTTTTGAGGAGCAACCACATATCTTTGAAAGTTTCTACCGCGGCTCTCGGGAGTATCAGCAACAGACATCCGGTGCCGGGCTGGGTCTCTACCTGGCCAAGGCCATCGTGGACGCACACGGTGGAGAGATCTGGGTGGAGAGCGACCCCGGCGAAGGCGCCACATTCTCGTTTGCGCTGCCGCGCTAGAATCTCAGGCAAAATCCAGAGTGTCTGTAGGAATCATCCTCGGCACGCAACAGGCTCCTCGCCAGTCTCAGCGGGGCTCTTACGCCGCACCCAACCCTTATCACGAGCAGGGCTCATCATTCATCAAGAGTGAATCCGCAGACTCCCAGAGTCTACGCTATCAGAATTTGACATGAGACGAACAGAGAAAGGAACCTTTGATGCCTGAACAGAGAGTAGCTAGAGTCACCTGCCCCGCCTGCAACCAACCCTTCCAGACTCCGGTACAGCAGATCTTCGACGTGGGGGAGGACCCCAACGCGAGACAACGGGTCCTCAACGGGCTCATCAACGTGGCCCAGTGTCCCCACTGCGGTACACGGGGCGCGCTCGGCCTTCCCTTCCTCTACCACGATCCGGACAAGGAACTGGCACTCATCTACATGCCGATGGAGGCCGGCGGAGATCGTGAGCGGCGTGAGCAGGCGATCGGTCGTCTGACTCGCCGCGTCATGGATCGGCTTCCCTCCGAACAGCGGAAGGCGTACCTTTTACAGCCCGACGTCATGCTGACCATGGACAATCTGACCAAACGCATCCTCAAGGAGGAAGGCGTCACGGAGGAGATGCTGGAGGAGCAGCGGAAGAAGGCAGAACTGCTCCAGCGGATGGTGGAGGCCGCTTCGGACGAGTCGCTGGAGGCGATGATCAAGGAGAACGACGACAAGATCGACGAGACGTTCTTCTATATGCTCACCCACAACCTTGAAATCGCCCAGGCAGCCGACCAGGAGGCAGCTGCACAGGGGCTGCGCAACGTCCGCGAGAAGCTGCTTGAACTGAGCACCGAGGGCCAGTCCATTCAGGCCCGCAACAAGCTCCTCAACGCGCTGCGGGAGGACCCCAACCGGGACAAGCTGCTGAAGCTCTTGATCGAGGCGCCGGATCGGGAGACCCGCGAGCTGCTGATCGCCTCGGGCCGTCCTATGCTTGACTACCTCTTCTTCCAGAGCTTGACATCGAAGATCGATGTTGCCAAAGAGCAAGAGGAAAAGGATCGGCTGACGAATCTGCGCAAGGAAATCCTGGATACGCGAGATCGTCTCGACGAGGAAGCCCAGGCGCTCTACGAGTCCCGCGCGGCACTGCTGCGCGATCTGCTGTCCAGCGATGACCCGAAAGAGCTGGCCCGCAGGCGTATGAATGAGATTGACGAGCCTTTCCTGAACGTGCTGGGGGCAAACTTGCAGGAAGCTCATAAGAGGGAAGAGGAGGAGGCAGTCGAAGCGCTGCGAGAAGTCTGGGACGCGGTCATGGCCCTGATGGAGGAGGCTATGCCCCCGGAGCTCCGCCTCATCAACCGCCTTGTGGCGGCTGAGAATGAGGAGGAGATGGAACGGCTCCTTGAGGAGAGCCCGAGTCTGGTCACACAGCGCATGATCCAGTTCATCGATGAGACGGAGGCCAAGGCGCGCGAGGAGGGTGATCTCGAGACTGCTGAGCAGATGGCCCTCGTCTCTGGGAAGATGAGCCATATCCTAGCCCGGGATATGCTGGCGTAGATGAACGACTGCAGCTTGCCACAGGTCAGAATCCCTGCAGCTGTTCCACCCAGCGCCCTGCAAAGGCCCGCGAATCACCTTACAGCGAGCGATTGTCCTGGACGAGGAGAAGGAGCCTCCGGACCCAAGGCGCTGGCGACACCTTCGCAAGGTTGCCCATTCCCGCTCACAAAAGGACCCGCTTGAAGCATAGCGTGCTCCGGCTTCTCCACCCCACGGAATAGAATAGATGCCCACCAGAAAGCCCTTCGCCGTAGCCAACTGGAAGATGGCGATGACGATCGCCGATAGCCCGGCGTTCATCCGACAGTTCACGGACCGCGTGGGCCCTTCGGCGGAGCACGTCGAGGTCGTGCTCTGCCCACCCTATACCGCGCTCCATCCCGTCGCCCAGGTTTTGGCCGGCTCTCCCGTGCAGCTGGGCGGACAGAATCTATTCACAGCAGTCGGAACGGCGCATACAGGCGAGATGTCCACCAAGCTTCTGGCCGACGTCGGCTGTGAGTGGGTCATGGGCGGGCACTGGGAGGTTCGCCGTCGAATGCTCGAGACGGACCGTGACGTCAACGAGAAGCTGCGGGCGGCTCTTCAGGTCGGATTGCGGCCAATCCTTCTGGTTGGTGAGGGTACCAACGGGGGGGTGAGGACGCTGTGGCGGAGCGGCTCCCGACTCTTTTCGGCCAGCTCAAGGCCACTCAGGTGAAGGAAATGGCCGTCGTGTACGAGCCAGAATGGACCATCGGCGTGGATGAGCCAGCGCCTCCGGCGCCCCCGGATTGATGCGTCCGGGGGGAGCAAGGGCCGGGTGATGCGGGGGGATTCCCTTCTACCATCCTGAAACAGGCATCTACCTCTCCGAGCCTATCCCGCCCCACGCCCTCGAGCTACCTGAATAGCAAAAGACCCCAACGGCTTGCGCAGCCCCCAGGGCCTTCGTCGTTGACGCATTCTCGCCGAATCCCCTCAACCGAGCCTAGCGGACCTCCGACGTGCTAGGCGGGCGGCAAGCGATTCGCCGCCCGCGCGCTAAGGCCTTTCGGCTTCGTCAACTCTTGCCCCTGCCTGCCGGCGCTACCTCGTTAGGCTGGGGTCAAGGGCGTCGCGGAGCCCATCGCCGAGCAGGTTGAAACCCAAGACACTGAGCATAATGGCCAGTCCGGGGAACAGCACGGCCCACCAGGCTCCACTCGTCAAGAACCTGTAGCTATCACCCAGAATGGCGCCCCATTCTGGCTCCGGGGGGATGGCCCCCAGTCCCAGGAACCCCAGGGCCCCGGCCCAGATAATGGCGCTGGCCAGCCCCATTGTCAGCTGAACGATCACGGGCGAGAGCGTGTTCGGTACGATGTGCCGCAGGAGCAGACGCCCGTAGCCCACTCCGACGGCCTGTGCCGCCAGCACGTAGTCGGCCTGCGTCACCGAGAGGACCGCCGACCGAACGAGCCGCGCGTAGACCGGGATACCCACGAATCCGATGGCGATCATAGCCTTGTTCAGACCGGGGCCCAGGAACGCGACAATCGCGATGGCCAGCAGATAGGCTGGAAAGGCCAGGATGATGTCCATGATGCGCATGATGACGTTGGAGACAACGCTGCCTCCCAGGGGAAGCGACACCAGGCCTCCGGTGAGGGCACCCAGGATGCCGCATGCCGCCGCCGTGTAGGGGCTGACCAGGAGCGCCGGGACGGCGGAGATGAGCAGCCCGGCCGCGACGAACATGAGCACGCGCCCAGGTTTGACCTCGGGAACCCTCCCGCGGGTAGGCTCGGTGCCGTAGAAGACGCCTGCTATGCTCAGGAGGACAAAGAGCGGGACTTGGAAGACCTGCCCGGCCAGCCAGGCCGAGACGGCCCCGAATGCGAGCCCTATGCCCCCCAGGAGAATACCCTGCCCCACGCGTCCCAGCGCCATGCTTTCGTAGAAGCCGGCTAGCAGACCGAGAACCCCTCCTACGACCAAGGAAATCCCCACAGAGACAAACCCCACTCGCAGCGAGTTCCACCCGCCGTGGACGACTCGGCGGAAGACATCCCTTCCTAGCTTGTCCGTTCCAAAAGGATGGACCGAGGGTACCTCTTCATTGGGAATCAGTGTGGGGGGCTTTAGCTTCAGTGAGTAATCAAGGTCAGTCCTTGGGTTGTACTCCCAGAAGAAGTGCGCCAGCACTGCCGACAGCACAAAGATCGCCACAATCGCCATACCGAGGCGCGCGGTGTTGCTGGAGATCAGGCGCCGCCAAGCGTCGCCCCATAGGGAGCGCCCCTTCCCCACCATATTGCTTTCTTTGAGTTCCGCTTCTCTTGATTCCAGCATGAGTCCTCACTCGTAGTGAATTCGCGGATCCAAGAAGGCATAAGAAAGGTCCACGACCAGGTTGACGGCAACAATCACGATGGTAATCAACAACGTCCCGCTCTGAACGATCGGGTAGTCACGTCCCAGGATAGCATCATACACCCACTTCCCGATGCCCGGCCAAGAGAAGATGGTCTCCGTCAGAACGGCACCGGCCATGAGACTGCTGGTCTGAATACCAATGATGGTGATGATCGGGAGGAACGCGTTCTTCAGCGCGTGGCGGAAAAGGACGACCGTCTCTCGCAGCCCCTTGGCGTGGGCAGTGCGGATGTAGTCAGCTCTCAATACCTCAAGCATGCTCGAGCGCGTCATGCGAGCGATGATGGCCATTGGAATGGTCGCCAGCGCAATGGTGGGCAAGGCCAGGTGCTTCAAGGCATCCACTAGAGCCTCAGTATTCCCGGTCAGCAGACTATCCACCACGACCATGTTGGTGATGGACCTGACCTCCATGGCATGGCCGAGCCGTCCACCGCTCGGGAGCCACTGCAGAATCACGGCGAACAGCATGATCTCCATCAGACCCAGCCAGAAGATCGGCATTGAGACACCAATGAGAGCCCCCACCATACTTATGCTGTCCAACAGCGAGGCGCGCCGCGCAGCCGAAACAATGCCGACAGGAATACCAATAAGTATGGCCACGATCATAGAGAGCATCGCCAGCTCAATGGTAGCCGGGAAGCGCGTTCTTAGCTCGTCCGCGATCGCGACGCGGCGGTGGATAGAGCTACCCAGGTCGAGTCTCGCCAGCCTGCCCAGGTACCGAATGTATTGGCTGTCGAAGAAAGCAGCCACATCCCCCTGCTCCAGGGCTTCTCGATCCAGGAAAAGAGGACGATTGAGGCCAAACTGCTCCCGGATCCGCTCCACATTCTCCTGAGCCGCGTGCTCCCCCAGCATGGCTACTGCCGGGTCGCCGGGAATGAGGCGGAGCAGCAGGAAGACGGTGAGGGTCACCCCAAGAATCGTAGGGATCAGGGAAAGGACCCGCTGAATGATGTATCGAGTCAAGGTCTCCTCCGAGGTTAGTAACAGGGGGGCGGACTACGCCGCCCCCCTGTTGAGCATCTACGTCACGTACCACCCACTGGGGCAGCCCCGCGAAACAGGGCTACTGTTCCAGGACCGTCCCCTCGTAGTAGTCAGCTCCGACGGGCTGCGGGATGTAGCCACTGACCTCATTGCGGAAGATCAGCGGTGTGTTGTTGTGCGCCACCCAGAGGCGCGCCACGTCGTCGTGCAGGAGCTGCTCGATCTCTTCGTAGATCGTCTCGCGCACCGCTTGGTCAGGCGTCACCAGGCCCTCGTAGCAGAGCTCCGCAACCTCCTGGTTGGCGTACCAGCCCTCGCGCGGATCCAGCTCTTTCGTCGCATCCGGCGAGCTCAGACCACCGAAGAAGTAGTTGTGGAAGTTGTCGGGATCGCCGTTGTCCCCACCCCACCCCAGCTGGTACAGCCCGGGCAATCGCCCCTCACGGCGCAGGCCCAGGTACGTGGGCCAGTCACCCGCCAGCTCCAGCGTGATGTCAAACCCAGCGCTCGTCAGGTCGGCTGCCATAGCCTCCCCGATCTCCTGCGGGCTCGGATAGTAGAAGCGGGTGACGGGCATGTAGTACAGCGTCAGCGGTAGCTTCTCGCCCTGCTCGTAGACCACGTTCCCCTCAGCGTCCTCGATGTCGAACGCAATGGTCACCTCGCTCAATCCATCCGGATACCCCGCGTCCGCCAGTAGCTGCCGCGATAGCTCCGGATCGTATCCCCAGGCCTCAAGCGCGTCGTTGTGGCCCCAGATCAGCGGCGGCAGGAAGTTCGTCGCTACCTCACCGTAGTCCCCGTAGAAGTTCTCCACCAGACCCTCCAGGTTGATCGCGTGTGCAACCGCCTCTCGCACCCGGATGTCCTGGAACTCCTCCGTCTGGAACGGGAACGCCAGGTACCCTGTGTTCAGCGCCGGCCGTGTCTCCACGTACAGATCCGGATCCTCCTCAGCCGCCTGCAAGTCCTCCACAACCGCCTGCTCCAACCCGTGAATATCGCCCGCCTGCAGCGCCAGGAAGCGCGCTGAGTCGTCGGGGATCACGCGCCACACGATCTCGTCGATGGTCGGCCCACCACCCCAGTAGTCCGTGTTGGCCTCCACCGTGATGTGATCACCCTCAACCCACTCCACGAACTTGAACGGACCCGTGCCAACACAACCCACTGAAGGCAGCCCGTAGTCCTCACCCGCCGCCTCAATGGCCGCCGGACTCGAGATGGCGAAGATGTCCATCGCCAGGTTGGCCAGGAACGGCGCTAGCGGCTCCGCCAGCGTGAACTCCACGGTGTATTCGTCGACCGCCTCGACGTTCGTGATCATGCTGTCGTCGTCAAACCCGTTCCACATGTACTCGTAGTACTCGAATACCTGGCTCTCGAAGTGGTATGGATCGTCGGTGAACCGCCAGCGCTCGAAGTTGAAGACCACGGCATCGGCGTTGAACGGCGTCCCGTCGTGGAACTGCACACCCTCGCGCAGCTCGCAGGTCCACACGGTGCTGTCCTCGTTCGCGCTGCACTCGGTGGCCAGCGCAGGAATCGGCTTCGTCGAGCCGGGCTCGTACTGATACAGCGGCTCCAGGCACTGCCCGGTGACGCGGAAGCTCTCGCCGTCGGTCACAATGGCCGGATCAAGCTGCACGGAGTCGCCCCCGCGGCCGAAGATGAAGGTCCCACCAGCCGCCGCAGGCTCTTCCTCCGTCGGAACCGCCCCCATCTCCCAACCGGTGTCGACGGTGCCGTCGATGATGCCCTGGCGAACCTCGTCGAGCTCCGCCTTCAGGTCATCCGGCACGTCGCCGTCGAACTCATGGAACGGGGAGATCGCAACGCCGTCGTTATCCAGCGTGCCAACGTAGTTGCCACCACCCTGGAAGTTGTCGTTGACAGCCTGCTCGATCGACGTGTAGACCGCTACGTCCATCTTCTTCTCGACGCTGGTCAGCGTCACGTCGCAATACTCGGGGGCGCTTACGCACCAGTCCGTGTCCACGCCGATCAGCTTCGTGCCAGGATTCGCCTGGACCGCGGCCGCGGTGCCGAGCCCCACAGGGCCAGCGACGGGCATGATGATGTCTGCGCCCTCGGCGATGAGGTCCTCAGCCACGCGGCGACCGTCCTCAGTGGATTCGAAGTTACCGACGAAGAGGTCGGTGCCCAGCACCTCGACATCGGTCCCGTTCTGCTGGTTGTAATACTCCACACCGTTCTCGAAGCCAACCATGAAAATGGTCACTGTCGGGATCTCAAGCCCACCGAAAGTGCCAACCTTCCCGGTCTCGGACATTCCGGCCGCCAGGTAGCCGGCCACGAAGGCCGCCTGGTCCGTGGAGAACAATAGACCTTGTAGATTTTCGATGCGGGGATTGTCCGCCTCGGCCCAGAAGCCGGGCCCCCAACCGAAGTCGACGATGGCGAACTTCGTGTCCGGGTTCTCCGCGGCAAAGGTGTAGGTGTCGTTGGCGAGCAGGAATCCAACCGTGACGATCATGTTGTAGTTCTGCTCAAGGAACTGGGTGATGTTGGGCGCATAGTCAGTCTGCTGCTGAGACTCGAGGTAGTTTGCCTCGACGCCCAAACCCTCCGCGGCCATCTCCATACCGGCCCACGACGTGGCGTTGAACGACTTGTCGTCGATACCACCAACGTCGGTCACCATACCGACCTTAAACGCTTCTTCTTCGGCGGGAGGCTGCGTTGCCTCCTCGGCGGGCGCCTCCGTGGGCGCCTCAGTCGGCGCTTCCGTCGGCTGCGGTCCGCAGGCTACCAACATTGTGAGAACTGTCAGTAGGCTTAACATCGTCAGAACGAATTTACGCATGAGAATTCTCCTCCTCTGTGTGAAACTGGAAGTCCAGAACGAACCTGGTTCAGCGTGGGGATCTGATGGGACAACCTCCGATAGCTTTACCTCCTTTGTGCTCAGCACATCAAGCTTGACCCGATTGATCTATTATAGCCCAATCAGAAAGGTAGGGCAAGCCCCCTGGAGCCGCCCATGCAATGCGCGTCCACGTCTATGGTGTGATGCACCTTGATGGTGCGTTCCGCCTCACTTCCGACACCAAGGCACCTCCTTGACACCATCCCCATTTCCCGTATACTACCCGCAGTCCCAGCAATTCAGCATCCAAAGTGCGGCACACACATCCGGACACGTGTCACAGCAAGGAGGCAGCCGTGCCCTCAACTCGAGACTCACCCCAGCCGGTCATGGAGCTACGCGGCATCACCAAGGCCTTCCCCGGCGTCCTCGCTAACGATCATATCGACCTGACGCTCCAAGAAGGGGAGATCCACGCCCTCCTCGGCGAGAACGGGGCCGGTAAGACCACCCTGATGAACGTGCTCTACGGCCTCTACGCACAGGACGAGGGCGACATCTTCATCCGTGGAGAGCGCGTGACCATTGAGGACCCCAACGACGCCATCGATCAGGGCATAGGCATGGTCCACCAGCACTTTATGCTCGTCCCCGTGTTGACCGTCACGGAGAACGTCATGCTCGGCGTGGAGTCCGTCCGCCGAGGCGTCATCCTCGATCGAGCCAAGGCCGCGGGGCGGATCCGAGAGATCTCCGAGCAATATGGACTTGAGGTCGATCCTGACAGTTACATCAAGAATCTGTCCGTGGGCGTCCAGCAGCGCGTTGAGATTATCAAACTCCTCTACCGTGAGGCCGACATCCTGATCCTTGACGAGCCAACGGCAGTCCTGACGCCGCAGGAGGTCGCCGATCTCTTTGAGATCATTCAGTCACTGGTCGATCGGGGCAAGTCCGTGATCTTCATCACGCACAAACTCAACGAGGTCATGGACATCGCCGATCGGATCACGGTCCTCCGCAACGGGCGGGTCGTGGGAACGACCAGGCCCGAGGAGACCAGCCAGGGCGAGCTGGCCGCGATGATGGTCGGCCGAGAAGTCGTCCTACAAGTCGAGAAGAAGGCCGCCCAGCCAACCGAGACCGTGCTCGACGTAGAGGGTCTCAAAGTCATGGACGACCGTGGCAACGTCGCCGTTAAGAACGTCTCCTTCCAGGTGCGGGCCGGGGAGGTGCTCGGCGTGGCCGGCGTTCAGGGCAACGGCCAGACGGAGCTTGTCGAGGCCCTGACCGGGCTGCGCCAGATTGAGAACGGTCACGTGCGGATGGTTGGCGATGACCTCACGGGAGCCTCCCCTCGACGAATCCTGGAGCAGGGCGTGGCCCACGTGCCGGAGGATCGTCAGAAAGACGGACTTGTCCTCAGCTTCCCCGTCGCCGACAATCTGGTGCTCAACACCTACTACCTCGATCCCTTTGCGCACTTCGTCGTGCTCAACCGCGATACCATCCTGACCGAAGCCGAGAAACGCGTGCGCGAATTTGACGTGCGCACACCGAGCGTGTTGACCCCGGTGTCCAACCTCTCTGGCGGCAACCAACAGAAAGTGATCGTCGCGCGGGAGTTCTCACGCCCCATCAAGCTCCTCATCGCCTCCCAGCCAACTCGAGGGTTGGACGTCGGATCCATTGAGTACATCCACGGACGAATCATCGAGAAACGCGACGAAGGATCCGCCGTCCTCCTGGTCTCGCCGGAGCTGGACGAGGTCATGAGCCTGTCCGATCGCATCGCCGTGATGTATGAAGGAGAGATCGTGGACGTGCTGCCCGCGGCCGAGGCGACTCGTGAACAGATCGGCCTGCTGATGGCGGGCGTCAAGGAAGGTCGAAAGGAGGATGCCCGTGCAACGGTCGCCTGACGAACTCCAGGTTGGACTGGTCACCGATGTCGGCCAGATTGACGACGGCAGCTTCAATCAGGACGCCTACGAAGGATTGATGAAGGCGGCAAAGAAGCACAACCTGGAACCTATCATTGTCCAGACCGAGTCACCCGACGACTACGCGGCCAATCTGCGTCGCGTCGTCGAAGAGGGTAGCACCCTCGTCGTCACCATCGGCTCCAGAACGGGGGTGCAGGTCGAGCGCCTGGCTGTGCGCCATCCCGATGTCCATTTCATCGTTGTAGACCACGAGCCAGACCCCGAGAGTAAGAACGTCACCGGGCTCCTGTTCGCCGAGGATCAGGCCGGCTTCCTGGCGGGCGCGCTAGCTGGACTGGTATCCGAGAAGGACACCGTCGGTTTCGTGGGAGGCCCGGACGTGGCGCCCGTCCGCAAATTCCGCAGGGGCTTCAAGCACGGCCTGGCCTACACCAACCCCCGGGCTGACCTTATCGACACCACTACCGAATCCTTCACCAACGAGGCGGCTGGGGAGGAGGCCGGTCGGGAACTCGTGGCTCACGGTGCCGACGTCGTCTTCGCGGCTGCCGGACAGAGCGGCGGTGCCGCCATACGAGCTGCCGCGCAAGATGGTGCCTGGGTCATCGGCGTCGACCAGGATCAGTGGGCCACAACCTTCGACGGGGGCACCGTCCCCGGCGCCAACCGGCTGCTGACCAGCGCCGTCAAGCAGGTGGATCAGGCTGTCAGCGACGCCGTCAGCCGAGCCATGAAACGGCATCTGCCCAGCGGTGTGATTCGCTTCAACCTGTCCAATGACGGTGTGGGGCTGGCACCGTATCACGCGGCAGATGTCACCGTGTCGTCCGAGGTAAAGGGAAAGATTGAAGAAATCGCGTCCGGGCTGCGTAGCGGAGAGATTCGCACCTTCGTCGGTCCAGAGGGCGAGGATCTACGGCGCAGTCTGATCACCCGCCTCACAGCCTGGAACTGGCACGCCGCCCTCATGCCCTTCCTTGCCGTCTTCAGCGCCCTGCTACTTGGGGGCCTGTTCATTGGGGCCTTCGACCCCCTTGTCTGGGAAGCCTTCGGCGAAGGGCTGAGAGCCGGCCTGGCGGCCGTCTGGCAGTCCGTGGCTCGGGCCTACGCCGCCCTCTTCGCAGGGGCCTTCGGCAGCCCGGCCGACATCGTCCAAGGCGCGCGGACTTGGATCCAGACGGGTGAGACCGCTGCTCTGGTGCAGGCCGTCCGCCCGTTGACCGAGAGCATTCGCATCTCGACGCCCTACATCTTCGCCGGGCTGGCGGTAGCGCTCGGCTTCCGCTGCGGGCTCTTCAACATCGGCGCCGAGGGGCAGTACTTCATCGGGGGACTGGCCACCGTCTTCGTTGGCTACGCCATCAAGGGTCTACCCTGGTTCATCCATCTTCCGTTGGCCATCCTGGCCGGTTTCGCCGGTGGGGCCTTCTGGGCCGCCATCTCCGGATTCCTCAAGGCGCAGACGGGGGCTCACGAGGTGATCACCACGATCATGCTCAACTACGTGGCCTACCGCCTGGCCGACTTCATGCTGCAGGTCGGCGGTCCGATGGCTGCTCCCGGGTTCAGGCCAGTCAGCCCCGAGATAGAGCCAAGCGCCTACCTACCACAGTTCTTTCCCAACAGCGCCGCCATCCGGGTCAACACCGGCATCTTTCTGGCCCTGGCCGCTGCCGCTCTGGTCTACTGGCTGCTCTTCAAGACCACCATCGGGTTCGAGATCCGCACGGTGGGTGCCAGTCCGCGGGCTGCTCGCACGGCAGGGATGAGCGTGACCAAGAACTTCATCCTGGCCATGGCCTTGAGCGGCGGACTGGCGGGCCTCGCAAGCGTCCACGACATCCTGGGCGTGCTCCACTTCATGCCCAATGCGTTCGGCTCGGGATACGGCTTCGACTCCATCGCGCTAGCCCTGCTGGGGAAGAGCCATCCTGTGGGCGTCGTGCTGGCGTCGCTGCTGTTCGGATTCCTGCGGGCGGGTGCACAGAGAATGCAGGCGCCGCCGGCTCTGGTGCCCATCGACATCATCCAGGTCGTCCAGGCACTGATCATCATCTTCATCGCGGCGCCAGAGGTGATCCGGCTTATCTACCACATTCGCGCCCCGGAGGCCGAGGGAGAAGCCGTCTTCACGCGCGGCTGGGGACAGACGTAATCGCAAGCCGGATCTGCTATCGGACGATGTAGGGCAGCTTGCCACATCTGACAGCATAAGTCAGGTTTCCATATCTGACGATGTAGTAGCTCGGGTCGGGCGACCTCCGCCCCGGACCCGACCATGGACGGGAGGACTGCGTGACTGCAATCTCGGAACGCATCGGTGATCGCGGCGATATCTCGCCTCAGCGAGCGGTGACGTACGGAATCATCTTCCTGCTCATTGGGGTATTCATCTTTTTCGCCTTCGGCCGCACGGCCGAGCCTGGCCAGGTGTCGACGTTTGAGCTGGACGTGCGCGGAGAAACACAGGCCCTGCCAGTGGGCAACCTGAGCATTCCCAGCCGGGCCGTGGTGAACCTACTCGCCGTGCTATGTGCCTTCATCGGTGGATGGCAACTAGCCCGCGGGTTCCAACGAGCCAATCTAGCGCTGACCGCCGTCGCGGGCGTTTTTGTGCTCGCGTTCCTTGTCTGGGCCGCCCGTGGAACCTCCCTTAGCCTGACCAGCCTGCTACGCAGCTCGCTGCTGCGCGCCGTCCCTATCGCGCTGGCCGGGCTCTCCGGCGTGATCTGCGAGCGCTGTGCCGTGATCAACATCGGCATCGAGGGCATGATGCTCACAGGAGCGTTCGTGGCTGCACTGATGGGCAGTGTAGGGGCAAATGTGCTTGAATGGTCATTTGCCATGTCGCAGATCCTAGGGCTGGTGAGCGGCCTTGGGGCTGGAGCCGTGTTGGGGTTCCTTCTCGCCGTCCTGGCCGTGCGCTTCAAGATCGACCAGATCATCGCCGGAACCGCCATCAACATCCTGGCAACCGGCATCACCAGCTTCCTCAGCGCTCGCATCATGTCTGAGTTCAGCTTCCTTAACAACCCCGGCATCTTCCCGCCCGTTTCCATCCCCCTGCTAGCCCGCATTCCCATCCTCGGGCCCACCCTGTTCGAGCAGAATCTGCTGGTCTACCTGACGTTCGCACTCCTGGCCGCCAGCCACGTGATCCTGCTCTACACGGTCTGGGGACTCCGGACGCGGGCGGTGGGTGAACACCCGCGCGCCGCCGATACGCTGGGCATTGATGTCTTCAAGAACCGCTATGTCAACGTCACCGTGGGCGGCATGGTGGGTGGTTTCGCCGGTGCCTTCCTCATTCTGGGATCCGTAGGTCGCTTCGACGAGCTGATGACGGCCGGAAAAGGCTTCATCGGCCTGGCAGCGATGATCTTCGGCAACTGGATGCCTTTCGGGGCCTTTGGCGCGGCCACGATCTTCGGCTTCGCTGACGCGCTGCAGACGAGACTCGCCATCCTACAGGTGCCGATACCGTCCCAATTCCTGCTCATGACACCCTACCTGGTGACCATTATCGTCCTCGCCGGCGTCGTCGGAGAGGCCGCTCCGCCGGCCGCCGACGGTGAGCCATATGTGAAGGAGTGACGATCCCTGCCGCCACGGTGCGATACACGTCACAGGTCCGTTGCGCCCGCTGATTGCCTCCGGGCAGGCCTGATCCTGGCTGGTCTCCCGACCAGTTACTCCTTCTTTCTTTGTCCGCACGATGTTACTCAGCCCGCGTGAAATGCGCGACCTACGGCTCCCAGTAGGTGGCGGATGGGTTAGGCGTGCGTGGCGAGGTCCGACCGATGACACGGCCCAGTTGCTCTCGCCGGGTCCGCGCTCCGAGGGCACCCGGCGAGGAACACGGGCTCCCTAGCCTCCCGACTAGATGAAACAAGTCCTTTCCTCCGTGGACACGTCCCACGCCCGCTCTAGACCCCGTCCCTGGCGGCGCCACAAGCCTATACTTCGCGTCAGAACATCATCCGGAGTCGTTATTATGCCGGAGAAATGGGACCAGGGGCGCTGAGCATCAAAAAAACAGCGACTCTGTCGGGGTTTCTCGTACAACCGGCCCTTCGGCCCACTCGAAAGCCCGGAAGCCGCAAGCCTCACTGTGGCGCAAACAGACTCGGATCTGTCGGTTTCTGCCCCGGCTCAATCACGAAGTATTCACTCCACGCATAGTACCACATTGGAAGAATCAAGCGCTGCGCCCGGTCTGCGATACCGCCGTAGCCTGACCCCAGGTACCAGAGCGCGGCACCCCGCACCTGTGGGTACGCCCCGTACAACTGGGCAGCCCAGGCGATATCGGCCATCGCCTGGTCGACGCCCGGCAGTCTCTCCGCCTCCCAGCCCCATTCCGTGATCAACACTGTGGGCCGCTCGATGCCCATCTCATCACAAGCCTGGAACAGGGTTTGAAATCGTCCCACGAGGGACGGGTACTGATTGGCGATGTTCTCCACGTTGTAGCTGTACTCGTGCAAGGCCACAGCGAGGCGCTCTGGATGCTGCGCAGCCAGGGACAGGTACGCCTGCATCCCCGGCACCCTCCAGTCCGCCGGCTCGGGCTCTCCCGAACTCCACCCAAATGCGGCCAGCTTATACCCGTCGCGCAGCGCCAGCTCACCAAGCCGGTAGGCACAGTGACCCAGCCAATCCGCCCGAGACTTGTCCGGCTCGTTCATCACCTCGATCCACGTCCGTTGATCGAACTCCGGCGGCAGCGCCTCCAGCACGCGCGCCCAGTGCTCCTCGGCGGCGGACCCGGCAGGCCGTTCGTAGTCAGGAAGCTCCAGACCGCCCCCTGACATCCGGAACACGGTGACGTTATCGGGGCTGGCCTGCAGCGCCTCCGCGCAGACACCGTAAGCATCAACGGACTTGACCACGGCCGGAACGCCGGCGCTGGCCAGGCCACTCAGGTACTCCCCCATGCCTCGAGCGTTCCCCCCTGGCCCAGCGTGGAAGCCGATCTTCACGTACGCCAGATCCTGTCCCCCGGCCCTAAGCTCCTCGCGAACCGCAGCGAAGTCGACCGGCTCCGGGGTAGGCGTCGCCGTTGGCCGTGCAGGCTCTGACGTCGGCGCTGGCGTTGGCGTCGCCTCTGGCGCCGGGGCGCGCGTCGGGTTCGAGCCCATCAAGAAAGGCAGGAGCACCCGCCTTCGATCGGCTGAGGACTCGGCGGCGCCCGTGGGCACCTCCCCGGGACTTGCCGTGTCGGGGGGGTTGGGCTCCGGAGCCGGCGACCGGACCAGATGGGTGACCCCCAGCGCTGCGGCAGCCAGCACCGCCAGTGCGACGGCGACGAGCAAGACTCGAGTTAAAGGGCGCTCAGGCAGCGCACCGGTCAGCCTGTTCCAGAAATGTGTCAACAGACCCTCATCTTTCTTGATGGTGCGACATCATCGGAGTGCAAGCCATCTCGCTTTCACCTGATTTCCTCTGGCCTCGGTGGCCTTTCTGATGATCAGGTCACAGCGTGCACAGGACTCGGCCGAAACGGGCAAGGCCAAGAGCCACCGGCATCTGGATTGGTGATTGGAAGCAGGACCACTACGGCAGCACACCACGGATCCACGTCAGGAGTTCTACCTGGAACGGTTCCCAGAGCCGCCGCAATCCGAAGAAGAGAACGACCACTGCGCGGGGACTGTTCCACAGCCCCAGAAGCTGGCCCAATAGAAGGATGACCAGTAGGACCACAGCTGCTTTTCCGACTGTCCACAAGAAGTGAAGGGCCAGGCGTACATTCTGCAGGAAGAGGACGACGGCGAAGCCAGTCCCGACACCGACTAGGACATAGTAGGGCAAGATATTCATCTCTTTCCCTCCTACCCCACAGCATCGTGAGGTTATCCCCGGTTCGAGCAATTGATCGGTCGACCGCCATCGGCAGCACGGCACCTGGGGTGATCGGCTCTGGACACCCAGACGGAGTGATCCATTGCCGCCATTGGACGGCCGAATTGCCCATAACTATATCACGAGAACTGGGCAAGCCGCAATAGGACATTCGTACCATCGACCCTCGCGGAAACGGCTGGTCTGTGGGCTGCAGGCACCCAGGGGCAACCTGGACATCTCCACCTAACCCTTCTATAATCGCTCTGGTTCACAAGCATTCGGCCCGGATAGGAAGATACGCAGCTGTATGCGGGGCCACCATGCTGTCCTGGTGCCCCACCCGGGATCGGGAGAGTCACACAGACCAACCCATGAACCAGCGCCACAAGATCTTCACCTGGGATCGACGTCGCACAGCCTTCGTGCTGACGTTCCTCCTCGCCTTCGCTTTGACGGAGTTCGGGCGAACGGTCTACCGGCCCTTCGTCTACAGAGCCGGTCTGAACGACTTCGGAATCGCGGACACCATGGGCAACCACATCGGGGCCGTCGCCCAAGTCTTCTTCATCCTCGCCGTGATGAACGCCACGCGCCAAGAGGGCCTGATCGTCATCGGCGTCGTGACCATTGGCTACGTCGGCTACGAGTTCGTCCAGCGCGCTCTGCCGGGATCCGTCTCCGACCCTCTGGACGCCGTGGCCAGCGTCGTGGGAGGCGTTCTCTCCCTAACGCTCTTCATCCTAATCGATCGACTGATGCGCAAGGAGCAGGACGCCTGAAAAGCGGGACCGCCACAACGTGCGGCATGGCCCAGGCGCTTGCTGCCCCAGCGTGTTTCTGCAGCGTATCGTGAGCCCGCGTTTCGGCGTTCTGAGTCATAGCAGGACTTGCTGGCATTGCTTGATCATTTGTCCAGCCGGCGAACGTGGCCGCGATAGACTAGCTCGTCCGCGCCGGAATTCTCCTTGTCATGATACCCTGCCCGGGCCTCAATGGCAATCTCCCGCAGCCAGCGACGGAATCGGGAAGATACCGGACCCTCGCAAAGTCTCGCCCAAGATCAGCGTTCGCACAGACGTGCCTTGAGTGGCGTGCCTGGCCCCCGTCAGCACCTGCCTCTGCCGGGTGCAACGTGGGTGCAAACCCGCCCTACATGCACTCCTCCGCCGCTGTGCTATGCAAGACCTCCTAGCCCCTACGACCCCAACCCCCGCAGCACGAGCGGCAGATAGATATCGTTCACGAGGAAGTCCGGGAACTCGTGATACACATCCCCGACGAGCATGCTCACGGGAATCTCGACGCTCTCCTCGGCGTGGTCCGTGCCGGCCGGGGCGGTGATCCACAACGTCGTGGTCAGCACGGTGCCGTCGGCCAGCCCCGATGGATCGGCCGTCAGCCCCAGCGTTGAGGGCGCGGTGCCGCCCGTCAGGTCCAGGGAGAGCCAGGTTGCGTCTTCAGAGGCGATCCAGTCAAGCGTGCCGCCACCGGCGTTGTTGACGTCCACGTCCTCGGTCTGATCGGCCGTGGTGCCGGCTGCCACGTGCCAGCCGACCTGCGTGGGGGCGACGGAGAGGGACGGCCCCGGCAGGTCGAGGTCATCGTCGACGACGACCGTGATGGACGTGCTGGCCGATAGCCCCCTGCTGTTCGTCGCCGTGAGCGTGACGAGGTTCGTGCCCACGGGCAGATCATCGGACGAGACGAGCGCACCGGTATCGAACGGCCCGCCGTTGAGGGTCCACACGAGGTTGCCGCTGGCGACGCTGCCGTCCTGGGCGTCCATCGCCTCGCCGCTGAGGTTGACCAGCTGGCCGTAGTGGATCTGGGTGCCGTCCGCGGGCGTCAGGATCATGGGCACCGGCGGCTTGTCCGCCATGGTGAAGGGGTCGGTGTCGCCCTGGGCCGTGTGGACGCCGTCGCTGGCGACGACGCGGAGGACGGCGGTTTCGCTGCCGCTTAGGTCCCCGGTGTCGATCTGAGTGCTCCCCTCCTGGAGGATCATCTGCGCCTCGGGGCGGGCCGCCGCCCCGGTCGCCTCGCCGTGGAGACCGGTTTGGAGAGGCTGGAAGGTCTCCCCGCCGTCGGCGCTGTAGCGGACATCGAAGATCAGCGGGTCGCCATCGCCGTCGCTGGCGCTCCAGGTGAGGGTGACGGTGCCTGTGACCTCCTGGACCACGCCCTGGATTTGCACGTCGGTGACCGCAGGCGGGTTGGCGCTGACGGTCTTGCTGGCCAGGACCTCGTCCAGGTTCCCCTTGATGATCTGAACCTGGGCCGTGCCGGCGGTGAACGTCACCACTTGCCCAAAGCTGAGGGTCGGGGTGTTGTCCGCCGGCTCGGGTATGAAGGGGTAGTCCGCCAGGACGACGCTGCTATCGTCGAGGAGGCGGATGCGATAGTTGGCGTCGCCGACAGCCAGCTCCGGAATGAGGGCGACGCTGCTGGTGCGGCGGAGGCGATGGATGACGGCGGCATCGCCGGCGGGCGTGATGCTGCCGTAGACGCCGAGGAAATCGCCAGCGATGCGCGGCATGGTGGTGCTGGCGACGCTCAGGTAGCTACTGGGGTGAGCCATCATGTAGCTGTACATGCCGTCGTACTGGTAGTCGCTGAGCCAAATATACCCGCAGTAGGTCATGACGTCGAACCAGAGGCTGCCCGGGTACAGCCGAACGGGGATATCGTAGACCTCGTCGCCGACGTCGAAGCCCCACATGGTGGAGGGAATCGACGCGAGGCGGCCATCCTGGTAGGGGTAGCTCATGTCGAGGGCGCCGTCATCTGACCCCTGGCTGCAGACACCGCTATCCAGCTGGGATCCCTTGTAGGGGTGATCGCGGCCGAGGGTGTGCCCGATCTCGTGGCCGGCATACCAGTCGGCGTAGGTGCCGTCGTTGTCCCATCCCCAGGGGTCGGGTCCGGCCGGCCCGGTGGACACGCCAGCGGACAGCGATGCCTGACCGCGGGGGAAGTGCCCCGCCGCATCAGAGATCATGCCGTACATGAAGACGTTGGCGGGGACGCCGGCCTCGACGCGCATGGTCTTCATGAGGGAGTTGGTGACGGCGCTGGCGCACAGATTGCGGTGGGCCGGATCAGGATAGAGGAGGGCACATGTGGCGTTCGACGTGTCGACCAGGCTGCCCAGCCCCTCCTGGTAGATGGTCCACAGGTTGGGCCGGAATCCGGGGCTGGGATCGCTGGCGGACCCCGGCGTGCTGGCCAGGGGATAGGTGCGACGGATCCAAGAGTAGGTCTGGAGGACGTCGTTGACCAGGTGCGGGAAATACGTGTTGCCGTCGAGCTCATAGCCGAAGGAGACGAACTGGACCTGCAGGCGCGGCGAAGGTTCGAAGTCGAAGGGCCCTGCATCCCACGTGTTGTTGGCATAGCTGGCCTGCGGCGGCACGCGGTTGGGATTGAGCACGGCGCGCAGATAGAGCTCTCCTGTGGTCCAGTCCCAGGGCAGCTCAAACAGGAAATTGCGGTCGAGGCTGAGTCGATAGACGAGTGAATGGGGACGGACCGTGATATGCTGTCCCACGTCGTTGACGGGCAGCAGCGGACCAGTGAGCGTTGGCACTGTGCCGGGCGCGCTGCGCCTGTACAGGTAGGCGGTCACACCGGGCACGGGATCGCCGTCAGACTCGACATAGACGCGGACAAAGGTGCGGCGGTTCTCAATCATGCGCACGCTATTGTCCAGATCCTGGACGCTCTGGGTGATCTCGATGCCGGTGATGCGCATGTTGGTCATGGGCAGCGCGGTTGCATCCTGGGGCAGGCGCTTCAGGGCGCCCTCCTCGTCCCAGAAGACGAAGTCGCCGTCGACCTTGACGTGGTCGGCGATCTTCATGATCGTCGGATCGCCCTCGCCGGTAGTGTAGAGCGTATCGGCGGTGCCCCCTCCCCGGTTCTCCAGGCGCACGAGGTGATTCTCGTAGCTACAGAAGAAGGGACAGGACACCACCCGGCTCTCGATGAGGAAGACGTGCCCGAAGAGGAACACGGAGGGATCGGTGACAAGTGTATGGATGTTCGCGCTGGCGACCGGGCTGGTGTAGATGGGACCGATCGTGGTCCCCCCTTCGTTGTTGTAGCGCACGACCTGGTTGCCCCGGGCGATGAAGACGTAGTGGACGTAGACGCAGCCGCCGCTGGGATTGCAGTAGGATATGCGCCGGGCCTCCGGATGGTATCCGGTGACGTTGGTCCCGACGGTGAAGATTAGCTTGATCGGGCCGGACCTGATGACCCGCTTCAGATCGCCGCCGGCGATCCAGTAGACGTACTTGCCGTCGGCCTGGAGGTTGCTGGGCGAGGCGCCCGGACTGAGGGCCACCGTCTCCCGGGAGCCGTCCGCCTTGGATATGCGATAGATGCCGCCGGTGGGCTTGCCCATCACGTAGACGTTCTCGTCGTCCTGCGCCAGCTCCGAATACCCAGTGATCACGTCGTTGAGCAGCTGGGGCGGGTCGCCGGGATTGGCGTCCGTGGAGAGCCGTACGAGGCCGCCGTAGGCGTGGCTGACCCAGTAGACGTAGTCCGCGTCGGCGACGATGTTCTCCGACTGGACGTCGTCCTGGCAGGCGGGATAGGCGACGCTGTTCTGCCACAGCGTGCGGGTGAGGCCGCCGTAGGTGGCGATGCGCCTGATCCTCTCGGTGTAGCCGTTTCTGAGGCCACTGGCCGCCCCGGGCGGGGTGATGCAGCCGGACCAGGTGTACCAGAAGAGTTTGGGGGCGGCCAGATCGTAGCTGGTGACGCCTTCGGCGACGAGGGTATCCGGCGTATCGGCGGGCATGGTGAGCGGGCTGGCGGGCGCGGAGGGCACGGATTCGCGCCCGTGGACGGCCGAACCGGAGCCAGGCACCAGCGACGCCAGGATGACGGCCAGGGCCACCGACGTGAGCGTTCTCTTTCCGATCATGGCACTCCCTCCCTGGACTCGGATGCTCAACCGGTTGGACGCGGGCGGCCTTCGCTGGCGCTGCGCTCAACACGCCAAGGCCTCCCCACAGATGAATAGAGGGTCTGATACCAGGCTCCGGTGGGCGACGCCAGGCGGCGGTGGGTCGTGGGAACGGAACGCCGACGCCCGGACGCAGAAAGCCTGCCCCACCGGGGTGGTGAGCGCAGGCTTTGCGGGGCTCGTCCGTGTGCGGCCAAAGGGCTCCTCTCAGCGCGTGTACAGGCCTTGGGGGATCGGACCAGACGTCGGCGCGGTGACGGCCCATCGTATTGCGATAGGCCATTGTATCATACTTCCGCGGCCAAGTCAATAGGATTTGTGGCGGCGCCATCATACGCAAGGTCGATTTCGATCCATGGCGGGTGAGCGGTGCGGAGGGTCGAGTGGACGCAGGCGGAACGGAGGTTTGAGGTGCGTCGCACCGTCCACGGTAACGGGGAATGGGCAGGAGACCAGCCACAGCGGGGTAGGTGCATCGGACCGGTGAGGTTCATCGCACCGTTCCTGCGCTAGTCCTCCGCTGGCGCGCTGCCGCTTTGCAGGGTGCGCAGCACTAGCCGGTACCGCTTCTGCACGTCGGCGCGGTCGAGAGCTTCTGGCAGGGCATCGGTGCTGCTGCGCCAGATCATCTCGGTTTGACGCCGAAGAGCGGCCCTCTGCCCCTCGGTCTGGGCGTAGGCGGCGATGATGGCGATTCGCTCCAGGAGGCGGATGGTGACCGCGACGTTGGAGCGACCGTTCTGACGAATCTGATTGAAGGCCGCGTCCACGATGCCCGAGAAGGTGACCACATCGGTGATCAGCCGGAGCCGGTCCTCCTCGTCGAAGTGGTAGCGCGGAGGGATCCCCCTCTCCGCGAGACGAGCGAGGGAGGCGCCGAGGCGGTCGATGCAGGCGATGGCGGTGAAGGGATCGTTGATCCCGGGCGAAAGGGCCCGCACCGCGATCTCCACCAGCTGGTTGATGGCGAACTCCACATCCTGGAGCTGGAGCCGGCGGGCGCCGACGATGAAGGCGTCGTTCACCGGCTTTACCAGCGCTTCCTCAGCCCGCTCAGCGGGCCAAACGAGCACGAGCTCGCTCCCTTCGATGATGAAGTCCCCAGGCCGGTATAGGAGGCGAAACACCAGGTCGTTCTCCGTGGCGACGCGCATGAGTCGATCCTGATCGATGGCCTGGAGATAGCCACTCTGCGTCGCCGGGATGGGTTCCCCCGGCTCGGCCAGCTGGCCGGCCACGGGCCGCCGGCGGCCAGAGATCGGGGGCGAACTGGCCCCGTCTCCCTGCTCGGGGAACAGTCGATCGACGGCGCTATCGAGATCGCGACCCACGCCGGCGATGACGTTCTCCGCCTGGATGGAGGCGGAGACGTGATGGATGAAGTAGATGAGCACCGCCAGGCTAAGGACGGCGAGCAGCATGGCGATGGTAAGGGATACTTTCGGCACAAAGACCCGCTCCTCCACGCCAGTGATGGTCTGCAGCACGAGAATCGCGTAGACGAAGGTACCGATGAAGGTGCCGAGGACGACCTGGTTGCCGATATCGCGCATGAAGGTCCTGAGCAGGCGCGAACCGAATTGGGAGGAAGCCAGGGAGAGGGTTACCATGGTGATGGAGAAGGTGACGCCGGCGAGGCCGATCATGGAACCGGCGATGGTCGAGAGGAGGGCCCGGGCCTCGTCGGCGCCAGCGGGATAGAGCCAGGTCGGCAGCTGCACCTGTTCCTCGAGGGCTCGATCCAGCAGGATGGAGCCGGTGGCCAGCGCGACAGACGCGATGAAGATGACCAGGGGGACGAACCAGTAGGTTGAGCGCAGCTGCTCCCAAATGTAGCCGATTCTCGTCTTCATGTGACGGACTCCGTTAGGCCGTGCGATGGACGTCTACGGTTGGCTAACACCTGACGCAGACCCTGGCAATCTGCTGGGCCTTTCCGTGGGTGGTTGCGCTGTCGACGCCTGCGAGGACGGGGGCTGGGAGCTGTTGCCATGAGGACGGGGGCTGCGAGCTCTTGCCATAGGGAAGCCAGGCCTGCATCTGTTGAGAAAGGTGCGCCGCGAGAAAGAGCCTAAAGGTTCTGAGCAAGGAGATCAATTGTCCTCAGCGGAATGCGTTCAAGAAGACAAAAATCACTACGTTCTTTGATTCGGCCGAACCTTCAGGGTCGACGGCTACTCCAGGCTCTGCTTCGCCAGCCGGTAGAAGACCCACCAGGCGGCGAGGAAGATGGCGCTGGAGGCGACTATGGCGACTGAGGTGGACAGGGAGCCGGCGCCGGGCGCCCGACCGGAGATGATGGCGACCGCGGCTGTGAGCAGAAGTGCCGCTCCCAGCCCGAGGGCGGGTCCGATGAACGCGGCGCCGAGAAAGCTGATGATGAGGGCCTTCCAGTGGATGCCGCCTCGCCCACCGTCCGCCGGCGGTGGTGCTTTCTGTTCATTCATTGCACGTGACTCCTGATATTGTGCCGGTCGTCACACGGGACTGAGCACGAGCTGGGCGGGGGCAGACGGCCTGCCAGGGAAGGCCGCGGCGTCACTCGCGCTACTGCTTCTCGCCCTCCGCCCGCACTGCCATCACGCGGACGTTGCCGTCGGGGTCGGTGGAGATGGTGATGAGGGCCAGCGTGTCGCCACCCTGCTTCGACCAGCGGACGCTGGAGAAGTCATTGACGAGCTCCGCGTTCTCGCCCCCGGTCCAGCCGTGCCGGGGCATCTGGGCCTTGTAGAAGTCGAGCACCTGTTGCGTGGTGTCGGGCGTCTCGAAGTAGCGGCCCTCGACATTCTCGAACTTCATCTCCGTCCCCAGATCCTCCCAGTCCGTCATGCTCGCTGAATCGGCGGCGGTGTAGAGGGGCACGTCGTCCCAGGGCCAATCGGCAGACGGGTTCCCGCGTCCCCCGCCGTCTGCTCCGCCGGTGTTTCCCCCGCCGCCAAGACCGCAGGCAAGCGTGACGAGCGTGACAGCAGCTATCGTGACCCAGAGTGCGCGACGTTTCATGGTGACACCTCCTGTGCGTAGATTGCGTCGGCGCCGCGACGACTGACATCGGGTGCCGTCCATGGTGATGCGATTGGGCCTGAGCGAGACCCGATCCTGCGGCGATGTGTACGAGCGTTAGGCCAACCCGTCGCTGTCGAGTAGTATACGCCGGGTGGGGCGGGGTTGTCAAGAGAAGACGCGGGAGCGGGCGATGATGATATTGTTTCTCGATGCATGTTTTTTTTGGGAATCAATACTGGCTCGGCGAAGCCAGAAGGCAGGCTTCGCCGAGCTTGGCAGTTTGGGCTGCGCCCAAACTGCAGGCT
>Ga0207796_1000113_pt1 | contig 34914 bp, 34 predicted proteins | sample Pon1CUnioCityCA_6_FD_187274 | JGI IMG/M metagenome (GOLD analysis project Ga0207796, IMG submission 187274) | Marine sediment microbial community from Union City, CA, USA - Pond 1C Sediment 1 (SPAdes) | ecosystem: Environmental > Aquatic > Marine > Intertidal zone > Salt pond sediment ... | reverse complement strand
CGCGCTCGCCCAACAGCTCGCTCAGGCTCAAGGAGCCAATGATGTCTTTGAGAGCAGCGTTCGCCGCCCGGAAGACGGCCTCCTCGTAATCCCTCACCTCTAGCGAGGCTTGACGCGGGTCCTCCACCCGGTAGAAGATCACCGCCTGACAGTCGACCGGCACGTTGTCCGACGTCAACGTCTCCGCGGCCTTCACGGGGCGGCTGTGAATCCGCATGTCGAGGATCTGAGCCACGCTCTGGTAGAATGGAGGCCAAGGGATCGCCGTGAAGAACCCTGGTCCCTTCGTGGCCTCGAATCGCCCCATACGCAGTAGGATTGCCCGTTGAAACTCAGGCAGCACGTAGATGGTGCCACTGAGGACGGAAGCCAGCACGAGACCGATCAGGCCCCCCGCCCCTAGCGCAAACAGGGGCGGGAGCACGGCCAACAACGGAATCCCGATCAACACGATGCACACGACGAATACCAAGACCCAGACGGACAGTCGCAGGATGCCCTGTACCTGGCTCAAGCTTGCCCCACTTCCGCTTGCTCTGCTCTCGCTCATGACTCTATACTCTCCTTTTCTTGCATACCCGCCATCACTCCAGCGTTCCAGAAAAGTCCGGCACGGGTCTGGCTTCTGCCTCCTCTTGAGTTCCAGCGACTCCGTTGTCTCGGATGTCGGCGATCAGCCACTCCATCTCCTTGATCTCCCGGCGCTGCGCACCGATGATCTCGTCGGCGAGTTCACGCACCCGAAGGTCGTCGATCCTGGCCCGCTCGCTGGTGAGGATCGCTATGGAGTGGTGCGGTATCATGCCTTCCATATAGTCGACCCCGGTCACCGTCATCTGGCTGCGGACCAACCAGACCGAAAGGAGCAGCATCAGCCCAGCGCCGATCAGAATCGCCACGTTGACCCTGTTGTTCTCGTACATCCCCCACATGAAAGAGAGCATGACGATCATCATGGCGGCACCCATGATCATCGCCATGAACAACCTCGTTTCGCTGAACCAGGCGTGGTCGATGAGCTGATAGGAATGCACATACATTAGCAAGAACATCACCACCATCGACGTGCCAATCATAGCGAAGAACCGCCAGTAACGTTGTCCTCCGTCGGATTTTTGCTTCATCTCTATGGGCCTCCTCCTTGAAGAATCAGCACAGTAGCTTCCCCTGCGTCTTGCGGTTCTCGAGGTACCAGTGCGTCTCTGCGACCTCCCTCAGATGGAACATCCGATCGATTCGCACCTCGAGCACGCCACTCTCCATCCATCCCTGCCTACCTCAGCTTCCGGTGCCTGCACCAGCGGCGCCATCGTGCAGGCTCCGCGGGAATCCCGTTCCCTAGTCTCTCCGCTTTCCTCGTCCCCCTGGCTGCAAATTCGCACTCGGGAGCCCTCCGGACCACGGCTCAACTACGAGTGTCCCAACCCCAGAAGACGCTTTCAGAATCGTCGACAAACAGACACCGATTCACCGAACCAGCTCCCGATACAGCTGCCCAGCCGGGTCAGGTCGCCAGGACTGCAGCACCTTCATGTAGTTGGCCCGCTCGAAGGCCGCCGGATCGGCCACATTCTTCTGGCTCATGCTCCCCTGCATCTGGGCCACCGACTCGTACTCGTGCTCCCCCATCCAGGCCACCACGTCGTCCAGGATGACCTGAATGCGCTCCACCCCGTTCTGAAGCAGCTCCGAGGCCATCATCGTAACCCGCGCCCCGGCCATCAGCCCCTTGATCACGTCCAGGTGCGTGTGAACCCCCGTCGTGATGCCCAGGTCCACTGGCATCCGTCCGTACAGAATCGCCACCCAGCGCAACGGCAGGCGCAGCTCGTCGGACGTACTGAAGGTCAGCGAGGGCACCACCTCAAAGGCCTCCAAATCGAAGTCCGGCTGGTAGAAGCGGTTGAAGAGCAGCAGGCCATCGGCGCCCGCCTCGACCAGGCGCTGGGCCAGGTGCGGGAGCGAGCTGTAGTAAGGGCTCAGCTTCATCGCCACCGGGATCGAGACGCCGTCCTTCACGGCGCGCAGAATCGCCACCGCCAACTCCTCAACGTCGGCAGCCGTGACGTCCGGCTGCCCCGGAATGTAATAGACGTTGAGCTCCAGAGCGTCCGCGCCGGCCTGCTCGATCTCCTCAGCGTAGTCGATCCACCCTCCGGTCGAGATGCCGTTCAAGCTCCCGATAATGGGAATATCGACCGCCTCCTTCGCCCTGCGAACGTTATCCAGGTACTCCTCCGGGCCCACGCGATAGTCCTGCTGCTCTGGGTACCAGGACAGCGCCTCGGCGAAGGCGTCGGTGAAGTAGCTCAGATAGTGGTCCAGCTGCTCGCTCTCCAGCGTGATCTGCTCCTCGAAGAGGGAGTGCATCACCACCGCCGCAGCACCGTTATCCTCCAATCGGCGGATCGTATCGATGCTCCTCGACAGGGGCGACGCCGACGGCATGATGGGATGCTTCAGCTCCAGGCCAAGATAACTTGTCCTCGTGTCCATAATCGTCTACTCCTTCTTGTTGATACTGCGTCGGGCGCCCCCCGGAGCGCGGAGCCTCCACGTCGTCGGCCCGGAGACAGGGACGCATCAAAGCGGGTTGTTCAGTCTAGCCGCGCCGGATCTGCCTGCACCTTCCGAGTCCACGCCACCAAGGTCTCCATCAGTTCACTGACGAAGTAACGGGTAACGTCGTGCGTGAGGCGCCCTTGGTCGTCGAACTTCTCATCCGCATCAGCCACCAGGACCTCCGGTTCACTTACGGCCGGCATGTTCTGGTCCACACAGAGCTGCCGCAGATGCATCTGGGCCCTAACCGTGCCCCACCTCCCCGTGGACGCCCCCATAATCGCCACCGGTTTCCCTGCTAAGGGCGAATCATCCGGCGGCCGCGAGGCCCAATCAAGGGCGTTCTTCAGGACCCCGGCGACCGAGTGGTTGTACTCCGGCGTGGCGATCACCAGGGCGTCCGCCTTGCGAATCGCGTCCTTCAGTGCCCGCACTGGTTCGGGGTCGCCCTCGGCGCGCACGTCCTCGTTGTAGAGCGGGATCCGCTTCAAAACCTCGTTGTCGAAGACCTCGATCTCCAGATCCTCGGGCGCCACCTCAGCGGCTACTCGAAGGAGCGCGCGGTTGTAGGAGCCCTCGCGTAGGCTCCCGGCGATCCCCAGCGCTCCGATCGTCCCTTCCGGTCGCGAAGTCATCGGTGACCCTACGCCTCCTCCTCAGTGGCTGTCTCCAGCGAACCCACATCGGCACCGGGATCGACTTCCATACTGGCCATGTGCTGGTACTTGCGCCAGCGATCGACCACCGTCCTCTGCGCCTCCTTCAGCAGCCGCTCGGCTCTCTCTGGCTGGCTCTGTGCCAGCATGCGATAGCGGTTCTCCTTGTACGCATACTCCCGGAGCGGCACCGTCGGCTCCCGCGAATCGATTTGGAGCGGGTTCTCGCCCTCCGCCCGCAGCCGCGGATCGTATCGGTACAGCGGCCAGTAGCCAGACTTGACCGCCAGCGCCTCCTGGTCCATCCCCTTTGTCATGTTGATCCCGTGCGCAATGCAGGTGCTGTAGGCGATGATCAGTGATGGCCCGTCGTAGGATTCGGCCTCCCGGAAGGCCTGAATCGTCTGTCGCGGATTCGCTCCCATCGCCACCTGGGCCACGTAGACGTAGCCGTAGGTCGTGGCCATCATCCCCAGATCCTTCTTCGGGGTGGGCTTGCCGCTGGCGGCAAACTTGGCCACAGCCCCTAGCCCAGTAGCCTTTGAGGCCTGACCGCCGGTGTTCGAGTAGACCTCAGTGTCGAGCACCAAGACGTTGATGTCCCGTCCCGCCGCCAGCACGTGGTCCAGGCCTCCGTAGCCGATGTCGTAGGCCCATCCGTCACCGCCCACGCTCCAGACGCTCTTCCTGACCAAGGCATTGGCCAGGCTCCGGAGGTGCCTCGCCGTTTCGCTATCCGTGCCGTCCAGCCTCCCCTTCAGCTCCTCGACCCGTGTTCGCTGCGCCCGGATGCCATCCGGGTCGCTCTGGTCGGCCGAGAGCAACCCGTCGGCCAGATCGTCGCCGATGTCTGAGCGCATTTCCTCCACCAGCTCGCGGGCATACTCCGACTGCTTGTCCATCGTCAGCCGGAAGCCAAACCCAAACTCGGCGTTATCCTCGAAGAGCGAGTTGCTCCACGCTGGTCCGCGCCCCTCATCGTCAAAGGCCCACGGCGTCGTGGGCAAGTTGCCCCCGTAGATGCTGGTGCATCCCGTGGCGTTGGCGATGATGGCCCGGTCGCCGAAGAGCTGGCTGAGTAGCTTCAGGTAAGGTGTCTCCCCACAGCCGGCACACGCGCCGGGGAACTCGAACAGCGGTTGTAGCAGCTGGACGTCCTTCGTGCGGGCGAAGTCCAGGCTCGCATCGGGTGGCGCCTCGGGTAGGGTCCAGCGGAAGAAGTCCCAGTTCTTGACCTCCTGGTCGCGGATGGGGATCTGCGGCTCCATGTTGATGGCCTTCCGTCCCACGGCGGTCTTGTCCTTGGCCGGGCAGACCTCCACGCAGACCGCGCATCCGGTGCAGTCCTCCACCGCGACCTGGACCGTGTATTTCTTCCCCTCCATCCCTGGCCCTCGCCACCGAGCATCGGTCGACTTGAACGTCGGCGGCGCGTCCTCCAGGCAGCTCTCGTCATAGACCTTGGCCCGGATCACCGCGTGCGGGCAATAGAGCACGCAGCGTCCACACTGGATACAGACGTCCGGCTGCCACACCGGCACCTCCAGGGCGATGTTCCGCTTCTCCCAACGCGTCGTGCCGCTCGGCCAGGTCCCATCTACCGGCATAGCGCTCACCGGAAGATCCTCCCCCCTGCGGCTCATCATCAGCGTCGTCACGTCGTGCATGAAGTCCGGTGCTTCCTCGGGCACCACGGGCGGCATCTCCACCTCCGTGGTGACCTGCTCCGGCGTCTCGATCTCGTAGAGCTCGTCCAGCGCGCCCTCGACGGCGGCGTAGTTCTTCTTCACCACCGCATCGCCTCGCTTCCCGTAGCTCTTCCGGATCCCCTCCTTGATCCCTCTAATCGCCTCGTCCCGAGGCAGGATGCCGCTCAGCACGAAGAAGCCGGTCTGCATGACCGTGTTGATGCGATTCCCCAGGCCGAGCTCGTCGGCGATCTGGTAGGCGTTGATCCCGTAGACCGTTAGATCCTTGTCGATGATCTCCTGCTGGGCAGAGCGAGGAATCAGGTCCCAAGTCTCCTGCGGCGGGTGCGGGCTGTTGATCAGCACCGTGGCGCCCTGGGCTGCCTGCTCCAGCACGTGGAACTGCTGGAAGAAGCGGAACTGGTGCACGCCCACAAAGCTCGCCTTGTGGATCAGGTAGGTGCTGTGAATCGGTTCCGGCCCGAAGCGCAGATGAGAGACGGTCACCGCCCCTGCCTTCTTCGAGTCATAGACGAAGTAGCCCTGAGCGTAGTTGTCCGTCTCTTCGCCGATGATCTTGATAGAGTTCTTGTTCGCGCTGACCGTGCCGTCCGAACCCAGCCCCCAGAAGACGGCTCGGATAACCTCCTCCGGCTCGGTGTCGAAGGTAGGATCGTAGGATAGGCTGGTGTGTGTCACATCGTCCTCGATGCCGATGGTGAAGTGGCGCTTGGGCGCGCCCTCCGCCATCTCGTCAAAGATCCCCTTGATCATGGCCGGGGTGAATTCCTTTGACGAGAGCCCATACCGGCCGGCCAAGACCCAAGGGCGCTCCTCGAAGGGCAGCATGCCCTCCGCTTCCCCCTGGTCCAGGGCCGCCACGATGTCCTGATAGAGAGGCTCGCCCGGTGCGCCAGGCTCCTTCGCCCGGTCGAGGGCAGCGATCACACAGACCCGCGGGGGCAGCGCCCGGAGGAAATGCTCGACGGAGAACGGCCGGTAGAGGCGCACCTTCAGCGCTCCAACTTTCTCCCCCTGATCGACGAGGTAGTTAACCGCCTCCTCGGCAGTCTCAGCGCCCGAGCCCATCAGAACGATCACCCGATCCGCGTCCGGGTGCCCCACGTAGTCGAAGAGCTGATACTGCCGGCCCACCACATCGGCGAAGCGATCCATCACCCCTTGCACCATCCCCGGTGTCTTCTCATAGAAAGGGTTCACCGCCTCTCTGGACTGGAAGAAGACGTCCGGGTTCTGGGCCGTACCGCGAATGAAAGGCTCGTCGGGCGAGAGGGCCCGTTGACGGTGGGCTCGCACCAGATCGTCGTCGATCATGGCCCGCATGTCGTCCTCGGACAGCTTCTCGATCTTCTGGATCTCGTGCGAGGTGCGGAACCCGTCGAAGCAGTGCAGGAACGGCACCCGCGTCTCCAGCGTGCTGGCTTGGGCGATCAGCGCGAAGTCCATCACCTCCTGCACGCTGTTGGCGAATAGCATGGCCCATCCCGCGCCTCGCGCCGCCATCACGTCGCTGTGGTCATCGAAGATCGAGAGCGCATGGGTCGCCACCGAGCGCGTGGCGATGTGAAACACGGTGCTAGTCAGCTCTCCGGCGATCTTGTACATATTGGGGATCATCAGCAGCAGGCCCTGGCTGGCGGTGAACGTTGTGGTGAGCGCGCCCGTTTGCAGCGCGCCGTGCACGGCACCCGCTGCGCCGGCCTCCGATTGCATCTCTGTGACCAGGGGCACTGTGCCCCAGATGTTCGTCTCGCCGAACGCGCTCCACGCATCGGCGTGCTCCCCCATCGGCGAGGCCGGCGTGATCGGGTAGATGGCGATCACCTCGTTCGTGCGGTGGGCCACGTAGGCCGCCGCCTCGTTTCCGTCGATCATAACACTCTCGCGCGCCATATCCCTCTCCTTGCTAGGTAACTACGCCAACAGCGTTCGTCCGATCATTGCCTGATCCAGACGGATCCGTCCCTAAGCCAAGCCAACCACGCTCTCTAGGGGTTCATCGACCCGCAGCCTTCCGAATCACAAATTTGGAAGAAGCGATGGGCGTTAAGGTCGCGCCTGACCCCGAATTCCCAACCGTTGCCAGCGCCTGTCGACCGCTCTTCGCGCCTTGGTAGTGCGCATGCTTCGGCCTTGATCAGCCGCGCTAGGCCACGAGTCTATCCTTTATTTTCGCCGTCCTGCCCTGCCCCTTGTGGGGCTGATTCGGCCCCTTCCTGCTCAGGCAGCGCCTCCCTGTACAGCATAACCTCACCGTGCACGATCATGAGGAGTTGGAGTCTGGTTGGCTATCCCGGGTCCGTGCCTACCTCCACTACCCGATCAGCAGCGACTGAGCGCCGTCGATCGTTATGACGCTTCCGGTCACGTGATGGGCAGCGTCGGACGCCAGGAAGAGCACCAACTCCGCCACCTGGTCCGGATGCCCAGGCCTGCCATCGGTCAGGGGTATCGTCCCCGCCGGATACTCGACCGGCTCTCTAGCCCGGGCCAGATCCTCCCGCTGTGTCGACTCCTCGATCTCCGTCGAGATGCTTCCGGGGCAGATGGCATTGACGCGAACGCTGTGCTTGGCCAGCTGCAGCGCCAGCATCTTCACCAGCACCACCTGACCGGCCTTCGAGCAGGCGTAGGCCGTGGCACCCGTATTGCTGAAAACCCGCGTTCCGTTGATCGAGGAGGTCACGACGATCGAGCCGCCCTGTCGCTTCAAGTAGGGCACCGCGTACTTCACCGTGAGAAACGTGCCGGTCAGATTGACATCAATGGTCGTTCTCCACTCTTCTGGCTGTAGCTCATCCAGCGGCGCCCAGACGCCGTTGACACCCGCATTGGCGAACAGAATGTCGAGTCGCCCCCATTGCTCCACGACCTCGGCTACGGCTTGCTCCATCCGATCCGGCTTCGAGATGTCGGCGACCACCGGGATCGCCTCCCCTCCCGAGGCCGAGACCTCGTCCGCGACCCGCGTTAGTTCCTCCGACTCCCTGGCCAGGACGGCCACCTTCGCCCCGCGCTGGGCGAACAGCCGCGCCGTCGCCTCGCCGATCCCGGAGCTGCCACCGGTCACCAGGGCTACCCTCCCCTCCAGCCTTTTCATGGAGCCCTCCTCACTGCAGCGCTTTCACAGCAGTCGCTCACAATTGACAAGTGATCCCTCCACGCCGGGTGCGTCGCGCGTCCCTCCCACAAACCGCCCAGTCAAGCGGTGGGATCTGCAGGGCACGGCTGCCTCCACCATTCACGAAACGGGCCAGAATGCGGGGCACGCCACGGCGTCGTCCCACCCAACGGCGGCCTGGCGCCTATCTTGCACTCCTCCGGTCGGCGGTCATCAAGCGAGGAAGTTCATGATGACCAGCACAATGGCCACCACCAGGAAGATCCCGAAGAGCAATCGGGCGATCGACGCCGCTCCGCGAGCGATCCCCCCGAATCCCAGCAGTGCGGCGACCACGGCCACGACCACAGCTACGAGCGCCCATCCTAGCAGACTCATCTCTGTCTCCTTTCGTTAACTACAGCTATTCGATACACACCCTGAATCCGACTCAAGGTCACCTACCCTTCATCCTTCCTCTTCCATTCACCGTCAGTTTTCTCGTAATCACCCTTGACGGCGCTCCATGCGACGGCGTGAGCAGTCTCCTCTCGAGAGGCGCCGCTCTCGCGATCCTCAGAGTCCTCGTACTGATCCCAGGCGCTGTTAAAGGCCTTCCGATAGATTTCCTGCGCCTTCTCCGGGAGCGCATCCTGGACGTCGTCAGGCAGGTCGTCGTTGCTGTCGTAGGGCATGGCTAGACCTCGCTCACCTCATCCTCGGCTTCCTCCGCCTTCAAGCCTGCCTGCTCCTGCCTCTGCTTGGCGCTCTTCGAGACCTGCTCCCCGACCTGCTTGGCCTCCATACGAGCCCTCTTGGCCGTCTCCTGCGCCCTCTGCTGCACCCGTTTGGCGCCCTCGGAGACCTGCTCGCTGACCTGCTTAGCCTGACTGCGAGCCTCCTCAGCCGTCTCCCTGGCCTGCTCCTCCAGCTTGCGCACCCGCTCCTCAAGCATCTGGCGGGTCTCCACCCCTGACCGTGGCGCCCTGAGCAGCGCGATGGCAGCCCCGAGCATCCCACCGGTCAAGAAGCCAAGCAGGAAGGCACCCCCGTTGTTGCTTCCTCGGTTACGTTCCTGGTTTGATCCCATCCGCAACCTCCTCTGAACGATGCATCCTCCATTCCAACGACCGGGACTTCATTCGGTCTGTCTTCTACTATACCATCCAGTTCCGTCTGTAGCCGCCGGACTGCGTTGGAATGCCTCTGGATTGAGTAGGCGAAAGGTTGGAGTTCCGTTGGGGACCACGCCAGCGCTCCACACATCCAGCAGGCTCAGCTCACCGGCAAGTGAGAGATCACTCTCGACACAGAAACACCCCTCTCCGCGCTCTGAAGCCTGGATAACCGTCGCGCAGGGCCGGTCAACTCGTTCTACCCGTCCTGGGACAGAATGATGGCGCTATAGGGCGCCAGCGAGACCCGTCCCGTACGCGGCAGTCCATCCCCCTCCCCCTCCTCCGCCTCCACGTCCTCGCTCACCTGCCCCTCGTACGCGTCGTCGTAGGCCGCGCCGTGGCTGTCGAAACGGAGACTCCACAAACCGCCCCGCGGCAGGCCCACCGCGTAGTCTTCGAAGGTCTCGTTCCGGAAGTTCGCCACCACCACCACGTCGTCGCCGGTTCCTCCCTCCTCCCAGCGGTGGTACGCGACCACCTTCGCCCTGTCGTTGACGTGGTACACGTTGAGGTGCTGCCCCGTCAGCCCGCGCGTGGTCCCGCCTTGGTTGCGCCGCAGGGCAATGAGGTCACGATACAGACTGACGATGCCCTCCAACTGCTCCGCTCGCTGCCAGTCCAGCGGATCCTGATCGTGGAACCACTTCTCCTCCAGAAACTCCTGGCCCTGGAAGAGCATCGGAATCCCTGGCGCCGTCATCACCAACGCCGCGGCCAGGGTGGAGCGCTTCTTCACAAACCAGCTGCGGCTGTGCCCGGGCCAGATCTCGTGGGCGACCCGCGCCTTCCCGTTCGCGACCTCGTCGTGCGACTCCACGTAGACCACCCGATTGAACGCATCACCCTCGAAACGCTCCTCCAGCGCCCTGCGGACCGCCTCCATGTCCCGCTGATCGTCATCGGCGGAGACGATCGGATGGCGCAGGCGGTGCGCGAACTGGGCGCTCCACTGGCTGTCGAAGCCAGCCCCACCTACCCCCACATCCTTGGTGATCCACCTTTCACCCCGCAGATCTTCGGCGATCACGATATTGCCAGGCATCCGCGCCTTCACCTCTTCGTTAGCCCACTGCATAAGGCTCCAGCCATCGGGCAGCTCGCCTGTGGCATCACCAGGGTCACCGTCGACGGTGCGGATGTAGAGGGTCATGTCCCAGCGCAGCCCATCTACGTGATACTCGGTCAGCCACATGAGGGCGTTGTCTCGGATGTAGCGCCGCACGGGGTCTCGCCCGTAGTCGGGTCGCGTATCGCCCCATGGCGTCCGGGCACGCTCGTCGTTGTAGAAGTAGATACCACCCCAATCGCCCTTGTGCCAGCCGTCGAAGCGCCACAACCCCAGATCCATCGGACCGAAGTGGTTGTAGACGACGTCCAACAGGACCGCCATGCCCTGTTCGTGGGCCGCCCGGACAAAGGCCTTGAAGGCGTCTGGCCCACCGTAGCTGCTCTCGATGGAGAAGGGCAGCGATGGATTATAGCCCCAGGAGAAGCCACCCGGAAACTCCATCGGGGGCATGACCTCGACGGCCGTGATGCCCAAGTCCTGCAGGTAGGGAAGCTTCTCGATTGCGCTGGAGAAATCGCCGGGCCCCCCGCCCGGCTCATCGTGGAAGGTCCCCACGTGCATCTCATAGATCACCAGCTCGTTCTGGGGGGCCATCGCAAAGGCATCGCCCTCGCCCCAGTCGAAAGCCGGGTCGTGGATCACCCCAATCCCGTCCGATCGGGTGGCCTGCCGCGCGTAGGGATCGATCTTCTCCAGGGTCTGATCACCGTTCACAATCTGATACGTGTACCCATCGCCGGGGCGGGCTTCGTCGACGTCCCCCGCCCAGTAGCCGTCCTGCTCCGATGACAGCGGGTCCGCCTCTGGCGAGCAGTCGTTGAAGCTTCCCGTCACGCTCACTGAGTCCGCGTGGGGCGCCCACACGCGGAAGGTAGTGCCTCCCTCGTGGGGCAGGGCCCCCATGCCCTTCAGCCGCCCCCTATCTGTCTTGCCATCGTCCTGGTGTGCCATAGAACCCCTACTTCGCCAGTCTCTTCTACAACGCGTGGTCCCGCACGAGATGCCTCTGCAACCTCCCACACCCTAACCGTGCACGGTGGGCTACCCTGTGCCATGGCGTTGTAACGTACATCGTCGTCCTCGTGCCCACCAACGTCTACCTTGCCAGAACGATGTCGACCGGCAGCGTCCACATCGAGCGGCGCTCCACATCCAAGACCTCGAACCCAGCCTGCCGCAGCACCTTCTCCACTGGGATCGGCCGGCAGTCGACGTAGCGCGGTACGCGATTGTGCACCCATTCGTAGAGCCGTACCGACAGGCTGCCCCTCCCTCTCTTGGCCAAGCTGACGACGCAGAGCCGGCCTGTCTCTCCCAAGACTCTTCTACATTCTCCAAGCACCCGGTACAAACGCGGCGTGTCGAACAGCTCCAGGGTAAAGCTCATGAAGACGCCGTCCGTGGCCCCGTTAGCGAGGGGCAGTCGGGCGCCGTCACCGAGAACCAGCACCGCCTCACCCTGGCGTCCGGCCCTCTCCAGCCTCCGCCTGGCCTGCCGGGCCATCCCCTCCGATAGGTCGACCCCGTAGACCTGACCGGAGCGGCCCACTGCCTGGGTCAGCGAGACCAATGCGTGCCCCGTACCGAAGCCGATCTCCACGACCCGCTCGCCCTCCCCAGCGTCCAACTGGCGCAGCCCAGCCTCGACGTACGCCGCCTCGCTGGCGCCCGCCAGCAGGTCATACCAGGCGCTCATACGGTCGTAGGCGGCTCGCGCCTCCTCCGTCGACCGTCGCACCCGCGTCATCGGCATTTCGTCGTTTGACCGTCGGACCACGTCCTCCTCTCTACCGCTCCTCGCTACGAGGGACGGGCACTCTCCGACTCAAAAACGATCCAGGCTCCCACAGCCGTCACCCTTCGACACGCTCAGGCTGACTAGCGAAAAGACCCTCTTCCGCGACCCCCTCGACCAACCACATTGAGCCCCCAACTCAGCATCCTGAGCCCAGCATTAAGCATCCTGAGCTCGTCGAAGGATGCGCCTTTCCACTGAGGCCAGGTTGACCACCAAGCGACCTTCTACGCGTTCGCGCTGCTACCTAGCGCCTCCAGCAATTGCTCATACGAGCTCACGAACTTCTCGACCCCCTCGTCCTCCAACTGCTGGGTCGCCTCATCGAGGTCAATGCCCAGCTCAGCAAGGGTCTGCAGATTCTCCCGTGCCTTGTCCACCTCCTTCTCAAGGCGCGGTTCCGGGTGGCCATGATCCCGGTAGGCGTCGATGGTCCGCAGCGGCAGGGTGTTCACCGTCTTCGGCCCGATCAAGGGCTCCACGTACTTGATATCGCTATAGGCCGGGTTCTTGGTGCTGGTGCTGGCCCACAGCAGTCGCTGAACCCGAGCGCCATGCTGCGCCGCGTCGCGGAAGCGGCCATCGGGCCTCTGGCCTTCGAAGATCTGTTGGTAGATCTGATAGGCCAGCTTGGCGCTTGCAATGGCTGCCTCCCCCCGGATGCTGGCCGCCTTCTCGCCCGCTGCCCCGCCGGCGTCCACCATGTCCTGCAGCATCGGGTCAATGAGCACGTTGATGCGGCTCAGGAAGAAGCTGGCCACCGATGCGATCCGGTCGACCGGAGCCCCAGCTGACAGCCTCTCCTCCAGGCCGTTGATGTACGCATCGGCCACCTCTCGATAGCGAGGCAGGCCGAACAACAGCGTCACGTTGATGTTGATGCCGTCGGCCGTGAGCTGCTTGATCGCAGGCAGCCCTTCCTCCGTGCCAGGCACCTTGATCATGACGTTGGGACGATCCAACGCCTGCCATAGATGCCTCACCCGCTCGACGGTCCGCTCGGTGTCGTAGGCCAGCCGCGGCGAAACCTCCAGGCTCACGAACCCGTGATGCCCCTCCGATCCGTCGTACATGGGACGGAACAGGTCCGCCGCCCGCTGCACATCCTCGACGGCCAACACCTCGTACATCTCCCGCGGCGTCTTCCCTTGTCCGACCAACGCGTCGATCGCCTCTTCGTAGTCATCGGTTTGGCGAATCGCCTTGTCGAGGATGGAAGGGTTCACGGTGACCCCGCGCAGCCCGTCCTCCTCGATCAACGCCTGAAGCTCGCCGGACTGCAGCATGCCTCGGCGAATGAAGTCCAGCCAGATGCTCTGGCCATACGTCTGCAGCTTGAGCAAAGGGTTCTCCGATTCCACAATGACTCCTCGCCTCGATTAGCGTCTCACTATCCTTGCTCGCTGACGGATCCCGGGCCGTGCGTCGAGCCTGACGTTCCACCCGCGTACGTTCAGCGGCGCTTCCCGCACCTATCCAGGGTAGACCCAGTTGTCTCGCCTCTCCATCAACGCTCGCCAGTCCATCCGTATCTCCTCCACCGTCGGGCGGCCCAGATACCACCAACCGTTGTAGATCTTGTGGATTGTGCGGTCGCGTTCCAGGATGAAGGTGTAGGGGATGTAGATGTCGCCGTGTTTCTCATCGGTCGTGTCGACCATCTCCAGCTCGTAGAGCAGCTCCTGATCCGCATCCGAGAGGAACGCCCACTCCGCCCCCAGCGCGTCCCGCTGGTCCGCGGTGGTGTCCTGATCGTCGACGCTGACCGTGATCAGGTGACAGTAGTTAACCGGAAGCTCCGGTTGTAGGTAGATCACATAGTTCGTCAACTGACGACGACCTTTCGGTCAGAAGTGCCCCCGATCGAAGATGAGGGCGCCGGGGAATCCGCGCAGTAGCTGCGACAACCGGCGCTGCGTGCCCTTGTGATCAGGCAGCTCGAAGTCAGGAAACTGGTTCCCCACCTTCAGGTCATCCCGCATTGTTAGGTCCATGTTGCGTCCCCCTTTTTCTCCCATTGGCCATCCTGCAGCGCTTTGCGCGCTACATCCCGTATCATACTCGCCTCAAAGGGCTTTTCCAAGCACTGCAATACACGCAGGCGATCGGCTTTGTCCAGGAGGCTCTCACAGCCGCACGCTGTGATCCATACCACAGCGGCGTAGTAGCGCCTGGCTCGGATTTCCTCGGTCAACTCCACACCACCAACGTCCGGCATCTTCAGGTCTGTGATGACTAGGTGGAACTCGTCATCCTCCAAGGCGTCCAGCGCCGCCCGGCCGCCGTCCACGGTCACCAGTTCGCAGAACATGCCCAACTTCTCCAGTGCGCGCTTCACCACGAAACGAACCAATTCCTGATCGTCGGCTATGAGAATGCGCTTCATCTCGGCGGCATCTCCAGTCATAGCATCCGCCCTGCCCAACGGGTGACCGCAGGAAATGATCGACGGCTGTGGCTCATGGCGTTCCCTCCACGAAGTCCCGGATGAAGGCAAAGATGAAGCTCTGCGCCTCGGACCTGCCGTGAATCACATCCCACAGGCCTCGCGCCAGCGGCAGTGAGATGTGGAGCTTCTCCGCGATGTCGAGGGACATCCTCAAGGTCTTGTACCCCTCCGGCAGGACACCCATCTCCTCCTCCACCGCCTCCAGGCTGTTCCCTTGGGCCAGCAACTCCCCCATGCGCCGGTTGTGACTATGGGCGCTGAGCGACGTGGCCAGCAGGTCGCCCAACCCGGCGAGGTAAGAGAACGTCTCAGCCTTCGCACCAAGTCCCACGCCAAGCTTCGTCATCTCCTCCAACGCGATGGTCAGATACACTGACCGGAAGTTGACGCTAGTGATCTCCTTGCCATCAAACAGACCAAGACCGATAGCATACACGTTCTTCAGGATACCGCCCAGCTCAATCCCGGCAGCGTCATGGGAGAAGCGAGTCCGGAAGTGACGATTCTCCAGCACGCGGGAGACCGCCAGTAAGTCCACGCGTTCGGCGCCAGCCAACACGACAACCGTAGGCATGCCACGGGCGAACTCGTCGGCAATTGAGGGACCGGACAGCATCACCGTGCGCGCCCTCCGAAGCAGCCGCGATACCGTCTGATACGCTGTCAGCCCCGTGTCCGCGTCGATGCCCTTAGCGGTATTGACCACGATCTGGTCCTCTCCCACCCGTCCCGCCACGGGTGCCAGCGTTGGGCGGAGGTAGGCCGAGGGAATGGCAACGAAGATGATGTCAGCTTGGTCCACCACACGCTCCAGATCGCCGGTGGCCGTCAAGCTAGGATGAAGCTCGACGCCGGACAGAAACCGATCGTTGGCATGCTTCTCGTTGATGTCTTTCACGACGCTCTCGTGATACTCCCAGCCGATCACGTCGTGCCCGTTGTTGGCGGCCAGATTCCCAATCGCCGTCCCCAGATTCCCCATTCCCACCAGCCCGACGCGCCGTCGCCTCTCATTCTCACTCAACGCTCCTCTTCCCTCCTATCTCCTCACCCCCGCAGCGTCCAATCCTCCGTCCAGGCCTCAAGGTCGTCGGCCATCGCACCGTATCGCTCATGAATCATGGCTCGGTCGTGCCCTCTCATCTGCTCCATAACCTCCTGCCGCTCCGCGTCGTCGAGATAGTCCATCGCCGCCAGGAAGAAGGTCTCATCCTCCGTCTTCATATGGTCAGGATAGAGATCGATCAGCGTGTGAAGCCGATCTTGGATGACGCCCAAGGCCGCCTCCTCGCCCTCGCCGTACCGCTCCTTCGCCTGGCGGAGCTCCTCGACGGCCCGCCTCATCTCCACGTGCTCCGTTGCCAACTCTTCCATCATGCGACGATGCTCAGCCGAAAGATCCTTGTCGTCAAGCTGGCGGAAGAGGATCTCCTCCTCCTTGCCATGATGGACCCGGGTGGCGTAAGTGTGCACGAAGTCCACGATGGTCGCTAGAGAGACAGGATCGATCTCTCCCCCGTGTTGGATCCTGGGCAATTGTCTTTCCAAGACGCGAACGACGCGACGGATCACTTCGTGTTCCAGACTCAGAGCATCGGCTGGTGTCAAATCCGGGACCTCGTCCCCGCCAGCCGAACCTCCCAGTGGTGGCCTCTGCTCATTCACGTCAGCCAAAAGCTCCTCTCCCCAGACTGATAGGCACGTTGCTATGCATCACGGACCTCCAGAATGGTCTTCGACGTACCCCTTTGTCTATCCAGCCGGACTCCGCCTCTGGCTGGAGCTCGACCAGGGCCGCGCCCCAGGCGGCCCCTCGATCAGTCGCCTCCTCTTTACTGCAGCCGGGGCTGCGTCTGTCCACCGCGTTGGATGGCAAATCCCGCTGCAGCTCCGTCGAGGTCCGTGGGGCTGGGCAGATCCTCATCCGCGCCTCTCTGTGACCTGCTGTTTCAGCTCCTGGATGATCGCGTCTCGCTCGCACAGCTCCGCCTCGAGATGGGCAATCCGCTGCTCCTGCGGTCCCATCCCGGCCAACGCCTCCGCCGTCGGCTCCCAGCACCAGGCGACCTCCCGCCTGGGTAGCTCTACCGTCACGACGTCGGTAAACTGGATGCCCTCGGTGCTTCGCACCACGCTTCCCTTGTAGAGCCAGGAAACCAGCCGGAGCGTCATCGCCTGTCCGAAATCAGTCAGAGCTCCCACCCCGTCGGCTGGCATCACCACGCGCAGGAAACGCAGCCCTGCTGAGGCCGCCGTATGGAGCACGCAGATATTCGACACCGTCCCCACCACCATCACGTAGTCCACGTCCCAAACCTGCCTCACATAATGATCGAGCCAGGTGCCGTAGAATCCGTCGTAGCGCGTTTTGCGACACACCAGCTCCCCGGGCTTTGGCTTCAGCTCATCGACGATCTCCCATCCCCAGGTACCGACACGCACGTGCTCGGGCCAGTTGTCCCACTCCGGATCGTGCTCACGATGCGTGTCCTGGGTGTACGCGATGTGAAGGCCACGCTCACGCGCTCTCTCCAACAACCCCTGAATGCGCGGCAGGGCGTCCAGGGCGGCTGGCACCTGAAGAGCGCCTTCGGGCTTCACGAAATCGTTCTGCATATCCACGACGACCAGGGCCGTCTTCTCGATGGGCAACGCCACCTGGTCCTCCATCGGTATCTCTGGCACCTCGACGGTGCTTCTCGGTATGAAGTCGACGCTCACTGCCTCACCCCCCTCTCGCCGCAAACAGAAGCCGATCTAACCATCGGCCCCTGATCGCACCATCGCCGTCTACCAACGGTTCGCTTCCTCTAGCCGCTCCACTGCCGACTCATACTTCTGGTGGATCATGCCGCGGTCAAACTCCCACATCTCGTCCAGCATCGCCTCTCGTTCAGCCTCGCTGAAGTAGTCCATCACAGGAATGAAGAACCCCTTGTCCTCCTTCTCGATGTGCTCGGGATACATTGCCGCCAGCGCGTCCAGTTTCTCCAGGATGGTGTCCAAGGCCTCAACGTCCCCCTCCAGATAGCGCTTCTTCGCCTCGACGAGCTCCCCGGTGGTCTCTCTCGCCAGCACGTGCTCCTCAACAAGCTCGTCCATGACCCGTTGATGCGCTTCAGACAGGTCTTTCTCGGCCAGACCGCGGAAGAGGATGTCCTCCTCCTTCCCATGGTGGGTCTTGTCGGCATAGGTTCGGATGAAGTCTACAGCTGTATCGATGAAGACCGGGTCGACCTCACGGTCCTCGGCGATGCGGCTCGACTCCTCCCCGACCAGGGCGATCATCCGCTCGATAAGACGATGCTCGATCATCAGCGGTCCAATCGGCATCATGGCTGCACCCCCTTTCCGTCTCACATCCACAGGTGGCCGGTCTCCTGACCGGCCACCACTGTAGACCTGGTGCTAGAGCGTCTCCGCAATTCGGAGCGCCTCCCGGATCATCTGGTTGGTGAAGCCCCACTCATTATCGTACCAAGCCATCAGCTTCACCATGTTCCCGTCCACGACCGTCGTCATCCCCAGATCGACCACAGTAGCGTGCGGATCGCCGACGATGTCCGACGAGACGATGGGGTCGTCCGTCACGCCTAGAATGCCCTTGTACTGGTCGCTCTCTGCCTCCTCGCGGAAGATGGCGTTGACCTCCTCCACGGTTGTCTCTTCCTTCGTCAGGAAGATCAGATCCGAGATCGACCCCACGGGGATGGGCGCTCGGACTGCCACGCCGTCAAACCGCCCCGCGAGCTCTGGCAGAGCCTTGGTCGTAGCGATGGCCGCGCCCGTCGACGTGGGCACCAGGTTGGCTGCCCCCGCCCGTCCGCGCCGAGTCTTCTTGCTGGGGGCGTCGACGATCGACTGGGACGAGGTATAGGCGTGGATAGTGGTCAGCATCGCCTTCTGCACCCCGAGCCTCCGTCGCATGACCTCGACCACGGGCGTGATCGAGTTCGTGGTGCAGCTAGCGCAGGACACCGTGCGGGTCTCGCCCGACGGCACGTTCACCCCGTGCACCACTGTCGGCACGTCCTCGCTCTTTGGCGGGGCGGAGAGAATGGCGAACTTGGCCCCGGCCTCCAGATGCTTCTTCAGGTCTTCCCCAGTTCGGAAGATACCCGTGCACTCGAAGACGATGTCCACCTCCATCTCGTCCCAAGGGAGCTGGGTCGGATCCTTCACTTGGAGGAACGTGTACTCCTCGTCGCCCACCACCAGGTTCCCGTCCTCCACCTCAACCCGTTCTTCATACCTTCCGTAGGCGGTGTCGTAGTTCAACAGATAGGCTAGATTCTCCACCGGCGCGATGTCATTGATGGCCGCCAGCTCCAGCTCCGGCGTCTCGCGAACCACCTTGAACGTCGCTCGTCCAATCCGACCAAACCCGTTAATTGCTACCTTCGTCATGGTTCTTACTCCTTTTCCTGTCACAGACGTTGCCCCACTCCTCCAACCTCACAGGCTCTCGGAGTAGGTCGATCCTTCCACCCAATCTCCCGTCCACAAACTGTATGCGTGACCGAGTGCTCCAGCTTCCGCATCTCCAACCACAGATGCACCGTGAGCGACAGGTACACCGTGTTATTCAGCCCCACGCACCTCGGCTCCCTTGCCCCTCTGCTCCTCTGCCTCCTTGCTCCTCTGCTCACGCGTCTCCCCTCACCGTGGCTCCCGCAGGTTGTACAGCGCCGCCACCACCACCTCCGGCAGCGCCGGATGGATGTGCATGCCCTGGCCAACCCAGCCGACGGGGCTGTCGTTCGCCATAGCATTAACCACCTCCTGGATCAGGATCGGCGCGTGCGGGCCGACGATGTGGAAGCCCAGAATCTCACCACTACCCCGTTCAACGACGGCCTTGGCAAAGCCGTCGGTCTCCATCATCGCCTGCCCCTTCGCCACGTCCAGGTACTTGGCTTCCCCCACCACGATGTCGGCCCCCTCCTTCGCCTCCACCTCGGTCATCCCCACCGAAGCGATCTGAGGATGGGAGAAGACGGCGTGCGGCACGGCACTGTAGTCCATAGGCACCTTATGGTCGTGGGCGAAGTTATGCCAGGCGATACCCGCCTCCCGGTTTGCCACATGCTTGAACATATGCCTGCCTGTGGCGTCGCCCAGAGCCCACACGTTCTCCACGTTTGTCTCCAGGTACTCGTTGACCCTGATGTAACCGCGCTCGTCCGTCTCAATGCCGGCGCGCTCCACACGCAGCAGGTCGGCGTTCGATCGCCTGCCCGCCGCCACCATGATCTGTTCCGCGAAGACGTCGATCGTTCCGCCGCCATAGCGGTCCTGCCCAAGCACGCGCAATCCATCCCCGCCTTCCCTCACCTCGACGACCTCGACCCCCGTGTGGACCTCCATCCGCTCCGACATCTTCTCCTTCAGGAGCTCCGACACTTCCGGTTCCTCCTCCGGTACCAGATAGTCGTTCCGCTGCAGGACCGTCACGCGAGTGCCCACAGCGGAGAAGAAATGCGCGTACTCAGCGCCAATGTACCCGCCGCCGATGATAGCCAGGCTATCGGGCCTCTCCTGCAGCTGCAGGACAGTCTCGTTCGTCAGATACGGCACCTCGTCCAGGCCCTTAATCGGCGGGATAAGGGGCCGTGCGCCGCTGACGATGAAGACGTGCCGCCCAGAGATGGTCCCGTCGCCCACTTGTAGCGTCAAGTCGGCTGCCTCGGCGGCCTCGTTACCCACGAAGTGGCCCTCGACCTCATAGAAATCAAGATTGGGGTCGACGTGGAGCCCCTGGCGGATCTTCTCCCGGCTGTGGCTCACCATGCGGCGCATCCGGGCCATAATCGCCTCGAAGTCAATATCCACGATCTCGGCATCGATCCCCAACCTTCTCGCCTCGCGGATCTCCATCACCCGGTCTGCCGGGAAGATGAGGATCTTTGATGGAATACACCCCACGTTGAGGCACGTGCCACCCAACGGCCCTCGGTCCACCCAGGCGACACGCATGCCCTGGTAGAGAGCGTTGTTGACGATCGTCCCCCCGCTTCCGGAGCCGACGACGATCATGTCGTACTCCCCGACGCTGGCGTCTATCACCCTACTCCTCCATCCGGATCGCGGAGCCGTCTTCGTCGGTGCGGAAGACGTACTCCGCACCCCCTGCGCGCACCGTCACCTGCCAGCCCGGCGTGATCACCTCGGCGCACGCCTCGCCCTCTTGGGCCAGGCCTAGACAGGCGTCCGGCCACTCTCTCTGCTCGGCGTCCACCACCTCGATCTCGTCGACGGCCACGCCAGTCCTGGCGCTCAGCGCCTCCTTCACAGCCATCGCCACGTCCTGCGGCAGATTCTCTCCCGAACCCGGCGTCCCCGTGGTCGGTCCACAGCCTGTAACCACCAAAGCCAATAACACACCGAGAAGAAGTCGTCTGGAAACCTTCATACCCCCTCCCTATCTGTCTTACGCGCTCTCTCATACGCGTTCGTCACGTACGCCTGCTCTTCGCACGACGACAATCCGTCCCCAAGCTTGCCGAAGGGTCTGCCGCATGCCTCGACTAGCGAAACGCGTGGACGTCCCAGCGGTGCTGACCCATCATCTTCCCTTGCCGTTGGCAGACGTGTCGGTGGAGCTTGCGCCCCTCTCAGGCGAAGATCGGTTCATATAGGCTCGCCGTGGCGATCAAGGCCTCCTGCATCCTGCCGCTGAGGGGTGTGAACGCTTCGCACGCCTCCACGAACCGCGGCAGGAGCGTGATATCTCCCGCCGTGCAGAGCCCAGTCACATCCCGCGACAGCGCAAAGTCGACGGCCTCCTGGATCCTGTCGGGATCGTCGAAGGGCTTGTACCAGGTGTTGTATACTTGCTCCTCACCCTCGTCCCACAGCCCCTTGGCGATGGCCTTGATGATCATCGTGCCCACGTTGCGGCTTCGACACTGGCGCACCAGCTCCTCAGCCGATCGCCGATAGTCGTCGGCGGCGTAGAGCACGAAGTTGATGGGGAAGAGCACCGAGTCGAAGTCGAAGCGGCTCAGGGCCTCCAAGAACACCCTCGGCGCGTCCATCCCATGGCCCGTGATTCCGACGAAGCGCGTCAACCCCTCGGCACGCGCCTGCAGAACCGCTTGGAGCGCCCCGTCGGGCCCCGTGACCTGATCTAGCTCTTCCATACTGGTAACCGCATGGAGCTGGTACAGATCGAAGGCATCGATCTGCAGCCGCTCCAGCGACTCGCGCATCTCCCGGGCGGCGCCCTCCGCCGTGCGCTCCATCGTCTTGCAGCCCACGAAGAAGCGCTCGCGCTCCCGGGCCAACCACGGGCCCAGCCGCTCCTCAGCGTCCCCGTAGGTCGGGGCTACGTCGATATGGTTGATGCCCGCATCGATGACCAGCTCCATGGCTTTGTCGGCCTGCCCCTGCGTCACGTCAGAAAACGCAAACGCTCCAAGAATCGCTACACTGCTCACGTGCTCCGTCCGTCCAAACCGTCGCTTCTCCATGCCTCATCTCCCAGGGCCTCTTGGCCCACTGCAGCCGCGCTAGGACTCGCCAAAGGACGTCCTGACCAGGCGCCATGAGATGCTCCCAAGGAATCGCTCAGCACCTCCTGCTTACTGTGCCCAGGTGGGCGCCGCTTTCTTCATCTCACAAAGGAGCCTCGCAGACGGATCGGTTCTCCGTGGGGCTCTCCAGCGATCAGCGCGAAGCGCGCATCACACCCCGCCGTCACCTCCAAGCGGCCGCCCTCCTCGAATGTGGCCGCCTGTCCACGCTGTAGCGTCCTTGCTCCCAGCGCTATCTCACCCTCCAGAACGTAGACCAGACCTCGCCAGCCCGAAGGAATACACTCCTCGAAGCTCCGACCTGACGGCAACACGACGTCCAAGTAACGGACAGTCGTGTGCAGCTCGACTGGCGATCCAGCGCCGACCACGGTACGCACGCGTACCCCGTCCTCGTCCGCCTCCGGGATCTGTGAGGCGGGCACCGGCTGATAGGCCGGCTCAACCTTCTTCAAGGTGCGGGGCAGATTGACCCAAAGCTGCAGACCGTGGCTGGTGTCCCCCGACCCCGGAAGCTCGGCATGCACAATTCGCTGGCCGGCGGTGAAGCGCTGGACCCCGCCAGCCGACACGATTTGATCGTTCCCCAGGTCATCCCGGTGGCGGAAGGCACCGTCAAGCATGTACGTCACCGCCTCAAACCCCCCATGCGGATGCTCCGGAAAGCCGGCGGACGGCTCCACCGTGAACTCGTCCATCAGTACAAAGGGATCCACATGGCGCAGGTGCTGATTCGGGAAAACCCGCCGCACACGAGCACCTGCCCCCTCAGCCATCTCCACAGCCTCGACCACTCGCTTCACCTCGATCATGTCACGCATCGTTCCGCTCCATCGCGTCGCTGTGATGACCCTGGCCGAGATGAAGGATCTCGTTCTTCTCAAGAGCCTCTTGCCTCATGCGCCCTCCTGCGCGGCACGACGACGCCGCCTAAGCCAGCGTGGCTTCCAGCTCAATCTCCAGGCCCGGGCGCAAGAGATTGGAGACGGGACAAGCTCCATCCGCTTCCTCCGCCAAGCGCTTGAACGTCTCCGCGTCGATATCCGGGACGCGCCCGCGCACATCCAACGAGCTCCTGGTGATGGAGAATCCACCACCTTTCTTCTGGCTCAGATGAATCGTAGCCTGCGTCTCCAATCCGTCGACCTGGTACCCTTTCTTACTCAGGACATTGGCAAACGCCATGCTGTAACACCCGGCGTGTGCCGCAGCGATGAGCTCCTCCGGGTTTGTCCCCGGACGATCCTCAAACCGCGTGTGAAAGGAATAGGGCTCGTCGCGCAGCGCCGCGCTTTCCAAGCTGATCGACCCCTCGCCCTCGCGCAAGGTCCCTTTCCAGACTCCGGTCCCGCGTCGCTTGATCCCTGCCATCTACAGCCTCCTTTGTCGGTTCGATTCGATGTCCAACGGCACAATGGTAGTTGTGATCCCACTCTACGGATTGGGTCTACCATCCTCCGAGTGAACCTACTCGGCCTGGGAGTTGCTCCAGCGCCTCCAGGGCCTCGGACCCGTGCACCACGGAGAGCGCCCACGCATCAGCACTGCCACTCCGATCGCCTCGGCGATCTTCTCGCACGAGGCACCCTTGTGCCACGCATTGAAGCCGGACATAGCCTCTGGTGCGGCTTCGCCCAACTTCTGCATCAGGTGCTGAAGACCCTCACAGTAGCTCGCATACTGCTTCTCCAGCGATTCCTCCTCTTTGCATGCTGTGCCCCGATGCCAGTTTGTGTGCAAGCTGTTGTGCCTGGCTAGGCCGGCTTGTGCATCTCTCAGTACGTTCCAAGCACCAGCCCCAACAGCTGAAACGCTCCGGACAAGCCGAACCGTACCACGTCACTCCCAAGTGTAGCACAGAAAAAGACCCCCACCCGATGGACTCGGTTGGGGGTAGTGTTGGAATCAGTTGGCGAAAGTTGGAATTCCGTTGGGCGGTCAGTGGGGACCGCTCGGGCGCTGCTTCAGCGGGGCGCATCGCCTCCGGCGCCCTGTGATGGATTGGGCAGCCGGGGATCAAGAAACTCGAAGGTTGGTGAGCTAATCACTATGCGAAAAAAAGCCAGCAGGCCACGCTAGACACAGCCAGTGCAGCCACGAGCCACAGATCGGCTCGTTGCAGTGAGACTCTCATACGACGCCCCCTCTGAGGCTCGAAGGCCCGCACCGACGCCGCGTGCACCACCTGATCCCCGTAGCGGAGCGTGTTGCTGACCAGCGTGATCAGGAAGAGCCGCATGGCCACCACAGGCCGCCGCAGTCCCCCGCGCAGCCTGATCGTCTCGAAGGTGACCCGCGCCATCTCCTGCAGGCTACTCAAAAGGTTCATCGCCACGCCCAGGGCGAAGCCCAGGCCGCGCAACTGCAGCCTGTCGAAGACCGCTACCAGGTCCGACAGCGACAGCGACGACAACCCTAGACTGAAGGCCAGACTCAGCGTCAGGGCTCGCCCCGCCATCTCCAGCCCTACGGATAGACCCAGCCAGGAGAGTCCAACGTCCGCGCCTGTCAAGCTGGACCGTCGCACCAACCAGGGACCCAAAGCCACGGCGACCGCCAGGAGAACCCAAAAGCGCCAGCGCCGCAGCGGCCCTAGCCCCTCCCGGCTCCACGCCAACCCAAAGGCCAGCTCCACCACAGCTAGGGCTCCCAGCCGCCAACCCTTGACGGCCAAGGCCATCCCCAGCCCCCACAGCGTGAAGGCCAGGTAGCCCCAGGCGCTGAACCGCTTCATTCCGTCACAGCCTGGCTGCGCTGCCCCAGCCGCTCGGCCACTGCGCCGCCCAACGCCCACGCGCTCCATCCGGCAATCCCTCCTACCGCTAGGCGAACGCCCAACAGGATGCCCAAGATCAGCAATGCCATCGACGGTTCCAGTCCCAACATCTGGCTCCCATCCTGCACCAGCTTCTGGTAGACCTGGACCATGTTCCGGCCGTACATCACCCTCATCATGATGAACTTGTGAGGGAAGTTCCAGCCCACCGCCAGAGCTCCACCCAGCACGAAAGCCCACCGGCGGGGATCGCCGACCAGCGTGAGCACGAGCTCCATCAATGCGCTCTGCACAAAGATCGCCACCATCGGTCCGATCCGCGAGCCCCCAGGGCTCAATGTCTTGAGCAGCATGGTGATGATACCGAACAGAATCACCGATCCTCGCTTCCGCACGAAGAAGCGTCCCGTCAGCGCTACCGCGACGCCGATGCCGCCCAGGATAACGCCCTTGAAGAAGGTGTTGGTGAACGCCGGGAAGATGACGTTCAAGTACGTCCCCAGCGTCGTCTCCACCACGCCCCACAGAGCGCCAAACAGTCCAACCATGACCCAATCCCGCACCTTATACGATGGCACTTGTCTACCCCCTCAGGTCGGGAAGCAATCCCGGCCCACTCCCTATGTCGGGAAGCAATCCCGACCTACTCTTGACGTGCTCTAGGCGGATCCGCGATCCGCCCTTCCCACTGCTCTCAGCGGATTCATCAATCTGCTGGCCGTCGAATTACAAATTCGACGGGAGTAGGGGTGTGCTCACCAGCGCCCGCTTCACCGCTTACCTCTCGCGCACCCGTCCCTCGGCCACCTCCCAGACGCGACCAGCACACCGGGCCACCAGCTCTCGATCGTGGGTGATGAGAAGCACCGTCTGGCCTTGTTCATTCAGCGCCTGCACCAGATCCATCATCTCCCGCAGATGGAGACGATCCTGCCCCATGGTGGGCTCATCCAGGATCAGGAGCCGCGGCCGCAGGCTCAGCGTGGCCGCCAAGGCGGTGCGCTGCTGCTCCCCCACGCTCAGCGTCTGCGTCGGTCGCTGCCGTAGCTCACCTAGACCCGTACGTGCCAACAGATCATCCACACCATCGCCCCCCAGCTTCAGGTTGCGAGGGGCGAAGCGGATTTCGTCCTCCACCGTGTCGCAGACCAACTGGTGGAGCGGATTCTGCTGGAGAAACCCCACCTGTCCAGTCGACTGGCGACCTCCGTGCCACGCCACCCGCCCCTGCCACGGACGCAGCAGCCCAGCGACCACCCGGGCCAGCGTCGACTTGCCCGAACCATTCACGCCGACGAGCGCGCCAAATTCGCCCTGGCGCAGTGTCAGCGAGCAGTCCCGGAGTACCGGCTGCCCGTTGTAGCCCACCGTCACACGCTGCAGGCTCACCAGCGGATCGCCGCCGCAGCGCCGCGGCCCGCCCCCCACGAGAGGATCCTCGATCTGGTCAAGCACCTCACCCGGAGCCCCATCCAGGGCCACACGCCCATCCTCCAGCCAGATCAGCCGCTCAGCACGGTTCTGGAAGGGTCGCAGCCGATGCTCGATCACCAGCACAGTGATGCCCAGCTCCCGCTGCAGCCCAGCCAGAGCCTTCACCACAGAGGCAGTCCCCTCGGCATCCAGGTTGGCCGTGGGCTCGTCCAAGATCAGAATCGAGGGCCGCATCGCCAGACTGGCGGCGATGGCCACCCGCTGCTGCTCCCCGCCCGAGAGGTGGCGCACCGACCGCTCGGGCAGATGCTCGCCGCCGACAGCCCCTAGGGCATAGACCACGCGGCGGGCGATCTCATCCTCCGTCAGCCCCAAGTTGCGAGGCCCGAAGGCCACCTCCTCCTCCACCGTCCCGTTGAAAAGCTGGGTGGCTGGATTCTGGAAGACCAACCCGGCCCGCGTGGCCAACGCGGCCACAGGGTCGCGCCCTGGCCTCAGCCCATCCACCGAGATCTCCCCGCGTAGCTCAGGCGCGCCCGGCCTGTCAGCCTCGTTCAACAAGCCCAGCAGGGCCTGCGCTAGGGTGCTCTTCCCGCAGCCCGAACGCCCCCCAATGAGCACGAACGAGCCTCGCGCGATCGACAGGTCGACTCCTCTCAGAGCGTGCGCGACCGGATAGCGTACATCGAGACCGGCCACTCGGATGGCAGCGGGATCCCCGCCGGTCATAGTCACACCCACTCCCTCTCCACCGTGCGCAACCAGTCGAGGGTGGCCCCAATGCGCCGCCGTCGGAACTGGTTCACCGTGCGATCGAAGGCGTCCGCCTCATCCTCGGCGCGCCGCTCCAGCTCCTGGAGGCGCCCTCGACAAGCCGTCTCCTGCGCCTCCAGCAGAGCGTCGACGTCCTTCAGCTTCAAGGTGTGGAAGAAGTACAGCTTGGCCAGGAACTCCACCCGTATGTCGCGCATGGCTGGTACCGGCTCGCGCACCCAGGTTAAGAACCGTTGGCGTCCCTCTGGCGTGATTGAGTAGACCTTGCGAGGCGGATAGCTCTCGTCGTCGAGGGAGCACGCCACGTAGCCAGCCTCCTCCAGCGCCTTGAGCGTCCCGTAGACGTTGCTCATCCCCATATACCAGATGCGCCCCAGCTCGTCATCGGCGCGCTCGTGCAGCGCATAACCGTGCGCCGAGCCCTGCATCAGGAAGCCGAGAAGCGCTTGGTCCATCGGAAAGCCGGACTGGCTGGTCACCTTATGCCACTGATCCTCTGATCGTGTATACTCATACTCTGAATAATAACGAAGACATGGTAGTTCACTCTGGGCATCTGTCAAGTCTCGAGCTTGTGGGCTTATGGAGGGCTATGAAGCTCTTGGTAACAACGATGACTGGCGAGCTATCCCTAAGGGTCTCATTCGCTCTGAACCGCTTCCCGTATCGCGTGGCGCGCTAGGCCTTCAACACGTCCTTGAGGGCGGCGATCAGCCTGTCGTTCTGCTCCCGGCTGCCCACGGTCACGCGCAGGAACTGCGGCAGGCTGTAGCCGTCGCAGGGGCGCACGATGACACCGCGCCGCACCAACGCCTGCTGCACCTCACAGGCCTGCGGACCGATCTTCACCAACATGAAATTGGTGTGGCTAGGGACGACCTCCAGGCCCAGGTCCTGCAACTGCTCCTGCAGATAGCGACGCTCCTTGAGCGTGTTCCCCACCGTCCTCTCCACGAACGCGCTGTCCCCCAAGGCTGCCACGCCGGCGGCCTGCGCCAGCAGGTTGACGGCGAACGGCTCCTTGACCCGGTTCACAGGGGCCAGCACCTCTGGCACGGCGATGGCGTACCCCAGGCGAACGCCGGCCAGGCCGAAGATCTTCGAGAACGTGCGCAGCACCATCACATTGGCGCGTCCCTCGCGCACGTAGGCCAGCGTCTCTGGGTACACGTCCGAGTCGACCAATTCGTAGTACGCCTCATCGAAGACCACTAACACGTCGTCCGGCACCCGTTCCATGAACGACGTTACTTGGTCTGCAGTGACGATGGTCCCGGTGGGATTGTTCGGATTGCAGACGAAGATCAGTCTGGTCCTCGGCGTGATGGTGTCGGCCATAGCCTCTAGGTCGAGCCCATAGTCCTTGAGCGGCGTCTTGACCAGCTTGGCGCGCATGACGTGCGTGTAGATATCGTACACCGGGAACGAGGATTCACTGACAATCACCTCGCTCTCCTCATCGAGATACGCCATGCACGTCTGCATGATGACGCCATCGGCGCCGTTTCCCACTGCTACGAACTCCCGATCGACGCCCAGAAAATCACCCAGGGCTCCTCGCAGGGCGTAGCTCTGTCCATCAGGATAGAGGTTTAGCTTCGACAGCGTCTCGCGGATCGCCTGAACCGCCTTGGGGGAGGGGCCCAGCGGATTCTCGTTGGACGCCAGCTTGATCACGTCCTCCAAGCCATGCTTCCGCTGCACCTCCTCGATCGGCGTGCCCGGGACGTACGGCTTCAAAGCGTCCAGCCCCACTTGATGCTGCACCTGTTTCGTCATCGGCAATGTCGCTCCTTTGTCTCGCGCTTCTCCGCGTCTCGCTCGTGGTCGGCGCGCTCCGTGATCACCCGAACATCTCCCACCAGCAGACCCTCCCCCTCCGGGAAGAGAAAGACGGGATTCAGATCGATCTCGCAAAGGCCCGGGTACCGGAAGGGAAGCTCTGAAAACCTGACCAGGACCTCGGCTAGCGCATCCAGATCGCGCCGCGGCTCGCCCCGCACGCCCTCCAATAGCCGGAAAGAAGCGATCTCGCTCATCATCCTCTTCGCCTCGTCCTGATCGATCGGGGCCACCCGCAGAGCGATGTCCTGCCATATCTCCGTGTAGATGCCTCCCAGGCCGAAAGCCACCACCGGCCCAAACTGCGGGTCCCGCGAGAGGCCCAGGAGAACCTCCTGCGCATCCTCAATCATGGGATAGATGACCACGCCCCGGAAATCGCAACCCGACCCGATCTCCGCCAGCCGATGGAAGACCTGGCGCGCCTCCTCGTCGCCGCTAACGTCCAGTATCACGCCGCCGACGTCCGACTTGTGAAGAATCTGAGGCGACACGATCTTCATGACCACCGGATAGCCCAGCTCTCGGGAGCTCTCCAGAACCTCGTTCTCCGTCTCCGCGAAGCGGAACGGGGGCACCGGTATACCGTTCTTGTCGAGCCAGGCCATGGCCTCGGGCTCAAGCACGGGCAAGGGACCAGCCCGATCCGCGACGGAGGGGATGACGTCCCTACCAGCAGTTGCCTCAGCCTGCTGGTACTGGCTGACCAGACTCAAAGCGGCTACGGCCCGCTCCCCAGTGGCGAAGTTCGGCACCCCGCGCTCCTCCAGATAGGCGACGCTCTCGGCCACGATGCGCTCCGGCAGGAAGGCCGCCACCACGGCCTTATCGGCATCGGTCACAGTGGCCGCCTCCTCCGCAGCCTGGCACACCCCCCGCGCCAGGTCCATGTGGTCCAGGTAAGGTGTAGACACGTTGATCGCCACCGCCGCGTCGTACCTCTCCAGCAGCGCTGACAGAGCCCGTCGGTACCAAGCACCTGTGCCCTGCACCGTCAGGTCGATGGGGTTGCCCAGAGCGCAGTGACCCGGCAGGAACTCACTCAAAGCCTCCTGAGTCGCAGGGTCGGGCTGGGCTACGTCGAGGCCCACCTCCTCGCCGCGGTCAGCTGCCAGGACGCCCGGGCCACCCGAGTTGGTCACAATCGCGACCCGTCGACCGAGATCGCGCGGCAGGTTGACGAAGGCCTTACAGGCATCGAACATCTCCTCCACGCTCTCCACCCGGAGCGCTCCGCTCTGCCTCAGCGCTGCGTCGTAGACCCGATCAGCCCCGGCCATCGAGCCAGTGTGTGAGAGCGTCGCGCGCTGCCCAGCCCCGGTTCGTCCAGCCTTGATCACCACGACGGGCTTCCGGCGCGTACACGTCTGCAACGCGTCCATGAAGCGTCGACCGTGGCCCACGGTCTCGACGTAGAGGGCGATGACATCCGTCTCGGGATCGTCCGCTAGGTACCGCAGCAGGTCGATCTCGTTCAGGTCCGCTGCGTTGCCGTAGCTGACGAACTTTGAGATCCCCAGTCGGTACTGCTTCGCCCAAGCCAGCACCATGCCGCCAATCGCCCCGCTCTGGGCCACCACGGCGACACGCCCGGCCGGCGGCCGCGTCTCCAGGGTGGGATAGAGGTAATGCGATGTGTTGACAACGCCCGCGCAGTTGGGCCCCACAAAGCGCAGCCCACTCCGCTCCGCCGCTTCCACCACCCCACGCTCCGCCTCGTCGTTCCCTACCTCGGAGAAACCAGCCGTGATGATGGCGGCCGCCACCACATTGGCCTCCCCACAGTCCCGCAGCACAGCTGGCACGGTCGAAGGTGGCGACGCGATCACGGCCAAGTCGACGGGCGCCCCGATCTTCGCCACCGCGTCATAGCCGGGTGCTCCCAGGGCGCCTTGCCCCTTCGGATTGACGACATAGATGGGAGGAACCTCCTCTCTCGCATCCGAGCCCCCGGCTTGCATCTGCTTGATCAACTCATACCCCATCTTCCCCTCCGAGGCTGAGCCGATGACGGCAACGCCTCGGGGGTAGAAAAGCCGCTCCAAGCTGGTCAATGGCTTAGGTCGCCGCGCTTCCTGGGGCCGACGCTCTTCCGGGAACCGCTTCGGGTCCCTGGCTTCGCGCGCTTCAGGCATCATCCACACCCGCCTCCAGCCCGGCCCGGAAGGCAGCCTCGTTGACCGTCGCGTAGGTCTCCCAGCGGCGTGCCACCACCCCTGCCATGGCCTCCGCGTCAAGCACGCGCCCCAACCCGGTGCAGCGCACAGCCGCCCCGAGCACATAGACGTTCGCCGGGAGCGGCCTCCCTTCCCGCTGGGGCAGTCCCTGCGGGTCCAGATAATGTAGCTCGGCGCCCGTCTCGTGCACCTTCTGGCACACCTGCTCCAGCGTCGGGTAGTCCGCTCGACCCAGCATGACCTTTGTCGGCTCCCACACGTGACCGTAGAGCAGGAAATCGCCGCCCGGACGCACGTACCGCACCGCCCTCAGCGCCTCCGACCGCTCCATCGCGATGACCAGATCGGCCTCTCCCTCAGGGATCTCCGGGCCCGTCACCTCGTAGCTCAGCCGAACCTGAACCGTGACGCTGCCGCCGCGCTGCGCCATCCCCTTTGTCGGATAGACGTTGACGGGTAGCCCCGCCTCCATCGCCCCGTCGGCGATCAGGTCGCCCATCGTCACCACACCTTGACCGCCGACCCCCAAGAGATAGACGTCGTATGGCGTGCCGCGTGCTGCATCCTGCGTACTGCCTAACGCATGATGCGAATGACCCACAGAACGACTCATCTCACCCCCAACCTGATCGCTCAATTCCGTCCGTCCTCAATCGTCAACTCGCTTTCTCGCTGATTCGCTCATTCGCCTTCTCGCTCTATCGCATCGAAGGGACAGACCTGCGCGCAGAGGCCACAACCGTAGCACAGCGCCTCGTCGATGACGATCGCATCCTCCCCCAGACTGATGGCCGGGCATCCGGTGATGGTGATACATTTGCGGCAGAGCGTGCAGGCCTCGACGTCCACCTCCGCTGCGCCGGCCTTGATCCCGCGCCGCTGAGCCTGAATCGCACATTCCTGCCGCGACAGGATCACCTTCACGCCCGGCAGCTCCAGTGCCTTCTCCACGGCCGCCGTGGCCTCGTCCAACTGGAAGGGATCGATGACGAAGAAATGCTCCACCCCCATAGCAGGGACTAACTTCGCCAGGTCGACCTGATAGTTCCCCTTGGGCTGGAATGCCTCCTCCGTGCCTGGGTTCGTCTGCATCCCCGTCATCGCCGTCCAGCCGTTGTCCATGATGATCAAGGTCAGCGACACGCGATGTTGAACCGCGTTGATCAACCCTGGCATCCCCGCGTGGAAGAAGGTGGAGTCGCCAATGGTTGCGATCACGGGCGTCTCCAGCCCGCTGTAGACGTAACCCTGCGCTAGGCTAACGCTGGACCCCATCGCGACCTCGTTCCAGACGGTCTCGAAGGGCTCGTTCATCCCCAGGATGGTGCAGCCGATATCCCCAGTGACCATCACCTCGTCCTTCTTCAGCTTCAAGTTGCGAAGGGCCTGATTGATGGCCATATACGTGCCGCGGTGGGGACATCCCGCACATACCGTAATCGGGCGAGCCGCGACCAGCTCCTCCGCCTCCTCATGTAGGTCGGGTTTGCTACCCGACAGGTCGGGCTTGCAGCCAGCCAAGATCGCGCACACCACCTCCCGCACCCCGTACGAGCCGACCCGCTCCAGCGTGCCATCCAGCTTCCCAACGATCCGGCCCTCGAATCCGATTCTGTGAGCCTCAAGGATGACGCGCTCCTCGACGTAGGGCTCCAACTCCTCCAGAATCACGACGTCCTCGACGTGCTCCAACAACGCCCGCACCTCTTCCTCGGGCACTGGGTTCGTCCCCCGCACCTTCAAGACGGAGACGCGTTCCAGCCCGTGGTGAGCGCCGTCGAACCACCCGCACCCCTGCGCGGCGGCGATCTTCAAGCCCTCGCCGAGATAGGAGACCGTGACGCCGGCGGCGACTATGCCCAGGCCGCCGGGATGTTCGGCCATCTGTAGCTCGTTCAGCCCCATCTGGCGGACAATCTCGCCCGCCCTCCCAAGTCGCTCAATCACCTGACGATGCTGGGCCTGGGCGATGGCCGAACCGGCCTTGGTGTACTTGGTGATGTCCCACTCCAAGATGGGCTCCCGCTCCTCCGGCGGCACCGGCTCACCAACGTCGACCGGGGCGTGCGAGTTGGCGATGGAGGTCACCGAGCGGACGAAGACGGGGCTCCCGCATCGTTCTGACAGCTCGAAGGCCAACGGCATCAGCTCGTAGGCCTCCGCCACCGTGGTGGGCTCCAGCATGGGCAGGTCCATCATCCGGGCGTAGCCGCGCGAATCCTGCTCCACCATGCCCGCGTGCGCGCCAGGGTCGTCGGCCACGTAGATCACCAGGGCGCCATTCACGCCCGAGTGGGCGATGGAGAAGAGGGCATCCGAGGCCACGTTGAGCCCCGACATCTTCATCGTGCACATCGCCCGCTGCCCGGCCCACGCCAGGCCCCCGGCGATCTCGATAGCCACCTTCTCGTTCGTGCTCCACTCCACGTGGCGGTCGTCCCCCAGCTCCATGCTCACCAGGCTCGCCAGCGCCCCCGACGACGGCGTACCCGGGTAGCCCGTCACCACCTTCACGCCCGCGCGTAGGGCGCCCAGCGCGACCGCCTCGTTTCCCGTGATCAGCCGAATGGTCAAGACTGCACCTCCTCCAATCTCTACTCCTTACTCCCCACCACCCGCTGCAGCTAATCCACCGACACCGACGTCGCCAGGAACTCCCCATCCCCGGGCTCTGCCACGATGTCTCCTTCCCACAACACGCGCTGGCCGCGCTGAAAAGACATCTCTGGCCACCCCAGCACCGTGTGCCCTTCGTAGAGGGTGTAACCCGCGTTGCTATGCTGATTCTCAGCGCGGATGGTAAACGCCTGGCCAGGATCAAACACCACCAAGTCCGCTTCCGAGCCAACGGCGATGGTACCCTTCTGAGGGTAGAGCCCGAAGATGCGTGCTGGGTTCTCGCACAGCACCTGCGCCACGCGCACTGGGCTGATATGCCCCGCGTTGACCCCGCCATCGTAGACCAGGGGAAGGAGCGTCTCAATCTGTGGCGAGCCGAAGGGCTGCTCTAGGAAGTCGCCCTCAACGTCCTTATGCTTGGGCGCGTGATCCGTCCCTACCACCTGGATCGTCCCGTCGGCCAAGGCCTGCCACAATGCAGCGCGATCCTCGGCGGTCCGAATCGGGGGGCCGATCTTGGCCAGCGCGCCGCGGTCCTCGATGACCTCCTCGGTGAGCGTAAGATACTGCGGACACGTCTCCGCGTATACCGGCAACCCGGCCTCCTGCGCCTCGCGAATGCGCCGCAACGCCCGGGCTGTCGTGTTGTGGGGGATGTAGAGGGGGCATCCAGTCACCTCCGCCATACGAATGGCGCGGAAGATTGCTTCCTCCTCCATCGCCGCCGGATGGGTGGCGACGAAGTGCTTCCAGGCATCCGGCCCGGTCAACAGCTTGTCCTCCAGGTAGTCGATCGCCCCGCCGTTCTCCGCGTGGACCATGGCCATCCCGCCCAGCTCGGCCAGCATATCCATGCCCTTCATCAGGTGATAGTCGTCCGTCGTCCAGCCCTCTTTGATGTAGGGCATGAAGAACTTGAAGCCGCTGACCCCCAGCTCAAAGACCGCAGGGATATCGTCCAGCTGCTTCTCCGCCTCGAACAGGCCGCCATGAAGGCCAAAGTCGAGCCGTGAGTTCGCCAGCCCGTCCTGCTTCATCTCGGTGACCCTCTCCAGCAGGTTATCGCCCGTCCGCGCATAGGCGTAGTGCAGCAGGGTCGTCGTGCCGCCGTAGGCCGCAACATGCGAGCAACCCTCCACACTGTCGAGGTAGACGGGATGGACGTGGACGTCGATCACCCCGGGGAAGACGTACCTCCCGCTGACGTCGATCACCTCGCCCGCGTCGGCACGCCCCAAG